>OOCP01000315.1_pt1 | contig 63610 bp, 55 predicted proteins | sample 1671511 | NCBI WGS metagenome assembly OOCP01 (sample SAMN06348164, study PRJEB24527) | human gut metagenome | biome: human gut; feature: ankylosing spondylitis patient; material: feces | host: Homo sapiens | place: China | collected 2015-10 | reverse complement strand
TTGCCGTAGAGCCGAGCACAAAATACGGTCATTAGCGTCAGCACATCTTTGACGAGCTCTTCCTCAAACGGCGTATCTTCCCTTTGTTCAACGACCCACACATCCGTCCCCGTTTTATGACATAACCAGTACACCAATTCCGTGCCAAACCGCAATAAACGGTCGTGATGTAAGAGCACTAATGTTTTGACTTCTTGATAGAAAATTTTGCTCAGTAGCTTTTTCAGCCCAGGTTTCTTGCAGTTGAGGCCAGACCCTAAGTCTGAGAGCACTTCGTCACAGCCTAAATTTCGAAGTCGTTCGATTTGTGTGACTAAATCACTTTTTTGATCGTGGCTTGAAACACGAGCATATCCCACGACTTTACGCTGATCGGTACTCTTGGGTAGAAATCGCTCGAGAGAAGAGAGATTGAAGCGACGGTGCCCACCAACGGTGCGTAGGGTTTCTCGCAGTTTGCCTGATTGACACCAACGGCGAATGGTTTTTGTGCAAACGCCCAGTAGTTTAGCTACTTGACCGACCGATAAGAGATTTTGTTGGTGCATAATGCCTCCTGATGGGATGAGGGATGAGGCTTAATGTCCAACTTTATCCTATTTTTTCTTGGCTAGCTAAAAACCCCATCCAGCGGCAACTGCGTTAATGAGGTGCGGTCCGCGATGCTTGAAGCAAACATAAAGTCGGCACGACGGGCAAGCGCTTGCATGCCTAAGCCCGAGAGTGTACCCATGATCTTGTTGCTATTGGCTTTGTTAGTCAACACACCGTTGGCAAACGTCGACTCGATCAATGCGTTATCGGTCACAATCTGACTTGTGGCGATATCGCCCGAATTCGCGATCGTGTACTCGCCTTCGGTCGCGTTCACCACCCCTAATTTGGCTGTATCTTCAAAGACCAAATCACCGTTAATCAAAGCGCCAGAGCTGGGTACTGCCGCCTGATTCACGATTAACATCGACCCACCCTTAACAGTCAGGGCGCCCGCGCTATAACCATCCGTGGCACCCGTGGTATTTGTGGCGTCCGCCACCACCATACCCGTCGTGCCGAGAGTCACTGGCGTATTGACCACAATGGCGGCGCCCACATCGGAAGCCCCCCATGCGGTGAATTGATTAATGAGCTGTTGCGCTCCCGCTAAATCAGTCCCTAAGGCCACATAGGAGTTTTGACCAGCAATCACCCCACCTTCAATGTCGCCTTCGACCGTCTGGATGGCCAAACCGGATGCATCCGCTACATCGGCCTGACCGGTGGTATTCCAAGCCGGATCCAAGAAGACCAAAGAGCCCGAACGAGAGGCAAAGTCTGTCACGTTGACGACAGCCTTAGCCGTTGGGTTACCGACCAGCACCTTAGCTCCCGTACTCACGGTCAAGTTCGTCACTGTCAATGCCGTTTCGGGCACGGCTTCGCTCGTCGTTCCGCTCACTGCCCCCAAGGCCAACGTCGCGTTTTCCAACGTAATTTCCTTGGCTGTGGTGTCAACACCTTCTAAGGCAAGCGATGCAGGTTTCTCAACCGTACCCGTCAACGCTACGTTTTGGAGCGTCGCTTTGTTGCTACCCTCTTCACTCGCCTTCACCACCACGTTACCCGCAATCGCGAGCGTTTCTGCGCCCCCCGCCACATCGGTCGAATCGGTATTCAACGTCACCGTAGCATTGGCCGGAATGGCAATGCTTTCTGTGTTTTCCGTGGGTTCAAGCTTTAATTGGGCATTAGTGAAATTCAATGTTAACGAGCTATATGCCCGACTCAAAGCCGTTAACCCTGCGTTGGTATAGGTAAAGGTATCGTTAATCGTTAAGATCCCAGCGCCATCCACCGTTATCTTACCCGTAGCGTCCGTCAATACGTCATCGGTGAATGTAGGCACATAGGCCGTTGCGAGGTCGGTAATTAATTCCGCTCCGTCGTTAAAGTGCAGCGTCGTTCCTTCGAAGGTCGCGTTCGGTGCGAGGATCGTGTTCCCTACTCCCGTTAATTGCACATCGGAGAGTTTTAACGCTGTTACAGCGTCCTGAGCAAGAATCTTCCCACCTTGCATTGTCAACGGAGCGTTGGTGAACGAGTTTTCCGTGACGTTCCAAGTCCCACCGTTCGTGAGCGTTAATTTGAAGCCGGTCACCGTAGCTTTTTCAGGAGGAGGGTTCCCCGTGATCTTTGAAGCGCTCGTCCAATAGGATTGCGCATTCGTCAATCGAAGGTCCACATTGGAGTCAACGGTAGTACCTGATGTAGAGCCATCATAATTGAACTCAATATCACCATTGAGTTTCACTACACGGTCTTTCCCTTGGGTATTGATATTGATAAATGAATTTCCACGGGTGACAATGGCTTTAGGGGCATTGACTTCGAGGTTTCCATTGATATTGATGACCCCCTGCGACATCGCAACAATCGCATCCATATCAGCCTCAGGATTGTCCCCAGAGACAGTAATGATGGTATTGGTCGCATTGTCATTAATCGTCGCTACATTCCCCGTCGCAGTCGTCGTAGTGTTCTGTGCGTAAAGACCAAAAAAGTCCCCCACCATGGAGTGCCCAATCAACGTAAACGTATCCCCTTCAATGTTGATTACCCCGCCTGGATGTTGAGCAGCCTCCTTCCCATAATGGTTATATGCCCAAATCCCAGTGGCCGTAGGACGTGGCTTATTGGACGGAAGCACAGTGTTTGTATCATCCACACTAACCAAAATAGTTTTTGTGACACCGGCTACCCCGAGATTGAGAATGGAGCGCACACCATTGGCATCCCCAAATGCCGTTATGCCTTCAATTCCCGATGCCCCTTCAGGAGAGGTTGTTTTGATCACAAACGATTCGTGGGCGTAATTGTACGTTTTGCCGTATATCTGTAAAGCACGTGTTAAAGCGGCTTCGAAATTAACCTCCGAAAGGTTAACTGACACCGCGTGAGCCTGTGGAGTCATCCCTGTGACAAAGGCGAGAGAGAGAGCGCCGTCATCAACGTTTTTTTGTGAAACTTTCGCATAGTAAAACCTGTAGTAGTGAGCAAGGAGAAGGAGTCAATCATTGCAAGTTCATGACTCCTTTACAGGTCAGTTTATCAGGGAAAAATACACAAAAAATTAGATTCTTCACTACATCTATAAGGAGTGCCTCTTAAGCTTTCCTTTAAATGTACAAACCTATCTTTAACACTTATCTCTATTCTCTCGATGAGTCTATCAGGCGTCTTGCATTAGTCAAAACAGGATGCAGTGCTCAAAGTCCTCTGAGCTCAAAAAATCCCCCTCTAAATAACGCCCTGCGTAAGCGACAAATAGCAGAAAAATTAGTTTTATGTTGATCATTTTTTGAATAAATCAATGTTTTTTAATGTAGCGAAAGGAACTTTAGCTACTTAGTGAAAACTCCTCTGAGAGTAATTTTATGAATGTTGTACCATTCTCATCATGATTAACTCTTTAAAGATCCACATAATAGATATATTATAGTTCTAACACTGGAAGTTACCGCCTTGTAATCAATGCTACAGAACATAATTCGATTAAATTAATAAGTTTGCTGTGAATATAAATATTATTTAAACACTCAAGTTTTGGCATAAATTCAACAAAACCACGGATATCATTAGTGTTAACCCTGTGACAAAATTACGACAACAGAGCATAAAATAACCGGGTACAGCGTTACACCGTACCCGGTTGATGACTCGTGCTACAGAACGGTATTATTTGCCCGTTAACATCGGTGCCACGGAATCCTTGCTATTGGAAAGCAAGCCCGCCTCAGAATAAATCGCCAATTTTTGACGCGTATCGGTAATGTCCAAATTACGCATCGTCAACTGGCCAATACGGTCCACCGCGGTAAACATCGAGTCGCCCTTTTCCATCGTCAAACGCGACGGTTCGTACGTGAGGTTAGGACTCTTCGTGTTGAGAATCGAGTAGTCGTTACCACGACGCAATTCAAGCGTCACTTCGCCCGTAATGGCACGAGCGACCCAGCGCATACTCGCTTCGCGTAGCATGATCGCCTGGCTATCGAACCAACGACCCTGATAGAGCAAGCGACCTAACTTAATCCCGTTGATACGATATTCTTCAATCGTATCTTCATTGTGAATCCCCGTGATCAGACGTTCGTAGGCGATAAAGAGTAACGCCATCCCTGGGGCTTCATAAATGCCACGCGACTTGGCTTCGATGATGCGGTTTTCAATCTGATCCGACATCCCCAACCCATGGCGCCCCCCAATCGCATTGGCTTCGAGCATCAGGTCCACTGGGCTACCAAATCGCTTCCCATTGAGCGCAACGGGCACCCCTTCTTTGAATTCGACCGTGACCGTTTCAGGCTTGACGTCCACGTCCGGTTTCCAGAAGGCAACTCCCATAATGGGGTCAACGATCTTGATGCTGGAGGAGAGTTCTTCCAAGTCTTTCGCTTCGTGCGTCGCCCCTAACATATTGGAGTCCGTTGAATAGGCTTTTTCAGCACTCATGCGATAGTCAAAGCCTTCGGCTTGTAAAAAGGCCGACATTTCCGCGCGCCCACCTAATTCCGAAATAAATTGGGTATCGAGCCAAGGCTTATAGATCTTCAAATTGGGGTTGGCTAAAAGCCCGTAACGGTAAAAGCGTTCAATATCGTTACCCTTGTAGGTGCTTCCATCCCCCCAAATATTGACACCATCCGCACGCATCGCGGCCACAAGCATGGTCCCCGTGACGGCACGACCCAACGGCGTCGTATTGAAATAGAGCTGACCGCCCGTAGAAATATGGAAAGCGCCCGACTGAATGGCAGCAAACCCTTCGTTGACTAACTGTTCACGGCAATCCACCAAACGTGCTTTTTCTGCACCGTACTTCATCGCACGTTGCGGGATCGCTTCGTAATCGGTTTCATCAGGTTGCCCCAAATTGGCCGTGTAGGCATACGGCAAGGCACCTTTGTTTTTCATCCAGCGTAGCGCCGCACTCGTATCAAGGCCACCGGAAAAGGCAATACCGACTTTTTCCCCGACGGGGACGCTCTGGAGAATCGTTTGAGACATGTGTTAAATCCATTTTGAAATATTGTTGTTAACCCAGCAATCTGGGGCCTAGGTAAAAATTATGGACCTCTCAAACAGGGTTCGTTGTCGAGTAAGGGGAGTTTTTTGCACTCATTGCCTCGTGTTAGGCAAAACGCAAACTCTCTGGGTAAAACACCTAAGAAAACGATTGCTCGGAGTGTACTACACCGGATTTTCTCGCTCCAAGACCTAATGCTAAGGCAAATACAGTGGACACCACTTATTTAATAAAACGATATAACCGAGGGAAAAAATTTGGGATGTTACTCCTCTTCTTTTTCGTTGCCTATAGGGGTTTTCCTAAAATTACACAACTTATGAATAATATCAAAAAACAGTTTTGATCTTTAATTTTCCTTACCCAAACCCACAAAAAGGCTGAGTAGACTTCTCGACAATGCGTTTTCCCTTTAGGTTCATGGCACGGTTAGGACCACAAATACCCTGATGCCAGCTTGAGCCGTAACGCAGGTCCTAGCAGTCTGGCTGTATACGCCAGACGCATTTATAGCTTTTGAGGAGCTTACAAAATGAAAAAGACACTCTTAGGTCTTGGCTTAGTTATCGCTTCGGGTGCTGCTATGGCTCTCCCGAATATTGAAGTTCTCGCTACGGGTGGCACGATTGCGGGTGCTGGCCAATCCTCCACGGGTTCGGCTTACTCCTCGGGTAAAGTGAGCGTTAACCACTTAGTGGCTGCCGTTCCGGAATTAGCCAAGATCGCCAACGTGACTCCCAAGCAGGTTGCTCAGATTGGTAGCCAGGACATGAGCGACGAAGTGTGGCTCAAGGTTGCTCAGGCGTTGGCCGCTGACTGCGACAAGTTTGACGGCTTCGTGATTACGCACGGTACCGACACGATGGAAGAAACCGCTTACTTCCTCCAGTTGACCAACAAGTGCCACAAGCCTGTGGTGATGGTCGGTGCTATGCTCCCCTCGACCGGTTTGGGCGCCGATGGTCCGCGCAACCTCTTTAACGCTGTTGTGACGGCTGCTACCCCTGAAACCGCTAAGCACGGTGTCGTGGTGGCCATGGACAACATCGTCTTGGGTGCTCGTGACGTGATCAAGACCAATACGGTTCAGCCGGAAACGTTCCAGGCGGGTAACTATGGCAAACTCGGTACGATCTTCAACAACAAGGTCACCTATGAAGCCATGAGCTTGCGCGATTACAGCAAGACCCCGTTTGATGTGACGAAGTTGACGAGCCTCCCGAAGGTTGGCATCGTTTACAACCACGCTGGGGTTGAAGGTGTTCAGGCTGAAGCCCTCGTCAAGGCTGGCTACAAAGGCATCGTGAGTGCTGGTGTGGGTAACGGTAACATTCACAAGTCGATTTGGCCGGTGCTCGAAAACGCCGCCAAGAATGGCGTTGTTGTAGTTCGTTCCTCGCGCGTGCCCACGGGTGCTACCACCAAGGACGCCGAAGTCGATGACAAGGCCATGCACTGGGTCTCTTCGGGTGACTTGAACCCCCAGAAGGCTCGTGTCCTCCTCCAGCTCGCCTTAACGCAGACGAGCGACTGGGCTGAAATCCAGAAGTACTTCGACCGCTACTAATCGGTCACCGACTCATCCCGCTGGAGATTGAGTCGATTCGTACGTAATACCGCCACCTAGGTCAAACTTAGGTGGCGTTTTCGTTGGCTACGCGTGAGATCCTTAATCAATCAAAGACTTTTGTTATTTTTAACGCTATAATCCTCGTTTTCCCTAATTCACTTCGATTCATTCTTCCTCTTAGTGAGGTAACGTGCACGTCTTGTCTCTGCTGACAAGTCGCTTCATTGTTTCATGGTATGACTGAACAACTCATACGCCCCCAGTATTACAGCAACCGTCAAATTCTGAGGATGGTTTTTCCCCTCATCTTGTCACTCATGATCGAACAACTCATTGGGTTTACCGATGTGGTGTTCTTAGGTCGTGTCGGGGAAGTTGAACTTGGCGCGAGTGCACTGGCTGGCGTCATGTACTTGGCGCTCATTATGTTTGGCTTTGGCTACAGCTTTAGTCTGCAAGCCTATCTGGGGCAAAAAAACGGCGAAAAGAATTACCTAGCAATTGGTGAGGCACTTCACAATGGGTCCCTCTTTTTGCTGGCCTTAGCCACCCTCATGATGGTGATTGCGTTTACCTGCGCCCCACCCTTCTTTGAAAAACTCTGCGATTCCCCAGAGATTGCCAAAGCGAGTGAAGACTACCTCTTCTGGCGTGCCGTTGGGATGCCCTTTACCTTCTTGTGTGCCAATTTTCGTGCGTTCTTTATTGCGATTTTACGGCCGAAAATCCTGACCTTGGGCTCGGTGGTGATGGTCCTCGCCAACATTGTCTTTAACTATGTGTTGATTTTCGGTATGGGCCCTATCCCTGCTTTAGGGATTGCTGGGGCTGCCATCGCATCGAGTATTGCGGAAGGACTTTGTCTCGTGGTCTACGTGATTTACGCGATGAAATTTGCCAATCCTGAGCGTTACGGTCTTTTGCGCCCCTTTGAATGGAGTTGGCCGATTCAAGTGAAGCTTTTTAAGTTAGGGCGTTGGTTGATGCTCCAAGAAGGGCTTGCCTTTACGGCCTGGCTTTACTTCTTCCTGAGCGTAGAACATTTGGGGGCGACCGCACTCGCCGTTTCGAACGTAGTGCGCCAAATTTCGTCCCTCTTTTTCCTCTTTATTCATAGTTTTGGTTCGACGGCTGGGGCCATCAGTGCCAACTTAATTGGGGAGCGTCGATTTGACGAAATTCCGAGTGTTTGTCGTCGCACACTCGGCATTTGTGCCCTCGTGATCGCCCCCTTCTTTATCGGGGTATCGCTCTTCCCGAAAGAAGTCCTCGGGATCTTTACGAATATCGAAGGCATTATTGATAACGGCGTGCCAGTACTCTATATGTTGCTCTCGTCACTTTTGGTGGCGATCCCCGCCATGTTCTACAACTTTGCCATGGGGGCAATGGGACTCACCAAAGAAACATCGACGGCATCGATGACCGCTGCCACCCTTTATGTGCTCTATATCGTGCTACTTAACTGGGCCCATGCGAACATCACCCTGATGTGGTCCTCGGAATACGCCTATAACATCGTGATTGGGGTCGTGTGTGCGTACTTCTTCCGCCAACGTCGTTGGCGCATCGTCTAACGCGCTCAAACGAAAAAGTCCTCGTCTCACGCCACAAAAGAGGCTGAAACGAGGACTATTTTTTGGCGCGACCACCGGGACTCGAACCCAGATCGGTCCCTTAGGAGGGGACAGTTCTATCCTGTTGAACTATAGTCGCACAACAACCGTTTATTGTCACCGCGATCGACGAGATCCGGTTAATGGGAGGATTATACTCAATGGAACGGCCCTCGCGCGGGAGTTTCCTAACCCTGCCCTCCTAAACGAGGATTAATTGAGTTTTGCCAAGTGCTTTTGAGCAATGGCTAACAGTAATTCCTTTTGCCCCACGCGAGCAAAATTAATCACAATACGTCCATCGTCACCGTGGCCCACGATGGAGGTCACAACACCCTCGCCTAATTTACTATGCACCACGGTGTCTCCCACTTTGAAGCCATAGTTGCTATTGACGGCTGCCGCTTGGGCGCGTCGCACCATCGGATCCTCGCTCGAGCGGTAAACCTTACCCGAGCCTGCCAAGTCGCGACGCCAATCATCGTCCTTATCCCGGCGAGCGCCACCCGAGGAGCGCGAATAGTGACTGCGCTCTGAATAACCGCCCTCGTATTTGCTTCCCCCAAAGCTGGGTTTTTGCCAACCATAGCGACGGTCATACCCATCGTGATCGTACCCATACGTTTCTTCGTCTTTCGGTAGATCGATCCGTTCAAAGAGCGACTCGGGGATTTCGCTCACAAAGGGTGAGAGAAGACAATCGCGTGTTTCACCGTGGAGCATACGCTCACGACAATGCGTCATCACCAAGTGCTTTTGTGCTCGCGTGATGGCCACGTACATTAAGCGACGCTCTTCGGAAAGACCGTCATCGCCTTTTTCCTTAAGGGCAGAGAAGTGCGGGAAGATCCCTTCCTCAACCCCCACAATGATCACATTTTTAAATTCCAACCCCTTGGAGGCATGCACCGTCATCAGTTGCACGGCATCCTGATCATCGCCTTCATTTTTTTCACCCGCTTCGAGTGTTGCCTGAGTGAGAAAACCTTCAAGCGGGGTTTGATCGAGTTCGGGTACCACAGAAAAGGCATCCGCCGTTTCCTCAATCCCCTCACTTTTCATATACCCCGACGCAGCCGTGACCAATTCTGCTAAGTTTTCAAGACGTTCGGTCCCTTCACGATCCTTTTCATACATCGCTTGTAGACCCGACATCTTAATCACCAATTTCACCACCTCCGTGAGGGGTTTTCCGGCGGCTTCACTGCGCATCGCATAGGCCAAATCCTTAAAGACGCGTAGCTTAGGACCCGGTTCATAATTCGGATGTGTCAACGTTTGCCAAAGGCTCAAGCCCGCGTGGGACGCATCATCGAGCAACTGGTCAATGGTCTTAGCACCAATCCCGCGCGTAGGCATATTGACAACACGCAAAAAGTTCGTATCGTCCACGTTTCCTTGCAACACGCGCAAATACGCCAAGACATGTTTAATTTCTAAGCGTTCAAAAAAGCGCAAGCCCCCATAGATGCGATACGGGATCCCTCGTCTGGCCAGTGCACTTTCGAGCGCTCGCGACTGAGCGTTCATGCGATACAAAATCGCGTATTGGCGATACTGTTGACCGGCATGCACGCCTTCACGAATGGTATCGACCACCCACTGGGCTTCATCGTTTTCGTCTTTACGTTCAACCAACTGTACGAGTTCGCCCTTGCCCCCAGAGGTCCAGAGGTTTTTCCCTAGTCGCTTAGCATTGTGGCGAATCAACTCGTTGGCTGCCTCAAGGATGGCGCCCGTAGAGCGGTAATTTTCTTCCAGACGCACCGGCGCAGGAACATGAAAGTCTTTCAAAAAGTCGCTCATGTTACCCACGTTGGCCCCTCGGAAGGCATAAATCGACTGGTCGTCATCGCCCACCGCAAAAATGGCATTCTTGCTTTCGTTGTTGGGCCCCATTCCACATCCCGCCAGCATTTGTAACCAGCGGTATTGCAAAATGTTGGTGTCCTGAAATTCGTCCACAAGAATATGGTGAAAACGATTTTGGTACTGGGTGCGAATCATTTCGTTGCGATCGAGTAACTCGTAGCAGCGTAACAGTAATTCGGCAAAATCCACCGTCCCGTCCTTGAGACACTGAGCCTCATAGCGGCGATAGAGGTCGACAGCCAACGGTTCGACGTCTTTCATCATGGCCGCACGATTCGCACGAATGCCATGCTCCTTATTCCAGTTAATATAGTTTTGGACACTCCGTGGCTCGACCTTATCGGTATCCACATTGCACTCTTTCAAGATGCGCTTAATGATCGAGAGCTGATCTGAGGAGTCAATAATCTGGAACGTTTTCGGCAAACCCGCCGCCTCAGCATGACGACGCAAAATACGATTACACAGTCCGTGGAATGTCCCCACCCACATATTGCGTAAATCGTAGGGAAGAATCGCCTCTAAACGAGTCATCATTTCCTTGGCGGCTTTATTCGTAAACGTCACTGCCAGAATATTTTCCGGGCGTGTTTGAGATTGAGCCAATAACCAAGCGATGCGTGTCGTTAACACACGCGTTTTACCACTGCCGGCGCCAGCCAGAATGAGTTGACTCACAGGAGGTGCCGTCACCGCTTCACGTTGTTTGTTATTGAGAGAACTTAACAATTTTTCTGACATTTCAAGAACTTCTTATTATTGACTCTGCTCACAAGGTCTCGGAGAGTCTGCGTCGATCGTCGTTTTCATCCGAGCCTCACCCACTCGTAGATTAGGCGTAACGCTAGCATATTTTTAACGCCTTATGGGCTCATTTTCTGAGCGTCAACCTATCCTCCGCTTCGCCCTAAGCCAAGCGAGGATTCTGAGCATTTTTCCCTAGGCTAGTCGACTTAATAGCAGAATTTGTCGTTTTTTCATCACACACCATTTTTAGCCCTCCTGAGTACGGGTATACTTAGGTATTACTTTTTTACCTTAACCAACTCCTTATACGGAAAGCCAAAATGCGCGAGACATACTCTGCTCAAGCAGTGGAATCTGAAGTCCAGGCTCAATGGAAGGCCAAGGACGTCTACAGAGCCGTCGAAAACGTGCTTGATGCCCAAGGCAACCCTAAGCCCAAGTTCTATGTTTGTTCGATGTTGCCCTATCCCAGTGGCAAACTTCACATGGGACACGTTCGTAACTACACCCTCAACGACGTGATGTACCGTTACTACCGCATGAAGGGCTACAACGTCATGACCCCGATGGGGTGGGACGCGTTTGGTTTACCGGCGGAAAATGCGGCAATTGCCAAAAAGGTCGCTCCGGCAGAATGGACCTACAGCAATATCGCCGACATGAAAGCTCAGATGGAACCCTTAGGGCTCGCTTTCGACTGGTCGCGCGAACTCGCTACATGCAAGCCGGAATACTATCGCTGGAACCAGTGGCTCTTCTTAAAGATGCTCGAAAAGGGCATCGCCTATCGCAAGACCCAAATTGTGAACTGGGACCCGGTTGACAAGACGGTTTTGGCCAATGAACAAGTGATTGAAGGTCGTGGCTGGCGTTCTGGCGCGATCGTTGAAAAGCGTGAAATCCCAGGCTACTACCTCGGTATCACGCAGTATGCCCAAGAGTTGCTCGACGACTTGTCCAAACTCGACGGCTGGCCCGAACAAGTTCGCCGCATGCAAGAGCACTGGATTGGTCGCTCTGAAGGGGTAACGCTGGCGTTCCCCTACACGTTAGACGGCGAAGAAAAAGCCTTGCGCGTCTATACGACCCGTGCCGACACGTTGATGGGCGCGACCTATGTCGCTGTCGCCACTGAACATCCGCTCGCTCGTCGCATGTCTGAAACCAACCCCGAATTAAAGGCCTTCTGTGAAGAATGCGCCAAGGGGGGTGTCAGTGAAGCCGATATGGCCACGATGGAAAAGAAGGGCATGAAGACGGGCTTCTTTGTGCGTCACCCGCTGACCGACGAACCCGTTGAAGTGTGGGTTGCCAACTACGTGTTGATGAGCTACGGTGAAGGCGCCGTGATGGCCGTTCCCGCTCACGACGAACGTGACTTTGCTTTCGCCAATAAGTACCAATTGCCGATCAAACAAGTGATCGCCGTGCAAGGGGAAACCTTCTCTCGCGACGCCTGGCAAGAATGGTATGGCGACAAGACGCTTGACGGTCACTTGATCAACTCGGGCGAATACGATGGCTTGAGCATCAAGGAAGGTCTTGAAGCGATCACGAAGACCTTAGTGGCCAAGAATTTGGGTGAAAAACAGGTTCAATTCCGCTTGCGTGACTGGGGTATTTCCCGTCAACGCTACTGGGGTACGCCGATCCCGATCATCAACTGCCCGCATTGCGGTCCCGTCCCGGTTCCTGAAAAGGACTTGCCGGTTGTGCTGCCGGAAGATTTGATACCGGACGGATCAGGGAACCCGTTAACCAAGTGCGAAAGCTTCTTAAATGTGAAGTGCCCGAAGTGCGGAGCCGATGCACAGCGCGAAACGGACACGATGGATACGTTCGTCGATAGCTCCTGGTACTTCCAGCGCTACTGCTCGCCCGATTGCGATACCGCTATGGTCGATGCGCGTAACGACTACTGGATGCCGATGGATCAGTACATCGGTGGGATTGAACACGCAGTGTTGCACTTGCTCTATGCGCGTTTCTGGACCAAGGTCATGCGTGACATGGGGCTCGTGAAGTTTGACGAACCGTTCAAGAACCTTTTCACGCAAGGCATGCTGATGGCGGAATGCTACTATCGCCTTGAAGAGGACGGACACAAGACGTGGTTCTACCCGGATGAGGTTGAAGTGCAATTCGACGAAAAGGGTCGCCCCGTGGGCGCCACCTGCAAGGCTGACGGTAAACCCGTGGTCTTGGGCGGCGTGGAAAAAATGTCCAAGTCGAAGAATAACGTGGTCGAACCGCGTGAGATCATCAAGAAGTACGGTGCCGATACGGCTCGTTCGTTCGTGATGTTTGCTGGTCCCCCGGATCAGTCGGCAGCTTGGTCGAACTCCGGTGCGGAAGGGACCTTCCGTTTCTTGCGTCGTATTTGGACGTGGGCTTACAACAATCGCGACGTGGTTCGTGCCGCCAATAGCGACTATTCCGAACTCTCGGATGGCGCTAAGGACTTGCGCTTACAGATTCACACGGCCTTGCAACAAGCAGACTTTGACTTCGCCCGTATGCAATACAACACGGTGGTGTCGGCCTGTATGAAGATGTTCAACACGATTGAAGCCTTCAAGCCCGAAAACAGTCACGATGAAGCGGCGGTTCGTGATGCAGCGTCGATTCTCTTACGTACGCTCTACCCGATTGCTCCGCATATTACGACGGCACTCTGGGAAGAACTCGGCTTTATCGAACAGTTCGGCGACTTAATCGACGCCCCCTGGCCGGAAGTGGAAGCCGACGCCCTGAAGGTCGACACGGTGAAGTTGGTCGTTCAAGTGAACGGCAAACTTCGTGGCGAAATCTCGGTGCCTGCCGATGCCAGCAAGGACGCTATCGAAGCGGCAGCGCTCGCCAACGAAGACGTCAAACGCTTCGTGGGTGAAGCGACCGTTCGCAAGATCATCATTGTTCCGAATAAACTCGTGAACGTGGTTGCGAAGTAATCGCCTCTCGCTAGAGACCAAGGGAAGGACGCTCGTCCTTCCCTTTTTTGTTGCCTCGCGCGATCATGCGATCCTCACCAAGGCTCAGCCCACAAGGCTCGCGCGTCTTGACATGTATCGACTATAATCAAAGGCTATACGCACTCGTAGACACAAAACGGGTGTAAGTCTTTGCTGTTCGCTCAAAGGAAATTTGCCCGTGACCACTCGTCGACAGTTACTTGGTGCCTCCCTTATTTCGCTCACGCTCTCGGGCTGTGGCTTTCACCTTCGTGGGTCCTTTACTGCACCGTTTACTAAGCTTTTTATCTCTGGCAATACCAACGCCCCGTTGCTCGTACTCCTTGCGCGTATGATCACGTCGGGTTCGAATGTCACCTTGGTGAATTCCCCCAACGAAGCGGAAGCCATTCTTGAACTCTTGAGTGATCGTCGCTCCAGCGACATTTTGACGTTAAATGACCGCGGTCAAGTACGCGAATACACCTTAACGCGTACCGTCGGTTTCCGTGTTGTGGCACCGGATGGCTATACCTACTTAAAGCCCACTTACTTTACGGAAAACCGTAGCTTAGCCTACTCCGATTCGCAATTCTTGAGTTTCGGTGACGAAGCCAATACGCTTTACCGTGACATGGAAACGGATTTGTGCAACCAGTTTTTAGGTGTACTCTCCACCGTTAAACCCCGCGCCTAGACTCTTATACCTCGTCGCTCAACACTCAGGATTCGCCCATGACCTACAACGACATTCATGGCTTTGTCGCGCGTTATCGCAACGCTTTACCAAGCTTTATGCTCGTCACGGGCGATGATGACTTTTTGATGATTGAAGCCTCGGACGCCATTCGCGCCTGCGCACGCGAGCTTCAGATGGAGCGTCAGGTCTTTGAAATGAACGCAAGTTCTTCGAGCCTCTGGGACGAGGCCCGCATGGTAGCTGCTGATATTGGCATGTTTGCCAGCAGCAAGCTCATTGACATTCGCATTCCCGGGGCTAAAGTCGGGCGACAAGGTCCCGCTGGCATTACGAAACTTCTGGAAACTTCGTATGAAGGGGTCTCCATCCTGTTTACGATGCCCAAACCGGACTGGCAAACGGAAAAGTCGGCATGGTGGAAAGCGTTAACAAGCGCCTGTGAAATCATCGAATGCAATACGCCAAATCGTGCCCAATTAACGCGCTGGCTCACAGAACGTCTCGCCAAAAATCAACAAACGGCCAGTCGCGAAGCCCTCGAGTTCTTAACCGACCAAATCGAAGGGAATCTTTTTGCTGCGGCACAAGAAGTCAGTAAGCTCTCCCTTTTATTCAACCCGGGCGAATTAACCTTAACCAACATCCAAGAAGCGGTGATGAACAGCTCACACTACGAAGTGGATGCCTTGATTGAGGGAATGGAATTAGGACAAGCCCAACGGGTGTTACGGGTGTGCGATGCGCTGGAGGCACAAGGGGCTCCGTTACCGCAATTAATCGCCATTCTTTCCAAAGAGATTCGTGACCTCTTGAAACTTCAAGAGGGCTACGCCCAAGGGCAGCGTTATGTGAAAGGTGTCTTTGCGACACCGGCAAAATCCAAAGCTGCCCGTCGACTCACCGCCAAGCGTCTCAAAAATGCCTTGCACGTGTGCGCCGACTTGGATAAACAAGTCAAGGGGCTTACCGTTGCCGATCGCGACGATAATCCCTGGCTCGAATTAAAGAGTATTGCGCTCTTTTTAGCCCGCTAATTGGCTCCTCTCCTTCCTTTCGCCTAGGTATTTTTCCTCGGTACTTGCGCCATCAATTGCGCGTGATTCGGTAAAGCCTTCTGTTAAAATCAAATCAATTCGCTGAGGCCATGTATTGCAACACGCCTCAGTACTCACTCAAGATTTGTGTGCCAGGGGAGGCAATCATGTCGGAAGTTACCGTTAACGCTGCAGATACCATGCACCATATTGGCCAAACGGCGCGTCAAGCATCGCGCCAAATAGCCAAAGCCACGGGTGCCATGAAAAATGCATTCCTCAGTCAACTCACTCAACTCATTGATGCAAACCGCCCCAGCATTCTTGCTGCCAATGCGCGTGACATGGAGTCCGCACGCGAAGCCGGTCGCGATGAGGCCTTTTTGGACCGTCTCGCCCTCAATGAAGCACGTATTAATGCCATGATCGAAGGTTGCCATGATGTGGCAAAACTTCCGGATCCGGTCGGGGAAATTGAACGCCTTGCCCCCCAACCTTCAGGGATTGAAGTGGGCCGGATGCGCGTCCCCTTGGGCGTGATTGGGATGATTTATGAAGCGCGTCCCAATGTCACCATTGACGCGGCTGCCTTGGCTGTGAAATCGGGCAATGCCATTATTTTACGTGGAGGCTCCGAATCCCTTCAAACCAATATTGCGCTCTGGGAACTCGTTCAAACGGCACTGGCGAGCGTCAAACTACCCCGTGAAGCGGTCCAGCTGATTACCACCGCTGATCGTGCCATGGTCGGAGAATTGATTCGTGCTAAAGACTACGTGGATGTACTCATTCCGCGCGGCGGTAAGAGCCTGATTGCACGCTTGATGGCCGAAGCGACGGTACCGATGATTAAACATCTCGATGGGATTTGTCATACCTATGTTGACAGCGAAGCGGATTTAAAAATGGCTTTACGCGTTGTCGACAATGCCAAAACCCAGCGCTATGCCCCCTGCAACACCACAGAAACGCTACTGGTGCACAAGTCTGTTGCCTTTGATTTCCTGCCCGAAATTGCCCGCATTTTCCATGACAAGGATGTGGAAATGCGCTGCGATGAGCTCTCGCGCCGTATTGTGGAAAACTCGGGCTATAGCGCCATTGATGCCACCCCAGAAGACTGGGACACTGAATACAATGCCCCGATTATCGCCATTCATGTGGTAAGTTCTTTTGATGAGGCGGTGGACTTCATTAATACCCACTCCTCGCATCATACCGATGCCATTTTGACCAATAACTGGACCAAAGCCCAGCGCTTCTTGCGAGAAGTGGATTCGGCTTCGGTGATGGTCAACACCTCCACTCGCTTTGCGGATGGCTTTGAATACGGCTTAGGAGCAGAGATCGGCATCTCAACCGATAAGCTGCATGCGCGTGGCCCGGTGGGGCTCGAGGGTCTCACGAGCTTAAAGTACATCGTTTTAGGACACGGTGAACTGCGTAAGTGATATCCTAGAAACCTTTTTGTTTATAGCGTGGTAATTTAGCAATGGCTTCAAACACATTTTATGCATTGTGCCCCTTTGGTTTAGAGGAATTGTTAGCCGATGAACTTCGGCAAGTTGGTGCCGAAAGCGTCAACGTACAACGCAGTGGCGTCTCGTTCCGAGGCTCCAACGAAGTGGCCATGGCGGTGTGTTTGCATTCCCGTATCGCCAGTCGCGTTTTGATGAAAGTCGCGGAAGCGAAGTATTGGGATACGCGTGACATTTACGAAATTGCCACCAAAACCCCTTGGGAAAAGTGGTTCGAACCCGAGCAAACCATCAAAGTCTCGGCGACAGGCCAGCGTTGTCCTCTCGAATCGATCGATTTTGCCGTCTTGCGTATCAAAGACGCGATCTGTGACCGATTTGTCGAAATCGCTGGTCGTCGTCCCGATGTGGAACGCTATCACCCCGATGTACGTATCGCAGCGTTTCTAACCTACGATATGTGCACCCTCTATTTGGATTTAGCGGGGGAATCCCTCTTTAAGCGTGGTTGGCGTTTAACGCACGGCGAAGCGCCACTGAAGGAAAATCTGGCGGCTGGCTTACTGCGTTTAGCCACGTGGGACGCGGATGTGCCCTTGGTTGATCCGTTCTGCGGCTCGGGTACGATCGCAATTGAGGCTGCTCAAATGGCCGTCAATATGGCGCCTGGACTCACGCGCCATTTTGCCTTTGAATCCCTCAAAGGATTTGACATGGATATCTGGAGCGAAATGCTCGAAGATGCTCGTGCCGATGTGAACTTGCATGCCGAGGTACACATCGAAGCGAGTGACATTTCCTCGCTAGTGGTCGAAAAAGCCATCGAAAACGCCGAACGCGCTGGTTTGGGACCCCTGCTCAGCTCGGGGCGTCTCGTCTTTAAACAAGCCGACGCGCGTGAAGTGCTTCCGCCCGAAGGAACGACAAAAGGGATTTTGATTGCCAATCCGCCCTACGGGGAACAATCCAACCCAAAGAGTGCCTCGATTCAATCGATGATGAAGGTCGTTGCCGATAACCTCAAGGCGAACTTTGCTGACTGGACGGCGTGGATGCTCACCTCTGACCGCACACTCCCCCAGCAGATGCGCCTGAAGGAGTCCCGCAAAACTGTGCTCTTTAATGGAGCGCTCGAATGCCGATTCTTCCGCTTTGATATGGTTGCTGGCAGTAACCGACGCCGCAAAACCCAAGACAAAGCCTAAAACCCAAACCGTCCGGTCTATAAGCCAGCCTAACCTGCTGGCTTTTTTATTGCTCTCGGGTTTATACCTAAGTACTCTGTCCTAATCCTTTTGATGATTTTTTAAGACCTCCTTGAAAGTCTTATAGCAGACTTTCTGCGTCGCATCTGAACCCGTCTCGATACCTTCACAATGGTTCCATGAGCCCGCTACGGGCTTTTCTTAATCCTTATGGAGGTCCCCATGGCAAATTTAACCGCGTATACCGACGAAATGCTTCGTTTACGTCGCACCATTCACCGTCACCCCGAAGAAGGGTGGACAGAGTTTGAAACCACGGCATTGGTGATCCAAACGTTGGAAGATTTGGGTTATCAGGTCGCGTGTGGTCTGGATGTCATTAACCCTGATGCGGTCATGGGACGTAACCCGGCACTGGTTGAAAAGGGTCAAAAGCGTGCGCTGGCAGCAGGCGTTCCAGCTGAACTCATCGAACGTATGCAGGGCTACACGGGTGCAGTGGCTGTGTTGGATACGGGTCGTCCTGGTCCCACGAGCGCATTTCGCTTTGACATGGACTGTGTGCTCGTGGAAGAAAGCACGAGCCCAGAGCACGTCCCTGCGGCCCAAGGGTTTGCATCGGAATACCCTGGATTTATGCATGCCTGTGGCCACGATGCTCACACCGCTACCGGGCTTACGTTAGCTCACTGGTTGGTTGACCATCAAAAGGAATTGTGTGGTCGCATTAAGCTCATTTTCCAACCTGCCGAAGAAGGTACCCGTGGTGGCGCAGCCATGGCGGCGGCAGGGGTCGTCGACGATGTGGATTGGTTCTTTGGTGCACACGTTGGAGCAGGCTGTCGTTTAGGGGAAATTGGGGTGGTTCGCCGTGGCTTTTTGGCGACCTCCAAGATTGACATTTTCTTTAAAGGTACCCCATCACACGCTGGGAGCGATCCGGAAAAAGGTCATAGCGCCCTCATTGCAGCGGCCCAGTGTGCCGTCGCTCTGCAAGGGATTCCGCGCCACGGCCAAGGGATGACGCGTGTAGCCATCGGTACACTCAATGCTGGGGAAGGTCGTAACGTCACCCCGGTCCACGCCAAGATGCAAATCGAAGTCCGTGGCGAAACCCATGAAATCAACCAATACATGGTGAAAAAAGTTGACGCCATCGTTAAGGGTACGGCCCTTGCTAACGAAGTCGAAGGCTGGTGGGTAAAAACCGGAGAAGCGCCCAATATGGTGGCCTCCGATGCCGCCTCCGACCTTCTCGAATACACCGCGCGTGGGATTGTTGGCGTTGACAAAGTGCGTACGTTTACTCAAGTCTCGGGCTCCGAAGACTGCTCCTCGTTAATTCTTCGTGCTCAGGAACACGGTGCCAATGCGGGTTTCTTCCTCTATGGATGTGATCAGAACGGGCACCACAAGGCAGACTTCGAAATTCAAGATACCCAAACGCTCCCCTTGGCACTCGCGATGCTCACCGAGTTGGTGCGCCAGATTAATGCTTAATGGCGCACCCTCCTTACATCTGAACCCTCAAGGAGTCTGCTATGAGTTGGTCCTTTTGGATGGCCATTGCTATCACTATCATTACCGTTTGGGCGCTCATTAAGCGCTATGAAACACGCCTCGTTTTATTGACCTCGGGTTTAGTCATGGCTTTACTGTCGATGAAGCCGTTGCTCGCACTACAGCAATTCGACAAATCCATGACCAATCCAGCACTCATCATTGCCATCTGCTCGGCAATGGGGTTTGCTGGAGTCGTGTCGCTCACGAAGTGCGACTTGCATTTGGTGGCGTTGCTCACTAAACCCTTAAAGCGTTTAGGGATTTTTTTACTTCCCGCCAGTATGATCGTCACGGGGATTGTCGCTATCGCGATTCCCTCTACAGCAGGGTGTTGCGCAGCGGTCGCCCCGACGCTCATTCCCTTGTTGGTACGATCTGGTTTTAAACCCGTTGCGGCGGCTGCCGCTGTTGTTGCCTCGATTTCTCCGGCTTTTTTAAACCCTGGCGTCTCACACAACGTCTTCATTGCCAAATTATCCAACATGGAGGTGATGCAATTCATTGGGGGCCACGCCTCGGTCACGATTGGGCTTTCCCTACTCGTGGTCGTGGGGTTGACCGTAGTGTGCCTCTTTCTCAAAGACTATGACAAAAAGTCTTCGAGCACTGAGGCTGCCTCTGGTATGGATGCGGCCTCAAATTCGGAATTGCCCGAGAAACCGAACGTGCTTTATGCCCTCGCTTCCCTAGTACCCGTGATCGTTCTTATCACCTCTTCATTGCTTGCCCCACAACTCAAAATGAGTGTCGCTACGGCAATGATTATCGGAACCATCTATGCCATCGTCATTACCCACACCTCCCCCGAATCGGTGGTGAAACGCTTTTTTGATGGTATGGGTAAAGGCTACGGCAATATCTTAGGGATCATTATTGCTGCGGGTGTGTTTGCTGCGGGTTTGAAATCCGCAGGCGTAATTGATGTGTTCATCGACTATCTCACCCACGCTCAATCTGTGGCGAAACTGGGAGGCTCCATAGGTCCCTATCTCTTAGGAGTTTTGACGGGGTCAGGGGATGCGGCTGCGTTTGCGTTTAACGAGGCCGTTACCCCGCATGCCACACAATTTGGGCTTTCCCCAGAAAAACTAGGCTACTTAGCGGCGATGGCTGCGAGTTTTGGTCGCCAATCCTCCCCGATTGCCGGTGGCATGATTCTCGTTGCTGGTATTGCTGGCGTGAGTCCTGTTGACATTGTGAAACGTACTGCTCCAGTGATGTTTGTTGCACTCGTGCTCCTCTACATTCTGATGTAACACGTTTATCGCGCTCGCCATTCACTCAATGGAGTCTGCCGATACAGCAGACTCCGTTTTTTTCGTCTCCAGTCGCCGACTTCCCTCGTTCTTGTGTATCATCGAGGGCACACGTTAACCTACACCCACCGATGGCCTCGGGGCATGCCGACAAGTCCCGATTCAACGCCATCGTTTTTGTTTTAAAGGATTTAGGCATGGATGAATTGGTCGAACTGGGGCGCACGGCGGGAGCCTATGGCTTTCGCGGTTGGGTACGCATTCAGTTAGTCTCTTCGGGAGACGTGCTCCGAAAAGTGCGCCGTTGGGTCTTAGTGCCTTTGGCTGGCGAAGCACGCGAACTTACCATTGAAGCCGTTCGCCCTCATGGCAATGGTCTGATTGCTAAATGGCAAGGTTGCGACAATAAGGAAGTCGCCGAAACGTTTCGTGGCACGATCTATGTTCACCGCGAGGACTTCCCCGATGCCGGTAAAGATGAAGTCTATGCGGTGGATCTGATTGGTGCACACGTAGTGAACCGGGCGGGTACGCTCTTAGGGCATATTGTCCGAGTGAGTTCTAATGGCGTACAAGATCTCTTTGAAGTCGAATACAGTAAAGCAGATGGGAAAAAAGCCCAATTCATGATTCCGATTGTCAAGGATGTGTACTTGATCAGCATTGATACCGACAGTGATCCCCACACGGTTACCGTGGACTGGGATCCCGAATGGCGATAAGCGAGCCTCATAATGCGATTTGATGTCATTACCCTTTTCCCCGAAATCATTGCGAGCGTCACTGACTGTGGTATTACGGCACGTGCGAAAAAGCGCGGCCTTTGGGAGTGCCACACTTGGAATCCACGCATGGTGACTGAGGACGCCCATCGCACCGTTGATGACCGTCCCTTCGGGGGAGGTCCTGGCATGGTGATGATGGCCGAACCACTGGCCAAAACGCTCGAAGCCATCCGTCACTCAGGCAATCAAGGTAAAGTGGTGAGCTTCGCGCCCAACGGTAAAGTGCTCAACGACGCGATGGTACGTGAGTGGGTCGCCCGTCAAGACGATATGGTGCTTCTCTGTGGGCGCTATGAAGGCATTGATGAACGATTTCTACAAACACATGTCGATGAGGTGGTGAGTCTTGGGGACTTTGTCCTCTCAGGAGGGGAAATCCCTGCCTGTGCGCTCATGGATGCCATTGTTCGCCAACTGCCGGGGGCCATTAAAACCCTCTCCTACGAGGATGAAAGCTTTAAAACGGGGTTACTCGACGCTCCCCACTACACGCGCCCTGAGGTTTGGCGCGGTATGGCTGTGCCTGAAGTATTGCTCTCGGGGCATCATGCTCACATCGCCCAATGGACACGTGAGGAAAGTTTGCGTTTTACCTTGCAAAATCGCCCCGATTTGATTAATATGGCCCATTCTTCGGGTCTGCTCAGCAAAGCCGACTATGCTTGGCTTAAAAAAGCCGGTTGGATTCCGGAGGATTAACATTTAACTTTAAAACTTTCCATCCTCTCGGCGGTGAGTCTACGGACTCTCAATATTAGACCGCATGATGATGGTGACGGAGAAAAAAATGAATCTTATCGAGATTCTCGAACAGGAAGAAATGGCCCGCATGACGGCCAACAAGACCATCCCCGAATTCCGCGCTGGTGACACGGTTGTCGTGAACGTCAACGTGGTTGAAGGTTCCCGTAAGCGCGTCCAGGCCTTTGAAGGCGTGGTCATCGCTCGTCGTAATCGTGGTCTCAACTCCTCGTTCATCGTCCGCAAGATTTCGAGCGGCGAAGGCGTGGAACGTACGTTCCAGCTCTATTCCCCGACGATCGCTTCGATCGAAGTGAAGCGTCACGGTGATGTGTGCCGTTCCAAGCTCTACTACTTGCGTGATCGCTCTGGTAAGGCTGCCCGTATTAAGGAACGCCTCGTTCGCAAGAACTAATCTTTGGTTCGATCGAACAGATCCGATCCAGAAGAACCGCTCAGTGCTTAACATTGAGCGGTTCTTTTTTTGCCCAGACACACCAATATTCGGTTAGACTTGAACTGTTGAACGGTTCATTTCACCTTTACTCGCCACATTGCCATGACGACTCGTTTCCCGCTCTACCATCAGATCGCTCGCTCTATCGAGCAGCGTATTGCCCAAGGCGACTGGTCAAAAGACCGTGCTATACCGAGTGAAGTGAAGCTTGCGCAACTCTTTGGAGTCAGCGTAGGGACCGTGCGTAGAGCGATCGAAAAACTGATCGACGAGGAGATTCTGATAGCAGTTCAGGGCTCAGGAACCTTTGTGAAGTCTTATAACAAAGGGCCCTATTGGAATCGCTTTCAGCGCTTTATGACCCTCGATGGACACATCATCCATTGGAAACCAAGGCTCATTTGCTTTGAAACGCAACCCGCCTCTCCCGTGGTAGCTCAAGCGCTTGATATTGCTGTGAATAGTCCTGTTTTATATATTGAACGGGTACTCTGCCACAAACGGGATCCACTATGCTGTGGACTCGATCAGGTCTACCTCGACGCTAGTGTTGGCACAGGACTCACGCCCGAACTTTTTGAAGTTCAGAACAAAAGTCTTTACCAAACCCTCGAAGAATCCACAGGGGTGGTCATTACGCAGGTGCGTGATTACTTGATTCAGGATCGTGTGGATGAAGACCTCTCAAGTAAAACAGGGCTAGCCATCGGGGACCCACTCTTTAAGCTCTATCGTAAAGGGGTCACGTACAACAATCAGCCGATTGAGTACCGTATTGAAAGCGCAAGTGCACGATCGTTGCGCGTGGTCTTTTCGTCTTAACTGACAAAAAACGCAGATAAAAATAACCCCGCCTTCCTTCTAAGTGTAGATACCGAACTTCTTCTTTAAGAAAGGAACCGATGTGCTGGACACGAGAGGCACGTCCGTTTCTTAATAAGTCCGCGCTTAGAGTACTGAGCGGGGTTGTTTCACACGATGCATTGTCCCCTATCGTGCCAGGGTCGGATAAAACACGTTGGGTTTTATCGCATTAATCGCTTCGAGGGGAACCTAAATTAGGCAGCCTTCTGGGACTTCACGAGGCGAGCAACGGTGTCAGAGAGCTGAGCACCCTGGCTCTGCCAGTAAGCCAAGCGTTCATTGTTGACGCTCAAGCTCACAGCCTGACCAGCGGCCATCGGGTTGTAGTAACCGATGCGTTCGATAAAACGACCATCGCGGCGAGCGCGGGAGTCACAAACATTGATGCTATAGAAGGGGCGCTTCTTGGAGCCACCACGAGCGAGACGAATAATAACCATGAGTCTACCTCTAGAACTGCGGTTGAATAAAACACAAGGATTCACTGGATCCCTTTGGGGGACCAAGTCACCTTGACGGAAAGTGAAGAATTTTAGTCAATCTTCTGGACGAATGCAAGTCTAAAGCCTTGAAGAATCGTCACTTGAGACGACTTCGAATCGTCTCAAGCGGGATTTCTTGCTTATTTGGCCATCTTGGCCTGCAATTCACGCATGGCCGTTAAGGCATCTGCCACGAGCCCATAATCGGCCACTTCAAAAATGGGCGCTTCGGGATCGTTGTTAATTGCGACCACCACCTTGGCATCTTTGATACCGGCCGTGTGCTGCATCGCTCCAGAAATGCCAAAGGCAAAATAGAGTTGTGGCGCAATCATCTTACCGGTCTGGCCAATCTGCCAATCGTTTGGACACAACCCCATATCGACCGCGTTGCGGGTCGCTCCAATGGCAGCGCCCACGCTATCGGCAAACGTTTCAAGCGCTTTGAAACCGGCTTCATCGTAGAGCCCTGCCCCACCAGCCACCACCAATTTGGCTGACACCAATTCGGGACGATCGGATTTGGTTTCGTTGAAGCTCACAAAACGCGACCCCTCAAAGGGAGCGGTCGTCATCAGTTCTTCGATGGTGGCCGAGCCGCCCATGGGACTTGGTTCAAAGGCGGTCGTACGAATCGTGGCAATCACGACCGGTTCATCGACTTCAACCGTCGCCAATAAGGATCCGGCATAAATACCACGCACAAATGTCTTTGGCCCTTTCACGGCAAGAATTTCGGAAACAGGCGAAATGTCTTTGAGCGCAGCCAGACGCGGCATCGCCGCCTTACCGACTAAGTTCCCCACAAAGAGCACATGGCTATACCCATCGCATTCCTTAGCCACCACATCGGCCAGAACTTCAGGGGATTCATGGGCTAACTGCGGATGTTCCACCAAATAGACGGTGCGGACCCCTGTAATTTTGGCGGCTTCGTGTGCAATCTGTTCGCACCCATTGCCGGCTACCAACACGTCGACCGTGTCTGTCATTTGGAGCGCAGCGCTCACGGCTTGAGCCGTCGAGGGCTTAAGTGAAATATTGTCGTGATCAGCAATCAGTAGAGCAGTCATCGTGGTTTCCTCTTAGAGCACATGCGCTTCGTTCTTTAATTTATCCAAGAGTTCATCGACCGAACTCACCATGACACCCGCCGCTTTTTCCGCTGGAAGCGAAACCGAGACCGTACGAACACGGCGAGCAGTTGCAATCCCTAAGGAATCCAGTGCCACCTCTTCCACAGGTTTCTTACGGGCTTTACCCATGGCGGGCAACGTGACATAACGGGGCTGAGCCAAGCGTAAATCGGCCGTGACAACCGCTGGCATAGCCAGCGACACGGTTTGCGTACCCCCTTCGGTTTCACGCGTCACGAGCCAACGCCCGTCCACCACATCGATTTGATTGGCTGCCGGCGCTACGGGGGATTGGATTAAGGCCGAGAGCATCTGACCGACTTGATTGGAGTCATCGTCAATCGCTTGTTTGCCTAAGAGACACAGTTGCGGTTGTTCACGCTCCACAAAGTGCTTCAAGACTTTGGCCACAGCGAGCGGTTCTAAGTCCTCATCCGTGAGCACATGGATACCACGGTCGGCTCCAATGGCCATCGCCACACGAAGCTGATCCACCGCCTTTTGTGGTCCGACCGTAACCGCAACCACTTCGTCCACTTTGCCCGCTTCCTTCAGTCGCACTGCTGCTTCCACAGCAATTTCATCGAAGGGGTTTAAGGCCATTTTCGCGAGTTTAGTATCCACGCCCGAACCATCAGGGAGCGGACGCACTTTAATCTTGGCGTCTACCACACGCTTGACAGCAACCAAAATCTTCATCGTTTCATTTCTCACAAAAAAGCGCGATATACGCGCTTAGCGTCCCCGATACCCTTTCTGGTGCCAGGGACGCAGATTGATCACAATTCGCGTGGCGACCACACTTCAAAACAGGGCACCTTGTTGTCATTGACCACGCGGTCATGCACAATTCCACGCGAATAAGGTTTGCCCTGAACTTTAGCAAACCTCAGGTCGTTATTTCAAGCTTCCACACGGGATAGTTCTTGTGACAGGGTATCCTTAACTATTCACCAACACGCCCCGTTTCGGGAAAACCCATGCGGCCAAGGCGCCCAGCGCCGATATCGCCATGCCGATGAGTGTGAAATAACTGGCCCCGAACAAGTTGGCACACAATCCGCACAACCCACCCAATAACGCACCCACGAGCCAAACGGTGGTATGCAGGGGCCGTGTGGGTAACAAGAGCGACACCAATAAGGGCATAGCAACGCCAGGCACGTAAAAGGCATACCCCGTTAAGAGCAACTTGATGATATTCCCTTCCACGAATACCGTAAGGGCAGCCAGGATCCCCATGGCAAACACCAGCCACTGGATCACGCGAGTTCGATTACCACCCAGAATGTCACGCTCAATGATCCCCGCCGCGGATAGTAAGACGGTATCGGCCGATCCACTCAATGCACTGATGAGCCCCAGCGCCAACATCGCCTTCAGGATAAAGGGCAGTGCAGAGGCACTTCCTAACCAGTCGCCAATGGGTTGCTTCGCCTCCAAATTGCTTAAGGCCAGTAGTGTAATCACGACCGAAAAGAGCACCATCAAAGGTGCCGCTAACCACGTCGCCCGGCGCGCTGCCTCGGTCGATTTGGCAGCAAACGTACGACTAAACATATCGGGACCAATAATGTAGGTAATGCCCACTAAGAGCATCAGCTGCACTAAGTCGAGTACACCAAAACGTTCGGAGAAAAAGTGCCACGTTGTGTTCGCCACACGTTCAGGCATCGCGCCCACAAGCCACAGTGCTGCCCCCAGAAAACCCACCAAGAGCAAAATTGCTTGTAGCGCATCGGTGCGAATCACTCCCCGTTGTCCTCCTACTCCCGTGTGGTACAAAATACCGAACACCGTCAAGGTGTAAAGTACCCCGCCCCAAGGTTTCCCCGCAAGGGATTCATAGAGCGCAAAAAGCGCTACAAACTGTGCTGCCGTAATGGCTACCCAAGAGAGGGCAATGATCACCGCGGTGACTTTACGGGCCCAGGGACCCGCCACATGATCCACCACTTCAGGAAGGGTCACCGCATTCATGGCACGAATCTTGGGGACAATCAACCACCCATGGATTAAGAGCCCGATCGCCCCCACCCCTAACCACCAAAAGGCCGCTGCGCCTTGCTTGAGAGCCAACCCTCCCATCCCTAATGTCGCTGAGCCTCCGATAATCGTACTCACGAGTGAGAGAGCACAGAAGACTCAGCCAAAACTTTGATTACCGGTTAAAAACGCACTCCCTTGCGTTGAGCGTTGATGCCCACGCATCCCCCACCACAGTAGCAATAAAAAATAGCCTACAACGAGGCCTACCAAAATTTGTCGCTCTGCGAACATGACTCCCATGTTGTCTCCTCTCAAGTGTATTTCGAACGCGGGACATTCTATCGATCGCATTGAGGTGCTAAGTCAGCATCCTTCCTGCGCTCAGTGCGATGAGTGCTACAACCACAAAGCGGGCTGTCTTTCCCAATGCAATATAGACAAACGCCCGTCGCCAATCCATTCCCAACCAACCAGCAGCTAAAGGAAGGGCATCACCAACGACGGGAAGCCACGAGAGCAGTAGCGCCGGGGCTCCATAACGTTGACACCAACGGCGTGCCCGTTGGAGTTTCTCTGCCTTTCCTTCGGGAAGGCTACGGCCCATGAAAAATGAAACCATGGCGCCTGCCGTGTTCCCCACCGAAGCCAGCGTCACTAGCCAAACCCAACGCCAAGGGTCATGAATAGCCAGTAGACCCGCTACTAAAATAACCTCGGTTCCGCCTGGTAAGAGCGTCGCTGAGACAAATGCAGCAATCAATACTGCCCACTCAACGGGTTGGGTGGCGAGCCACATTTGCCAGTCTTGCCAAAACTCGATCATCTCAGCGCTCTCCGGTGGAAAGTTACTCAGTCACTTGGACTGTTTTGGGATCTTATCGAAAATGCACGGTTGTTGCGTGAAGCAATCTCGATACGTAGCCTAGGCGTTTCAGTCCATTACAAAAAAATGGGCCCTTAGCATCACTCGGATGTAAGAGCCCATGGTCTTAGCCCTAACGGTTAGAGACGAATACGCTGGGTCGTTTGCGGATCAAACCAGTAGATGTGCTGAGCATCAAACTGCAACTTCGCGCACGTACCCACTTCCGGGATAAAACCGTTATTTTCCGCACGGAAAACCGCATTTTGTCCCAGCAAAGTGGTATGCACTAAGCAGTCCGCACCAAGCGCTTCCACACTTTCGACGCTCGCCGAACCCACACCGTCGTTTTCGACCAAGAGCACGTGTTCAGGACGTAACCCCAACACCACATGGCGCGAAGCCAAGGCCTTGAAGGCCACCGGCAAGGTCAACGTTTCGCCATTTTCAGCTTTGAGCACACGACCTTCGGCGTCCAATTCCCCTTCTAAAAGGTTCATGGGAGGCGAACCGATAAAGTTGGCCACGAACATCGTTGCGGGATCATCGTAGACTTCCTTAGGCGTACCCACTTGTTCAGCACGACCTGCGTTCATCACGATCATGCGGTGGGCAAGCGTCATCGCTTCCACCTGGTCGTGGGTCACATAGAGACTCGTCGTCTTTAAGCGACGGTGCAACTTTTGGATCTGCAAACGCGTTTGCACGCGCAACTTGGCGTCCAAGTTGGAGAGCGGTTCGTCAAAGAGGAACACCGCAGCTTCACGCACAATGGCACGACCCATCGCCACACGTTGACGCTGACCACCCGAGAGCTGACGCGGACGGCGATCGAGCAGCAAATGGCTCAATTCGAGCATTTCCGCGGCGGCTTTCACACGGCGATCGATTTCGTCCTTCGGAACGCGACGAATCTTCAAGCCATAGGCCATGTTGTCATAGACCGTCATGTGGGGGTACAGAGCGTAGTTCTGGAACACCATGGCGCAATCGCGGTCCTTCGGTTCCAATTGGTTCACTACACGGTCCCCAATCAACAAATCCCCAGCGGTAATCGGTTCCAACCCAGCAACCATACGTAACAGGGTGGACTTACCACAACCCGAAGGGCCGACGATCACGATAAATTCGCCATCTTTAATATCGAGGCTAATCCCGTGGACGACTTTCACGTCGCCGTAGCTCTTGCGAATATCTTTAAATTGAATGCTGGCCATAATGAATCTCTTATTTTTCCGTATCTACCAAGCCCTTAACGAACCAACGTTGCATGATGGTCACGACGAGGGCAGGCGGCACCATGGCCAGAATGGCCGTTGCCATAATGAGGTTCCATTCGTTAGCGGAGTCGCCCCCACCAATCATACGTTTAATACCGATCACGATCGGGTACATATCTTCAGACGTTGTCACCAACAAAGGCCACAAGTACTGGTTCCAGCCGTAAATAAACTGAATCACGAACATCGCAGCAATGTTAGTCATCGACAGCGGCATCAAGATGGTGAAGAAAAAGCGAATCGGGCCGGCTCCGTCCATACGAGCCGCCTCCGCTAATTCATCGGGCACCGTCAAGAAGAACTGTCTAAAGAGGAAAGTGGCCGTTGCCGAAGCAATCAACGGCAAAATCAAGCCGCCCCAACTATCCAGTAAGTTTAGCGTTGCCATGACCTCATAGGTCGGGGAAATACGCACTTCAACGGGCAACATCAACGTAATGAAGATGAGCCAGAAGCACAGCGTACGGCCCGGGAACTTGAAGTACACAATCGCAAAGGCCGACAAAAGCGAAATGAAGATCTTACCGATCGAAATCCCCATGGCCATCCCTAAGGAGACGAGCAACATGCGCCCTACCGGAGCACGTGATGCCGAGCCACCCCCTTCAAAGAGGATACGGGCATAGTTTTCAATGAAGTGAGACCCCGGCAATAAACTCATCGGAGCCTGTTCCACTTCGACGGCCGTCTGAGTCGATGCCACAAAGGCGATGTACACGGGGAAGACCACCGCGATAACACCCAAGATCAAAATCAAGTGGGTGAAAAAATTTAACCAAGGACGATTTTCTACCATGATTACCCTCCCACTTTAGTAGTTCACACGGCGTTCAATGAAGCGGAACTGGAACACAGTGAGCACAATCACCATGACCATCAGCACCACCGACTGCGCAGCAGAGCCACCAAAGTCCATGTTACGGAAACCGTCCACGAATACTTTGTAGACCAATACGGTTGTTTCTTGCCCAGGCCCACCCTGCGTGGTTGCGTCAATAATCGCAAACGTATCAAAGAAGGCATAGACGACATTCATAACGAGCAGGAAGAACGTCGTGGGCGATAAAAGCGGGAACACCACCGACCAGAAACGGCGGAAGGGTCCAGCTCCGTCCATTGCCGCAGCCTCCAACAAGGAACGCGGAATGGCCTGTAACCCTGCCAAGAAGAAGATGAAGTTGTAGCTCACCTGCTTCCAAACGGCAGCAATCACAATCAAGGTTAACGCTTGATTGGCATTAACCAAATAGTCCCATTCAAACCCCATCTGACGCATCGCATAGGAGAGCACGCCGAGCGTCGGGTTGAAGATAAACATCCACAACACCCCCGCCACCGCCGGTGCTACTGCATACGGCAAAATGAGGAACGTTTTATAAGCCCCTGCCCCACGAATTACGCGGTCTGCGCAGACCGCTAACGTTAAGCTAATGGCAAGACCAAGGCCGGCCACCAACACGGAGAAGAGCATCGTAATTTTGAAACTGTTCAAGTAATTGGTGTCTTGAAGCAGTAATTCAAAATTATGCAATCCCACGAACTCTGTGGTTGTACCGAAAGCATCTTGCATCAGTACCGATTGGTACATAGCTTGACCTGCCGGCAAGAAGAAAAAGATCAGTGTGATTGCTAACTGCGGGGCGACCAGCAGAAAAGGCAACCAACGACTTTTGAAAACGACACGTTTTTCCACTTTGAATCTCTGGCTGAGTTAGGAACTTTCACCACCTGCTAAATAACCTAAGAGCCGTCAGGGCGTTATCGAGAACGCCCTCACGGCCACAGGGATAGTTTGCAAGTGGGTTCTTCGTTCGACGCACGAATTCTATGGCATACGAACGAAACTCACAAGTGCAAATTATTTACCAGACTGCTGGCGTTCGAATTTCGCCAATTCCGCGTTGCCGCGTTCAACGATCTTGTCTAAGGCTTCCTTAGCGGTGGCCTTACCCGACCAGATCTTTTCGAACTCTTCGTCAACAATCGTACGGATTGCAGGCAAGTTACCTAAGCGGATACCACGCGATTTTTCGGTCGTCTTGAGCATCTGCTTCACAGCAACGTCAGCGCCTAAATTCTGATCGTAGTAGCCCGATTCCTTGGTCAATTCGAAAGCCTTCATCGTCACAGGCAAATAACCCGTGCGCTGGTGGCTAGCGGCCTGAACCTTCGGATCAGAGATAAAGTTAAAGAATTCGGCCACACAGCGGTTTTCTTCATCCGACTTGCCGGCCATCGCCCAGAGGGAAGCCCCACCGATCGCGGTGTTCTGCGGCGCATTTTCCACGCCTTCATAGTACGGCAACGTGGACGTACCGTATTCGAACTTCGCGTTACGGCGAATGTTACCTAACGTACCCGAGGAACCCATCGTGATGGCGCATTCACCCGAATAGAAAGCCGCGTCAGCCGAGTTGCCACGTCCCTTGTACACAAAGAGGCCTTCCTTGCTCCAACGTTCCATATCTTCGATATGGCGAACGTGTAACGGGGAGTCAACCTTCAAGCGAGCATCCAAACCACCAAAGCCATTGTTCTTCGTTGCGTATTCAACGTTATGCCAGGTGGAGAAGCTTTCGAGCTGCGTCCAGCCTAACCAGGAGCTGGTCATCGGGCAGGTTTCGCCCGCTTCTTTGAGCTTACGAGTAGCGTTTTCAATGTCTTTCCAGGTCTTGGGGAAGTGAGCAGGATCCGTGGGGAGACCTGCATTCTTGAATTTCGTCAGGTTCAAATAAAGAACCGTGGTGGAGGAGTTGAACGGGAAGCTCATCATGCTTCCGTCCGGTAAGGAGTAGTAACCGTAAACGGCGGGGATATAGGCCTTGGGATCAAACTTGAAACCCGCTTTCGCCATGAGTTCGCCCACTGGGACCACAGCGCCACCGCTGTACATCATCGTGGCGGTACCCACTTCAAACACCTGAAGGATGTTGGGGGAACGCTTCGCACGATGAGCGGCAATACCCGCGGACATCGTCTGGTCGTAAGACCCTTTATAAATGGATGTCAAATGGCACTGAGGGACTTTTTCATTGAATTGAGCCGTTAAATCAGCCACCCAGTCACCGAGGGTATTTGCCATCGCATGCCAGAACGTGATTTCGGTCGGAGCCGCCTGAACTCCGGCAGCAGCAGTAAGAAGAGATGCCGCCATCACACCGGCAGCGAGTTTATGTTTGCTCATGCTTCATTCTCCTTTGAGCAGAGGGGTGTCTTTTCTAGGCGTCGTTAGCAAAAGCTCCCCTGAGCTTCCCTGCGACACTTCCATAAGGAGGAAAGACAGACTCCTGAGGCAGGTGCGTGCAAACACACACGACACAATGCCTCAACGCGATCATAGGGTAAAAAACACCCCGTGTCTATGGCTTTTCGAAAGTTGTAATTCTTATCCCCCCGTGTAAACCGCTTTTGCCTCAAGAACTTATAGTAAAAAACTCTGGCTAATAAGGATTTTCCCTTAGATTAAGAGAAGAGAGACAAAAATGCCCTGATTGTATTAGTCCGCTACCTCTTTATAGATAGACTTAAGCCAAGAGATCTTCTCTTGGCTTGTCCTAGAACTTTCCCTAATCAAAACGCCCTTCCAAAAACCAAGCGTCCGTTGCCTTGTTATGGGAGAGCCACACCGACACACCATCAGAGCGTTGAGCACGAACATATTCACACGTTCCATCTGAGGAGCGCTTACGGGGGCCGACCAAAACGAGTGGTCCATAATAGTGCGGACAACCGTTTTCCGTAGAGAGAGGCAACGGTTCCGGGTAAAGAAAACTCGGAAAATCATCCGCCCCTTGGCGAGGTGTCTGCACGGCTGTCGTGTGCTCCACTGCGCTTACTTTACTGGCAACCTGACGCGGCCCCATCCCTTGGGTGGCTTCCAAGTAAAAGACGCGTCCTACCCCGAGTTGACGTTGTAATTGACGGACCAAATCGCTGGTGGGTGCCGTGGTCCCTTTGCCCATCGGAGTGTTTTGACTCACCAATCGATCCATACACGGCATCGTACGATCCTCTAACGCATCATGATCCCCCTGCGAACCCAGGGTAGCACTCAACGTCATGGCAATGAGTCGTCCTGGCCAAATGGCCGCCGCCACCTCTTTGTAGAGCACATCGCACAACTGAGCGTGATCGTTTGGCGCCCCTTTACCTTGGGGATAGGACTTTGTCCACGTCAATACTTTACCCCCCTCAAAAACAAGCTCAATGGTATGCATGAGCCAAACCGACGACTGGGCTTGCAAACGCGCCATCCAAGCGCGTGCCATCACCTCAATGGCCTGATGAGCATCCGCCAAGTCCACCCGAATACCTCCAAAAAACCACTGCGTGCGATCCGCTTGTATGGTAGGCAAAGCGTGACGCGCAACCGCACGACTGCTGAGTCCAGCCAGTCGAATGGCGTTCCCGAGGGCTTCATTGATCGTGCCTCCCTTGGCCACATGAACTTTTTTAGGCAACAAATGGGAGAGTTCGCTCGCAAGACGAAAGTCGCCCGACATCACCCCACTTAAAACCAAAATATCGGTTGCACCATCTTCTGAGCTATACCACGTGACGGAGCGACCATACGGCATCAATACCTCAGCTAAGAGCGTCAACATCGGGAGGTGCGCATCGGGAGCGCTTTCAATCACGCGTAGACCACGAACCCGTTCGCGTGCAACCGCAATGGTATCGCCCCGCTTAAGCCCTAAGCTCTGAGCAGTACTATTGAGACCTGTAATGGGGTCATTTAATTGATAACGTGCCGCAAATACTGCACCGCAATCAGGACTCACGCCATAGGCATCGAAACGTAAATCCTGAAAAACAAATGCCAAGCTCATCATGGTATCGGCTCCTTCATTTGAAAATTGACCGTCAAATTACGCTGCCATCAGTGCAGGATTGGCCTGCCAAGGCTCTTGACGGGCCACGGGTGACGCGGCGGGTTGCGACAAAAAATGCCGTTCAAATCGTAATGGGAAAGTCGCTCGTTGCGGACGTGAGAAAAAGAGGGAGTCGCGAACAATACGTGCCTCCACCGTATCGGACGTTTCCCCCAAGTAAAGCTGCACCCGCATATGGGCCGGTGAATCGACTCCCGAGAGAACGAAAGGGCGAATGATGAACACACTCACTTTCCCCTGCGTTGAAGCAAGCTTTATGCGTTGCATCGCATGCCGATCTTCTTGACTAGCCAGCGGGTTTAACCACGCAACGACGGCGTCCGTTTCACCACTCAAAATCGCTTGTTCGGTTGCCCAAAAAGCATCTTTGACACTGGCAGGCGATACAAAGAGCTGACGACTCATCTGTAGCCCAGCACGTTCAAATCCATAACGGAAAGGAATCATGGGTTCCGCACTATTGAGAATCCACGTGACATGCTTCATCTTAGCCAGAGCGCCAAACAAAAGGCTGGCTTCACAACGGCCAAAGCGCTGCGGGAAAATCTCAACTAACTTTCCCTTGGGAAAACCACCCCCTAAGGCTTGGTCTAACGCTTCAATACCCGTAGGCAGGACCTGACTAAACGTATCCGCTTGGTGCGTAACACCCATGTCCGGGATCCAACGATCCAGTGATAAAACGGTAGGAGTTGACATCTTCTTATCCTCAACACAATAGCTATTTAACAAACCCGACTCGTCAACCTATCGATCCGTCGTTGCATTCAAGTTTAAGACAAGACTTTTTTAGATTCAATTAAAAAATACTTAGTATCATGATACTTTATAATTTTTATTAATTTTCAAGTAGATATTTTTACTAAAAACTCAATCGATCCAAAAAATTAATGCAACATTCTTTGTTATTTATATTTAACCTATTGATTTATAAGATATTTTTGCACTATCTCAAATAATGTAGATCACAATCATAGGATCATCATTTTGAAGCCTGATTTAGCAAATATTTGATAAAAATCAAAAACTTTCGTCTTTTGTCAGCTTCTCTTGTCGCTCATGACTAGTCTAAGACGCCATAGCCAGTAGGCTGATTGGACGCTTACTGCATCGTTCGCCATGTCTAAGGAGGCAAAGTGTCGGAATTACTGCCAGGTATCGAGAACCGATTGAAGTCGGTCCGCGACCGTTTTACCCAAGCCATCCACGAAGCCCATCGCTCTGCGGATGACGTGTTACTTATTGCCGTCGGGAAAACCTTCCCTGTCGACGCCCTTGAACAGGTGTGGGCACTGGGTCAACGTCACTTTGGGGAAAACTATGTACTGGAAGGGGTTGGCAAAGTGGAATACTTCGCTACGAAGCACCCCGAGGACAAACCCATTTGGCATTTCATTGGACCCTTGCAATCCAACAAGACGCGCTTGGTCGCCGAACACTTTGATTGGGTCCACTCCATTGATCGACTCAAAATCGCTCAACGTCTCTCGGAACAACGCCCCGATACGATGCCAGCGTTGAATGTGCTCATTGAAGTCAATGTGAGTGGCGAAGCGACCAAGTCGGGAGTGACTCCTGACGAAGTGCCGCTATTGGCGCAAGCCATTGCCGGCTTGCCCCGATTAGTCCTCCGTGGCCTGATGGCTATCCCAGAACCGACCTCGGATGTGACGGAGCAACGGGCAACCTTTAAAAAAATGAAGGATCTCTTTGAACGCTTAAGCAAAGACTATCCTCAATTTGATACGCTCTCGATGGGCATGTCGGCCGACATGGAATCTGCCATCTTAGAAGGGGCGACCATGGTTCGTGTCGGCTCAGCCATTTTTGGTGCCCGTGATTATTCGAACAAAAAATAACGCTTAGTTGAATGACAGAAAAGATTCTCTTACATAGTTGCTGTGCCCCCTGCTCGTCGGCCATTTTGGAGTGGCTATTGGCGAACGACTACGCGCCCACGGTATTTTTCTATAACCCCAACATCTTTCCGCAAAAGGAATACCTCGTTCGTAAAAACGAATGCATCCGCTATTGTGAAAAGCTGGGGATTCCGTTTTATGACGCCGACTATGAACACGAGCTTTGGCGAGAAACCGTCAAGGGTCTAGAAGACGAACCCGAGCGCGGTGCCCGTTGTCGTCAATGTTTTGGCTTACGTATGCGGGCGACGGCGAAAAAAGCCCAAGAGCTTGGGATTGAACGATTCACCACGACGCTCGCGGGCAGTCGTTGGAAGCGTCAAGACCAAATCCGTGAAGCTGCCACGGAAGCAGCCTCACTGTACGAGGGAACCCAGTATTGGGATAAAGACTGGCGTAAAGGTGGCCTACAAGAGCGTAAAGGGGAAATCATTAAGCAAGAAGCGTTTTATAACCAACTCTGGTGCGGTTGTGAGTTTTCCATGTCTCACCTCTTAAAACGCGACGAAAGCGAATTGCCTAGCTACATACTGGAGTATTTGCCCATGGTCCGAGAACGCGATGAACGCATCGCCCGCGCTGAGGCGCAAGCCTTATTGGAAAAAACGTCGGACGACAAAACAAAATCACCGCTCTAAACAGCAAAATCCCGTATTTCACACCGAATACGGGATTTTTTGTTTGCTCGCGCACTTCGTCACTTTAGGAGAGAGACATGGTTTCCGTAGGAGCAAACCAGGCCAAAACCGCTAACAGAACAAAGATGGCTGCCGAAATACGGCGCATCCACACCAGACTTAACTTCTGAGAGAGTTTATCGCCAATAAAGACCGCAGGCACATCCGCAATCAGCATCCCTAAGGTGGTGGCTGACACGACGGTCAGCACATCCTGATAATGGGCCGCCATGGCAATCGTCGCCACTTGCGTCTTGTCTCCCATTTCCGCCATAAAGAAAAGAAACGCTGTGGTGAGAAATACCCCGTAGCGTGACTGAATCGAACAATCCGATTCATCGAGTTTATCGGGGATGAGCATCCAGACCGCCATCAGAGCAAACGAAATCGTCAACACGATGCGTAAAACGTCGGGCGTTAAAAAGGAAGCGAGCGACACGCCCACGACCCCAGCGAGGAAATGGTTGAGAATCGTTGCGGCAAGAATTCCAGCCACAATTGGCATCTGCGTACGGTACCGAGCGGCCAAACACAAAGCCAATAGTTGCGTCTTATCACCAATCTCCGCACTGGTGACAACCAACGTCATTAAACCAAACGAGGTTAACATAATGAAGCAAGGACGAGACAGGTGGCAGACCATACGTGCGACTCCCACTATTCTCGCTGCCAAATTCTCCGTCCGTAGCGTTAATCAAGAATAATGGGATCGCAGGTCTTGTCACCAAAAGGGGTTTTGGTTGCGTACCACGTTTGATAAAACGAGTATGTTGATACGCAAAAGCGTGAGGGGTCACTGCTTGACTACTCCCCTGCCGAGGAAGCGATATTCTATCGGATTTTTAGCAAAATGTCTAAGAGGATGTTTGCGAGCGAACGCTCTGCCCTTAACGTCCGCTAAAACACCTACGAATCGCTCAAAACAACTGACTAAAATCAGACGGTTTCTAAAATTTTTGTCCTCATGAACCCCGTTCTCTACAATGAATAGTGCATTTTTTTGCTCTATTTCTACCCAAACCCGCATCGCCGACAGACTCGGACCTTCTATGGCGCTGAGCCTGCCCTGCTAAAGGATGTCACTGTGACCCTCTATCTGTCGCTGATTGCAGCCATTGCGCTCATTGTTGTTTTATTGCGAAAGAAAATCCCGATTGGTATTGCGATTTTGCTTAGCGGACTGTGGATTTGGGTCGTTAATGACCGGACCGTGTCGCACTTAGGGACGGCCGTCATTAATGCATTCGAGCTACCACGCAACTGGGATTTACTCTTTGCCCTCTATTTTGTGATGTGTTTGGAGATTCAGTTACGTGAATCCGGAACCCTCAAAGGGATGGTAGAAGGGCTCAATGGCTTTTTCTCTTCAACGAAAGTGATCCTTTCGGCCATGCCGGCCTTTTTGGGACTTCTCCCCTCCTTAGGGGGAGCACGTTTTTCCTGCCCAATCGTCGAAGAGGCCTCCCGCGACTTAACGATTAGCCCAGAAAGTAAGGCGAGCATTAATTTTTGGTTTCGGCACATCTTTGAATTTTCCTCTCCGATTGTGCCAGGGCTCCTATTAGGATGCTCCATTGCGCATATTCAAATCGGTGACTTTATTGCACATCTGGCTTGGGTAACGGTTTTGTCGTTTGTGGCGGGCTGGGTAGTTATGATCCGCACCTTACACTTTACGGATAAACCACGTGATCATGTGCTCAGCCAGGACGAACGTAAAACGGGGTTTTTTAACATTGCCCTCGCCATTGCACCGATTGTGTTCAATGTCGTGTTGATGCTGGTCTTCGGACTGTCGGCCGCGCTCTCCATGGGACTCGTAACGCTTTGTCTTTTCCCCGTCTTATGGGCTGTAGGACGTCCCGTGTCGATTCCTCACACCCTCAAAAAAGCGTTCGATGTGAAGCTATTGGGTAATGTCGCGTGCATTCTCACCTTTATTCAACTCCTGAGCGTCTCGGGAGTTCTGAATGCGATCACCCAATCGTTCGAACACTCGACCTTGCCCGTACCCATCATCATCGCCCTCATCAGCCTCATGATCGGAACCCTCACGGGGATGAGTCAAGCCCACGTTGCCATGGTGATGCCTTTGGTCGCCCAGTTAGCCCCTGGCTCACTCGAGTTAGCTGGCATTGCCATGATCTTTGGGGTCGCTGGCCAAATGTGGACACCGACTCATGTGTGTTTGACGATTTCGATCGACTATTTCAAAGCGGACTTTCTCCGAACGCTCAAACCCATTATGCTGGCCGAAGGAATACTCCTCCTCGTATTTTCCCTATGGACCTATTTCACGTGGAGTTGACCCAACCACCCCATAAGTGAGATTGATCGCGCTAAAATGTTTCAGCCTAGGCTTGACGCATGGCGCTTGCCGTATCAAGCCCTCGTTTTCTCATCGGGTGATCCGTTTGACCTCGCTCTGTCGTCCCCAAACCTCACCCTATTTTTTTGCAATTGCTTTTAGGAGAATAAGTACTCACTGCGCTCAACGCAGCGAGACTTCAATTGAACGTCATGAAAACCATTCGTACCCGTATTGCTCCGAGCCCCACAGGCATGATGCACTTGGGCACAGCACGCACAGCCATCTATTGCTGGGCGGTTGCTCGTCATTTTGGTGGAAAATTCTTGCTCCGTATCGAGGATACTGACCAAAAGCGCTCCACCAAGGAGGCCGTGCAGGTGATTCTCGACGGGATGAAATGGCTCAACCTCGATTACGACGAAGGTCCGATTTACCAAATGGACCGCTTGGCGCGTTACCAAGAAGTCGTTGATCAGATGTTGAAGGACGGTACGGCCTATTACTGCTACGCCACGCCGGAAGAATTAGACGAAATGCGCGAAGAACAGAAGCGTTTAGGACTCAAACCCCGCTATGACGGTCGTTGGCGTCCTGAAAATGCTGTTGGCAAAGCGATCCCGGAAGGGGTTAAGCCTGTGGTGCGTTTCCGTAACCCCGATGAAGGGGCGGTCACCTGGGATGACGCCGTTTATGGCCCCATCACGGTGAGCAATAGCGAACTCGATGACTTGATCATCATGCGCGACGGCATTCCTACCTACAACTTCGCTGTGGTCATTGACGACTGGGACATGGAAGTGAGCCACGTGATCCGTGGCGCAGACCATATCAACAACACGCCGCGCCAGATTAACATCTACCGCGCCTTAGGGGCTGAAGTACCGGTCTTTGCACACTTACCGTTGATTAACGGGCAAGACGGTCAGAAGCTTTCCAAGCGTCATGGCACGGTGTCGGTGATGGAATACGAACGTCAGGGCTATTTGCCGGAAGCCATCTTTAACTACTTAGCTCGCTTAGGCTGGGGTCACGGGAACATGGAAAAATTCAGCCGTGACGAGTTGGCCGAAATTTTTGACTTAGCCGACTGTTCGCGTGCCGCTGCGCGTATCGACTGGAAAAAGTTGGAATGGCTCAACCAGCAGTACATGAAAGAAGCCGATGATGCCCGCTTAGCCGAATTGGTGAAGCCCCGTATCGAAGCTCGTGGTGGCAAAGTGGAAGGCGGTCCTGATCTCGTGGCTGTGTGCGGTCTGTTGAAGTCCCGCGCCAGCACCTTAGAAAAGTTAGCGGACGCCGCCCTCTTTTTCTATGTCGAACCGCAAGTGAACGCCGATGAAGCGACTCAAGTGTTAGCGGACGGGGGTAAAGAAGCCCTTGCGCTCTTTGCCGACAAACTGCGTGCTGTCACTGACATGACGCCCGAAAACGTTTATGGCGTGATTCAGGCCGTGATGCAAGAACGTGACATTCCGATGAAGGTCTTAGCGAACCCGTTACGTGTGGTGGTCTGTGCTACGGACCGTACGCCACAAATTGACATCACGCTTTGCCTCATTGGCAAGGACGAAGTTTTGGCGCGTATTGATCGTGCGTTAGCCTAAAACGTCAAGCGACTCATCGCATTCCCAAGGGGAGGCCCACTTGAGGGTGCTCCCCTTTTTTAGGGATTCCCTAATCAGGCTTCTGGAGCAGGCGTATAATGGTGGTCATCTCTATGACGTCCCCATCGTCTAGAGGCCTAGGACAGCAGCCCCTCACGCTGCGAACAGGGGTTCAAATCCCCTTAGGGACGCCACCATCTCCTCCTCAGCACATCGTTCTCCTCTGCTCTCACCTCCCCATCACTTTTCTGATCCTCAACGGGTTTGGCCAATTGACAGTATCGAATGCCCCAGAGCGAATTGGGTCAGGTTTATGGATCAGGGTCCCATAAAAGAATACGAGGAACAAGCACACTGCTCATTCCTCGCATTGTCGACTCTATGTCCTAGGCGTCCAGTGCCGAATCCTTTTCGGTTTGAACACCTCCTCCCTTAGAGACCTCCTGCTAAGAGTGCTAACACGCCTCCATGGGCGCGACGCGGAGGAACCCCACGCGAAGCGATCGGAGAGACCGTGTTACGAGGACGCGACGATTTCACCGTTTCATTGGCCTTACGAACCGTCACACTGCCATCTGCACTCACGGAGAATTCGACACTCGAATTCCCTTCTTGTAACCCCAACAGATCACGAATTTCTTTAGGAATAGTGACCTGACCTTTGATCGTCAAACGATTTGACATAGTTAACTCCTTTTAGCCGTTATTCTCAGGGCACGGCAATCTGGATTCAAATCCGCCCTGCGGAAGCCCGAAGACTTCCTACACCACAAAAAAATAAAACCTCTCGAGACAATGCCACCGAGAGGTTCATTCGATAACCTATTGGATTGTCTCTTTAAGACCACATGGCTCCCCGCGGGAGCCTCCACCTTGCCGGGTTTTCGGTAGGTTGGCGGGGACTATGACGTCCACTTCTTCATGCCTAGAACAAGTTTACCGAGGATTTTGGGAGATTGCAAGTCGCTAAATTCCCCTTTTTTTGTGATGGATAAACTCCTTAGTTCACTCGATTTAGTGCGATTTCCGTATACCGAAACGACCGTTAGGATTCACTTTTGCTATCTTGCGGTGCCGGTAACAAATCATGGGTCACTACACCAATCGCTTCCACGGGCGGTGTCCACTTGGGCGGGAACTTAATCCCTCCTAAAAGGGCAGCTGCCTGACGAGACTTGCGGTCGGGCTCGTACATCTTCAACGGCTCTTCTTTGCGCATCGTCGTGGTGCTACTACGGGACTCACGATAGGGATTATCGAAAATCGGGTCGCGATGGCGTTGTCCTGGTGCCACATACGCACGCGCACGCTCACGGGCATAGCGTTCCTCTTCGGGCGTATCCTGACGTTCTTCGTTGTCATCATTACGATGACGCATACGGGAGTGACGTGACAAGGGATGCAATTCTTGCACATCAAATTTCTGATGCGTGAGCGTCTCCACCGCGTCCACCAACTTCTTGTCATCCGCCGTCATGAGCATCACCGCTAACCCATGCGCGCCCGCGCGACCTGTACGCCCAATACGGTGCACATAGTCTTCCGCATTAAAGGGAACGTCAAAGTTAATGACGTAGGGTAACTCTTTAATATCCAGACCACGGGCAGCCACATCGGTGGCCACCAACACATGAATCGCCCCCGACTTAAACCCATCCAGTGCGGCCTGACGTTCTTCCTGCGTTTTATCCCCATGAATGGCGTCACTGTTGATGCCCACGCGCTCTAAGGTACGTGATAAGCGACGGCAGGTGATTTTGGCGTTCACAAACACCAACACTTGCTCAATGGGGTTCCCGTCGGTGCCACCGCGCTTGAGAATGTCGATCAGCACATCCACCTTTTCACGGTCAAGCACGCGATACACTCGCTGTTCAACCGTTTCGGCCGTTTGGTTACTCGTCGCCACTTCAATAATGGTCGGATCGCGCGTTAAGAAGCTCTTCGCTAATTTGGTAATGTCTTCGGAAAACGTTGCCGAAAACAGTAAACTCTGACGATTTTTGGGGAGCAACTCAAGGATTCGGCTGATATCAGGCAAAAAGCCCATGTCGAGCATACGATCCGCCTCATCGAGTACCACCATTTCCACATTGGATAAATTGATCGAGCGCTGAGTCACATGATCCAGCAAACGACCAGGGGTGGCTGTCAAGATCTCGACCCCAGCACGCAACATTTCTGTCTGCGGCTTCATGTCTACCCCGCCATAGACCACACCGACGCGCAACGGAGTATCCGCCGCATACTTGGCTAAGTTTTCAGAGACCTGATCGGCTAATTCGCGAGTCGGTGTCAGAACCAAGGCCCGTACAGGATGACGTGCCGGCGACATGGAGGTATTCGCACGTGGCAGCAAACGCTCGATGAGCGGTAAACCAAACCCAGCCGTTTTACCCGTGCCGGTTTGTGCAGCTCCCATGACATCCCCGCCCTGGAGCACAACGGGAATCGCCTGCTCTTGAATAGGAGTCGGGGTCGTATAGCCCATACGACTAATCGCGGAAAGGATTCGGGAATCTAAATTGAAGTCTGCAAAACTTGACATGCTCGAGGAGTTCTATAGTGTGAGCTCAGCCACATGCTTCTTGAAAGCAACGCTAACTTGAGCTAAACAAAGAAAAGAAATGGTGGGCCCACTGGGACTTGAACCCAGGATCGCCAGATTATGAGTCCGGTGCCTTAACCAACTTGGCTATAGGCCCACACAATGTTGTATTGTACAAACTTTTGCTCTTCGCTAGGGCGAGGAGACATAGACGTTTGAACACAGGATACTCCGCAAGAAGCAGAGACTCCTCGTGAGGAAATCACTTGGAAAGTGAGCTCATGTCCTAAAGCCCTGGACATTAGGAGAAAGCTATTCTACACAGTTTTTTCGAAATTTGCTCTCTGGATTTCGGTGGGCACTAGAACAAAAGAACCCGGCAAGCGGGTTCCTTTGTTCGTTTGTCAGGAAGTGGATATTACGGATTATCACTTAAGAAATCACGTAAACGCTCCTGGAAGTCAGGCTGGCGCAATTTACGCACGGCAGCAGACTCAATCTGGCGCACACGTTCACGCGTCAACCCTAAAGCGTGGCCCACTTCTTCCAAGGTGTGATCCTTGTTGGTACCAATCCCGTAACGTAAACGTAAAACCTGCGCTTCACGCGGAGCCAATTCATCCAACGATTTTTTCACGCATTCCACCATTGACTGGTCTTGGAAGGCGATACTCGGATCGTCCGACTCATCACCACGCACGAAGTCGAGTTTGGTCGCATCTTCATCGTCACCAATCGGTGCGTCAATACTTTCCACCCCACGCATCGCCTGGGTCAGGAGTTGCACCTTTGCCAACGGGAGTTCGGACATATCGGCCAACTCTTGTTCCGTCGGTTGACGACCATGCTGCTGCAAGAACTGCTGCTTTTGGCGACGCAACTTATTGTAGGACTCCGTCATATGCACCGGAATGCGGATCGTGTTACCGAAATCGGCCACCGCACGGGTCACCGACTGACGCACCCACCATGTGGCATAGGTCGAGAACTTATACCCACGACGGTATTCAAACTTGTCCACGGCTTTCATCAAACCGATGTTACCTTCTTGAATCAAGTCCGTCATGGCTAAACCACGGTTCACGTAGCCCTTCGCAATCGAGATCACCAAACGCAGATTGGCTTCAATCATGCGAGCTTTCGCTTGCATCAGGTTCGTTTGAGCCAGCTTTAATAAGCGAGTCAACTCACGCATGCGCTTCACCGGCATTAAAGCCTGAGCTTCAAGCTTGCGTAACGTTGCCTGCTCTTCCTGCAGAACACCGAGGTTACGCTCCATCGCCTCGCTCCAGGACTTGCGACGTGCGATCTGCGATTCAAAATACCCTTCCAAAACCGGATCTTCATCGTTAATCATGGTAAGGGCTTCGGCGGTTGGCACACCACATTGGTTCACCAACACCGTACGAATACGCTTGAGGCTCGCGGTCACCTGATCCATGATATCGGTCACACTGGTGGTGATCTGATTCACCACTTTCACAGAAAAACGGGTAGACCCCAAGATTTCCGTCAGTTTGGTGCACGCCCCTTCATACTGGGCCACTTTCTTCGGATCACGATAGGTGTTCTGGATCGTTTCGAGTTCCGCATCGACGTCCTTAAACATCGTCAAGACGCGTTCACGCATCTCTTCGAGCTGTTCCAAGGTCATGGCAGCCGCCCCGATATCGGTCGTATCGGCGTTGATATCGTCTTCGCTATCGTCGTCGGTTACCTCTTCGGTCAATTCCGCCAAATTGTCCGTAAACCCGTCCACGAAGGTATCCACTGGGATTTCCTTGTTTTCGAGGGTCTTGGCAATTTTATTGAGCTCAACAACGGCCATCGGATACTGCACCAGCGTCGAAACCAACTTGCCCGTGAACATTTCGATGGACTTGGCGACTTCAATTTCGCCCGCACGCGTTAACAGTTTATGCGAACCTACCCCACGCAAATAGGAGCGTAAGGGATCCTTCGAAAGCCCTGCCGATTCTTCGGGGGTAAGCAATGCAGCCGCATCATCTTCATCGATATCTTCATCGTCACCGCCCATGCTACCTGCCAAAAGCAAGTCTTCTTCATCCGGTGCCGATTCAAAGACGCGAATCGAGAGACGACCGAGCATTTCGGTAATCTCTTGGATGTTTTCGGCGGTTCGCACCGCACTTTCGGGCAAGTGGTCGTTAATTTCTTCGACCGTCACCCAGCCACGCGAACGCCCCAAACGAACCAATGACCCATAGCCATTGGCAGACACATCACGTTGTGTACTCACAGAGTGGACATCGTGTTCCTCTGCGTCGTGGCCTTCCTCCCATTCGTCGATCTCATCGAACGATTCTTCGTGACCCTCTTCTTCGGCCGTCAGATCGTCGTCGAAATCGTCTTCATCGTTCGTTTTCATACCGTTTGTTTCCACTAAAAAAAACACAATCTCCGAGGCATCCATTGACACCTCAGAGACGATGTTTCTTATTATTCTGTTACCGATAACGTGTCAGCGTCGCGTACGCCTATGACTCAAAAAAAATCGCGCACCACCTTCCTCGATAGGCCCGTGGCGGGCGACATTAATCCTTAAGCATTCGTTTCGCACGACGCTCCAACCTCCTTGCGGGCGCGTCTTCGTGGCCCTATAACTCTTACTCTTTGAAGAGGACTCCTTGGAGTCTGGCATCTTAGGAGGTGCCCGTGCGTGATGATCTCGTCATAAAGTTTACTTTGCGTATGCGTTTAGGCATTCGCTACCTAATACGTGTACGCGCTTACTCCAACACGTCGATCTTTTCTCATTTTTCTCTTTCGCGTTTGTTTGGCGAAATGACGCCCTTGGAGGTCCAGCAAACTGCTTATTGACTCCCCTACTCGAATACGACGCTAAAAAAGAAAAAGGGGCTACTCGCCCACATTGAGAAAGGGCATTCAAATTATCATAACCCCGAGAAAAGTGCAAGCCTCTCGGGCGGTTTTGATGCGCCCAGCCCATGGTAGCCAAACCACGATCGGGGTCCCCCAAAGCACTTTCCCTCAAAGAACGAGGCTCTTTGAGGGAAAGCGTAAAAAATCCTGTGTACCCGAGTTAGTCTTTATTGTCAGGAACAATAAAACTCTTTAACTTATCGGCACGCGAAGGATGACGCAATTTACGTAACGCCTTCGTTTCGATTTGACGAATACGTTCGCGCGTAACATCAAACTGCTTACCCACCTCTTCGAGCGTATGGTCTGACTGCATTTCAATACCAAAACGCATCCGAAGCACCTTTGCTTCCCTCGGTGACAAGCTGTCTAACACCTGACGCACGGTTTCTTGCAGACTCGAGCTGTGGATCGCTTCGGAGGGCAATTCCGTCTGGGTGTCTTCCAAAAAGTCGCCTAAGTGCGAGTCATCATCGTCCCCAATCGGCGTTTCCATGGAAATCGGCTCTTTGGCGATTTTCATAATCTTGAGGATCTTATCCTCAGGCATTTCCATTAACTCGGCCAATTTGCGCGAATCCGGTTCAATCCCCGTTTCTTGCAGAATCTGACGCGTAATGCGATTCATGCGGTTGATCGTTTCGATCATGTGCACCGGAATACGAATCGTGCGAGCCTGGTCCGCAATCGAGCGCGTAATAGCCTGACGAATCCACCAGGTAGCATACGTAGAGAACTTGTAGCCACGGCGGTACTCAAACTTGTCGACAGCCTTCATCAAGCCGACATTACCTTCTTGGATCAAATCCAAGAACTGTAAACCACGGTTGGTGTACTTCTTCGCGATCGAAATCACCAGACGCAAGTTCGCTTCCGTCATTTCACGCTTGGCGTTACGTGCTTGCGCTTCCCCTGCCGTCATCTGACGGTAGATTTCGAAGAGCTCTTTCACTTTGACTGTACAGTTGCGCTCAATTTCCGCTACTTGACGAATGTCCTCTTCTAAGGTCGGGCGCACAAAGTTGATTTGTTCAGCCAAACGAGGGAACGTCTTGATGGCCTCATCGAGCCAAGCACTACTTGCCGCGTTGTCTTCAAAGTGTTCAATAAACCACTTACGATCGATCCCGATGCGTCGCACCAACTCGTCATACATTCGTTTTTGACGAGCGCGCACGTCCTCGACGGTCGTACGCAACACTTCGCATAACCGGTCGGCCGTTTTGGCCGTAAAGCGTACCCCCATCAATTCTTGCTGGATGTGGTCCTTGATATCGACCAACCCCGGTGCATCGTAGCCTTCTTTTTCCGCACGGGTTTTCAGTTCATTGAGTAACGCTTCCACACGCTGGAAAATTTCCACGCTCTTATCACGGAGCGTTTCGAGCTGACCCGAGGTCATGGCCGAAGCGCCCATATCGGTTTCATCTTCATTGTGACCGATCACGTTACCTAAATCGTCCGTCGTGACAAGCCCGTCGACCACTTCATCGATGGGAAGAACGCCCTTCTGGATATCGTGACTCGACTCCACAATCGCTGCAATCGTCACTGGGCAACGCGAGATAGCGAGCACCATATGCTTCAAGCCATCTTCGATACGCTTACTGATTTCAATTTCGTCTTCACGCTTCAAGAGTTCCACCGACCCCATTTCACGCATATAAATACGTACCGGGTCGGTGGTTCGCCCGAATTCACTGTCAACCGTCGAGAAGGCCACTTCGGCTTCTTCATCGACGTCGTCTTCGCTCGCCACCGTATCGGAGCCCATTAAGGCCAACGTGTCATCGTCAGGTGCCGTTTCAAAGACCGGAATACTCATATTGCCCAAAATTTGGACAATGGATTCAATCGCGTCATCATCAACCAAGCTCGTGGGCAAATTATCGTTAATTTCGCCGTAAGTCACGTACCCGCGTTCCTTACCCATACGAATTAACGTCATTAACTTCGAGCGACGATCTTCGGTGGTTTCTTCTTCCGAGCCATAGCCTTTGAGCATGGCTTCTCGAACCGCTAATTCGCGTTGCCGTTTGGTTTTACGCTTACTGTGCGTCGATTCCGTCGATGTCTCAGCGCTGTCGTTATCCCCGAGTTCCTCTTCATCGATATCGTCAATATCGGGAATATCCTCATACTCTTCCCCATCGCCATCATCGAGATCGGAAAAAATATCGTCATCGCTCGAATCGTCACTGTCAAACTCAGCTAAGTCATCATCTTCCTCGGCGTCACTATCCGTTTTCGCTTTGGCTTTACCCTTGGCTTTGGTTGACTTACTAGCTTTAGGCTTACTCGCCTTGGCTTTTTTGGGTTTTTCAGCCTTGACTTCCGCCGTTTCTTCCACGCTCGTCGCTACGACGGTCTCTTCGTCGCGATGAATGAGCTCCGGTTGCTCCGAAGCCGTCTCAGCCTTGGCCTTCTTGGTTTTGGCTTTTTTAGCGGGTGCTGCTACCTCTTCGGCTTTGGCACTGTCCTCGAGGGGCAATTCAGGCGTTTCTTCCGTCACTTTCTTAGCTTTCGTGCTCGTGCGTTTTTTGGCCGGTTTGGGGCTTGCTTCGTCAACCGTTTCGGTTTCCACTGGACGCACATCCTCTACCTCAGCCGCTTTCGTCTTTTTACGACGTGCCTTAGCCGGTGCCTCAGCAACCGTCGTCGCCTCGGTACTCACTTGCGTCGCAACGGGCGCCGTCTCCGTCTTCGTTGAGCGACGCTGACGAGGCTTCTTTAAGCTCGCCTCAACGCCCGCCGTTTCATGGGTCGCGTCGGGATTCGGCGCGTCGGGCGTCTCTACTTTCGCTTTCGCCCGTTTGCTCACACGCTTGGGTTTACTCACGGGTTCGCTTGCGGGGGTTTCAGCGACCTCTTCTGCCTTGGAGACCTCCTGAAGGGTCAATTTAGACACAGCAATCTTACGGCGTCGGGAAGTTTTGGGTTCAGTCTCAGAGGGTGCTTGTTCAGTCACAGGCGGATTCGCGTTGGTCTTCGTAGGCTTCGTTGCCACAGGGGTCGGTTCAAGCTCAGCCGTCGTCACCTCGGTCGAACGTGCTTTACGCTTCGATTTGCTCGCGGTCTTTTGTGTCGATTCGGTCTCAACGGACAACGTCAACCCAGAGGTCTTTAGGGTCGCTTCCGCTACTTTCGACGCTTTTTTGGTCGTGGACGCAGTTATCTTTTCTGCCGTATCTGCCACCGCTTCTACGGTCTGCGTTTTTTTCGTCGATGTCTTCTTTTGAGCCATACCTTCCCTCAATTATTACTCCTAGGGATATACGTCTATATGCCTCAGGAGCCGTATTGCTACTCACAGGATTGCCAGAGGACGCGTAACTAAACGCGATATGCGTTTGAGACTGTGGATTCTCGCATTGCACTTTGCTCTACATTCATTACCCATAGGATAGGGCGGTTGAGTGCACAGCAAAATGTCGCGCTCGGAAGCGGTCAACCCGCTTTTGTACCGAGATGTTGAATCTATTTTCAGAACGCTGTAAAAATTAACATCCCGAGACTTGACAAAACTTCACAAGCGTGATTAGGAAATAATGCCACATCTGAGCGCACTTCGGTATGTCATCTAATGGGAATTACTAATAGAATTTTGCATTTTTTTGCGGTAAACCCTCCCTTTTTTCGGTCATTTTTAGCCAAAACATAGCTTCGAACCCCTTGTCTCCGTTGCCTTTGTGTATTTTTTGAGACAAAATCACCCCCTTTCTCCTACTCTGAGGTATTTTGGACACAGTTAAGCGAAAGTGAATACAAAAAGGAGGAATGGGCGCTAGCGACGGACATTTCCACGCACGGACCATGGGCAAAGTATGCGCTCTAAGATCACAATCAACCCGTAGAGAGCCAGCCCTAAAAAACTCATCCCCAAAATAGCCACAAACATGTTGAGGACATCTCCGAGCCCCCAAGCATCCATAATGAGATACCCAAGACCCGAGGTCGTCGCAAAACTTTCGGCTAAAAACAACACCGCCATGGCCGTACCCGCTGCCACCTTCAATGCCGTAAAAAGGGACGGTAACGCCGCGGGCACATACACATGCCAAACAGCTTGGGAGGGAGTTCCGCCCATCGAGCGGAAACTCTTCATATAAGCCGGATCCAAATTCAGTGCCTCATCACGAATAATGACAAGGATTTGGTACCCCACCGTTAAACCAATTAATAAAATGCGCGAGGCATCCCCGAGGCCAACCAACGTAAAAAAGACCGGCAATAACACAATTTTAGGAAGGGGAAACGTGATAAAAAGGAGCGGGCTGAGGAGTTTGTCTGCTCGCGAGCAATGCCCCATCCACAATCCCAAGGGGAAGGAAACCGCCACGGCCGCTAACAATCCAATCGCTAAACGCCAGGTGCTGATGCCTACGGCGGCCCAGAAGGTGCTGGTTTGAAGGGCTTCGATGAACGCCTTCACGGTCGATTCAACGCTCGGTAGTAAAATTTCGCCCATACTCAGCGATCCCGCTTCCCACAAAAGCGCGAGCACGGCAAACCCTAATGCATAACGCCCGATGAGTTTGATCATAGCTCCTCCTTGGTGTTCAGAGCATGGATCGCGTCATGAACGTCCCGTTGCATCAACGTTTTGTGAATGTGACGAACCGTGGCTTCAAAGTGCGTCGACTCACGATCCGAGGAGCCCCACTCCGGGATAAAGGCGTCATTTTCCAAAAAAATGGGGGCTCGTCCTGTGGCTTTTGGAAAGAGCATGAGGATATGAGACCCTAAGAACACGGCTTCCCGGATATCGTGGGTCACAAAGATCATCGTGCCGGGATGGGATTGGCGTAAAGCACGCAGATGATCTTGGAGTCGCTCGCGTAACAGTGCATCCAAAGCCGAAAACGGCTCATCCATAAAGAGCACTTCTGGGCGTGAAATGAGGGAGCGGCCCAGAGCGAGGCGTTGGTTTTGTCCTCCCGAGAGCGCTGATGGGAAACGACGTTCGAGTCCCGTTAACCCCAACTGTTCAATCAGGGCTCTCACACGGCTTTCGCGTTCACTTTCTGGACAAATGTCGGGGTGTAACTGTAGCGGTAACCGTAAATTATCTTGGACCCGTTTCCAAGGAAAGAGCCCTAAGCGTTGCCACACGAAACTGACACGACGTTCTGAGAGAGAGACGGCCCGACCCGTCTCGTCTTCCCAGTGAATCGTGCCCTGTAGGGCGGGATGTAATTGAGCTAAGGTTGTCAACAGGGTCGATTTTCCACAGCCCGACTCACCAATAACGGCGAGCGAGCCCCCCGCTGGTAACGTAAAGGACAAGGCGTTTAACACCGTTTCCTTGTCGTAGCCGATACCGAGCGATGTGACTCGGAGTTTTAATCCAACCTCGGACAACCTATTCCCCTTACTCTGGCATTAATTAGGGCTGGGCGGGTACGACCACGTCTTCGTAACGCGGTAACGTATCGAGCATCTTATGGGAAAGCATCCAGTCGCCCACGCGTTTGACTTCCTCTGCGCTCGGTAACGGCGGTAAACCGTCAGCCGTCTTAAACAGCGAGAAACGCAACATCGTGTAGTGCGAAGCCACGGGTTTCGGGAGCAAGCCCTTTTCAACCATCACCGCGCGATACGTATCCGGATCGGACTCAATCAGCTTAGCGGCTTTAGCCACTGCACTACGGAGCCCCTTGATATTGTCGGGCGTGAGTTCAGACTTTTTCAGGGCTACCACGGCCTGTGTCTCGTCGAGTTGACGGTCATCCCAAATAACACGTCCCCCCTTGGCTTGCACCACCGAGACTAACGGCTCGGGCAAGAGTGCCGTCGATGTTTGCCCCGAGAGCAACATCTGCAAACGAATAGGAATCTGTTTGACTTCGACCCGTTTGAGGGCGCCATCTGGAAGCTTAGCCTCTTGCGCCATACGATCCAACAAGTAATCAATGATGGTCGAAGAACTCATGGCCGTATCGGTACCCTTTAGGTCTGCTAACCCCTTAATATCGTTAGCCGCCTGAGGCGAAGTGACCATAGCAAAGTTGCGCTGTGCGGCACTCGTATGCGTTGTCGTTAAAACCACCGCCTGGGGCACGCCACGTGCATTCTGGCTCAACACATTCATTAAGTCGCCAAAATGACCGTCAAGCTGGTTGGCTCGCATGGCGGCACCGATTTCCAACGCCGACTTAAAGGGAATAATTTCCACGTCTAACCCAGCCTCACGAAAAAGCCCCTTATCCTGAGCCGTATACAGAACAATCGAATCGGCTGCCGGGAGCACCCCAAGACGAAGTTTGGCTTCAGCAAGGCCCGACATCGTCAACAAAGCGCAAAAGAGTGCGCCAGCCAATTTCGCGGAGTGTTGCATCCTTATTTCCTCCAATTTTTATTCTTTTTTCGGTTGCCCATCCTCTGGGTTTCTATGCGATAAGCGACCGACGCGCTCCCAGGGATTCATCCTCCCCACATTGTGATCATCACGCTAGGGTGGCAACACCAATCAAACTGCCCAAATTGTAACGAGCTTTGAGCTCCTGCGCCTAGCTCTTTTGAGCCAACTTAGCCCTAGTCTTTAGGGGAAAAAGGCGTCATTTTTCTTGTCTACTCCGACGGATCGTCCAAAAATTCGTTTTCAAACTGATAGGCTTGTTCGTCGTCATCGGCGTCGACCGTTATATCTGGCATCATCGCGCCCGTATCGTCGGGAGCCCAATGCGCACCACTCACCGCATCTATCGTCTCCCAAGCCCCTTCGCTGGCCGCCTCATTGGCTTCCAATAGAGCGAGTTCCCAATCCTCGGCTGGAGCACTTGGCCGGGGGGTCCGTTGTGCCTGCAGAGCGTTCACGGCAGCAAGCGCGGCCACGGCCCCTCCCACCGCATTCGTGGCCGAGGCTGTCGTCCCCGACGCGGGGGCCTCGTGAGCAGACGGAACGGTCTCGGGCGGGCGAACAAATCCTTGCTTGGGAGCTCCCGCTCCCCAACCTTGCGAACCCGAAGCCCGTTGTGGACTCGTCGACGGCGTCGCCGTCGGCACCTTGATGGGGGCGGGATGGTTATCCCCATCCACGAGCGCCTGAACGGCTTCTACTTGTGTGGTTGCGCTCTTGATTCCGTCTTGTCCACGCAAGTGCTCTTGGAGTTGTCGAACAATCGGATGGTCGGATAAAGCAAGCGAACTGTCGCCCCCACCGCGTTGGGTCTCCTGAAATTCACGATCTTTTTCCCAACGTTTTTGTAAGTCGAGCCGTTGACGGTAGTTACGTTCTTCCGCGGAAAGCCGCACGATGAGTTGACGTAACTCTTCGCGACGCTCGATGAGCGGACGTAAAATCTCCGCATCGGTCACCCCGGAGCGCGCTTCCATTTCAATACGGCCCTTCACACGTTCGAGCTCGATTTCAACAAACGCGCGCTTCATTTCCAAATCAGCACTTTCAAAGGGCGTATCCACATCAATTTCTTCAGCTAATAAACTCTGATAGTAATCGAGGGAGTCACTCTCACCCACCCCTTGTAAGAGCGCAGCAGCCGAACGCACGGGATGCCCATCCTCGTCCACCGAAGCGCGCCAGAGCGCCACAATTTCTTGCGAAAGTGGATGGTCCGCCTCTAAAAATTCTTCTTCAATTTGGTGACTCCACGTGGAGAGCAACGAGGGATAGGCCAAAAAGAGCTGAATCATCCGCTCACGGATGTCCTTCACCCGCACACGACGCTCAAGCGGAGCTCGTCGATGATTGCCAAAACGTGAACCACGGTCATACCCACTCCCGACACTGGGACGCGGTGCTGCCGTCATTAGCCCGTACTGACGCTGGATTTCATCGGACGTCAAGCGTGCAATCCCGGCGATTTCCTTAATGAGCGTGAGACGCAAGATCGGGGCGTTTTGCATCGCCATCACTAACGGTTTCGCTTCGGCAACGATCTTGGCACGCTCTTCGGCATACATGAGCTCTTTACCTTCTAAGAGCAAATGCTTCACAAACCCCGTCAATGTATAGGCTTTGTCAATTTCGGCCTCATAGGCCTGAGGGCCTTCGGCTTTAATCAAACTATCGGGATCGTGCTCTGGGGGCAAGATAATAAAGCCTGCCTTTTGCACGTCCGTGATCACGGGTAAAGTCGCCTCCAAAGCTCGACGCGCCGCCTTACGTCCCGCCGTATCCCCGTCAAACGAGAAATACACCGTATCAGCCAACTTAAAGAGCTTATGGACGTGTTCGGTGGTAATGGACGTTCCCAAGGCAGCAACCGACTCCGTAAAGCCTGCCTGGGAGAGTTGAATCACGTCCATGTAACCTTCACAGACAATCGCTCGGCCCTTCTGATGAATCGCTTCGCGCCCTTCATAAAGCCCATAGAGCTCACTACCCTTGTGGTAGATCGGCGTTTCGGGACTATTGAGGTATTTGGGCTGCTCATCCCCGTTGAGGGTTCGCGCTCCAAACCCGATCACTTGCCCCTTGGGATTACGAATAGGAAACATCAAGCGACCACGGAACGCATCGTAACGGCGATCATTTTTAACGTTCACCAAACCGCACTCTTCGAGCGCCTTATCCTCATAGCGGGCGCCAAAGAGATCCTTTAGGCTGTGCCACTCATCGGGCGAGTAGCCTAGACCAAATCGTTCGGCGGTATCGGAATGAATCGCTCGAGCCTTCAAATAGTCAATGACCCGAGGGGCAGTGCGAAGTTTTTCCGTATAAAAACCGGCTGCTTCTGCCATGTAGTCGGTCAGCGTACGAGACTTTTCCCGTTGACGTGCTCGCGCGGGTGAGGTGTCTTCGGGCACAGTCATCCCATAAAAACCCGCGACTTTACGCACCGCCTCGGGGAAATCTAACCCCTCATAGGCCATGACAAACCCGATGGCATTACCCGAGACCCCGCAACCAAAACACTTGTAGAACTGTTTCGTGGGACTGACTGAAAAGGAGGGCGTTTTTTCCTTATGAAAAGGGCAACACGCCTGCATATTGCGCCCAGCCTTCTTGAGTGGCACATAACGCCCGATCACGTCGACGATATCGGCACGGTCAAGCAAGCTGGTAATAAAACCCTCGGGAATCATGGTACGGCGTTTGGGAAAAAGAGTGAATGGCGGTAAGAGTAGTTTATAGAGTATAGGAGCTCTGAGGACGCCCCACAAGTTAGCCTAAGGTTCGGTCCCAAAAAAAGGGATTAGCGTTTGCCCTGACGCGGGACGAAAAAAACCCGTAGCGTGTGTCGTCACGCTACGGGTCCAACCCTCAAAAGACTCAACCTATATCTAAGGAGACTCCAACAACTCAGCTCGGTTTGGCTTTGTTGTGAGTTAACTTTATCGTGAATGGACGGACGTAGGTGTTGCTATTTTCGCGTCGAATGTTACGCGACGTATCTCCCGACACACGAAGACAAATGGACTGCCGTTTATCTCGTCAAACCTTAGGGAGGCAAGGAGCAAAGCGCCCGCGGGTCTTGGGAGAAAGAAAAAGGGGATCTCACAACAACGTAGGAATTTCAGGCGATGGGAACACACAAGGTCCTCCCATTCACGGCGCCGTTTGGGCCACATTACTTACAAAAAGGCGCGAGCGCATGCATTTCGTTACGTTTGAGTAGCGCTTCGCATCGGGCGTGGGCGCCCACACTTGAATTGAGCGGCAAAAAAGAAGCCGCTTTCGGAAAATCTCCAAAAGCGGCATCTCTGCGTTATTTTGTGTGTCGTTATGACACCCGCGAAACGAGATTATGTCGACAAAGCCTTAGGCACTCAAACGCGCTTTAATTAAGGCACTGACCTTACCTAAATCGGCACGACCAGCAACCTTGGCTTTTACCAGACCCATGACTTTACCCATGGCTTGCATCCCTGTTGCTCCGACTTCGGCAATGGCCTGATCAATGATCACTGCCACTTCATCATCGGTCAAGCCCTGAGGCAAATAGCCTTCCAAAAGCTTGATTTCTGCAGATTCTTTTTCGGCTAGGTCAGTACGACCGCCCGCCAAATACTGCTCAACAGAGTCACGACGCTGCTTTACCATCTTGGCAATCACTTGCAACACGATAGCATCGTCGGCGTCAATCTGTTCGTCGACCTCACGCTGCTTAATCGCGGCAAGGAGCAAACGAATCGTGCTCAGACTAGCCGCATCATGCGCACGCATGGCAGTCTTCATATCTTCGCGGATTCTGTCCTTAATCATCACCATCCTTCGTGAGGGAAAAAATTTGTCAAAAGTTTGTGGTGCTTTCCACCACACAAAGAGCTCACGCTCTTTGGATGTCTCGGCTAAGAGGCCAAACTAAAAATTAGTAGAGCTTCTTGGGGAGCATCATGCTGCGCAAACGCTTGTAGTGGCGCTTAACGGCAGCAGCCTTCTTACGCTTACGTTCAGCGGTGGGCTTTTCGTAGAATTCGCGAGCGCGCAATTCGGTAAGAAGACCAGACTTTTCGATGGTGCGCTTAAAGCGGCGGAGGGCCACTTCAAACGGTTCATTTTCTTTAACGCGGATAGTAGGCATTAGTACCCTAACCTCAGTAAAAACATGTGATGACCCGGAAAACATACTCAAAACTTTCTTAGTCTGGTTCCGGGACAAGGCTAAGAAAGCGCAGAATTTAGCTTACGTTTTGGGAAAAGCTAAACACGTGAAGTGTGGATTCTCTCATAAACGCCCCCCTAAATCAATCGGAATTGTCTATTTTTTCTCTCGCTTCCTGTTTTTGCGCATCCAAGTTCCCTAATCCTAAAAGCGCTGGTGCTAAAATGCCGTCTTAATGCACAGCCTGAAGGCTATGTGAATCACTTCTTTTTCTATCTCGGCTTTACCCAGCCAAGGAATCTCTTCACGCTTTATGTTGGTTTTAGGTCTCGAATCCTCTTGCGATGAAACCGGTGCAGCCCTCATCTCCAGTACCGATGGGCTACTTGCCGATGCCTTGCACTCTCAAATTGATATGCACAAAGCCTACGGTGGCGTGGTGCCCGAATTGGCAAGTCGCGACCATATTCGCCGTGCCATTGCCCTCATTGATGAGGTGCTCGCTAAAGCTCAGACGTCCCGTGAAGACATTGATGCGATTGCCGTCACGGAGGGCCCTGGACTCGCGGGAGCGCTCTTAGTCGGTAACTGCGTTGCCCATGCGATAGGATGGGCATTGGATAAACCCGTTCTGGGGATCCATCATTTAGAAGGGCATCTATTAGCTGCCCGCTTAGCGGATCCTGCTCCCGAATTTCCTTTTCTGGCGGTACTCGTATCGGGTGGGCATACCCAATTGATGCGGGTGGAGGCCTTTGGGCACTATGAAATGCTTGGGCAAACGCTCGACGATGCGGCAGGGGAAGCGTTTGACAAAACCGCCCAACTCCTAGGACTGCCCTATCCCGGGGGACCAGCCGTCTCGAAACTCGCCGATCAAGGCGAATCGGGGGCCATTGAGTTAGCCCGTCCGATGATTCACTCGGGCAACTTGGATATGAGCTTTTCTGGGCTCAAAACGTCGGTGCTCACGGCCGTCCATCAAGCCGCGGATCCGCACGATGAAACGTTCCGCCGTAATTTAGCGCGCGGTTTTGTGGATGCTGTGGTGGATGTTCTGGCCGCTAAAACGGTCTTAGCCATGAAGCAAACAGGACTGAAAAATGTTGTCGTGGCCGGGGGCGTTTCCGCTAACACCCAACTTCGTGCTCGACTCACACGCGAAGTCCAAAAACGCAAAGGAACCATTTTCTTCCCTCCTCTACGTCTGTGCACGGATAATGGAGCCATGATTGCTGCGGCCGGGCTCGCACGGCTAGAAGCCATGAGTGAGGAGGAACGCAAGGCGCTAAAAGCACAACGCAGTTTTGGCGTTCGTCCGCGCTGGGCGCTCGATGCGTACTAAGCCCTCCGAGAGCTCCCACAGAAAAAGGCCAGTGCGTCTATCTGACGTGACTGGCCCTTTATTATTGTGGTTAGGTGCTTAGGCTTAACCGTGTTGTTTATCAATGGCACACTCCACTGGCTTCGCTCCCAGTGGATCCAGTAATACCGATGGGGAAATGCCTACTTGATAGCCGCGTCGACCCCCATTAATAAAGATGTGATCTAAGTCTAAAATACTTTTTTCCACATAAATCGGCATGGTTTTACGTGTCCCAAAGGGGCTCGTTCCACCCACCATATAGCCCGAATTGCGCTGCGCCTGATCAGGCTTACAGGGGCTGACCTGCTTGACCCCAATCTGTCGAGCTAAGTTTTTCGTTGACACGTCACAGTCACCGTGCATCAACACCACCAAAGGCTTGGCATGCTCATCTTCCATGATGAGCGTTTTCACTACATGATGAGGATCAATGCCACACGCTTCGGCCGCCTGTAAGGCACCCCCATGCTCTTCATAGTCATAGCTACGCTCTTCAAACGTAATGCCATGCTGCTTGAGCCATTGAGTTGCTGGTGTCAGGCTTTGGTGTTTTTCTTTTGCCATAATGTAATCATTCCTTCATTCAATGTCTGGCCCGCGCACGGTTCCCTCCCAGAAGCCCACGACGAGCCAAAACGAGGTTAATGTTCCTGCGCCTCCGGGATATCACTTTCCCAGAGTCCTTTCGGGAGCGGGAAGGCCACATTTTCTTCAACCCCCTCGAGAGCCACGGCGGGTTCGGCATGGAGCTCTTGCACTAAATAACGCACCACCCCTTGCACTAACTCTTCAGGGGCGGAAGCGCCGGCCGTAATCCCAACCGCCTTCACGTCTTTAAACCATTCGGGGTTGACGTGTTCTGCTGAATCCACCAAATACGCACGAGTTCCTTCTCGTTCTGCCACTTCGCGTAAGCGATTGGAGTTAGAACTCGTCGCAGAGCCAATCACCAAGACTAAATCGACCCCTGCGCGAACGAGATGTTTAACTGCCTCTTGTCGATTCTGTGTGGCGTAGCAAATGTCTTGCTGCTTGGGTTCATGAATCAGCGGGAAGCGCTTGCGGAGGGCCTCAATCATGTCATGGCTATCATCGGCACTGATCGTCGTTTGCGTCACATAAGCCAATTGATCTTGGTCGCCATAGGGCAGCGCTTCGATATCTTCAACGGTTTCAATGAGTTCGATCCCATCCTTCACTTGCCCCATCGTGCCTTCCACTTCGGGGTGTCCCGCATGACCAATCATCAGAATACGGCGGCCGTCTTCACGCATACGTCCCACTTCACGGTGGACCTTCGTGACTAAGGGGCAGGTGGCATCAAATACGCGTAAGCCACGACGTTGCGCCTCTTCGCTCACACTACGTGGGACGCCATGGGCTGAAAACACCACGGTGGCCCCAGTAGGTACCTCTGCCAAATCATCCACAAACACTGCCCCGCGTTGGCGAAGGTTATTCACCACGGATCGGTTATGCACAATTTCATGGCGGACATAAATCGGAGCGCCATAAATCAGTAGCGCACGCTCAACGATCGCAATCGCACGGGTAACACCCGCACAGAATCCTCGGGGTTGGGCAAGCAAAATTTTCATAATCTTTGTTTCCAGAGCTCGCTGACCCAAAGTCCGTCCTGCCGCTGTAAGGGCGTTAGGGAACGACTCCGTGATCAGACAATGTGATTGTTGCTGTGCATTTTAACCGACTTACCTCAGTGGCGAAACCCGCCCTTTGGGTCGATTTCTGCGGTCTCCGTTCTGGAAGACTGGGGCCTTGCTCCAGCACTGGATCCGTAAAGGTCAGCCCAAAAAACTTGAAAAAACTTCGCGTTTTCGCAACACAAGGCGAAAAAAACCATGTAGAATGCGCTCCACGCTTGAATCTCTTGAGCTGTTTCAGGTTTCCCTGTACTGACACTGTGGGGCTAAACCAGCCGTAGCGAGGATTTTTTATGCTTGTTTCGGTGGAACCTCAGAATGTTCTGGCGTATAATTTCAATTTTTCTGCGCTCGCGTGGCCGCCTTTACTCTGTTTGAGGCCTTGGCCTGCGAGATGATTTTATTCAAATTTAGACTGGAGTTAGAGATGGCACGAGTGTGTCAAGTCACCGGGAAGTCGCCGATGGTCGGCCATCACGTCTCGCACGCGAACAATAAAACAAAGCGTCGCTTCATGCCCAATCTGCAGTATCGCCGTTTCTGGGTTGAAAGTGAAAACCGTTGGGTTCGTCTGCGTTTGACGACGGCGGGCCTTCGCACGATCGACAAGATTGGTATTGATGCGGTTTTAGCGGACCTTCGCGCCCGCGGCGAAATCTAATAGGAGATTCACCATGGCGAAAGGTGCACGCGAAAAGATTAAGCTTGAATCCACGGCCGGTACCGGTCACTTCTACACCACGACGAAGAACAAGAAGAACTCTTCTGGGAAGATGGAAATCTCCAAGTTCGACCCCGTGGCTCGTAAGCATGTGGTTTACAAGGAAACCAAGCTCAAGTAATCTTGAGATCTATGGTTAAGGCGAAAAAGCTCGGCAAGATGCAGCCGAGCTTTTTGCTTTTCTGTATCCGTCTTTTGAAAAAGACTGGCAGTTTGTGATCTTTTGACCATTCCATTGCGCGCCAGCGCTCCTCTTTTTACACCCACATTTTTCCTCGTCCTAACTCTGACAATCCTTTCGCACTGTGCTATGGTGAGATTGTCAGGGACGTGAACGAAGGCTCTACCTTCGAACGACAATCCCACACGGGCGGACACCCCACACCCGCTTTCGTTTTGCCACAATGCCTCTTGACCTATCGGTCATTCCTTTCTGGGAATGCCCTATTCATTGATTCAGACGAGGCCGACATGATCAAAACCCTACCGTTATACAAAACCCAATCCGTCGATTGTCAGGCGGTTCAGCAGGCGTTTGATGAAGCCAACTTTAGCCTTGCCGCGAAGGACCCCCAGTTAGAAAAGACGTTAGAAAAGCATTGGCCCGATTTGGAGCGGACCTTAATTTCGCAAGCGTATTGCATGCGTGTGGATACGCAACAAGGCAATACCTATGGCACCTATATTGCCTCACTCACCCAGCCTCACATTGATGAAGAGGTGGTCACCGTCCTACGGGTTTACTGTGAAGAGCTCAATTTTGCAGGACTCTGTGAACGCTCCCATCCCTGTGGGGACTTTTTCCTCAGCACGCACGATCGTCAGGGGCATACCTTACCCTCGGATGATCCTCAGGCTCCGTTTTATCTTGATACGATCTCGCAAGAAATTGCCGACACCTATCCTGGCGTTTTACTGTTCTGCTTAGAAGCTACCCAAAACGACAATCCCGCTGATACGGATATTTCTGCCCTTGTCGTGGGGGAAGGTACCCTACGCCGATTCCCCTTTGTTCGAAGTACTGGCATTCATTTGGTGGGATTGCCATCGCGATTGTTTTCCCACCCGCGCACTCCCTCACCCCAATCACGGAAAAATGAACATCTGGCTTGATTAAGCACTGCTATCAACCCATTTTGGCTGTGACGATGGCCTTATTAACAGTCGTGCCCAATCGTAAGGATCTCACTTACCCTTCACATTTTTTCAGGGAACTCATTAAAATATTTGCATGCTCAAGCATTCAATTATGGAATGCCGAAACGTAAAAAAAGAACCAAAACAATGGGAGATAGGTTTCCATGAATTTCAACTACTTCATTCCGACCCGCATCCTCTTTGGTCGTGGTCAATTAAACCATTTAGGTGATCAAACGTTGCCTGGGAAAAAGGCACTCGTTGTCATTTCATCGGGTAAGTCCATCCGTGCCAATGGCTATTTGGACCGTACATTGGAACAATTACACCGCGCAGGCGTGGAAACGGTGGTGTTTGACAAAATTCTGCCAAACCCGGTGTTACGCCATGTCATGGAAGGGGCTCAGGTTGCTCGCGACAACCACTGCGACTTTGTCGTGGGCTTAGGCGGTGGGTCTTCCATTGACGCCGCCAAAGCGATTGCTGTGATGGCCACCAACGATGGGGACTACTGGGATTACATCTTTGGAGGTTCGGGCAAAGGTCAACCCGTGAAAAACGATCCTCTACCGATCGTTGCCATTACGACCACCGCTGGCACGGGCACGGAAGCGGATCCGTGGACTGTGACTACCAAAGAGGAAACGAACGAAAAGATTGGGTTTGGCTACGATAAAACCTTTCCTGTCCTCTCGATCGTCGACCCCGAATTGATGACCACCGTGCCTCCGCACTTGACAGCCTATCAGGGATTCGATGCCCTCTTTCACTCGACCGAAGGTTACATTAACACCACCCACTATGTGATGAGTGACTTGTATAGCCTAGAAGCCATTCGACTGATTGGTAAGAGTTTGGCCAAGGCCGTTGCCAACGGTAACGACATGGATGCGCGTGAAGACGTTGCCCTCGCCAACACCTTAGCAGGTATGGTGGAATCCACCTCAGGGTGTACCTCGGAACACTCGATGGAACACGCGATGAGTGCCTTCCATCCCAACTTACCTCATGGTGCTGGGTTGATTATGCTCTCGCGCGCTTACTATACACACTTAGCCCAAACGCATGCCTGTGACGATCGCATGGTCGCGATGGCCAAGGCGCTGGGTAAAACCGATGCGACCACTGCCATGGACTTTGTTGACGCTCTGGTCGCCTTACAAAAGGCTTGTGGCGTGGACCAGTTGAAGATGTCGGATTACGGCATCACTGAAGAGGAACTCGAACGTATCACAACCAATGCTCGAGAAACCATGGGTGGTTTATTTAGTGTTGATCCGATTGAGATCAATCATGACGATACCCTTAAAATCTTAAAGGCGTCATTCCGCTAATCGCCCACATTCCACGGTGTTGGGGAAGGAGTCCGAAAGGGCTCCTTTTTTCTTAAAAAAGCCTCCTTTCCCGTCGACAGAGCAACACACGCCGAGAAGACCGATCAAACAAAAATCCTTTATTGGTCAACGACATTGCTAACATTAAGTGTGGCGTAAAAAAATATTTTCGCAGGCTCCCTGTAAAACACTTAACAACTCAACTAAAACCAAAATTTCAAATTCAGACAAATATTAAGTGATTTATAAAATATTTGACAACAATCAATAATTAAGTCATGTGCTAAAATACAATTTTAGGAAGCTCTGCATAGAAGCTAATTGACGTGCATATTCTCATTAAGAATCTCTACAGAGCCTGAAAAAATTGAAAAT
>OOCP01000309.1_pt1 | contig 64138 bp, 45 predicted proteins | sample 1671511 | NCBI WGS metagenome assembly OOCP01 (sample SAMN06348164, study PRJEB24527) | human gut metagenome | biome: human gut; feature: ankylosing spondylitis patient; material: feces | host: Homo sapiens | place: China | collected 2015-10 | reverse complement strand
CTGTGATAACGACGATAGTTGTAGTGAGCTTCAAACTTCGCTAACCATTGGCGTGCTTGATCGAGGTCACGAAACCCTCCTGCTGGAAGCCGTCCAGTGTACTTGAGCGTACGAAAAAGAGCCTCGGAATATGGGTTGTCATCACTCACCCGGGGACGGCTGTGTGAGCGTTCTACCCCCTTGCTTTCCAGTAAAGCGAGAGTTTCAGTTGCTTTCATTGACGCCCCGTTATCAGAATGAAGGACAAGCGATTGGGGTTTGATATTGTGCTTTTCTAGCGCATTCCGCAGGAAGTCTTTAGCAAACTCTGCGCAGTCCGATTGGTAGACTTCACTATGCACAATAAAGCGACTGTAAACGTCGACAATCACGTAAGCATAGAAAAACTGAGCCTTATGTTTGGCATCTCGCAGATAGGTGATATCCCAAGTCCACACCTGGTTGGGTCCCGTTGCCTCATAACTGCTCGGTTTATGCCGTCGGTGTGGAAGGCGTGTTGAATCGCGACGCTTATTCAAACCTGCAGCTTTGAGAACGCGATACATCGTTCGCTCTGAGCCGTAGTATTCCCCGTTGTCTATAAGTTTTCTGAAAGCTTGAGGGACGCTCAGATCAACAACATCAGGTTGGTTAAGTCGACTAATGAGCGCTGCGCGCTCTTCTGCAGACAGAGCATTGGCAGGATGCTGAACCCGAGTCGTTCGACCATCTACGCCACCATCTTCTCCCTTGGTCTTCCAGTTACGATAGGTGCGGTCGGTGATATTCAGCAAGCGACAAGCTTGGGATAGACGAGCGCCATTATTAACGGCTTCGTTGATCAGCTCAATGGCATTGCGGCGATCCAGGGCACTGATCAGTTTTCCTCGTCCCCCCAAATCGCCCTGGCTTTTTTTGAAAGTACCAACAAAGCAGCGCTTTCAGCTAAGGCTTTTTCCTTGCGATTCAGCTCTTTCTCTTGCTCCCGCTTTTCTTTGAGCAAAGTTTCATTGTGGCGCTCAAGAGCCTTTAGCGTCTTGTCCATAACAACATCGCCAGCCGTTTCAAACCACTGGCCAAATGTCTTGAGTTCGGAAACAAGGATTCCGTGAGCTCGACAGTATGCACCCGTCTGCTCGCTATCTAAGCCAAGGTAGTTGCAAGTAGCATAAGCCAAGATGGCATCGCGCAACTTGAGCCCCTTGGGTAAAGGTGGAGTTTCAGGCATCTGAATTCTCTTTGAGTTTTTGGTCATAGTAGATGAAATCATAGCAGACAGTCGCTCACGTTCACGCCAGGTGTAAATAGTGCCACGGGGCACATTGAAGTGCTGAGCTGCTTCACTTACAGTCATGGACTTTGAGAAAACGGCTTGCAAAACTGCCTGTTTTAACCTTTGGGTATACATGTCTTTCCTCTTTTAGGGTTGGAGGAAAGATAGTCTGACAGAGAGGGGACCTACAAGGATCAGATGGACTTTACTGAAGCCTTGTTGCGTGAAGTGGCTATCGAGACAACGGGTTCCGCAGTGTTGCAGTACCAAGGGATGACGGTGGACTTGTCCAAGCCCTTTGACCGTTTAACCCCGGCTCAAGCGATTTTGCGCTACAACGACTGCTATACCCCAGAACAATTAAACGATAAGGAATTCTTGTTGAAGGAATTGGATCGTTTACATGGGGAAATCCCCGTCGATGCCGAGTTAGGCGCCTTGCAGATGTCGCTCTTTGATGAAACGACGGAAAAGAAGTTAATTCAACCGACCTACATCATTGATTATCCGACGGAAATCTCGCCACTCGCCCGTGCGTCGGACTTTGATCCGAATATCACAGAACGTTTCGAACTCTTTATTGCCGGACGTGAAACGGCCAATGGCTTCTCGGAATTGAACGATCCGGATGACCAAGCAGCCCGCTTCCGTGCTCAGGTGGTCAAGAAGAGCCACGGTGACGACGAAGCGATGTACTTCGATGAGGATTACATTACGGCTATGGAATACGGCTTACCGCCAACGGCTGGCTGTGGGGTAGGGATCGATCGCTTTATAATGCTCCTTACGGATGCTCCGACGATTCGTGACGTTTTGCTCTTCCCTCATATGCGACCCGAAACTAAGTAATTAGTAGCGGATAGCTGTTGAGCTTTTATCATGTGGTCGATTCGTTTGGAGCGAGTCGGCCACTTTGTCCTTTGACAGTCCAGACGAAAACGTAAGCTCCCACCCTATTGAATCCGAAAGTGAGGTCTCTTTATGTCTCGTAGCAAAATGTCGCTGATGCAGTTCACCTTCCTGACTGCACTCAACATGTTGGGATCGGGCATCATCATGCTCCCAGCGAAGCTGGCGAGCGTTGGCATGATTTCCCTTCTCGCATGGGTTGTAACGATTGTGGGGGTGATTGCCTTAGCGTACTCATTTGCGAAGTGCGGGATGTATTCCCGTAAACACGGGGGCTTAGGAGGGATCGCCGAGTATACCTTCGGTAAGTCGGGTTCGTTTTTGGTGAACTTCATTTACACCATATCGCTTGTGATTGCGAATGTGGCGATTATGGCAACGGCTCTGAGTTACTTGTTGGCCACGGTACATGTCACGTTGAGTCCGATGACCAATTTGGTCCTCATGGTGGTGTTGCTTTGGTTAGCTACGGCCGCCAATTTCCGCGGAGCACAATTTACGGGCTTGATCACGGCCTTATCGTTTTGGGGCATTGCGTTAGCGTTAATTGTCTTTGCGATCGCTGGCCCATTCTGGTTTGATTTTTCCTTGTTGCAAGCGAATTGGAACCCTCATGGATACTCAGTCTTTGAGGCGATGGGGCACACCGTAAGCATGCAACTCTGGGCCTTTTTGGGTTTAGAGTCGGCATGTGCCAACTCGGACTCCGTGGAAAATCCCGAAACGAATGTACCGCGAGCTGTGTTGATTGCGGCAGGTTTTGTGGCCTTCCTCTACGTCATTACGACGACTCTCGTGGGTGGCGTTGTACCCAATGCAGAGCTCGTTAATTCGGACGCTCCGTTTGCGATTGTCTTTAGTGAGCTCTTTGGACCCTCGGTGAGCATGGTATTTGCTGTGTTGATGTCGCTTACCTGCTACGGGTCCCTTGTGTCGTGGCAGTTTACGGTATCCCGCGTATGTAAAACCTCTGCGGACCTCGGTTACTTCCCACGTGTCTTTGCCAAAGTGAGCGAGACGGATTCACCGATTTTGGGACTGTTGCTGATTGGGGTGGTACAAACCATTCTGATAGGGATTTCGTTTACGCCTTCGCTCTATAAACAGTTTGCGTTGCTGGTCGATATTTCGGTCATCACCAATGTGATTCCCTATATGTTCTGCGTGGCCTCACTCTTTTCGCTTGTGCGATTGGTGGGGGATAAAGAAAAGAATCCTTGGTTCGTCTTCATTATGGCAACCATTGCCCTGTTATACACCTTTTATGTCTTTACATCCTACGAAAGCTTTTTGGTGCGTTTTGCCACGATTGTGACCTTTGCAGGCTGGGTCTTCTACGGGATGTTCATTCCGATTGACAAGGAGGTGCAGCACTAAAGTGCTGATGAGGGTTTACGAAAACATAAAAGGGTAGCGTTTTGAACGCTACCCTTTTTCCAACTGGGGTGGGAAATGGGACTCGAACCCACGACAACCGGAATCACAATCCGGGACTCTACCAACTGAGCTATTCCCACCATCATTCATTATGGCCTGCCCGACAGGAATCGAACCTGTGACCCTCTGCTTAGAAGGCAGATGCTCTATCCGACTGAGCTACGGGCAGGCGATTTCGAGCACGGCATGAATTCTGGTCGGGGTGAGAGGATTCGAACCTCCGACATCCTGCTCCCAAAGCAGGCGCGCTAACCGGACTACGCTACACCCCGTGAGAACAAGCATTTTACACGAATTAGCAGAAAAAGCAAAGAGTAACCGCAAAAAACGAGTGTACGTTTTTTGACGCCGTTTCCCAACGCAGGCCTGATCCGTTCGCTACAATAAGGGCACTCTTTAACCCCCCTCGGAGTAAAACTATGACTGATAAAGTTGATAATTCCAATGACCCGCTTCACGCTAAGAAAAAAGCTTGGTCGGGTCGTTTTTCTGAACCGGTAGATGCCTTCGTGTTGCGCTATACCGCTAGCGTCGACTTCGATAAGCGCATGGCGATGGCTGATATCGATGGTTCCTTGGCCCACGCTGCGATGTTGGCAAAAGTGGGTGTGATTACCCAGAAAGATTTGGACGATATCCAGCGTGGTATGGCCCAGATCCGCGAAGAAATTCAAACGGGTGCTTTTAATTGGCAGTTAGAGCTCGAAGACGTTCACCTTAATATCGAGGCTCGTTTGACGGCTTTGATTGGGGATGCTGGGAAGCGTTTGCACACCGGCCGTTCACGCAACGACCAAGTCGCTACCGACATCCGTCTTTATTTGCGCAGTGAAATTGACGTCATTGTGGAACGCTTAGAGCACTTACAAGACGTCTTAGTTCACCAAGCCGAACGTGGTGCGGACGTGATCATGCCTGGGTTTACCCACTTACAAGTCGCCCAGCCAGTGACCTTTGGCCACCATATGTTGGCATATGTGGAAATGTTTGAACGCGATCGCGAACGTTTACTGGATTTACGCCGTCGCGTGAATCGTTCTCCGTTAGGTGCTGCGGCTTTGGCAGGGACGACCTATCCGATCGACCGTGAATACAGCGCCCAACTCTTAGGTTTTGAAGCCGTGGCTCAAAATTCGCTCGATGCGGTTTCGGACCGTGACTTTGCCGTGGAATTCTGTGCTGCCGCTGCCTTGATCATGACCCACATTTCGCGTTTGTCTGAAGAACTGATCATTTGGATGAGCCAGCGCTTTAGCTTTATCAAGTTACCTGATCGCTTCACGACAGGGTCCTCGATCATGCCCCAGAAGAAAAATCCCGATGTGCCCGAAACGGCGCGCGGTAAGACGGGGCGTGTGTATGGCGACTTGATCGCGTTGATGACGGTGATGAAGGGTACCCCCTTAGCCTATAACAAGGATTTCCAAGAAGACAAGGAACCGGTGTTTGACGCCATTGATACGGTCAAGGATACGCTTCGTGCCTTCTGCGATATGATGGCTGGCGTCGAACCCCAGCCCAAGGCGATGTTGGCCGCCTGCCAAGCGGGTTTCCCGACGGCTACCGATTTGGCTGACTACTTGGTGCGTCACGGTGTACCGTTCCGTACGGCTCACGATATCGTGGGTCAGGTCGTGCGTGAAGCGGCGCAACGTGAATGCGGTCTGGAAGAGTTGCCGCTCGACGTGCTTCAAGGGTTCAGCGCAGAAATTGGTGAGGACGTCTACAGCGTTTTAACACTGGAAGGCTCGGTGAAGGCACGTAACCACTTAGGTGGTACGGCCCCGAATCAGGTTAAATTCCAAGTGAATCGCTGGAAAGAAATTATTGCTCAGCGCCATCAGGCTGAGTAAGGGAAACGCTTACGTGGGTTGATTCAACACAAGAGGAAATCAACCCATCATCAGAAAGTCCGAGTTATTCGGACTTTCTGTGTTTATGCGGGTACACTTTTTTCATAAAACTAATTTCCCTCCCACTTCAGTCGCTTCTGACTGATAAACTCTACAACCCCTAGACTAGGAACTTCTATCATGTTGGCCATTGCTGATTTTTTAAACAGCATTATTTGGTCCCCCGTGCTGGTGGGACTATGCCTGTGCGCGGGCTTGCTGTTTACTATTCGTACGCGATTTGTACAAATTCGAATGATTCCCGAAATGTGGCGTTTACTGTTTCAAAAACGCGAAGGTGAAATCGGGTTATCTAGCTTTCAGGCACTGAGTTTAACGTTGGCAGGCCGTGTGGGAACGGGGAACATCGCAGGCGTTGCAACAGCAATATGTTATGGTGGACCAGGCGCACTTTTCTGGATGTGGATGATGGCATTGTTGGGCGCATCGTCGGCATTCATTGAATCCACCTTAGGCCAAATTTACAAGGAACGTATCGAAGGTCAGTATCGTGGTGGTCCCGCGTTTTACATTGAACGCGGGCTGCAAAATAAGGCCTTTGCTTGGGCGTTCTCGATTATCACGATTTTAGCGTCGGTGTTTTTCTGCCCGGGTGTGCAGAGTAACTCGATTGCGGCCGCTTGGCATAACGCCTTTGCCATTCCCCACGTCGTGTCGGCAGCCATTATTGGGTCGGTATTGACGTTCGTGATTGTGGGTGGTTTGCGTCGTATTGCTAACTTCGCGACGGTCGTTGTGCCCTTCATGGCTCAGGCCTATATCATTGTGGCGTTAGTGATCGTTGGGCTCAACTACAAGCAAATCCCGGCCGTTATTGAACTCATTTTCTCGAGTGCTTTCGGTATGGACTCCCTCACGGGGGGCATGCTTGGTGCGGCGATTTCTTGGGGTGTCAAGCGCGGCATTTACTCCAATGAAGCGGGCCAAGGGACGGCTCCTCATGCGTCTTCGGCTGCGGCGGTGTCGCATCCGACTAAGCAAGGACTTGTTCAGGCCTTTTCGGTCTATATCGACACGCTGTTTGTGTGTTCGGCCACGGGCTTTATGATCCTCATGACGGATTGCTTTAACGTGATCGGCGAGTCGGGCAAGGCGCTTGTCACGCATTTGCCCGGGGTTGATGCGGGTCCTGTGTTCACTCAGATGGCGATTAATAAAGTGATGCCTGGCTGGGGTAGTCCGTTTATTGGTGTGACCATTTTCTTCTTCGCGTTTACGACGATTTTGGGCTACTACTACATGGCCGAAACCAATGTCGCGTATCTGAATCGCTACCTGAAGCGTCCCATTCTGATGACGATCTGTAAGGCCGTTTTCATTATCACGGTGACGTTTGGGGCCATTCGCTCGTCGGATGTGATTTGGTCCATGGCTGACGTTGGTGTCGGTTTAATGGCTTGGTCAAACGTGATCGCCATCTTGCTGTTGCAAGGGATTGCTTTGAAAGCCTTAAAGGACTATGAGGCACAAAAATCACGGGGCGTGAATCCGGTGTTCCACCCTGAAGCCTTAGGGATTGTGCATGCGGATTACTGGGAAGGCTCTCGTGCTGAGTCCAACTTGGCTATTGAAGAAGAGTCTGGCGTGGATAACCTGACGGGGCTTGATCCGAAGCATCCCGAATAACGGTTCGTAACCCGTTCGATGAAAGGCACACTTTTTCTTCTCGAGAAAGTGTGCCTTATGTTTCTAGCGCTGCTCAGAAAAAGGAAAAGGCCACAGCATTCACTGTGGCCTTTAAAATTCGGTGTGGTGGAGAAGAGGAGGATCGAACTCCCGACCTCTGCATTGCGAACGCAGCGCTCTCCCAGCTGAGCTACTCCCCCAACCGTGAACATCCTTGCGGATGCTGTAGGAGATTAATTTTGCTCCTTTTTGCGCCCCATGAAAATAGCGCTTTTATGGGATATCAAGGAAAAGGCACCTTAATTGCGAAAGGTGCCTTGAGAAAACACGTGAGTAATGGTGTGTATGGTGCCAGGCGATCGCCCTTTTTAAGCAAGACTCGCCCCGTATGGGCTTAATTAGCCCCGACTGGCATAGACTTTAGAAAACTGAGAGTATTGTGCTTTATGCTCATCGGTTGGTTCTACATAGGGAGCATCCACTGCTTCGGGGCCGATCATATCGGCTACTGTAAAGTAACGGAGCTTTAGTGTGACGCCCGAGTTGCTACCGCCATCGGTTTGCCAAGCGAGCATTTTGACTTCATTATTGAGGGTGAGGCCGCAGAGGTAGGGAGAGACGGTTCGATCGAACCCATGATAGCCAAAGGTTAGACTTTGGCCTTTCTCAATAGCCTCAACAATAGTATCCACAGTGGTCATCGGATTCTCCTCCTTCAAGACATCAATGGATTGAGGTGAGTGGAGTACGTAGTCAGGGAGCGTCTGGTCCGAGGTCCACCGATTACATTACCCATAAAAATATTATGACAATCTTCCTTCGGTGTGCCTAGCCCCTACACGAAATGCTATTGATACCTAACAAAAAACCTCGGTTCATTGCAAGAACCGAGGTTTTAGGGGGTTGACTTTTTTAAATTACGCTTGCGGAAGTTTCGCGAGCTGATCCTTCAATTTCGTCAACTGTTCCGAATTGGCTGCTAAGCGACGACGCTGTTCTTCGACAACGGCTGCCGGAGCACGTGCAACAAAGTTTTCGTTGCTGAGCTGACGCTCGGCCTTCATCACTTCGTTTTCGACTTGGGTGATTTCTTTCGTCAAACGTTCACGTTCGGCTGCGATATCGATCTTCACGTCGAGCATCAACTTAAAGTCACCGACGATGGATACCGGCGCGATCGAACCCGAGTTGACTGAGTCAATCGAATCGACATGCTTCACGGCTTCTAAGCGTGCCAAGAATTCCAAGTAGGGAGCAGCTTCTAAACTTTGTGCTTGCGGTCCGGACACGTAAAGCGGAATGCGTTCCGAGGGCGAGAGTTGCATTTCACCACGCAAATTACGGACGGCTTCAACCATCGCTTTGAGCGTGTTCATGCGCTTTTCTTCTGCCGTTTCTTCCGTCGACTCAGCGCTCGGGTAGGCCTGAATCATGATCGAAGTGTCTTCGTCTTCACGACGAACCCCCGCCACCACAGAGACCTTTTGCCAGAGTTCTTCGGTGATAAACGGAATAATCGGATGAGCCAAGCGTAAGATCGCTTCCAAGAGCGTGACGAGCGTATAACGCGTGCCACGGCATTCTTCCTCGGTCCCCTTTAACTGTACCTTGGCTAATTCAAGGTACCAGTCGCAGTATTCATTCCAGACGAAGGAATAAATCGCATTGGTGGCATTGTCAAGGCGGTAGTCCTTATAGGCCTGAATGACTTCGGCCACCGTACGGTTAAAGCTCGCACGAATCCATTGGTCCACAAACGAGAACGTCATTGGCTTGCCAGCATTTTCGGCTGTACCGCAGTCTTGACCTTCCACGTTCATTAACACAAAGCGGGTCGCATTCCAAAGTTTCGTGCAGAAATTACGATAGCCTTCTGTACGCTTCAAATCGAAGTTAACGTTACGACCTAACGTGGCATACGCTGCCATGGTAAAGCGCAAGGCATCGGCACCGTGCGCAGCGATCCCTTCGGGATAGTTCTTGCGCAACTTCTTTTCCACTTGAGGGGCTTTTTCGGGCTGACGTAAGCCCGTGGTGTTCTTCTTCACCAAGGCTTCCAAGTCAATCCCTTGAATAATGTCGAGCGGGTCTAACGTGTTACCTTCGGACTTCGACATCTTCTTGCCTTCGGCGTCACGAACCAAACCGTGGATGTACACATCCTTGAACGGGACACGACCCGTGAAGTGCTTGGTCATCATGACCATGCGAGCCACCCAGAAGAAAAGAATATCGTAGCCCGTGACCAACACCGAGCTCGGCAAGTACAAATCGTAGGCGGTCTTTTCATCGCCTTCGGGATTGGGCCAACCGAGGGTGGAGAAAGGAACGAGGGCCGAGGAGTACCAGGTATCCAACACGTCTTTATCACGCGTGAGTTTGACGCCTTCACCCGCTTTGGCTTGGGCTTCCGCTTCGTCGTGAGCCACGTATACGTTACCGGCTTCGTCATACCAAGCGGGAATCTGGTGACCCCACAAGAGTTGGCGAGAAATACACCAGTCTTGGATGTTTTCCAACCACTGACGATAGACCCCAACCCATTCTTTGGGCAGGATGTTGACTTCACCCGAGGTGACGGCCTCTAAACCCACTTCGGCAATCGAGCGTCCCGGATAGAGACTGCCTTCCGGCGCGGGCTTACTCATGGCCATGTACCACTGATCCGAGAGCATCGGTTCAACGATTTCACCCGTGCGGGCAACACGAGGCACCATGTGCATGTGCTTTTTGGTGCTCACCAAGAGCCCTTGGGCTTGTAAATCCTCAAGCGCAGCTTGACGGCAGGCATAACGATCCATGCCCTGATACTTTTCAGGCACGTTTTCGTTCATGTGGGCCGTCTTCGTTAACACGTTCAGTAAGGGTAGGTTGTGACGTTTGCCGACTTCAAAGTCGTTGAAGTCATGGGCCGGCGTAATCTTCACACAACCCGAACCAAATTCACGGTCGACATATTCGTCTGCAATCACAGGAATGACACGATCCGTGAGCGGGAGTTTGAGCATCTTGCCGATGAGGTGCTGATAGCGTTCATCCTCGGGGTGCACAGCGACCGCTTGGTCACCAAAGAGGGTTTCCGGACGCGTCGTAGCGACCACGACGCCTTCACCACCGTCCACCGCCGGGTAGCGGATTTCCCAAAGATGGCCTTCGGCTTCTTCGCTTTCCACTTCCAAGTCCGAGACAGCCGACTGTAACTTCGGGTCCCAGTTCACTAAGCGGTTACCGCGATAAATGAGGCCTTCTTCATAGAGCTTCACAAAGGTATCAATCACCACCTTGGAGAGCTTTTCGTTCATCGTGAAGTACAAGCGATCCCAGTCGACGCTGTCCCCAATGTGGCGCATCTGCTGAAGGATGGTGCCACCCGAATACTTTTGCCATTCCCAGACACGAGCGACAAACTCATCACGAGAAAGCTTCTTGTAATCGACCCCTTCTTTTTCTAAGCGGCGTTCGACCACAATTTGGGTTGCGATCCCTGCGTGGTCCGTTCCGGGAATCCACGTGGTGTTGTAGCCTGCCATACGATGGTAGCGAGTGAGCGTATCCATCACCGTCTGGTTAAAGGCGTGACCCATATGCAAAATCCCCGTAATATTGGGCGGGGGGAGCTGAATTGAAAAGCTCGGTTTCTGGGGGTCAAGACCCGCTTTGAAGTAACCGCGTTCTTCCCAGACAGGGTACCAGCGAGCTTCAATGGTGCTCGGGTCATAGCTCTTTGCAAGTTCGGTATTCTTGGTTTCAGACATAAGATTTCCAGATTGTCTTCTTGTTCAAACAGACGGTGTGGCAGTGTTAACGGCGAGCGCCGATGATCACTGTAATCAACTTCGCCTTGGTGCAAATGGGGCTAGGCGTCCAATCGTCCCAAGGCGAACAGGTGGTTTATTTTCGCACGAATCGCGTGTTCTGCGCTTCTTAGGGCGAGAAATACTTCTCCCCTAGATAAAATCGCTCAGAAGTCTCACGCGTTATTTCTTTTCGATCACGTCGATTTTTTGCATTTCTCGTGAGACCGCATCAGCCACAATACTCGATAGGGCGCGATCAATATCGGTACGCACACGGTTCATGGCATTGGAGAGTGACATTTCAATCGTGGTGCTGATGGCGTCACGTACGCGTGCTTCCACTTCAATCGAAAGGGAGCGGATCAATTCGGCCTTTTCTTCCTCCGTGAGGACGACTTGTCGCACGAGGGGAGTACTGGGCACAATCGGTGAACTGTAGGGAGCGTCTTGCGGATAGTCTGCGCTCACCGTAACCGACGTGCGTGAGAGAGGGGCTACCGGCGTTGGGGTGGCTATGGGTGCAACCCGTGGAGTCGGTGTTTCGCGAGCACTAGGGGTACTGGGATTCGTATCCTCGATGCGACGCGGTTCGTCCACCAGACGACCTAAACGTGGCTCAACGCCTTCACTGGCTAAGTCTCGCACATCACGCCAAGTGAGCTTGACGCGATCCTCCAGGGTCAACACATCTTTGGTATCAATAATGGGTTCTTTGCGATCAATTGACATGATGTTTATAGCGTTCCGTTCAAAAAGAAATCATCCCATCATGGCAGGATCGGATGGGATGCGTGAGGCGAATTTGTTAGGTTTAGTTGCTACGGTTATAGTGTTTGAGTTCAACGCCTGCCCGCTTATAGGCTAGGTAGCGTTGGCGCGAGAGTTTGAGTTCCTCGTCATTGGTGCTGACCACATCGATGATACGTGAAAAATTCACAAACGCTTTTTCCCATTCGGGCGGTAAGTAGTCGTCTAAAAGTAAAAGCACGTCAGCCTGCAGTTGGGATAAATCGGACCCAAAGATGATCGGCGTAGCGGCGCTTTCCGGGTGTTGGGCGTCCACGTGAGGAATAAATTCCAAGGGATTGCGTTCCCAGAGCATCTCGTTGAATTGGCGAAGACGACGTTCATCGCTACACCATACCGCTAAGCGGAGTCCACGGCGGTAAACCGTCCGGGCGACTTGGCAGGCATAGACAATGCGATTAGGCACATGGGAGTGAAAGTCGATCTGTTGCATAAAAGAGGATCGTGGTCGCTATAGGGGTAGTGAACATCATAGGAGCGAGGGCAAAAACGGGTATCCACCCCGACACCGTTTGCCTCGTTTCGATTGGGCCTGCTGAGAGGCACGGAGCCTCTCAGCAGGTTTTATTGTACGTTTTTTTGCGACCTATTATTGCTTGGACCAGTCAAACAAGAAGCGCGTCAACAAGGGGACAGGACGTCCGGTTGAGACATGATCGCGTCCCGAGGTGTTGGCGGTCGCGGCAACATCCAAATGCGCCCACGGTAATCCTCCATTAAAGACGGCGAGGAAGGCGGCGGCCGAGCTCGCCCCGCCATCACGTTGGGTGGCCATGTTGGCAATATCGGCGGCATTGGATTTCATGAGGCGTTCGTAAGCCTTGGTGACGGGCATCGGCCACGCTTCGTCTCCCGCGTTGTCACCCGCTACACGTAAGGCGTCACGCACGGAGTCGTCCGTCGAGAAAAGCCCACTATAGGGGGAACCTAAGGCAATGCAGCACGCCCCCGTGAGGGTGGCGACGTCCACCATCACAGCGGGTTTTTGTTCGGCGGTCCAACTGAGGGCGTCCGCGAGAATCAAACGACCTTCCGCATCGGTGTTGAGAATTTCAATCGTTTTACCGCTGTAGGAGGTGACCACATCGCCAGGCTTCGTCGCCGACCCTGAAGGCATGTTTTCACAGGCAGCCACTACCGCCATGACATTTTTCTTTAACCCCAGCTTTGCTGCCGCAAATACACTACCGAGAACGGTGGCTGCGCCTGACATGTCGTAGATCATATCGGCCATGTTGGCTGCGGGCTTGAGCGAAATGCCACCGGTGTCAAACGTGATCCCTTTGCCAATGAGGGCAATCGGAGCCTCGTTGGGATCGTCTGCGCCGTGGTAACGAACGACAATGAAGCGGGGCTCGACTTCGCTACCTTGCGCTACGGCAAGGAAGGCGCCCATTTTTTTCGCTTTGATCTCTTTTTTGTCCCAGACGCTCACTTCGAGTGACTTGAAGTCTTTGGCGAGAGTTTTGACTTGATCCGCTAAGAAAGCTGGGGTGCAAATGTTCGGGGGAAGATCGGCCCAGAAGCGAGAGAGAAGCATCCCATACGCAGTGGCTTTGCCTTCCTCTAGGCCGGCTTTAAAGGCTTTACCCAACGTGCCATCGACCCAGTAAAGGGTTTTCAAGGCCACGGGCGTATCGTCGGAGGTTTTCAGGTGAGTACGCTTAATGAGACTGTGCATGGCCGTGTAGGTGAGCCAGAAGCCCGCTAACTTTTCGTCGACCTGATTGGGACGCCACGAACTGGCGACTAAAGTGACGGATTCCGCCCACGGTGCGACGGCGTTGAGGGCACTACTGAGGGCCTTTGCAGCATTTTCGCGGTCAAATTCATCGGCCTTACCGAAACCCACCAAGAGCGCTCCTAAGGGAAGCGATTCACACGGGGGAATCAGGAAGGTTTGGCCGACGTCGGCACGGAAAATACCACGGGCATACACGTCTTGAATCAACTCAATGAGCGGAGCGCCAAGCGTCAACAATTCTTGCGTGAAAACGGGGGCGTCATCGCCTTGGAACAGACTGAAAATGGGCACCGCCCCCTTCACTTCAGAGGCTTTCTGGTATGCAATATCGACCAAGGTGGCAGGAGTCAATTTCGTCATTACAGCTATATCCTAAAAAAGAAAGAGATGATCAAAATTGTACGCTTTTCGCTTAAGTGAGTCTCACCGAGAAGGCGAGCGTTTTCGATCCGATGCACGGCTTGCGGTAAAATGAACGCTTACGAAGCAAAAGGCCACTGGCTTGCTATCTCATCCTCTGGCATGAGGAGCGCCGTGTTGGTCGACGAATTTTTTGGAGAGTTTTAGAGCGATGACTCAGCCTAATGATGATGACGATGAAGTCACCTTACCTGGCCTACCTCCCAATACCAAAAACTACATGACGCCCGCCTGTTATCGTCGGTTATTGGACGAACGTGAGCGTTTGGTGAATGTGGATCGTCCCGAGATGGTGAATGTGGTTGCCTGGGCGGCGAGTAACGGGGATCGCAGTGAAAATGGGGACTATCTTTACGGAAAAAAGCGACTTCGCGAAATGGATCGACGTATCCGCTTTCTCAATAAGCGCATTGAGTCGGCCGAAGTCGTCGATCCCGAGTCGCGTCCCCCTACGGATCAGATTTTCTTTGGGGCGACGGTTCTCTATGTCAATCAAGACGGTGTGGAGCGCAAGATTCGCATCGTAGGGATTGATGAGGCCGATGCAAGCCACGGGGATGTGAGTTGGATTAGCCCCATTGCCCGGGTGTTTTTAAAGGCGCGAGAAGGCGATGAGGTACGTTTACCGACGCCAGCGACGTCAACACATCCCGCGGGCGTGGAGACGCTGGAAATTTTGGAAGTGACGTATACCAACGAGCAGCCTTACTAGGACGAGACGTCATAGGGCAAAGAAAACGAAAGGGGAGCCCTCGTTTGAGTGGCTCCCCTTTAACTAGGAACGGCTTAGCGATGTGGAGCGCCTGCCTCCAGCACACGTTTGGCTTGTAGGACAGTGGCGTTTTTCTTGATCATCTTGATCACGTACATCAAATGTCCACGGTCGCGAACCTGAATCGTGAGTCGGATAAACTTTTGCTCGCCCTGTTCGTAGAAGACCACCCCCACGATACTTGAGTTGGCTTCTGCGATACTCGTGGTGACGGCCCCGAGCCCTGCACTTTGGTCCTGTACCAAAATTTCCACAGGCACCGCATGGTTGGCATGCGTCTGCTCTCCGGCCCATTGAACTTCCATCCAACGACTGGCGTCCGTTTTGAGACCACGCTTACAGTGCGGGCAATCAGCACGGTGAATGATGAGTCCGTGACCCGTACGACTGTAGCCCATGATTTTGTCGCCTGGAATCGGATGGCAGTCTTTGGATAACTCCACCGCCACCCCTTCATTGCCACGAATCGTAATGCTGGGTAAGGGATGATGGGGGTTAGCGTTATCGAGCTCATGAGTCATTTGCACCAAACGGTGTAAGACCGCCGCAGGCAAGTCTTTCCCTAGACCAATGGACGTGTAGAGACTATCCATATCGGGCACATTCAATTCATGACGCAACTTCTTCCACACCTGTTCGGGGACGGCTTCAAGACTGAAGCGGTTCGTATCGGCTTCTTTTTTGAGCGCGAGCATCCCCAGACGGATGGACTCTGCCGGTAAGCAATTTCGTAAGTATTGGCGAATTTCTGCACGTGCTTTCCCCGAACGGACGGACTCCAGCCAGCTCGGACTCGGCGAAGAGAGTTTATTGGTCTGAATTTCGACCATATCCCCGTTATTTAAGCGTTGCGTGAGCGGACGCATTTCTCCGTTGATCTTGCAACCCACGGCCTGATTACCCACGTCCGTGTGAACCTGATAGGCAAAGTCGACTGCCGTGGAGCCCTTAGGCAATGAGATGATCTTGCCTTGCGGGGTAAAGCAGTAGAGACGATTTGGGAATAAGTCGACTTTGATGTTTTCCAAAAATTCACTGCTATCGGCACTGTTACGCTGAATATCCATCAGGCTTTGTAACCAAGCTGCCGTACGGGATTGCATGTCTTGGGAATCAAAGTCATTTTTGAAGAGCCACTGCGCAATAATCCCGTACTCCGCCACTCGGTGCATCGCTTCCGTACGAATTTGGTATTCGATCGGGGTGCCATTGGGGCCAATCACCGTCGTATGAATACTTTGGTACCCATTCATCTTTGGAATGGCAATAAAGTCTTTAAAGCGACGGTGTACCGGTTTATAGAGGGAATGCAACGCACAGAGCGTTAAATAGCAGTCCTCGAGTGTGCGCACGATGATGCGGAACCCATAAATGTCGAGGGCATCCGAGAAGGATTGATGATGGGTGCGCATCTTGTTGTAGATCCCGTAAATGGTTTTATCGCGCCCAATCACGCGAGCACGAATGTTGTATTTCGGGAGCTGTGCACGGGTTTCGGCCAAAATTTTCTCTAAGACCGCACGGCGGGCATTACGCTGCTTTAACACGTTGTCGTACAAAATACGGTAACGCAGCGGGTAGCGGTTCGCAAAACTCAACTCTTGGAGTTCACGGAATACGTTGTTTAACCCTAATTGGTGCGCTAACGGCACATAAATATCCAAGGTTTCCTTGGCGATACGAGCACGTTTTTCAGGACGCATCACCCCTAAGGTACGCAAATTATGTAAACGGTCGGCGAGTTTCACCAAAATCACGCGTACGTCACGTGACATGGCCAAGAGCATTTTGCGGAAACTTTCGGCCTGAGCGGCCTCGGCGGACTCAAAACGTAATTTGTCTAACTTACTGACACCATCGACCAGATCGGCCACATCAACACCGAATTTTTCCGCCATTTCAAGTTTGGTGGTTCCTGTGTCTTCGAGCACGTCATGCATCAGGCCGGCCTGAATGGTCACTGCATCAATTTTCCAAGAGGCCAAAATGGAGGCAACCGCAATGGGATGCGTGATGTAGGGTTCACCCGATTTACGGAATTGTCCTAAATGGGCAGAGTCGGCGTAGCGATACGCCTCACGAATTTTTTCGACATCGTCTTCGGACATGTACTGTCGACATCGTTCGACCAAACTCGATGCGCTGACAATCGCAGGCGGTTGTGTCGGCGTAAAGAGGGGTAAGTCCGCGTCAGGAAGACTCGTCGGCAAGAGGATTTCATGGATCGGCTTGGGCTCAACGGGCGCCTTGGTTTCTTTCGGGGCTCGTTTAACAACGACTGTAGGTTCTCTACGACGCTCTGCGGGTTCATCGCGAGTGTCGTACATATCTTCAGGATAAACCGTTGTATCAATGGTCATAAGATTCGATCCACTTACAACGACCGAGGTCGAGGCTTGAGAGTGTCAAAACAAAAAAGTCAGGCCTATTAGGGGAATGATCCCAGATAGAGTGCCTGACTGTTTGGAAAAAGTGTCTTCATGGGGATTGGGTAGAGAGGAGTGATCCCTGCCCAATCCGTGTGGGAATTATTGCACTTTTTTCAGCATTTCCAAACCGACTTTACCCTGTGCAATTTCGCGCAGGGCCAAAACCGCGGGTTTATCCTTGGCGTCAACGAGCGGGGAGTAACCCTGCGAGAGTTGACGAGCACGATAAGCCGCAGCCAGAACCATCTGGAAGCGATTCGGAACTTTTTTCAAGCAATCTTCAACAGTAATGCGTGCCATGTTATTTAAACGTCTCTGAGAAGTTAATAGAAAACGGTGTATCAAACACTGCTTAGAGCGGGATACCCAGGCTAATAAATTGTTCGCGATGGCGAACCGCTTGGTGTTTAAAGGCGAGTCGACTCGCCACGACGATCGCTCTAAGTTGTGAGAGCGCGACATCGAAATCTTCGTTAATTATAACGTACTCGAATTCGGGTGCGTGGGCCATTTCGGCGCCTGCGCCCAGTAGTCGGCGTGTAATCGTCGTTTCGGAATCGGTACCACGATGGTGTAAACGCCATTCCAAGGCTTCAATGGACGGGGGGAGGATGAAAATCCCAACCGTTCCCGACAAGCGTTCACGCACTTGGCGCGCCCCTTGCCAGTCAATTTCGAGCAATACATCGTTGCCCTGAGCGACTTGTTTTTCAATCCAAATGAGGCTGGTGCCGTAGTAGTTACCGTGCACCAAGGCCGACTCGAGAAATTCATCGCGTTCACGCATGGCTAAAAATTCCGCTTCGCTCACGAAGTGGTATTCACGGCCATTTTCTTCCCCTGGGCGTGGTTGGCGTGTCGTATGCGAAATGGATAGCTTGATCGAGGGTTCCAATTTTAAGAGGGCATTGACCAAGCTGGATTTACCGGCTCCCGAGGGAGCGGTCACTAAGAACACGCGTCCAACATGCGTTGTTTTTTCGTTTTTCATTTTGCGTACTGTCTCGGTTATTCGAGGTTCTGAATCTGTTCGCGCATCTGTTCAATGATGACTTTTAGCGAAAGCGCTGTATTGGTCATTTCAATGGCAGCGGCCTTGGAGCCTAACGTGTTGGCCTCGCGATTCATTTCTTGGACCACAAAGTCCAAACGGCGACCCACGGCGCCTCCCTTGGTTAAGATGCGACGGACTTCTGCCGTGTGCGTGAGTAGGCGGTTCATTTCTTCTTCCACATCTAAGCGCACAGCATAGAGCGTCACTTCCTGACGGATACGTTCTGCCACATCGTCCTTGGTGAGGGTGGATTTTTCGCTCAACACCCCCGAGAGCGCTTCATTCAGGCGCTCTTCCAGTTTGCCCTGAATGTGCGCAATGATCGAAGGAATTTCCGCACGAAGTTCTTTGACGATCGTATCGATCTGCGTGCAGTTATTGAGCAAAATCTCAGCCAAGGCCGCTCCTTCTCGTTCGCGTGCCGCTTTGAGCGATGCGATCACGTTAAGGAGTAAGGAGCGAATTTGCTCTTCCAGTTTGGCCTCATCCACGGCTTGCGTGACCATCACGCCAGGCATCTTGAGTAAGTCCGCGACGCTTAATTCACGGGCTTGCGGGAGGCGTTGACGCACCGTGGCTTGCAGATCGGCAATACGGTCTAAGAGCGCCATATTGATACTCACGGGCGCCGAGTGTTCGTCGGGGGTCACGGAGCCACGCAATTCCACCTTGCCACGAGCTAATTGGGTTTGCAGGGTTTCACGCAAGGTAGGTTCTGCGAAACGCAAATCTTCTTCCAAACGCAGGGTAAGGTCGAGAAAGCGTGAGTTAACGGAACGGCATTCGAAGGTTACGGAGCCTAATTCGGTGGGTCCCGTCACCACGGCATAGCCCGTCATTGAAGCAACAGCCATGAGACTAATTCCTATAGAAGTGTATGGATGAATCGGTTCACTGCGTTGCAGGTCTTGAGTGGGCGACTGCAACCGGCAGGGGGAAATAGTTTAAACGTTCCCACGCCCTAAGGTTGTAAATCTCAGTGCTTTTCTGAATCTCGGCGAGGCGAAGGGGAGGCAAAGAAAAGGCCCTCACGGAGCAATTGAGTACAATAGGGGCACATGAGCGGTTAACGGAGGAACTTTCCCCTGAATAACCGTCACGCTAGAAGAAGGAATGGATACGATGAGCGAGATGACGGCAAAGCGACCCGATGGTCGCGCTAATGATGAATTGCGACCCTTAAGTTTTCAACGTGGGTATACCAAATACGCGGAAGGGAGCGTGTTGGTTTCGGCCGGGGACACGAAGGTATTGTGTACGGCCAGTGTCACGCGTGGCGTTCCTCGCTTTTTGGAAGGACGCGGTGAGGGGTGGGTGACCGCCGAGTATGGGCTCTTGCCACGTTCGACCGGCACGCGTAATGAGCGTGAGGCGGCCAAAGGCAAACAAAGCGGTCGTACTCAAGAAATCCAACGCTTGATTGGTCGCAGTCTTCGTGCCGTGGTGGACCGTAAAGCCTTAGGGGAATTTACCATTCAAATCGACTGTGATGTGTTACAGGCCGATGGTGGAACGCGCTGTGCGTCCATTTCGGGGGCTTGGGTGGCGTTGCGCGATGCGGTGGATTGGATGCGAGTGCAGGGCTGGATTCAAACCGATCCGATTCGCTCTCAGGTGAGTGCGGTCTCGGTGGGTATGTTCGAACACGAAGCCCGACTCGACCTAAACTATCTCGAAGACAGTCAGGGCGATACGGATATGAATGTGGTCATGACGGGAGAAGGGGCCTTTGTGGAGATTCAAGGGACGGCAGAAGGTGCCCCCTTTAGTCGCGATGAATTAACCGCCTTGCTTGCCTTGGCAGAAAAAGGCAATCGGGAAATTATGGCAGCCCAACGCGCTGCCTTGGATCGTCCTAACACGACGGTAGAACACTGTGAATCCAAGTGAGAGAGATATGAACGATAAAGTATTGGTTTTAGCCTCGAACAACAAAGGCAAGTTGCGCGAATTTCAGGCGATGTTCGCACAGGCTGGGGTTGAGGTCATTAATCAAGGGGCCTTAGGCGTTAGCCCGTGCCCTGAACCCTATGGCACATTTATCGAAAACTGTCTGGCGAAGGCTCGTCATGCCGCAGCGGTGACCGGTAAACCTGCGATGGCGGATGACTCTGGGGTTTGTGTGGATGCCTTAGGGGGGCAGCCAGGTGTCTATTCCGCCCGTTTTGCTGGCGAGCCCTCGGACGACGCCGCCAACAATCGTTTATTGATTGAAAAATTGGCGGGTGTGAGTAATCGCCGTGCGCACTACACCTGTGTACTCGTGGCGGTGCGCAGTGCCGACGATCCCGAACCGTTAATTGCCGAAGGGCGTTGGTTCGGGGAGATTGTGGATACGCCAGCGGGGGAAGGCGGCTTTGGGTACGACCCGTATTTCTTCTTACCAGACGCCGGTAAAACGGCAGCCGAAATGAGCGCACAAGAGAAAAATGCTGTGAGCCATCGTGGGTTGGCTCTCCGCGCACTGCGCGAAAAGATTCGTGAAAGCTGGGGTTGGTAATGAGTGCTTCGGACGCGACGCTAGAGATTCCGCTGAGCCTCTATGTGCATTGGCCTTGGTGTGTGCGCAAGTGTCCGTATTGCGACTTTAATTCGCATGCCCTTAATTCGCGCTCCCCAGAGGAAGCTGAGGGGCACTATGTAGAGGCCTTGATTCAAGAACTCACCCGGCAGGTGGCATCGTTCCCCGTGTCGGGACGAGCGATCAGTACCGTTTTTATTGGTGGCGGCACGCCCAGTCTAATGTCGCCCCAGTCCATTGACCGTTTGTTGCGAGCCGTGGATGAACGGATCGGATTGAGCGCGAACGCTGAAGTCACTTTGGAGGCGAATCCCGGAACGGTTGAGCGTGGCAAGTTTGAAGACTTCCGTGCCGCTGGTATTAACCGTATGAGTATCGGGGTGCAGTCCTTTCAGGATGACAAACTGAAGGTGTTAGGTCGCATCCACTCGGGAGACGAGGCGCTTCAGGCCATTCGTTTGGCGGCCGGTGCCTTTGATAATTTCAACCTGGACTTTATGTTTGGGCTCCCCAATGAAACACTGGCCGAACTGACGGAGGAAGTCAAACGTGCCGTCGGGTTAGGGGCAACGCATTTGTCCTTTTATCAATTGACGATTGAGGAAGGGACGGCCTTTGCCAAGCGACTGCCCGCGGGGTTACCCGATGAGGACAAGTTGGCGGATATGACGGATTTGGTCGAGTCGATGTTGGCCCAAGCCGGCTACGAGCACTACGAAGTGTCGGGCTATGCGCGCGCGGGACGGCGTTGTCAGCATAACTTGAACTACTGGACCTATGGGGATTATTTAGCGATCGGTGCCGGGGCGCATGCCAAACTGAGTGCACGCCATCGGGACGGGACGCTTAAGGTGGTGCGCTACGCCAACGTCGCGTCACCTCGCCTCTATCTCGAACGAATGGCAACGGATGGATTCGCCTACGCTGAACACCACGAGGTAGATCCAACGGATCGGCCTTTTGAATTTATGCTCAACGCGTTGCGTCTCGTGGATGGAGTGGAAACGGCAAGCTTTGCAGCACGCACGGGGCTCTCCCTCGCGGTAGTTGAGCCCACGGTGTCGCGACTACGTGCGGAGGGCTTACTCGTAGCGGACCCCACCCGCATTACGCCGAGCGCTCGAGGCTTACGGTTTCTCTCCACACTGCAAGAGGCTTTTCTTTAAAGTTCGGCTTTACATCAAAGGGGTGTCACATTTTGGTGCACACCCCCTATTTATGCACCAAAAAAGTGCGATAATGGGTCTGCTTTTTCCTAGGGTAAGGAGATAACCCTTGGAATGAGGTTGTGTCTGATTTTTAAGGCATTTTTTATTTTTGTCTTTAATGAAAGAGAATTGGCACGCTTCTTGCTTTATCTAAAGTGAACGTTGAGTGAACTCAACAAAGCAATTTTTATCCTATTCAGTCTTGGCTTCTTGTCCTTTTTCGCTTGAGACAAGAGCATTTTCCATTTTGGGAGAACTCTCATGACAACCGCTGCCGATGTTTTACAGATGATTAAGGACAACGACGTCAAGTTCGTTGATTTCCACTTGACCGACACCTTGGGTAAAGAACAGCACGTTTCGGTGCCCGCTTCGTGCTTGGACGAAGACACCTTCGAATTGGGACAGCCCTTTGACGGTTCGTCGATGAAGGGGTGGCGCGGTATTGAGTCGAGTGACATGCTCTTGTTGCCAGACCCAGAGTCCGCTCGCATGGACCCATTCCGCGAGCATAACACCCTTGTGTTGCAGTGCGACGTGTTAGAGCCGTCGACGGGTAAGGGCTATAGCCGCGACCCGCGTTCGATCGCTCGCCGCGCTGAAGCGTATTTGAAGACGACTGGTATCGGGGACACCGCCTATTTTGGGCCGGAACCCGAATTTTTTATTTTTGACGCCCTCAAGTGGGAACACCGTCCGGGCAAGAGCTTCTTCCAGATCGATAGCGAAGAAGCCCCGTGGTCGAGCGCTTTGGATTTGGAAGGGGGGAACTTAGGTCACCGCAACCGTATGAAGGGTGGCTACTTCCCGGTTTCTCCGGTTGACTCCTTAGCAGACATTCGTGCCGAAATGTGCATTTTGTTGGAACAGCAGGGTGTTCCGACCGAAATTCACCACCACGAAGTCGGTGGCGCTGGTCAGTGTGAAATTGGTACGAAATTTAGCACGTTAGTGCGTCGTGCCGACTGGACGCAGATTTTGAAGTATACGGTGCATAACGTGGCAGCGGCCTATGGTAAGACGGCCACCTTTATGCCCAAGCCCATCGAAGGCGATAACGGTTCGGGGATGCACGTGCATCAGTCCATTTGGAAGGATGGCGTGAACCTCTTTGCGGGCAATGGCTATTCGGGTCTCTCGGATTTGGCGCTTTACTACATCGGCGGCGTCATTAAGCATGCCCGTGCCTTGAACGCGATCACCAACCCGGGGATTAACTCCTACCGCCGTTTGGTGCCGGGCTTTGAAGCACCGGTGAAGTTGGCTTACTCCGCTTGCAACCGTTCGGCTTCGATTCGTATTCCTCACGTCACGAACCAGAAGGCGCGTCGCGTGGAAGTGCGCTTCCCGGATCCGCTGGGCAATCCCTACTTGGTCTTCTCGGCCTTGTTAATGGCTGGGCTTGACGGGATCCAGAACAAGATCCACCCGGGCGAAGCCGCTGACAAGAACCTCTACGATTTGCCGCCGGAAGAAAACGCCAAGATCCCGACCGTCTGCGCCTCCTTGGATGAAGCGTTACGTTACCTGGACGAAGACCGTGAATTCTTGACCCGCGGTGGCGTCTTTACGGATGACTTCTTGGATTCCTACATCGCCTTGAAGATGGAAGAAGTGACGCGTGCTCGCATGGCTGTGACGGCGCTTGACTTCGACCTCTACTACTCGGCCTAATCGGCGCGCGTCAGGCGAACTCTTGCGTGCCTAGGGAGGGCTCTCGTCCGTCTCTAGGCAACGCTCCAAAGTGGTTGCCAGAGCCCATTGGGTTGGGCGAACGCTTTGGGAGCGGTTAACGCAGTGCTCATGCATTAAGAGGGGGAGGTTGAACCTCCCCTTTTTTACCCTATCCCAAGGAGTACATCGTGAATACCTCGCTCAGTGCTACCCCCAGTCCCTTTCAGGCGCTCGCACCAGCGTGGGATCTGTTGAGCTTCGCGTTGTGGGTCACCGATACGACGGGGACCATTCTTTGGGTCAACGCATCCACCGAAGTGTTGGTGGGGCGTTCACGTCGTAGTTTGCTCGGCGAGCGCTTTAGCGACTATTTTGCCGACTGCGAAGGCTGGTTTACCCCTGACGTCGCGGGGCATGAAGCCACGGGACAAATGCCAGGAACTCTGATGGTGTTCCGCCCCGGTGGACGTAAAGAGACCGTTAAAGTTCAGGTCGCGTTTTCGCCCTTTACGAGTGCCAACCTTCCCGAAGGAGGGGTGCTCATTGAGATGACGGTGCTCGAAGAGACGCTACGCCAAGAGCGTGAACGATTAACGGCGGAAGTGATGGAAGCGAACCGTCAACTTTTACGCAATTTAGCCCACGAAATTAAAAATCCCTTGGGAGGCATTCGTGGCGCGGCACAACTCTTAGAAGGGGCGCTACAGGATCCTGATGACATCGAATGTGCCACGGTCATTGTGGATGAAACCATGCGGTTGCAGGAGCTCGTGGACCGGTTTTTGGCACCCTACCGAATGTCGGAAAATCTGACGGATGTCAATATTCACGAGGTGCTCGAACATGTGCGCCAATTGATAACGTTGGAGTTTCCTGGGGGGCTCAAGATCGAGCGTGATTACGACATTTCGTCTCCTCCTGTTTGGGCGGATCGCACCCGGTTAACCCAAGTTTTTTTGAATTTAGTCCGCAATGCGGCACAAGCCCTCACGGAAAAGCGTGAAACCGGTGAGGCAAAAATTACGTTACGCACCCGCATCGTACGCGATGCGCTCGTTGGCACCGAGCGGCTTCGTCGCGCCCTGTGTGTGGAAGTTCAAGACAATGGTCCAGGGGTCCCTGAGACGTTACAAGACCGCATTTTTTATCCCCTCGTGACGGGACGTGCGGAAGGAACAGGGTTGGGGTTAAGTCTTGCGAAGACCTTTGTGAGCCAAATGTCGGGAAGTATATTGCTCGAAAGTGAGCCTGGCTACACGGTCTTTCGCGTCCTGTTGCCGTTTTCTGAGCACCATGGATAGTTGAGGAAAATTACGATGAGTAAACATATTTGGATCGTAGATGATGATCGGTCAATTCGCTTTGTCCTCACTAAGGCGCTCAAGCGGGCGGGTTATGACGTGTCGGCCTTTGAGCGCGCCAGTGACGTGCTTGAAGCCCTTGAATCGCATCGACCCTCGACGCTGGTGAGTGATATCCGTATGCCAGGGATGAGTGGGACTGAATTATTGGCCAAAGTCAAAGAGCGTTGGCCAGAAATTCCCGTCATCATCATGACCGCGTTCTCGGACTTGGATAGCGCCGTATCGGCGTTTCAAGGGGGCGCCTTTGAATATTTACCCAAACCCTTCGATATTGCCCAAGCCGTGGAGTTGATTGGGCGAGCCGCCGCCGAGGGCGATCGTGCCGAAGAAGCTTCGCGTGAAAGCGATGTGTCGGTTGCCTCCGGGTTAATTGGACGTGCGCCGGCGATGCAGGAGGTCTTCCGTGCGATTGGGCGACTCTCCCAAAGTAATGCAACGGTGCTCCTCACCGGAGAATCGGGTTCAGGTAAAGAAGTAGTGGCACGGGCCATCAAGGACCATAGTCAACGCGCCAAAGCCCCGTATGTCGCGATCAACATGGCTTCCATTCCAGGGGAACTCTTAGAGAGTGAACTCTATGGCCATGAAAAAGGGGCTTTTACGGGGGCGAGCGCCTTACATCGTGGGCGATTCGAACAAGCCAAAGGCGGGACGATCTTTTTAGACGAAATCGGCGACATGCCCATGGCCTTGCAAACCAGCCTCTTGCGTGTGCTCTCTGACGGGTATTTTTATCGTGTCGGTGGGCATGAACCCATCAAGGCGGATGTGCGCGTGATTGCTGCCACGAACCAAAATTTGGAGGCACGCGTTAAGGAAGGCTTATTCCGTGAGGATCTCTACCATCGCTTAAATGTGATTCGGTTGCGTCTACCGCCGCTACGCGATCGTAAAGAAGATATTCCACCGATGGTGGAGCATTTTTTGCGCGTCGGAGCCAAAGAATTGGGGGTGGAGCCAAAGCGACTCACGCCCGAGGCGATGCAAGCGCTGCTGACGTTTGACTTCCCGGGGAATGTACGCCAGCTGGAAAATTTCTGCCGTTGGCTTTTGGTGATGGCTCCCTCGACCGAAGTTCGGCCCGAGGATCTCCCCGAGGAAGTTCAAGCCGCACAAGCCGTAGTGAGTACTCACTCTGCGGAGGGAAAACCGACTGAATCTGCTCTCTCTCATGCCGCCCTGCCTGAGCAAGGTAGCTGGGGCGATTTGTTAGCACGAGAAGTTCAGCAACGATTACTTCGAGGAGAGAACGACATTTGGGACCGGGTCATGGACACGTTTGAGCGAGCGGTGATTGGCGAAGCGCTGAAGTTTACGGATGGCCGCCGTGTGGAAGCCGCTACCCGTTTGGGGATCGGTCGCAATACGCTCACGCGCAAAGTCAAAGAGATGGTCGAATCCGACTAACTTTCCCTGACGTGTTTTCTCCTCCCTCTGCGTTGACAGCGAAGGGGAGAATCGGTATTGTTGGGACTCTTTTGGCAGGGGTATGCACCTGCCTTGGCCGTCTTTTCTTTTCACACTCATGACAGATACCTTACCTCCTTTGAGCACACTTTCCGAGTTGGATGCTTTCTTGACGAGTTTGGGAGCGAAAGCGCTCCACAAGCGTCGACTCTATCGTGCATGGCTTGGGCGTGCCCCTTGGGTGGCGTCCGAAGATGAAGCCTTACCCAAACGGGTGCGTGAGGTGTTGGAGGCGTTGCGTACCCGTTTAAACGGGCTCGCTCAGATTTCATCCCGTCATCCTGGGGCAGACCCGGAAAGTGAACGTCTTCTCGTGATGTTGACCGACGGACAAACCATTGAGTCCGTTCTCTTACCCCGTTCGGGGGTGTGCGTATCGACACAGCTCGGGTGTGCCGTGGGGTGTCGCTTTTGTATGACCGGACAGGGTGGGCTTATCCGCCAGCTCACCGATGCCGAGATCGTTGCTCAGGTCGTTTTGGCTCGCCAATTGCGCCCACAGACAAAAAAAGTGGTGTTCATGGGAATGGGGGAACCCAGTCACAATCTGGACCATGTCTTTTCCGCTTTGAATTTTTTGGGCGAATACGGTGACTTTGGTCATAAAGACTTGGTGGTGTCCACCGTGGGGGATGAGCGCCTCTTTGAACGGCTTCATGCTTCCAATGTGAAACCGGCGTTGGCGGTTTCGATGCACACGATTGACGATGCGAAACGCGCGCATTTGTTGCCGCGTGGCACCCGAATGAGTGTGGCGGCGTTGATTGAGGAGGCGGAACGTTGGGCACGTACGTGTCACTATCCGACCCAATACCAATGGACGCTGATCGAAGGGGTCAATGATTCCATCGAAGAAGTCGAAGCGTTTGCCCAAAAACTGGCGGGGCACTATGCCATGGTGAACTTTATTCCTGTGAATGCCGTGGAGCATAGCCCTTATCGGCGCCCCGAGCGTGAACACTGTGCTGAAGTGGTCCGTACCTGTCGTCGGTTGGGCGTGATTGCCACCCTGCGCGACAGCGCGGCTCAAGACGTGGATGGGGGGTGCGGGCAATTGCGGGCTCGTGTGGTTTTGCGGGCGATGAAAAAAAACGCGACGCCTTGAGGAGGAAAAGATGTCAGACACAACACAACGCACTTGGGAGGATCGCGTCCAAGCGAAAATGCCCCGATCACGGTGGCGTCGTGCGTGGATGCTCTGGGTCATCTGGGGGACGCTCGGTACGGCGCTTACGCTTGAGGGGACGAGTCCCACGATGAGTGCGGGCGTGGCCACTGCCTTTTGGTTAACCCTGCCGTTTTGGGTGGCCTTTATACTGTGGCCCCTTTTTGCCCTGTGGCGCTATTGTCGCGATCGCCGATTAGCCATCGATGCCATTGAGGCCTTTAGTGACGGAGATCTCACGATGCCCGTGCTTCGTGAAGGCACGACCGTGTGGTTGCCGGTTGCCATGATCGAAGCGTTTCTCGAAGAAGAAGGGTTGAGTACGGAGGCGATTCGCGCCTTAGGGTTACCGGGGCCCGATCAAGGACCACGACCGGAACGTGGGGTGGATCTGACGCTTTGGCGTGCGCAAACGCTGTGTGCTTGGGCAGAGGTGTCACCCAATAGTGTGCCCTCCCTTTTACTCAAGTGGTTGAGGCAGTTGGCCGTATCGTTACGGTTTGGCGCATCGCACTAAGTAGGACAAAAACTAAGCCCAAGGTTGGGATCCTTGGGCTTAGAGCGAATGAGGATGAGGTGTTGTCCTCGGTCGTTATTCCGCTTGGCGTTTTGCTGAGAAGCGATGACGTTGCAACCAGATGAGTTTATAGGCTGCGGGAATAATGAAGAGCGAGAGAAGCGGCGCCGTAATCATCCCACCCACCATCGGGGCGGCAATTCGACTCATCACTTCCGATCCAGCGCCCGTGCCCCAGAGAATCGGTAACAACCCGGCAATAATCACCGCCACTGTCATCGCTTTCGGGCGCACACGTAAAACGGCACCATGATAAAGCGCATCATCAAACTCTTCTACGCTAAACGTTTCACGCTTCGCGAGTGCGGGTCGTGCTTCCACGGCATGACGTAAGTACATCAGCATCACGACCCCAAACTCGGCCGCCACCCCAGCCAGAGCGATAAAGCCTGTACCGGTTGCCACCGACATATGAAATCCCTGCCAGTACAAGAACCAGATCCCACCCACGAGTGCAAAGGGCAAACTAAAGAGAATGAGGAGTGCTTCGTCGATGCGTCGGAATGCCAAGTAGAGCAACACAAAGATAATCATGAGCGTCATGGGTACCATGAGTTGCAACTTCTTATTGGCGTGTTCAAGGAGTTCAAACTGCCCAGAGAAGGAGACGCTGGTGCCCGGTTTTAATTTCACCTGCTCGTTAATGACGTTCTTTAAGTCATGCACCACCGACACCATGTCGCGATCGCGGGCGTCAATAAAAATCCAGCTCGCGGGTCGGGCATTTTCGGTTTTGAGCATGCTCGGTCCCATCATCACCTTCACGTCGGCCACATCGCCGAGCGTAATCTGTTGTTTCATGGGAGTGAGAATCGGTAGTTCACGCAACGCCGTGGGACTATTACGGTAGTCCTGCGGGTAACGCACCGTGATCGGATAGCGAGCCACCCCTTCGACGGTGTCACCCACCATCATGCCCCCAATGGCGGAGGAGACAAACGCTTGTACGTCACCGACAGTCATCCCATAGCGAGCGGCACGCTCACGGTTGATATCAATCGTGATATAGCGTCCGTCTTCCAATCGTTCGGCAAAGGCAGAGACCACACCAGGGACCGTGCGTGCCACGACTTCGATCTGCTTAGCGGCCTCATCGATATCCGACAAGCGGCTCCCCGAGACTTTAATCCCGATGGGACTTTTCACCCCGGTAGAGAGCATGTCGATACGGTTACGAATCGGCTGCACCCAGAGGTTGGCGAGCCCAGGAAGACGCACGGTTTTATCGAGCTCTTCGATAATTTTTTCCACGGTCATCCCAGGACGCCACTCGCTTTGTGGCTTTAATTGAATGGTGGTTTCCACCATTTCCAGCGGTGCCGAGTCCGTCGCGGTATCGGCTTTGCCGGTTTTACCAAAGACTTTGTCGACTTCAGGAACCGTTTTGATCAACTTATCCGTGATCTGTAAGAGGTGACCCGCTTCGGCGGGGGAGACCCCCGGTAAGGTCGACGGCATATACAGCAGATCGCCTTCGTTAATTTGTGGCAAGAATTCGCCCCCAACGCGCTCCAAGGGGTAGGTCACGGTAAAGATCGTGAGCACAGCCACAAAGAGCGTGGTTTTTGGCCACTTTAACACCTTCAAAAGTAAGGGGTGATAGAGGGCAATCAAGAGGCGATTGAGCGGATTTTTCGTTTCTTCGGGAATTTTCCCGCGAATCCAATAACCCATCAAAATCGGAATCACCACGACCGCAAGCCCAGCTGCCCCCGCCATCGAATAGGTTTTGGTAAACGCCAACGGTCCAAAGAGTCGTCCTTCTTGTCCTTCGAGGGTAAAGATCGGAATAAACGAGAGCGTAATGATTAAGAGGCTGATAAAGAGGGCTGGACCCACTTCGACGGAAGCGTTGGTGATCACTGTCCAGCGGGTGGCGAGGTCCATCGTTTCGCCTGGGTGCTGGTGATTCCATTCTTCGAGTCGTTTGTGCGCATTTTCAATCATCACGATGGCAGCGTCGACCATGGCCCCGACAGCAATGGCAATCCCACCCAAACTCATGATGTTGGCGTTAAGCCCCTGAAAGCGCATGATGATAAAGGCAATGCAGAGCCCTAACGGCAGTGAAATAATCGCGACCAACGCCGAGCGTACGTGCCAGAGAAAGAGGGCACAGACGAGCGCTACCACAAGAAACTCTTCGATGAGTTTATGGGTGAGGTTATCGATCGAGCGGTCAATCAATTGGCTACGGTCGTAGGTAGTGACGATTTCGACCCCTTCGGGAAGACTCGGCTTTAAGCTCTCGAGTTTTTCCTTCACGGCGGCGATGACCTCGCGAGCATTCTTACCCGAGCGGACAATGACCACACCGCCCGCGACTTCCCCTTGCCCATCGAGTTCGGCAATCCCACGACGCATTTCGGGGCCCACTTGCACACGGGCGACGTCGCGTAAGTAGACCGGTACGCCCGTATCACTCGTTTTGAGTACGATCTGGTTAAAGTCTTCGAGCGACTGCAAGTAGCCCGTCGCGCGCACCATATACTCTGCTTCGGCGAGCTCCACGGAGGCGCCCCCTGCTTCTTGATTGGACTTGGCTAAGGCTGACTTGAGGGTACTCAACGTAATGCCATATTGGGCGAGTTTCACGGGGTCGACCACAATTTGGTATTCCTTGACGACGCCCCCCACGGAGGCCACTTCGGCCACGTTAGGAATCGTTTTTAGTTCGTACTTCAAGAACCAATCTTGTAAGGAACGTAGTTCGGCCAAGTCATGGCGTCCCGACTTGTCCACGAGCGCATATTCAAAAATCCAACCCACCCCCGTAGCGTCCGGACCAATTTCGGAACTCACCCCATCGGGTAACTTCCCTTGGACTTGGTTGAGGTATTCCAAGACACGCGAACGCGCCCAATAGAGGTCGGTGCCGTCCTCGAAAATCACATACACATACGAGTCACCAAAGCCCGAAAACCCACGAACGGTTTTGGCCCCTGGCACGGAGAGCATGGTCGTGGTGAGCGGGTAGGTCACCTGATTTTCCACAATCTGAGGCGCTTGTCCAGGATAGCGGGTTTTGACAATCACCTGTACATCGGACAAGTCCGGTAGGGCATCGACTGGCGTGTGCACAATCGTCCATATCCCCCAGACGCTCAAAAAGAGCGCCCCCATCATGACGAGGAAGCGATTGGCGACACTTTTACGAATAATCCATTCGATCATAAGTTCTTACTCCCTCGCGCTTAGTGGTGGGCGTGTGCCGCGTGATCATCCGAGCTCGGGGCCGTTGACGACTGCTCCGAGGCGCCTTCGGGTGTACTCGCCGAGGGTACCGCCGTGGTGCTTTGACGCATGCGTTCGAGCGCGCCGGCAATGTTGGCTTCGGAATCAATTAAGAAGAGTCCGCTTACGACAACTTCTTCGCCTTCAAAGAGATCATCGTCGCTAATCGCTGCACGGCCTCCCACTTCATGGAGGACTTTGACGGGCTTCGGTACAAAGTGCCCGGGAGCGTCCATCACGATCACGCGCTGCTCTTTGCCCGAATCAATAATGGCTTGCGAAGGAATTTGCAACATCGGTTCGCTTTGTGCATCAATGTTGAGATAGGCCGTCATCCCCGGCTTGAGACGCTCGTCGGGGTTATTGACGTGCATACGAATTTGAAGCGTACGCGTCCCCGCGTCAAGCGACGGTAATAGCTGCCAGTCCGTTACCGGGAACTCTTCTTGCGGATAGGCCGACACCGAGAGGGAGAGTTCGGTTTTTCCCTTTAAGAGATAGGCAATGGATTCGGGCACGGCGGCGCTGACCCACACCGGATCAATCCCTTGAATTTTTGCAATGACGTTTGTGGGAGTAATGTTCATCCCTTGGCGTAAATCGAACCCCGTGATCACGCCTTCAATGGGAGCACGAATGGTGAAGCGTGTTTGAATGGTTTGGGTGCGCTTGAGGCGTTCAATATCCGCGTCCGGCATTCCCGCTAAACGGAGTCGCTCCAGAATGCCTTTGATCTGGGTAGCGCTGCCGCCCGTGTTGAGCAAAATGAGGTATTCACTCTGCGTTTCCACCCATTGCGGAATCGTAATATCGATCAGGGGTTCCCCCTTTTTGACGTGATCCCCGACGGTATGCGGATAGACCTTTTCCACAAACCCACTGGAGCGCGCCTGTACGACCGAATATTGGTATTCGTTGTAATTGACGTTGGCCGGAATGGACTGCTGGTAGTGCAGGGGCGCCGTGGTCACCAGTTCCGTTTTCAGACCTAAGTTTTGCACGATGGTCGGATTAATACGTACGCCTTCTTCGTTAGCGTTACTTCCCGTTTCATCCGCGAATTTGGGTACCAGCTCCATGTCCATAAAAGGGGATTTGCCGGGTTTATCGAATTTCACATCCGGCTTCATCGGGTCATACCAATAGAGCACCTTACGCTCGGACGAAGTGCCGGCGTCGGGAGCGGTGGTTTTACCGAGTAGTCCAGGGAGGACGGATTGAAGGGGTTGCCAAGCACTTGCACCAATGAGCGCACCCGCAATCAAGCTGGCAATAATGGTGGTGGCGTATTTCACGGTAGAACTGGCCATGGGGGAAGTTTCCACAAAAAAGGTCTTGAAAGGAAAGCGTGTCGCCAGAGGCTCGGTGTAAAACGCTCGGTAGGGAGTCTGGTCGACAAAAGGGTGGGGGGCTTGGGCCACGGGCCCAAGCCTAGCGTTCAGAGCGAAGCCTTATTTGGCGGCTTTGATCTGCTTGATCACGTACGCATCACCACGCTGTACGAACGAAAAACGCACTTTGTCGCCTTTTTTCAAGGACTTGACGGCAGCATTGTCGTCGGCGTACTGGAAGTCCATCGTCATGCCCGGCCACTGTAAGGCAGCGATGGGTTCGTGGGTGATCGTTACGGCTTTCTGATCCGCCTTAACGTTTTCCACAACGCCTTGAGCAACAACAACTTTTTCCGTTTGCTGCGTCATGGCGGAGTGATCCATCCCCATGTGATGCTGATGTTCATCGGCCGCCACGGCACCACCGGCTAAGAGTAAGGAGGCAGCGGCAAAAAGAGCAGATTTGGTAAAGGTATTCATGGTGTACTCCATAAGTAAAAAGAGAAAGCGCTATTCAATCCAGCCGCCACCCAAGGCGGTGAAAAGATTGATTTCATTGACTTGTTGGTTGTAATAAAGGTCCACAAGGGATTGTTGAGTGGCAAAGCGCGTGCGCTCTGCGTTGAGCACTTCGATGTAACTCACCGCCCCATGGGCAAAGAGGGTACGGGCACGATCGAGCGTGCGTTCTAACGTTTCCAAATACCGTTCTTTGGCACCGATCTGATCGGCCAAGCTGGTGCGCAGGGCGAGTGCATCGGCGACTGATTTAAAGGCGGCTTGAATTTTTTGTTCGTAGGTCACGACCGCTTCTTGTTGCTTTAATTTGGCCACCTGAAGATTGGCTTCATTAAGGCCCGCGTTAAAGAGCGGTTGCGTGAGTTGAGGGATAAAACTCCACATGCCGGTACCGGCCCCAAAAAGCCCAGAGAGCGCATTACTCCCCGTGGAGAGAGCACTCGTGAGCGTAATGTTCGGGAAAAAGGCCGCACGAGCCACCCCAATATTGGCATTGGCCGCTCGTAAGGCGTGTTCCGCTTGTTCAATGTCTGGACGTTGCAAAAGAATGCTTGAGGGGAGGTTCGCGGGCAAGGTGACCGGGCGAATCGCGTTTTTCACGTCCGTATTGGGGGGCGGTAGTGTACGATAGGTCCCTAAAAGGATCGCCAGAGCATTATTGGCCTGCGCCAGCGCCCCCGAGGCCGCCGCCAGGTCGGCACGTGTCGCATCGATTTGGCCTTTGGCTTGTTCAATGGCTAACACCGTGGCGCGCCCCGTAGCGAGTTGCTGTTCGACAAAGCGATAGGACTGCTCCAAGTTTTTGAGCGTGTCTTGGGCGAGTTGAAGTTTTCGGTAGCTTCTTTGTTGGTTAAAGTAGGCTTGAGCCACTTGGGAGACCAACAAAATATGGACGGCACGGCGAGATGCCTCACTGGCGAGGTAGTTCTCACGAGCACTTTCCGTCATATTTTTGAGTCGACCGAAGAAATCCAAGGGGTAGCTTATCCCGAGCCCTACCTTGAAGTTTTGTGTCGTCCCCATCTCAGAGTCGATCCCCCCTTGGTAGGTGGAATTCCCCGTGAGGTTGAGTTGCGGGTAACGCGCCGCATCGGTGGCTGAGAGGCTCGCGAGCGTTTCCTCGACCTTGAGCACGGCCATGCGCAAGTCGCGATTGTTTTCTAGCGCTTCGCGAATGAGCCCTTGTAGGGTAGCGTCGGGGAAAAAGGTACGCCAACCAGTATCCTGATAGGTATCGAGCACCGGCGTTAAGGTTTGCTGACTGAGCGAAAACTGTTGGGGCACCGGCATAGGAGGCCGCTGGTACTCGGGTGCTAATGAGACACACCCGGAGAGAAACAACAGTGAGCATACACTCGCAATGGTTAGCTGACGCATGGTGCTACGGATCCTCGGAAAATAGAGACAAGTCGTGAGCGTATATTACGTAGTGAACTCTGTTAGTCCTCTGACACAAAGATGACAAAATTGTCATTTTCCCGATTCTCGTGAGCGCATTGCCCCGAGAGTCGCTATTCTGATAGCGTTAACTCAGGCAACCGAGCCAACAAGGACTCCCTATGAAACTCTTGATTGTTGAAGACGAAGGTAAAACGGCCGAATATCTCAGTAAAGGTCTTTCCGAGGCGGGCTTTGTCGTGGACCATACCGATAACGGGCTCGAGGGGTATCACTTGGCCGTGACGGGGGAGTACGATTTGGTCATCCTGGACGTGATGTTGCCTGGCATCAGTGGGTGGGACATTGTACGGATGTTGCGTAGCGCCAAAAAAGGGGTGCCGGTTTTACTGCTCACGGCGCTCGGTAGTATTGAGCATCGCGTGAAAGGTTTGGAGTTGGGCGCGGATGACTATTTGGTCAAACCCTTTGCGTTTGCAGAACTCTTGGCGCGGGTGCGAACCCTTTTACGCCGTGGGCATACCGTGATCAACGAAAGCGAACTCACGGTGGCTGATCTCACCCTGGATGTGGTGAGTCGTAAAGTGACGCGTGCTGGAAACCGTATTCAACTCACCAGTAAAGAATTCAGTTTGTTGGAATTTTTTCTTCGCCATCAAGGGGAAGTGCTCCCACGCTCGTTGATTGCTTCCCAAGTCTGGGATATCAATTTTGACAGCGATACCAACGTGATCGATGTTGCCGTCAAGCGTTTACGGGCGAAGGTGGACGCTGACTATGAACCCAAATTAATTCATACGGTGCGCGGTGTGGGCTATACGCTTGAGGTGCGTGATGAGTAAGGGGCGCCGTCCATTCTCGCTCGCTGTTCGACTCACGTTTTTCATGAGTCTGTGTACCACGGTTGCCTTCTTGGTTTTTTCTTGGGTGATGATTCACTCCGTTGAGGAGCATTTTTATGAGTTGGACGCGGAAGCGCTCCGTCAGATTAATGAGGGTCTCACGCGAGTCGCTCAAATTCCGGTGACGAGTAGGGAAACCAAAACGCAGCAACTCGAGGCGGCCGTCAAAAACCATCCGAATGCCTCGGTGTTGGCCGTGGATGGCAAGGGGGAGCGTTTAGTGGTGTCGGACACCGGAGAATTGCTCCGTGAGGCCTTGCCACGCGCCATTGACACGACCACGACCTCCAGCGCCCCGATTTTTACTTGGGATAGTCCTCTCGACGAGTCCCCTCGGGGGGAACACGGCGCGTCCTCAGCGCACCCTCATGGTCCGGGTGGGCACTCTGCCGCATCCCCTTCGGGCGCCTATCGTGTGATCGCGACCCGTGGGACGTATCGTCTCAATGGACACCCCGAACCCTATACCTTGCTCGTTGGGGTCTCGATTGACTTTCATACGCACTACATTCGAACCCTCACCCAAAATCTCTTACTGATTGCAGCGGGCATTAGCATCGTGTTGATCCTCTTGATGCGTTTTGTGATTCGCCAAGGGCACCGACCGTTACGTCATGTGAGTGACGAGATTAAGAACATCACTTCGAAAAACCTGGATGTGCGACTTGACCCTCAGAAAGTACCGGTCGAGTTGGAGCAGCTGGTACGCTCCTTTAATCAGATGATTGAGAAAATTGAGGATGTGTTCACACGGCAGGCCAATTTTTCGGTGGATATCGCGCATGAAATCCGTACGCCCGTCACGAATTTGATGACGCAAACAGAAATTGCCTTGAGTCAATCCCGAACGAAAAAAGAGTTAGAGGATGTGCTCTACTCGAACTTGGAAGAGTACAACCGCATGACGCGCATGATCAGCGATATGCTCTTTTTGGCTCAGGCGGATAATGCACACATGCAGGTGTCGTCGCAGTGGTTGGATCTGAAGACCGAAGTCACGAAAGTGTTTGACTTTTTTGAAGCTTGGGCCGATGAACGCTCGGTTGGCTTGGTGCTCATCGGGGACTCGGTTGAGGTCGCCGGGGACTCGTTGATGCTTCGTCGTGCAATTAGCAATTTACTGAGTAATGCCGTGCGCTACACCCCGGCCGGGCAATCCGTGACGGTGCGCCTCGAAGAGCATCCGGACTCAGTGTCACTCGAGGTGGCCAATCCCGGGACACCTATCCCGGCAGAGCATTTACCGAAACTCTTTGATCGCTTTTACCGCGTCGATCCTTCACGGCGTCGTCAGGGAGAAGGCAGTGGGATTGGGCTAGCGATTGTGAAGTCCATCGTGCAGGCACACCACGGCGTGGTGACGGTCGCCTCGGATGCCGAGTCCACCCGATTCCTCGTGACCCTCCCCAAAGCACCGCCCAACCGCGAGGTCGGGCATGACATCAGTGAAGCGAGGTAAGGGAACCTCGCTTCGTTAGGAGGGCGATGGGTTAGTCTTTGAAGCTGACCCACACGGGGGCGTGGTCAGAGGGTTGATCCCAGCCACGCGGTTCGGTGTCAATCCCGACCTCAGCCATGTCGGCTTTCATAGCTTCCGAGACTAAGAGTAAGTCAATACGTAGCCCGTGGTTACGTTCAAATGCTGCCTGACGATAGTCCCACCACGAGAAGCGGTCTTTGTCACTTACCAGCGCTCGGAAACTGTCCACGAGTCCCAGCGCAAGCAACGTATCAAGTGCATAGCGTTCCGCTTTACTGGTGAGGACTTTCTCGTGCCAGCTGACGGGATCCCACACGTCACGATCATCCGGAGCGATATTAAAGTCGCCCCCCATCACGAGACGAGGATTGTGCGCCAGACACGTGCGTAAGTAATCTTCGAGCGCCGCCAACCAGTCGAGTTTATAGAGATACTTCCAGCTCCCTAACTCATTGCCATTGGGGATGTAACCCCCAACCATCGTAAAGGGTTTATCGGGGGTTGCCTTGGGGGTGAGCGTGGCGCTCACTAACCGCTTTTGTTCGTCGGGAAATCCCGGCACGTTGTAGACCACATCACTAACCGTAAGGGTGTCGCGACGGGTGATGAGCGCTACCCCGTTGTAGGTTTTTTGCCCCACAAAGGCCACCTCAAAGCCTGCACTTTGGAAGGCGTCCTGCGGGAATTGGTCATCCGTGAGTTTGGTTTCCTGTAGTACCAATGCATCCGTTTGCGTGGCTTCCAGCCAACGCAACACCTGAGGCAGTCGTACTCGCAAAGAGTTCACATTCCAGCTCGCCACGCGCAATGCCATTATCGTTGTCTCCTAGGGTTATTGGGTAAAAGGACTGAGGGAGTGCTCACGCCCCCCTCAGTACCCTGAGCGTGACCTTAGAGTGGTTTATCCATGCCACTGTGACGCATGAGTGCGTCGAGCGTGGGTTTACGACCACGGAAGGCAACGAAGTTATCCATGGCGTCACGGCTCGAACCACGGCCCAAGATTTCATTTTCAAAGCGACGACCCGTTTCGGGGTTCAAGATGCCTTCTTCTTCGAACGCAGAAAACGCATCGCTCGAGAGGACTTCCGCCCACTTGTAGCTGTAGTAACCAGCCGCATAGCCCCCGGCAAAGATATGCGAGAAGCTTTGTGGGAAGCGGTTGTAGGCGGGCGGGAAGACCACGGCCACTTCGTTACGAACGCGGGTTAAGACGTCCATAAACGTTTCTTTGTCGGCCTGGAATTCGCTGTGAAGCAGCATATCGAAGAGGGCAAATTCCACTTGGCGTACGCACATTAAACCCGATTGGAAGTTCTTGGCGGCGAGCATTTTGTCAAAGAGTGAACGCGGTAAGGTTTCGCCCGTATCCACGTGCTTCGTGAGCCCCTCAACGACCGCCCATTCCCAGGCAAAGTTTTCCATGAACTGGCTCGGCAATTCGACCGCATCCCATTCCACACCGTTGATGCCAGAGACACCCGACTCCACTTGATGGGTGAGCATATGGTGTAACCCATGACCCATTTCGTGGAAGAGGGTGGTCACTTCGTCGTGGGTTAAGGTCGAGGGTTTGCCCTGTACGCCCGGGGCAAAGTTACAGACCAAGTACGCAATCGGGGTTTGCAATGTTCCGTTCACCCATTCGCGTGAGCGATCCGAATCCATCCAGGCGCCCGAGCGCTTGCCCTCACGGGCATAAAGGTCCACGTAGAGGTTCGCGATGGTTTCGCCGTTTCGGGTGAGTTCAAAGAATTTCACATCAGGATGCCAGACACTCACCTTTTTTTCTTCAAATTTCACCGAGTAGAGTGTCTCGATGAGTCGGAAGAGGCCTTGAAAGACCGTGGGTTCGGTGAAGTACTGTTTGACCGTTTGATCCGAGTAGCTGTAGCGGGCTTGACGAAGTTTTTCCGAGGCCCACGCTTGGTCCCAGGGCTTTAATTCGTCTAACCCTAACTCCTCACGAGCAAACGCTTTGAGTTCGTCCATGTCTTTTTGGGCATAGGGCTTGGCACGCTGAGCGAGTTGACGCAAAAAGTCCACGACTTCCTTGGGACTTTCGGCCATCTTGGTGGCGAGCGACGATTCAGCATAGTTCTTAAACCCAAGCAACTGGGCTTCTTCGGCACGTAACGCGAGGATCTCATTGATCGTGGCCGTGTTATCAAACTTACCCCCGTCAAACTCGGAGGCACGGGTTGCAAACGCTTTGTAAACCGTTTCACGCAATTCGCGGTCATCGGCATACTGCATCACTGGTAAATAGCTCGGGAACTGCAACGTGAGGCGATAGCCCGTTTTGCCAGCCGCCTCCGCTTGCATGGCAAAAAGCGCTTTGGCGTCCTCAGGGATCCCCGCGAGGCGTTCATCGGTGGGTAACACCAATTCCCAGGCGTTGGTGGCATCGAGCAAGTTTTCGCTAAATTTTTGCGACAACAGCGAGAGCTTTTCCCCAATCGCTTTCACGCGGTTGCGTTCGTTTTCCGGTAAATCGGCCCCGCTGAGGTGGAAGTCACGCAGTTCACGTTTCACTAAGCGCTGACGTACCGCATCAAGCGTGGCAAAGTCACTCGACTTGGCCATGGCTTTGTATTTTTCAAAGAGTCCTTCGTTTTGCGAGAGGGCAATAAAGCGGGCACTCACCAAGGGGAGCTGTTCGTTGTAGGCATCACGCAGTGCGGGCGTATCGACCACACTTTGTAAGTGACCGACCGCACCCCACGCGCGGCTATAGGCTTCGAGGGCTTGTTCCAGAGGTACCACGACCGCCTCCCAGGTGGCAGGCGTCGCGCTATCGGTAACCTGCGCGAGGGTTTCATCCAATCGAGCCCCCAAGGTTTCCAGCGCCGGGGCAATATGTTCAGGCCGAATGGCCGCGTAGTCAATTAAATCGGTAATCGTTAAAAGCGGATTCGTTTCAGTCATTCGTTTCACACAACCAGTCAAAGGCCGAGCAAGACCCCTCACTCGGCAGAGTCAAAAAAGAAGGCAAACGGGATTACAGGCCTAAGCGACGTTCCACTGCTTCGACCGTGTTTGTCATGAGCATGGCAATCGTCATGGGACCGACCCCACCAGGTACCGGGGTAATGGCGCTCGCCACCGCTTGCGCGCTCTCAAAGTCCACGTCCCCGCAGAGTTTGCCGTTTTCGTCACGGTTCATACCGACGTCAATGACGACGGCACCGGGCTTGAGCATGTCACCCGTAATCAATTTGGCACGCCCCACGGCAGCGACGACCACGTCGGCACCTTTTAAGACGGCGGCTAAATCCGGGGTACGGCTATGAGCAATCGTGACCGTGGCATTTTTTTCCAGGAGCATCAGGGCTTGCGGTTTCCCGACGATATTGGAGCGACCCACGACCACTGCGTGTTTCCCATTTAAGTCCACGTGAGCGCTTTCGAGCAACTTCATCACGCCATAGGGGGTGCAGGCACGAAAACCCGGGCGTCCCGTTAAGAGCGCCCCCGCACTCGCCACATGAAAGCCGTCGACGTCTTTTTCGGGCGAGATGTTTTGAATAATGAGTTCGGAGGACAGGTGAGCAGGGAGAGGTAATTGCACCAAAATCCCGTCCACCGAGGGATCCTCATTGAGGGCATGCACTTGGGCAAGGAGTTCCTCTTCGGAGGTTTGTGCAGGTAAGCGAATCTCGATGGAACGGATCCCTACCGCTTCACAGGCCTTAATCTTGTTGCGCACATAGACTTGGCTCGCAGGATTGTCACCCACCAAAATCACCGCAAGTCCCGGTTGATGTCCGTGTTGAGAACAGGTGGCCACACGTTGGCGAAGTTCTTCTTGGAGTTGGGTGGCAAGTGCCTTACCATCAATGATGTAAGCCATGAACAATCCTTTAAAGTTTGCAAAAGAAGGAAGGACAGAAAAAAGAAACGGTCTCAAAGCGATCAGGCCATTTGGCTTGTCTTGAGACCGTCTAGTTTAACGCGAAGCGCATGGATAAGTGACCAAAAGCGTACGCGTGAGTGTTGCATTTTGTGGGCTTAGCCCTGTTGCATCATCTTGCTTCCAATGACGACGCGCATTAAGTCCGCGACCGTGCTGGAGTTGGTTTTATCCATAATGGACGCACGATGGGCTTCAACCGTCTTAATGGAGATGCCTAAATCATCGGCAATTTGCTTATTGAGTCGACCGTTAATGATGCGCTCTAAGACTTGCTGTTCACGCGGGGTGAGTTTCGAGAGGAGCGCTTCATTTAAGCTCTGGTGCTCGTTTTGCATGTGGCGTTCACGGGCTTCTTGGAGCATGCGTTCAACCAACTGCTTGAGCGCAGCCTGTTCAAAGGGCTTCTCAATAAAGTCAACCGCCCCACGCTTTAAGGCGTTCACGGCCATCGACACGTCCCCATGGCCCGTGATGAAGATAATCGGTAAATCGGCATTGCGAGCAATCAGATGCTCTTGTACTTCCAGACCGCTCATGCCGGGCATGCGCACATCGAGTACCAGAACCGCAATGGCTTTCGGATCGTACTTTGCAATGAAGCTCTCCCCGCTATCGTAGAGTTCCACACGATAGTCGTTCGCTTCAAGGAGCCACTTTAGTGAATCTCGAACGGCTTCATCATCGTCTACGACATATACCGTCCCCAAGGTTTCCGGATAGTCCGAGGATTGATCTTGTCTGTACATTCAGTTTTCTCCTATTGAAAGTACGTCTTTCAATTTTAGCAATAGTTTTTTAATGAGGTCGTAATTTTTCTGCTTAAACGCATTGACTAGAGTAAGGTGTCGGTTTCTTTGGCGACGGGAACTGTAAAGGTAAAGGTGGCACCCCCACCAGGGGTGTCCGTAATGAGAATGCGACCGTGGTGAATTTCCACAATCGAGCGGCAAATATTCAGCCCCATGCCCATCCCTTCGGCCTTGGTAGAGTAAAACGCATTAAAGAGTTGCTCTTTGGCTTCGTCCGTAATACCCGGTCCATGGTCAAGCACTTTAAATTGCACCATCTGCTGATCCTCGCTGAGACTCACGTCCAAGTCAATTGTATGGTTGGGATAGTCTTGTACAGCCTCCATGGCATTTTTGAGTAAGTTCAGCAGTAACTGCTCCAGCATAACCGAGTCACCCGTCATGAAGGGTAAATTAGGAGCGATGGTAGTGCGAATTTCGCAACGCAGTTTGGCGGCTTGAATCAGGGCCAATTCCATCGTTTCCGAAACAATGGTCTCAGGTTTCACACTACTTAATTGAGGATCCGTTTTTTTCGCAAACCCACGAATACGCTTGATAATGGCGGCAGCACGTTGGGCTTGCTTATTGATTTTTCCTAACGCTTCGAGGGTATCGTCGGGACTCAATTTCCCTGCACCAATCATGTAGGTGGCCCCGGTGGCGTAATTCGAAATGGCCGCCAACGGTTGGTTCAATTCGTGGGCGAGCGAACTGGCCATTTCCCCCATCGTGACCAGACGCTGGGTGGCTTCGGCCTGGCGTAACTGAGCTTCGAGGGCTAATTCCAACTCACGTTGGGCCGTAATATCGGTGGCGATAATCATCATCGCAGGAATATCGTTGGTCCACGTTAAGGGTTGCATACGGACATCAAACCAACGGTTCGTGACTTCATCGAAAACCCCTTGACGGCTAATCGAGGGGGGCACATTTTTTAAGAGTTCCCACATGCGGGTGCCGCCTGCGGCCCCACGCCCTAAGAGTTGTTCATAAGGGGTGTTTCTAAAGAGTAGTTGCGGCTCTGGTGTTTCCGTCGAGAGCACACAAATGGCGGAATTCATGGACTGCACCACACGGGTAAAACGTTCGTGCGCAGCTTTCATGCGCTCACGGGCGCGTTTTTGTTCGGTGATATCGTAGAGTTCTCCAATCCAACCCATGGCTTGACCCCGTTCATTTAATAAGGGCGAAATGTTCATTTGCCCATCAAACGTGCTGCCGTCTTTACGCGTGATGGAAAATTCCCGCGTGCGCGCTTTGCGATCCGTGGGGTTGGTCATGGCGATTTTGGCTTCGACCGTCAAATCGTTGGTCCAATAGGGGTAAGGGAAACTCTTTCCGACCAAGTCCGCGTTGCCAAAACCGGTGAGTCGTTGGAACGTATCGTTAACGTACAAAATCGTTCCTTTTAAGTCGGAGACGCGCACCCCGGCCACGGAGGATTCACTCATGGCCACACGGAGTGCGTATTCTGCCGAGAGGCGTTGGTGGGCGGAGTACTGAAGCTTTTGGTAGCGTAAGAGTAGGGTGAGGGCCAACCCAAGTAACCCCGCTAACCCCATGATCATCCAAAGTTTGAGGTTATTAACGGTAAAGATTTCGTGCTCATAACTTACCGAGGTAATGGTCAGCGTGGGGTCATTGAAGATCGGGAGTTGGGCCAAGTAACTCACGTTCCCTGCGAGGGTGCTGCCCGTGGATTGGGCTTGTTTATCGGTTTCTTCCACCAGGAGTGGTTTCCCGTCACGGCTGAGCGTAAAGCTGTAGCGACTGTGTCCTAAAAACTCGGACTCATCGTTGAGGAGTCGACTGAAATTGAGCTTCGCGATCAAGAGCTGCCCGGGTACCGGCGTGGGCACAATGATGTCGACAAAGACGACTTTATGATGCTCACGGCTATAGGGTTTGGAGACCAGAGGAGCGTCACGGAAAAAGACGGAGTCGATGTTGGCGCGTTCGTCGCCCAAGGGAATCGTGCTTCCTACTTGACCTAAATCGTCATTGTGTGAGCCCGAGGACCACACATTGAGAATCTGGTACTGGCGGTTAACCAGAATGAGTCCAATGACTTCACGGCGATCTTGCATAAAGCCGGCGGCCGCCATATCGCTACTGGCGAGGCGTTGGACGACGCCGGGGATTTGCATCAATCGTAAACTCGTACGCTGCAAGAGTTCCATGGAACTCAAAAGTCGCGTTTCGATCGACTGTACCAAGCGCTCAGTAGACTGTTGCAGTCGCACGGCTTCGGCCTTACGGTCGGCATCGATCATGTAGAGTGCCACAACCAAAAAGCAAGCACTCATTAAAAGCAGAGCACTCCAACTGGCATAGACCCCAGCACGGGTACTCCAACGCGAGTGATCGCCACGGTCGAGATGTTGTAGCGTCTGAGCGACTTGTTGATGGGGGGATTGATCCGGCATGGTTGCGTAGCGTGAAATCAAAAAGAGTCTTAATGGGGGCTTTAGTAGCGCCGCCAAACTGAGATTAAATTATAGGCGGGTGCCATCGCTTTTAGGGGAATTTTGCCGTGCAGAAAGCTGGGATGAGTGAGTGCCTGTTTAAGGGGGCGCGTGCGTAAAAAATGCCTTTAGGCAATGGGTCAAAATCACTATAATGAGTAGACCTTTCCCAATTTCCATTACCGAGTGACCCATGCCAGCCAACAAAGCCGAACTACTCAAACGAGTCATTACTTGCACTACCAGTGATATGCGCCGATTGGCAGCCAAAGCGATCAAAAAGGCGAAAGAAAAAGAATCGTTTTTTGGCTTATTGTTTGACTGGCAACTCGATAAAACCCATGTGTGGGCAAAGCCCCAGTTTCAGCGTGAGTTGTTTCAGGGACTCATGAGTGCTTCCCCTGAGGCGATCACGATATTCGATGCGCTCTTTACCCAGTTTTATACTGAGGCCGAGACGGGAGAGGCGCTCAAAGCGGTGAGTATCCAAACGCTCCCGGTAACGGATGAGGCGTTAGAGGCAATTCTGAAGGCCTTCTTAGCGAATCGCGCCCGGCTGTCTTCGCAAGTCGTCGCAGTCCTCTCGTTTGGACTGGTGTGGGCGAAGTACTTGAATTTTGTCAAGCGCACCTCCCCCAAGGGGCTGGCGATGGAGGCGAGTTTGGATGAGCTCTTGGAGCGTACGGCCGAGTACCTTGAGACGCACTACGATCGACTCCAAAGTCCGGTCTCCAGTTTGCGTGGCGCCTTGCAACTCTCGCAACCCGCGAACGAAGCCTCGGAATCCTCGTCGACTGACGCTGCACCCGAAGCACCGTCCGCTTCGACGGCCGCCGAGGGAAGCCGTCCAAGTCACGATACCCCGTCGGTGATGGCCCAAAAGGGAGCTAAAAAAACCTTGGTTGCCGAAGCGATTAAAGCCTGGCAAACCCCATCGGATACTCCGTCCATGAACGAAGCCCCGGTGGCGGATCCCGTTGACACCCCGACAGTCCCCGAGCCCATCCAACCGACCGAGACCGCCCCCGTGGGCGAACCCGACACGCTACAAAGCACCGTGAATGCCCTCACGAACGTCCCGGCGAAAACGGCGAAATCCACCGACTCCGGGCGTAAAAAGAAATCTTCAGGCAACACTACCCTCGATGGGGAAGCGCTCACCCAATGCCTTGACGCCTCGCCCATTGCGACGGTGCCACCCGTTGCTGAGGGGTTTACACGAACGCTTGGTTATGCTGTGCGCTACGGAAGTTTTGTGAATTGCTACGGCGTTGCCCAATGGGATCGCGCCAAAGCGACATTTGTTCCCGCGAATTTCGTCGCGCTTTTTCCGAGTTTTGGCGCGGTCAATCTCAAAGTGGTCAGTCCCAATCAAATTCCCAATGGGTCACTCTGGGTGATCGATTGGTGTTCGTACGATTTGCAACCCTATCAAGACGGTGCGGGGGAAGTACGCAAAGACTATGTGTATCAACTGGACTTTGTGCAATTGAAAGCCGAAGGGCGCGTGCACAGCTTTGATAGTGTTGGGGGCTACCCTGTGGTCTATCCGCTCGAAGCGGAGGTGGATTTTAAAAAATCGGTCTATGTGGATTTTGCCCCGCTCGAAGGGCGCCCTAAGGCTTTTCAGGAGGAGCGTTCCCCCTTGGCTTCGCTTCCGGTTCTTTTGCGTGTTAACGATCGCTACTTTGGACCGTTCCCGCTTCGCGAAGATGGACTCAATCGCTGTTATGTCAATGTGCCTTTAGTGATGAAAGACGGGGTGCTGTCGGGATTTAAAGATACGGATCCCTCGTGCGTCTTTCGTGGCACCCTCCAGACGTGGAACGACACGGCACAGCCGGCCTTTCATGACGTCGATTTCTTTTTAGCTGCCAAGGCACCTCACTATCGTTTTGATACGCTCTCCGAAGAAGAACTCATTCGTCGTTTTCACCAGGAACGCACGGAGAAGCAGAATCGCTCGTCAAGCAGGGTGGAGAATCTTCGCGAGATTGCCACGATCCTCGGAGGGGAGGTGGGCTTTGGAGAGCAACGTCGTGATCGCGTGATGCACTGGGCGAACCGCTATAAAGCCCGACTGACGGATTACAGCAACGCGATCGAGCTCATTTATTCGCTCATTTGGTCCAGAAAAGACCGCTATCTACCCGAAGTGGCGACACTCTTGACGCGCAACCCGGAAGCCATGGAACAACTCTTGACCTATAAGGGGATCAAAGAGCGTTTCGAGACGATGCAAAAAGCGATTAGCGAACTGGAAACGCGAAAAACGCAAACGGAAAAAGCGCTGGCACAAACGTCGAATGCGATCCGTGAAGAAGCTCAGCGGGCCAATCAAGACCTGCTCAACGAAAACCAAGCGCTGATGGGAAAAAATGAAGCGTTGCGTGAATCCTTAGAGCTTTTGGATTCGACCGTGGATTTACACCAACTGCGCACGAGTCTCCAAAACGAAGTGACGGGGTTGCAGGCGAAACAGACGGAACTCACACAACAAGTCGAACGTATCGAATCGCACCTCGCGCATGCATTCCAAAATCCGCAGGAATACGCCTTTGATGGTGCCATTGCATCCAAACTCATTTCGGCTGCGTCCGCGTGGGAGGCGGGTGTCGCCAATCAGTGTAGTCACGAACGCGCTCAAGCGGTGAAATCGGCTCACGTGCTCGGCTATAAAGGGGAGCGGTTAGCGGACTATTTGGTGGAGAAGGTTCAAAGCTATCGTGGTTATGACGACAACACGGTCCTGAATTTCTTCCTTCTCTTGACCCAAAGTTTCTTGACGATTTTCTCTGGAGCGCCGGGGGTCGGGAAAACCTCATTGTGTGAAATCTTGGGGCACGTATTGGGGCTGGATCATTTTGGGCGCAGTTTACCCAATGCCTCCCAAGCGCTTTGGAATAGTCCTTGGGCAGCCAGTCGTTTCTTACCCGTGTCGGTCGAACGGGGGTGGACCTCGAAGCGCGACTTCGTGGGTTACTACAACCCCCTCTCACACAGCTTTGAGAGTATTGATCCGCGCCGTCGTGAGGCCTTTGCGCAACTCGATGCCGAAAAACGGGCGGGGGTGAATACCGTGCCCTTTTTGATTCTGCTCGATGAAGCGAACCTCTCTCCGATGGAATACTACTGGGGGGACTTTATGCGTATCGCGGATTCTCGAGCAGGCACCTCTTCGTATATTGCTCTCGGGGGAGACGCACAGTACTTCATCCCCGATACGCTTCGCTTCGTGGCGACCATCAATAATGACTTTACGACGGAAAACTTGTCCCCGCGTTTACTCGATCGTGCGAGCATTGTCACCTTACCCGAGCAGACCTCGGGCGTGGTAGGGATGATCGATGAAGAGGAAGTGCTCCCGCCCGTGTCCTGGGAGGCCATGTACCACTATTTTGGTCCTGAACGCTCGTTAGCCCATCGCACCAAGATTGAACCCCTTTTGGAACGTATCTACGCCCACGCGATGGCGATTGGGGTTCCGGTGTCGATGCGCACACGATTAGCCATTTTGCACTACATTTCCGCTGCCAATAGTGTGTTTAAGCATGTGGATCAACCGGGCTTTATGACCGGGATTGATTTCTGTGTGATGCAACGGTTACTGCCCCGTATTAATGGTAACGGTGAAGCCTACCGTGAAAAATTATCCGCCTTCGAAGCGCTGTTAGCCAATGAGGGGCTTCTCGGGTCTGCTCAGCTATTGCGCGAGGTGATGGCTAAGGGCGATAACGCCATGGATTGGTATCGGTTCTTCTAATGGCTGTGCTCACTTTACGTTCACCGAATCTGGACCCCGTACAGGTGCCTCTCTTAGTGGGGGACCAGGCCCGTGAGCCACTTCGTATCGAGACGATACGACAGGTGGTGTGCTCGGACGTGCCGTGGACTTTTGAGTGTCCGCTGTGGGTTTTCCCACCGAGTGAGGACACCTCCGAACATTCGGTGAACGCGACGTATCAGCTCTTTGTGAATGAGTCGTTTGTGCCCACGCGGGTAACGGTTGAGCACGACACCTTACGACTCATGCCCGAGGATCAGCTACGTAATGAATTGCCCCTGCCCTTTAAAGATTTCATTGGGGCGGTGAATATCGAGGTGCGGCGGCTGATTCGTGGTCAAACGCCCCAGAGCGTCTGGAGTGCACCCTTATTTGTTGCCATCCCTGAAGGCCCCGCTGCGGATATGATTCGTGAGATGGCCGATTTTGTGGTGAAAGGGATTCAACAGTACGACAAAACGTGCGAGGAGGTGGCACAGGGCGAGCGTGATGTGTCAGCGCCCCCACAACTGGATCTACAAAAACGCTTAGGCGTCATTGAGACCGTTCTAAGTACCTACGAGACTTTAGCGTCGTACTTTCGAGCCAATGCCCGATTTAAGTTGGTCAATAGTGAAAAAGTCGCGGGAGCAGGCCGTCTCACCAGTTTTTCCGAGTCGGCCCTACGCTACGTGATTGAACACCCGGATGAATTAACCCCTGCGCCGACGGGAAAAGGGATCTACGTTGCTTCGCGCAATCGGAGTTATCAGCCTCGACACGTTCTCGTTCAGACAACGGAAAAGTCGTTTGATTTGTTGGAAAACCGGGTGGTTCTCGGGTTTTTAGAAACCCTTGAACGCAGTCTGGAAGCGGAAGTTCGCCTCATTGAAGTGCAACAAGGCCATATGCCTGCGTTGCTACCCACGGTCGAGGGCTACGTGTGCAGTGCCGAAGCCCTATTAGGGGCCGTACTTTATCGACTCCGCTACTATGGGCAACGCTTGAATGGGTTACTCAAGCAATTACGCAATTTACGTCGCCTTTATGCGCACATTTTCCCGATTAGTGCCACGCCCATTCACCACGTACCGTTACCCACGGATATTTTTCTCTCGGTTCCCGCGTACCGACGCCTCTATGAGGGTATGGTGCAATGGTTTGCTTTAGGGGGACTGAGCTTTAGCCGTGAAGACTTCTTGGTGAGTTGCTTTGAACGCAGTCATCTCTATGAACTCTACTGCTTAATGCGCCAACTCGAGTCGCTCTCCGAAGCAGGGGCTCAGTTTAAGGGCGCCGAGCGGTACACGTATCCGCATACCGAAGGCAAACCGAACGCTCCCGTGCCCAATACCTATTATTTTGATTACCCCGCGCAAGGGCAGCAGGCACCTTACCGATTGACGCTTTACTATGAGCCCGTCATTATGACGCCAGCGGTCGCCCCCGAAAATGGGATCGCGTTAGTGCGTACGACCCCCTTGAGTTGGACCTCGCAAGGGGATGTAAAGGTAGTGACTCCACAGCATGCGTTCTATACCCCAGACTTTGTGTTGAAGGTGGAGGGGGAGTCCTCGCAACAGCGTTGGTACGTGGCCGACGCGAAGTACACCTGGGGTGAAAAGGTGCTCGAAGAGGAAACGCAAACGATCCTCTTTAAGTACGTGTTTGGGTTAAGTCCCCTGTCGGATCAAGCCTCATTACGGGGGGTGTGGCTCTTTTATCCTCGCCTTCAGGGTAAGCAGGCGCTCCCAACCGAAGCGGCTCCTTGGCGCCCCAGTGGGCAAGCAGCTCTGCCGAATCTACACTATGTGCTCGTCTCGCCCGAGGGGGAGGCGAGTTCGTCGTGGATTGACTCGGTATTAGCGGAGATCACCCCGAGGGAGTGATTTTTTGAAGCCCTTCCTACGGGCTCAAGGCGTGGCTGTGCGATAATAGCGGCCATCATAGCTAGGGCAATGCGACCCTAGCGTCACTCTCCCACAACTCACATTGTCACCACACGAGGTAATCATGGCGCTTACTCAGCAAGAATTGAAGCAAAAAGTGGCACGCGCTGCTTTGGCTTATGTGCAACCTGGCAAAATTTTGGGCGTAGGAACAGGATCCACGGTGGACTGCTTCATTGATTTGTTGCCTGAAATTCGTGATCAAATTCCCGCGTGCGTATCCTCTTCGGTGCGTTCCACGCAACGCTTAGAAGCCTTGGGTTTTAAAGTGTTGGATATGAATGAGGTGGATTCGATTGGCGTCTATGTGGACGGTGCTGATGAAATTGACCCCTCGTTTTCAATGATTAAAGGGGGCGGTGGGGCCTTAACACGCGAAAAAATTGTCGCTTCGATTTCGGAGCGCTTTGTGTGCATCGCTGACCAAAGTAAGAAAGTGGAGGTATTGGGGAAGTTCCCGTTGCCCGTGGAGGTGATCCCCATGGCCGCCCGTGCGATTGCTGCCCGTTTAACGGCGTTGGGTGCTCAAGTGAAAAAGCGTGATTTTGTGACGGACAACGGTTGCTGGATTTTGGATGCGGCTGGGCTCTCGATCACGGATCCGAAGGACTTTGAATCGATCGTCAATGCTTGGCCTGGCGTGGTAACGGTTGGGTTATTTGCGAAGCGCGGTGCAGACGTATTGCTCTTAGGGACTCAAGAGGGGGTTGAAACCTACTTAGCCCAGTAATGGAGAGGGTATTGCCTCAACAAGAAACCCCACGAGACCGGTGTTTTCGTGGGGTTTATGCTTGCTAGTACGGTGCCCAAACTCGAGCTGAGAAAGGACTCGAGTATAATAAATCGTTATTTGTTTTCGATGGGACGGTACATTTCCGGGGTTTGGACTTGGCTTGCATCACCAAAGAAGTAACGCTCGCACTGCTTTTGCAATTGTTGACGTGCGGACAAATCAGCCAAATTTAAACCGTATTCGTTTACCATCATGGTCTGCAAACGTGTCCATTCATCCCAAGCTTCCTTGCTCACCGACTTCCAGATACGTTTGCCCAGTTCGCCAGGGAAAGGGGGATAGGCTAAGCCTTCGGCCTCTTTATTGAGTTTGACACATTGAACCATACGAGCCATGTTTTGCTCCTTTTCCTTTAAGTTTAGGGATTAGCGGGAGGCGCTTCTCCCGACAATTCATTTGACGTTTTACGAAACATTGTACTCTTTATCACTCGTAACCTGTATACGCCAAGTGAGCCAGATATCAGTAGCCAAAAGGTAGAGATAAATGCCAGATCGTGCCCTTTTTCATGCATTCCAACAAGTGAAAGATCGTGTGGAGGATGTGGTTAGCGCCACACGAGAAAAAGAAGAGGCAAAACGCAAAGAAGAAGCCCAACGTCAAGAAGCGAAAAAGCGTCAAGAAGTGGCGAAGAAAACGCGTGCGATTGAAGCACGTCCGGATGACCGTATCAGTGCCTCGGCATTTGCGCCCAAAGGCGGATTTGGCTCCGCGTTGGCGGATGCTGCTTTGAAAAGCGGTGCTTCGTTTCGCCTGAGTGGTGAGGGCGGGAACGCTAAGGCGTCGCGCTCTTCGCCTCAGGGAGGTGGGCACGGTAAAGGGGAGCGAGGTGAGCCGTCAGAAAAAGGCAAAACGCACCCCGCCCGCCCCAAAAACACCCTGCAATCCCAACGTAAAGCGCCCTCCCGAGTCAAAGCGGATCGCTCGCCTCAAGGACAACCCAAGGAGGACACGCAGCGGGGGGGCGCCAAACCCCCTCGTCTCTCCTACGAAGAGCGTCGTAATCCTGTGCCACCGTTTGAATTGATGCCGGGACTTCCTGTTTCGGAACGTGCCGCGGATTTAATCCAAGCGATTCGTCAACACCGCGTGGTCATCGTGTGTGGGGAAACGGGGTCTGGGAAAACCACACAATTGCCGAAGATTGCCATGATGGCCGGTCGCGGTGAGCACGGCATGATTGCCCACACACAACCGCGTCGTATTGCGGCCAGTTCGATCGCGAAACGTATCGCCGAAGAACTCAACACCCCGCTTGGCGAAGTGGTGGGCTACAAAGTGCGCTTTACGGATAAGACGCACCCGGGCGCGACGTTGAAACTCATGACAGACGGTATTTTGCTCGCTGAAACGCAGCACGATCCTTTATTGAAAGCCTACGACACGATCATCATTGACGAAGCGCATGAACGCTCGATCAATATTGACTTTTTGTTGGGTTACTTAAAGCGCTTATTGGCGAAGCGATCCGACTTAAAGGTAATCGTCACGTCCGCTACGATTGATGCGGAACGCTTTGCCGAACACTTTACGATCAATGGGCGTGCGGCGCCGATCTTTACGATTTCGGGGCGCACCTATCCCGTGGAAATTCGTTACCGCCCGATCGAGGATGTCGATGAGGAAGACGACAATACGTTGATGAGTGCCATCGAGGATGCCGTCAGCGAATTAGAAGCAGTGGGTCGGGGTGACATTCTGGTCTTCTTACCGGGTGAGCGTGAAATTCGCGAAGCGGCCGAGACGTTGCGCAAATACCGCCAACCGACGACGCACATTTTGCCCCTGTATGCTCGACTGTCCGCTTCAGAACAAGAAGAGGTGTTTCGTCCTTCGGGAGCCCGCCGTATTATTTTGGCGACGAACGTGGCCGAAACGTCGATTACGGTGCCCGGAATCCGCTTTGTGGTCGATACGGGGCTAGCGCGTGTGAATCGCTATTCGTATCGCTCTAAAGTGGAACAGCTTCAGATTGAGCCCATCAGTCAGGCCTCGGCCAATCAACGCGCAGGGCGTTGTGGTCGTGTGGCCGAAGGGGTCTGCATCCGTTTATATAGTGAAGAAGACTATCAACGGCGTCCCGCCTTTACCGATCCGGAAATCGTGCGCTCGAATTTGGCCGCGGTGATTTTGCGTGCTATGGCGCTAAAGTTGGGGGATATTCGTGAGTTTCCGTTTGTGCAGACGCCTCCCAATAAAGCCATTAGCGATGGGTATGCGATTTTGCAAGAGTTAGATGCCGTGAACGAGGCAGGCGAACTTACGCGTGTGGGTCGCGAATTGGCTCGTTTGCCGATTGATCCCCGATTGGCGCGCATGCTCTTAGAAGGACATCGATTAGGTTCGTTAAGTGAACTGCTCGTGGTTACATCGGGGCTCTCGGTGCAGGATCCGCGTGAACGCCCGTTAGAGGCGCAGCAAGCCGCCGATGAGGCACACCGTCAACTCGCCGATGAACGTAGTGATTTTTTAAGTTACGTCAAGCTCTGGAATTGGTACCAAAAGGCCTATGCCGACAAAGAAAGTAACCGCAAGTTTGAGGCGGAATTAAAGCGTCGCTTCTTGTCACCACGTCGCTTGCGTGAGTGGCGCGACATTCATCATCAATTGCGTGAATTGGTGGATGAATTGGGTTGGCGTCAAAATACCAAACCCGCCACCTACGAAGAGGTTCACCGAGCGCTCCTTTCGGGGCTCATTGGGAACATCGGCTCGAAGGCGGTGGAAAGTGACTTCCGTGCGCCCCCCTATTTAGGAACACACACGGTCAAATTTTGGATTTGGCCTGGCTCAGTGCGTGCCAAAAAAGGGGGCCGTTGGATTCTCTCGGCCGAACTCATCGAAACCACACGTTTGTATGCGCGTTGCGTGGCCGATATTGAACCCGAATGGATCGAAGCGGCTGCAGGAAGCTTGATTAAAAAGAGCTGGTCCGAGCCCCATTGGGAGAAGAGTCGTGGCGAAGTGGTGGCGTTTGAACGTGGCACGCTCTATGGCTTAACCATCTACCAAGACCGACGAGTGAGCTTTGAACCGCATGACTTAGCCCTAGCGCGAGAGCTCTTTATTCGTCAAGCCCTCGTTGAAGGTAATGGCGACAATGCCTTGGTCCAGTCGGGCTTTTATCAGCACAATCAACGCTTGATTCGCGAAATCGAAGAGTTGGAACACAAGACGCGTCGACCCGATGTGCTCGTGGATGATGAGTTGCAGTTTGAGTTCTACGACGAGGTGATCCCAGCGGAGGTAGCCAATACGCGTAGTTTGCTCGCATGGCTAAAAAATGAAGGTAAAGCGGCGGAAACCTCACTCAAAATGAGTAAGGAGGCCCTGATGCGTCACGATGCCTCGGGGGTGACGAATCGCTACTATCCGAAAACGCTGACGATGGCGGGCGTCAATATGGCCTTGGGGTATCACTTTGAACCGGGTAACCCGCGTGATGGCTTAACCGTGACGGTTCCCCTCTATGCGCTCAACCAGCTCGACCCGATTCAGGCCGAATGGTTAGTGCCAGGGATGGTCAAAGAAAAAGCGCTCGCGCTCATCAAGGGGTTACCGCAGAAAATCCGCCGTCACTGTGTGCCGGTTCAAGAGTATGCTCAAGGGTTTTTCGTTCGCACTCAGGAAGGTCAAGCGCAACCAATCGGCTTTTTGGAGGCATTGGCGGCGGATATCCGAGAACAAACCAATGTGCCCTGCCAACCCACGGACTTTAAGTTAGAGCAACTTCCGGCTCACTTGATTATGAACTTCAAAGTCGTCGATGAGCATCAGCGCCAATTGGCGATGGGGCGCAATTTGGCGCAATTACGCGCCGAATTGGGTCAACAAGCGCAGGAAACCTTTAAAGCCGTCGCGCAGCAAGACGCTCAGGTGGCGGCCGATTTAACCGATACCGTCGTGGATTGGACTTTTGGTGAATTGCCGGAATTAATGGAAATTAACCGTAAGGGGCAAACCCTCATTGGCCATCCTGCGCTCGTCGATAAAGGGGAGGTGTGCGCTATCGAAGTGTTCGATGACCCCAATGAAGCTAAACGCGAACACCGTAAAGGGTTATTGCGCCTATTTAAACTGGTTTTAAAGGAACAAGTACGCTTCGTGGAACGCTCCTTACGGGATTTAGGGCGTGTGCAGATGCAGGCGGCCACTATCCCTGGATTGGATCGACTCTTTGAGTCGATCGATACGGTGAGTGCTGCCGTGGTGAACTGTGCCCTCCAAGCGACGGCCCTACAAGAGCCCTGGCCGAGCGATGCGGATAGCTTTGCGGCACGCCGTGAAGACGTAAAAGGTCGTCTCACGTTAGTGGCGGGCGAAATTGTGCGTCACTTGACGGCGATTGTGACCGATGGGGCGCCGATTATGGGCAAACTGAAAAAGCTTCAAGACATTCCTGCTATTTACGAGGATGTGATGGGGGAACTGCAATGGCTCTTTAAACCTGGTTTCATGGAGACAGTGCCGTTAACGCAGTTGCAACACTACCCGCGTTATATGAAGGCGATTCAGTATCGATTAGACCGCTATCGGGATGATCCGATGCGGGATGTGTCGCGTCAACAGGATATTGAGCGCTTACGTACCCCTTGGTTACGCGCTGTGGCACAACGACGTGGGCAGATCGATCCGCGGCTTGAGGATTTTGGATGGATGCTCGAAGAATTACGCGTATCCCTCTTTGCCCAACAATTACGGACCCCCATGCCTGTGAGTGTGAAGCGACTTGAGCGGGTTTGGGCCATGATTGACGCGCTATAAACAAAGAAAAGCTCCCCTACCGACGGGTTTGGGGGGCTTTTTGGTAGGTCGGCGATAAGTAGCGACTCCATCAACCAAAGGGATGATGGAACCGTCACATCGAACCGCTTTGATTGTCTTTTGTAGCGCAGGAAACCCCAAAATAGGGGGCTGAAAAATATGAAAATGCTACAAAATGTGTCAATTATGACAATTGAGGGGGTTTTCGTCGATTTTTAGGCATTTTTGCACCAACAAAAATGTAAATGCGCTCGGAACGCAAGGCGCTCTTGGGTAAAATGAAAAAGTATCTCACGCTATAGATGTTACGCAATGTCAAAGAATGCTACGGGTTACTGACCTTGGGAGACAGCACCCTTTGACAAGCCGACGCTGTCAAAATTTTGGGTTTTGACACGAGCCGAGATCATTCGTCCAAAATTCAACGCACTTTTTTCGGCAAGGGTGCTCAATCATGCTTGAGTGGCAACGTTTTTTTATGACGCTAGGGCTTAGCGTCGCGCTCGTGGGTCTTCCTGTCGCCACGAGTACGCCTGCGGTGGCTGCGCAAAAGGTCGCAGCCAGTAAAGCCAAGAAGGCTTCTGCGGGAAAAGCCAAAAAATCGGTAGCGAAGGCTACCTCCTCGGCCAAGGCGAGTAAGGCAACGAAACGTGTTGCCAAGAGTTCCGCCTCGGTAAGCCGTTCAGCAAAGGTCAGTAAGCGTGGTAACGCAAAGGTGGCCACACGTTCGGCCAAGAATAAGAAACTCGCTCAACGTCAGCGTGCCGTGAAACGTCGTGTGGTGACACGCGGTCCCTCGCAAGCGACGTTGGCTGGTTTGCGTCAAACCGATGATCCGCTCGATTTAGGCAGTTCGGTTGCCTATATCGTGGACCAGGATACGGGCGAAGAGCTCTTTTCCAAGAACGCCAGCGTGGCGTTACCGATTGCGTCCGTCACGAAGTTGATGACGGCGTTAGTGATCGCGGAAAGCGGTGTGAACATGGGTGAATCGGTTACGGTGACGCAGGAGGACTACCTGTCGAGCCGTGCGCACTCGAAGTTACGCAGTGGCATGGTGATGAAGCGTAGTGAACTACTCAAAGCGGCGCTGATGAGTAGTGATAACCGCGCAGCGCACGCTTTGGCTCGCACAACGCCTCAGGGACTGTCGGCTTTTATTGATCAGATGAATGCAACGGCTCGTCGCTTAGGGATGAAGGATACGTTCTTTGCAGATCCGACGGGATTGGATAACCGCAACCATTCGACGGCACGCGACTTGGCGAAGTTAGTTTCCGCGGCCTATGAATACAAAGACATTCGTGAAGCCTCGACGATGTCGGCAGCCCAATTGCGTGCGGGCCGCTATGTGCTCAATATGCACACGACCAACCGTTTAATCGGGAATCCGGATTGGAATATTGGGATTCAGAAGACGGGCTTTACCACGGCAGCGGGTCGCTGCATGGTGGTTCAAAGCGAAGTGGGTAAACGTCGTGTGGTGATGGTGGTGCTCGATAGCCCCAACAATACCCAACGTGCCACGGATATGACGCTGATGAAGCGTTTTGTGGAAAACGAAAATCGTATTGATCGTCAATTCAGCACGGTCTTACCGTACGAGATTTTCTAACGCCACGCCCGAGAAAACCGTGGATAGACAAAGAGCCAGACGTCCGTCTGGCTCTTTTTGTCAGCGCTTCTAGTCAAGCCCGGACAACAAAGGCGAAATTTGCGCTGCACACAAGCGTAATTGGTCGATGTCATTGTGCGTAATGTCCCGAGGGGCTTCTAAGGTGATGGCAGCGACCAACTCCTTATCGGCATTAAGTACGGGCACGGCAACGCAGGAGCGTGAGGGGCCACCGTGATCGGTGCCATCCTCTTTTTCAATCGACCAACCGTATTCTCTCACCTTCGCCAGAATGATAAAAAGCTTATCGAGTTCATCCACGTGCTCGTTGTTTTTCTCCAGCAACCCTTCGCGTTCTGCATAAGCGCGAATGTCGCTGGGGTTCATGCGCGAAAGAAACAACTTACCGGCAGCGCTGTTATGCAGCGGGGTACTCCGACCGCGAGCGGTGAGTGGGGGCAAATCCCCAAGTGCTTCACTTAACACGAGCAGTTTATTGTCGGTCCGAATGCCTAAGGTCACGGTATGACCCGTTTGATCGACCAAGGTTTGCAGAATCGGTTGCGCGGGTTTTAACCAAGCAATCCGCTCTTCCACCAAAACGCCTAACTCAAAGATTCGGTAGCCCAACACCCAGCGACCATTGGCTTCACGCCGCACGATCCCGGCACTGGCGAGTGCATTCAACAAGCGGTGCGTCGTCGAAAAGGGAAGTGAGGTTAATTGGGCAATTTCCGATAAATTGAGTGACCCATGGGTTTCGAGACGCCCCAAAATGAGTCGCATTCGGTCAAAGACCTGAACAACACTTTCGCCTTGCATCAGGCCTCCTTCGACTCGGTGCGTTCTAACGCGTCCGCGACGAGTTCAGCGATGTCTTTAATTTCCGTTTCTTGGCCGTGTTCACGGTCCATGGACTTCGCACTTTCGAGCATCGATAAGCAATGTGGGCAGGCCACGGCCACGCGATTGGCTCCCGTCGCACGTAAATCCTTTAGGCGAATAATGTTGACGGTTTTACTCACTTTGCCTTCACTCCACATTTGGCCACCACCGGCACCGCAGCAGAAGGTATTCACGCCCGATTCGGTGGGCAGACGCAGATCACGCGAAACCTGATGTAAGACATGGCGTGGGGCGTCGACAATTTGATTGACACGCGCTAAGTAGCACGGGTCGTGGTAAACCGTCGGAATCGCGTCGGCAAGCGTGCTAGGCAACTTGCCCGATTGAATCATCTCGTTAATCCAGACCGTATGCGGGACGACTTCATAGCCGAATCCTTCAAAGTCCGGGTATTCGTTTTTGAACGTGTTAAAGCAGTGCGGGCAGGTGGTCAAAATGCGCTTAAAGCGATACTGGGCAAGGTTGTCGATATTTTCTTGAGCTGCGGTTTGGAAGAGATACTCTTCCCCTAAGCGACGCGCAAATTCCGCATGGCAACGTTCTTCTTGCATGACCGCAAAGGAAACGCCCGAGCGTTTTAAGAGGGTCACCATGGCACGAGCCACTTTTTGCGTACGATGGTCATAGCTCGCCGCACAGCCGACCCAATAAAGGAGCTCAACGTCTTCGCCTGGTTGGGCAATGGGAAGATCCAAGTCTTTGGCCCAATCAAGGCGTTCATAAGGATCCATCCCCCAGGGATTGCCCACTGAGGCTGTATTTTCCAAGGCACTCGCCACCCCTTCGGGGAATTCTCCCAGTTCGAGGGCTTGGTGTCGGCGCATCGCCACAATCAGGTCGGGTAAGGGAATTTCGGCTGGGCACACGCGTGCACAGGCCGTACAGGTCGTGCACGACCACAATTCGTCGTGGGTGATCAAATCCGAAATACTTCCCTCGTCGAGTACATCCTTGGCTTCGGAGTGCATCCGGTCACGTAACTTCATGACCACTTCACGTGGCTTCAAGGGCGTATGGGCACGAACGGCCGGGCAGGCATCGTTACAGCGACCACACTCCGTACAGGCATCAATGGCTAAACGATTTTCTGCCGTGAGTTGGGAGAATTTCGAGAGCCCAAAGGTTTCTTGTTCTTCAATATTCTCGATCTTAGGGATCGACAGGAGGGGCTTACGGTAACGCACAAAGATATTGGTTGGCGTGCGGTAAAGGTGTGAGAAGATGGTCACGGGAATGGCCACCACAAATAAGAGGGATACCAAACCGTGGAAGACCCATACGCCCGTATGCCAATCAATGAGGGCTTGTTTATTGAATCCCATCAAGAGGAACAGTTTGGCAAACAGGTGCCCTACGGGAGAGAAGGCAGACCAAGCGGGTTGATCGGCTGCTAAACGTAAGCCCTCCACAATAAAGCCGGTGAGCACAATAAAGGCCAAGTAAAAGTACGCCAGTGTCCAGCGGGTATCTTTGATGAGGGTGTCACTTTTATAGCGACGCCATGCCCCAATGCCTAACGTAACGAGCACAGCTAAGCCCGAGAAGTCCAAAATGAGCTTATAAGCGAGGTAGACATTGCCTTTGAGGAATTGGTTCCCAAAGACATAGTGCCCAACGTCCCAGTCGATGGTACCCAGTGCCGTGCCACAAAAGAGTAAGAAAAAGCCCCAAGCGAGCCAAAAGTGCGCTTTCCCCATACGGGTTTCGCGGATCTTTTTCTGGGCAAAGGCGACCTTGATGAGGTAGAGCCAATGCGAGAGCGTGGGGCGGACAGCGATCGGATCCCGTTGCTTACGCCATAGTCTCACATTGAGCACAATGCCCCAAATGAGCACAGCTACGGCTAATAAGCCTAAAACATAGATACCAATTTCACCCCAAAGCGGGATGTTCCAGAACGCTGGACGGACAGGAATTTCATGCATAGTGTGGAGTCCCATAGCCAATGGCGTAAGGAATCGATGAGAGTTATCGGAAACGTCGGTGTTCTTGTGCTTGGAAAAAGGCGTCCTCGCATTGGGCCGAGGACGCACTCACCGTTTGTATACCGATATTGTAGCGGAGTTTTTCCGCCTGATGGAAAGCTTTTTTCTGTCCCTCCATGGCATGAACGGCGTTAGGGCAGGATTTGGCGATAGCGAATCGCGTTGGTACGAGGGTCTTGTGTGGACTCAAATACCATCGGCCCTAAGAGGGGAAACTTGCGGTTAGGTAAGCTCACGGGGGGTACCCCTCGGCGCCAATCCCGCGCAAGCGTAATGTGGGCCTTAAACGGCTTGGTGTCATAACTCAACTCCAAGCGTTGGAGTACTGCGCGAACCTCATGGACGACCGGCGTTAAACTTTCCCATGGGGAAAGATCCACCCATAGCACGCGAGAGCGATCAAAGGTGCCCACTCGCCCCAGCGCAATCTCGCGAGGGGTGTGCACCGCTAACGGACGCAAGGCAGCGGCGAGCAAGCGGGCACGAGCGAGCGGAACCTCGCCCAAAAACGCCAACGTGAGGTGTAAGTTTTGGCTGGGAACAAAACGGGCCAACGGATCGTAGCGGTTCAATACACGTGCGTCACGCGCAATGGCGTCGCACACATCATGAGGAAAGCTAAGTGCAACAAAAACACGGGGCATGAGACATCCTAAAAAAACAAAAGCCAAAAAAAACGCTGCAACGATGTTCTCGTTGCAGCGTATGTGTAAACGATACTCAGTTATTGACTGAGTGTGTTCCGATAGCGTTGTACGGCTTCAGAACACTCTGCAACAAGAGCGGGTCCTTTGTAGATGAACCCTGTATAGAGTTGGACGAGTTTGGCACCGGCTTGAACCTTTTCAACGGCATCTTCGCCCGACATAACTCCACCCGAGGCAATGATGGGTAAGCTCTCTTTGACATGCTCGGCAATCAAGCGAACCACTTCGGTGGAGCGTTCACGCAAGGGAGCTCCCGAGAGACCACCAGTTTGTTCGGCGTTGGGTAAGCCAGCCACCTTGTCGCGACTAATGGTTGTATTGGTAGCAATCACGGCGTCGATACCTTGGTCGACTAAGACGTCCACACAGCGCAAAATGTCATCATTGTCCAAATCCGGAGCTAATTTCACAGCGATGGGAACGTATTTGCCGTCACGGGCTTCTTGCAACGCACGGCGTTTGGCCACAATGCCACCCACCAAATGAGCGAAATGTTCTTCGGTTTGCAATTGACGCAAATTCTTCGTATTGGGCGAAGAGATGTTGATGGCAATGTAGTCCGCCGTGTCGTAGACCGCATCTAAACACTTTTCATAGTCCGAGAGGGCATTTTCGATGGGGGTGACTGCATTTTTGCCGATATTAATCCCCAAAATACCACCGCGCAGACGGAAGGCTGCCGCACTACGCAAATTCTTCAAGACTTGCTCACACCCTTCGTTATTAAAACCCATGCGGTTAATGACCCCCCGTGCTGGAATCACACGGAAGCAACGTGGTTTGGGGTTCCCCGGCTGTGCCAAGGGGGTAATCGTTCCAATTTCGACATGTCCAAAACCCAATGCACCAAAGGCACTGACACGAATACCGTCTTTGTCCATGCCTGCGGCTAACCCGATCGTGTTCGGGAAGCGCAATCCCATGACGGAAATCGGGTTTTCATCGGGCATGTGAGTCAAAAACTTGTGTAATCCCAAGTGGACCGCCCAGTTGAGGTTGGCCATGGTGAGGTTGTGCGCAGTTTCGGGCTGTAAGGAAAACAGCACGCGACGACAAAGCGAATACAGCATGTTTATAGATCTTCTTTTGTGTTAAACGGCTCGGCACTTGGATGACGAGCGAGATAGGTTTCGAGTGGCTCCCAGGTTTGGTTTCGAAAAACTTCCAGTGGTTTAAAGTGACGTTTATAGTCCATGCCTGGGAAATCTTGTAACCAGTAACCGAGGTAAAGGTAGGAGCGTTGACTAAGTCGAGTGTACTCAATCTCCGCTAGGATACCAAAAGTTCCGATACTATTTGGCTCCAGAGCGGGATCAAAAAAGTTATAGACCGCACTCACCGAGTCATCATACTCATCCATGATGCAAACCATCACCAGTTCACCGCGCTCCCCTTCTGCCCGCAGACGTCGGATTTCCATCAAGCTCGCGCGGGTATAGCACCGGAAGAAAATATGGTTAATATCTTCAGGCGTAAAACTCCCCATGTGGCTGTCGGTGTGCCTCCCACTGAAATAGCGTTGATAGAGTGCGAATTGTTCCGCATTGAGTTTTTCCGGCATCGGGAAAACTTCCACTTGTAAGCCCTTATTTTTATTGAGCACGCGACGGAATCGTGCATTGGGCTTAAAGTCTTGAGCGAGAACTCGGACAGGAATACAGGCCGAGCATCCCTGGCAACACAGTCGCACCATATAGCTCGCCTCACGTCGTAACCCCAAGTCGGAGAGTCGACCGGCGGTATGGCTATTTTCATCGTGCATCGATGGACGTTGGTCGGATCGAATAAACGTGATGTCCATGAGGCATTTGCGCGTTTTAAAGTACGAGCATCCCACTTCAACGAGCGCTGCAGGGTAAACATGCTGGTCGAACCGGTTGAATTTACGGGCCAAAATTTTGGGTGGCGACTTGGTGCGGTCCGTTGGCGCATCGTCGGTCGGGACGTCTTCAGGGACCTCGATTGTCTCCAAGGGTTCGTTTTCTCTATCCGTGGAGGCCATCGTACGGTTAGCGAGTGCTTGTTCGAGTTGTGTATGAAGGCGGTCAATTTCCGCATCGATGGACGCATAGGACGTCGCCTCGCGAGACGAGACCGTTGATTTGGGTTTCTTCGCTTGGTAGGGGTGAGGCTTAACAATCCCGTCGAAGTACGTCTGCATTAAGGGAATCAGGTCCCCCTTGAGGGCGTCCCAATCGGGGCTCGGTGATCGGACTAAACTCTCATGCAAGGGCAAATAATCTTCCCAGCTACGCGATTCAGGACCAAAGGGTTCAATGAGGCTCGACTGTTGTTGACAATCAATCCAGGGCATCCCGTTGTGATTCGCCAACGCCACGAGCGCAATGAGTGCGAGACGCGATGCCTCTGGGCGCGTAGACATGGCGGTTTCTCCGTAGAGCATACGCCCTAAGGTAGTAAAACACAGCCCGCCGATGAGTGTCCCATTTTCTTTCACGGTGATGACATGGGTTTTATTTTGCGCATGCAGGGCTTTCCACGTTTCCCGCATGTTCTGGGTCAGCCAGGTGGTGCCAGCGGTTTGGGTATGGTAGTCCGCGACCCGATCGAGAAAGCCTTCGTAATCCTCATCGAGCAGTATTTCAAGCGTTGCTCCACGATAGTGTCGAGCGAGCGCATTAGCCAAAACCTTACGAAGGGACTTGGGTAAAGGGGGAAGGGCTTCGGTACGCAACACCGTCATGGGGTAGGTACGCCCCCAAGGGTAAATATCGAGTCGCGATAGATCGGCGGTGGGCCACGGCATCAACCCTTGCGAGTAGGCATACTCGGTTAATTCGGGCGTGATGCCATCGGACATGGACGAGACAATGAATTCAAAAAATGCCGGGTACTCTGTTAAATAGGACAGTAAGACGAGTTGTTCGGGTTTTGTTGCATTGAACAACGGGGGAAAGGGTCGATTGGGCATTAAGAACTCCTGACGCTACGCACTGCCACACATTAAGTAGTAGTAAACATGATACTCGCAAGTGTCTCCTTTAGGGTTTTCGTTCGTCCGCCCTGCCCAGATTGTGTGGAAAGCAAAAAAAAGTGAGAAAAAATTTTTCTAGGAAAAACAAGGAGATCGTAAATTTCGCTTCATTTTTTTAGGTTTTTTTGGCTTCGGACTCTTGACAACTCGAAATTTGTTCTATATGATTCTCAACCTATGCTTTCGAACGGAAGCAAACGACAGTATTACCGCGGGGTGGAGCAGCCCGGTAGCTCGTCGGGCTCATAACCCGAAGGTCGGAGGTTCAAATCCTCCCCCCGCAACCAATTTAAGCCTTGCAGTTACAAGGCTTTATTTGTCGAAGCCGTTCAAGCGATGTTCTTTAAAAATTTGAATTCAACGAACCGATAAGTGTGAACATCCGCGGTTAAGAGAACTTAAGTAGGTCTCAAAAAACTTTAAGACGTTCGCACTTTGAAGGAAAGCCGAAAGACGAAACACAATTGTTTCTCTTTCAATTCCGGCGAA
>OOCP01000288.1_pt1 | contig 66528 bp, 74 predicted proteins | sample 1671511 | NCBI WGS metagenome assembly OOCP01 (sample SAMN06348164, study PRJEB24527) | human gut metagenome | biome: human gut; feature: ankylosing spondylitis patient; material: feces | host: Homo sapiens | place: China | collected 2015-10 | reverse complement strand
CCTTTAACGGAAGAACGATCGAATGCCATGACAGCTCCAAATGATGTAATTTCACAGGTATAAATTATACCCTATATGAAAGAAAAAAGCAAGTCTTTTTTTATTATTTTTCTGTTTTAAATCAAAGACTTGCTTTTAATATACCCATAGAGTCGACCGAGATTTTCCGTTACCCGCAACTTCGTCAATGTCGGTAGGGAGCTAAAAAAGAATAAACCCGCTTAACTCATGAGAATTAAGCGGGCTGATGCGAAATCTTAAACTAGACGCTTAGATTAGGCTTCTTTCGTTTCGACTGCTTCAACAGGAACGGCCTTTTCGGTCAATTCCATGTAAGCCATCGGCGCATTGTCGCCAGCACGGAAACCCATCTTAAGAATACGGGTGTAGCCACCATTGCGGTTAGCAAAGCGGGGCCCGATTTCGTTGAAAAGCTTCACGACGACGTCGCGATCACGCAAGCGGTTGAAAGCCAAACGCTTGTTAGCAACGGTCGGGTTCTTAGCCAAGGTGATCATCGGTTCAACAACGCGACGGAGTTCCTTAGCCTTGGGTAACGTGGTCTTGATCGCTTCGTGCTTTAAAAGGGAGCACATCATGTTGCGAAGCATAGCAAGACGGTGGGCGCTCGTACGATTGAGCTTACGAAGACCATGACGATGACGCATGATTTAATTCCTTCATTGAAATGTCTATAAATACACCCTCTTTCCTGTGGAAAGAGTGAGTCCTAACCCCATTTCTTCTATCCCTAACGGGCGGACGGGTGAAAGGAACGAGGCACAATCGTACTCGATTGTGCCTCCCGATGCAAGCCTAAAGGGCTGCAAATTTGTAGCGTTGACTCAACGCAAAGGCCAATTAGCCTTCCTGTGCGGGCGGCCAGTTTTCGAGACGGCTACCTAACGTCAAACCATGAGCCGCTAACACTTCCTTGATTTCGTTCAAGGACTTACGACCCAAGTTCGGAGTCTTAAGCAATTCGTTTTCGGTGCGCTGGATCAAATCACCGATGTAGTAGATGTTTTCAGCCTTCAAGCAGTTGGCGGAACGAACCGTAAGTTCGAGGTCGTCAACCGGACGCAATAAGATCGGATCCAACGGCGGTGGGGTGGGTTGTTCGTCTTCAACCGGTTCGCCCACTTCGCCTTCCTGGTGGATCGAACCAAAGACAGCCAACTGATCCTGAAGAATACGAACGGCTTCGCGCATCGCTTCTTCTGGCCCAATCGCGCCATTGGTTTCAATCGTCATTTCCAACTTATCTAAGTCGGTACGCTGAGCCACACGGGCAGCCTGCACTTGGTAAGCAACACGGAGAATCGGCGAGAAAGAAGCATCCATAATGATGCGACCAATCGTATTCTTGGAGAAGTCGTCACGGAAAGCGCGAACGTCGCCCGGCTGATAGCCACGGCCCTTTTCCACCTTCACTTGCATTTCCAAGCGACCACCGGATAAGTGAGCGATCACGTGATCCGGGTTGATGATCGACACATCGTGGGGAAGATCAAAGTCAGCCGCCGTCACCACACCTTCACCATCCTTGTGAAGCGTAACGGTCACTTCATCACGACCTTCAAGCTTGAAGACGACACCCTTCAAATTCAAAAGAATGTCAACGACGTCTTCTAACACGCCATCGATCTGGGAGTATTCATGCACCACACCCGTAATCAACGCTTCCGTCGGAGCATAACCAATCATGGAGCTCAAAAGGATACGACGCAAAGCATTACCGAGCGTGTGACCATAGCCACGTTCGAACGGTTCGAGCGTGATCACGGCACGATTGGGATTGTTTTCTGCAACATGCACTTCAACCGAAGTGGGTTTGAGCAGCGTAGTATTTGCCATAGTGACTTCCTTAAAACGTAACTCTCGGGTGCGTTAAACCCAAAAGAACGAGGAAAAAGGGGAGTGAACAATTAATAAAACGGCGTTTCACTTAGGTTCACATCAATAGGCTAAGTGAAGGCCGCGTGACCGAGACTAACATAAGTTCGTCTCAAAAGTCACGTGAGAAACCGACTCAACTCTGACTAACTGAACAGAGCTTGACTAAACATTGCCTTGGGAGGGCATGAGTGCGATCGGCTTTTCGCGTGGCTCTTTGTAGAGTATAAAACGCGAGCATTGTGAAAATGCCCGCGTTTTAAGATTCCTGCCGAAGGTGTGGGAGTTAAGCGCACTACACTCAACTCCCCGCAATAAACTTCGATTAACGAGAATAACGTTCGATGATGAGCGCGTCGTTAATTTCGTACGCCACTTCATCACGAGCGGGAACGTTCTTGAACGTGCCTTCGAACTTCTTCACGTCGACTTCAACCCAAGCAGGGAAGCCGTTCGTCGAAGCCAATTCAAGAGCTTCAGCGATACGAGCCTGCTTCTGGGCCTTTTCACGGATCGAAACGACATCACCAGCCTTCACATTGTAGGAGGGGATGTTCACTTTCTTGCCGTTCACAAGGATAGCGCCGTGGCTGACGAGCTGACGAGCTTCAGCACGGGTGCTACCAAAACCCATACGGTAAACGACGTTGTCGAGGCGGCTTTCAAGAAGCGCCAAGAGGTTGTCACCGGTATTACCGGAACGACGTTCAGCTTCCGCGAAGTAACGACGGAACTGACGTTCGAGCACACCATACAAACGTTTGGCTTTCTGCGCTTCGCGCATCTGAGCGCCGAAGTCGGACATGCGGGCTCCGGAGACTTTACCGTGCTGGCCCGGCTTGGAACCGACGTCCTTAACTTTGGATTCAAACGAACGGCGTGCGCTCTTCAAATTAAGATCAATGCCTTCGCGACGCGAGAGCTTGAGCTTAGGACCGAGATAACGTGCCATTTAAAATGCCTCTCTTATCCTGTAGGTTACCCCTACATTAAGTCCGACCGCCTCAGTTAGTGCAGTTGGACACGGGGGATTCAACAGAAAAAATTTGTTAAATATTAAACGCGACGACGCTTGGAAGGACGAACCCCGTTGTGCGGGATCGGCGTCACATCCTGAATGGACGTCACACGAATGCCAAGAGCGTTGAGAGCGCGAATCGAGGATTCGCGGCCGGGGCCAGGACCCCAAATACGCACTTCGACATTCTTTAAACCGTATTCAAGCGCCACCTTGCCAGCGACGTCAGCAGCCACCTGGGCAGCGAACGGCGTGGACTTACGGGAGCCCTTGAAACCCTGAGCGCCAGAGGAGGACGCAGCAATAGCGTTACCCTGACGGTCAGTGATGGTAATAATCGTGTTGTTAAAGGAAGCGTGAACGTGAGCGATACCTTCCGTCACGACCTTCTTGACTTTCTTACGAGCACGCTGCCCAGCAGCCTGCTTGTTATTGTTGCCAGCCATACTAATCCTTTATTACTTCTTGAGCGCCACACCGGCCTTACGCGGGCCTTTACGGGTGCGGGCATTCGTACGGGTGCGTTGACCACGGCAGGGCAAGCCCTTGCGGTGACGCATACCACGATAGGTGCCAAGGTCGATCAAACGCTTGATCGACAACTGGATTTCGCGACGGAGGTCGCCTTCCACAGTGAACTTACCTACCTGTTCACGAACGAGTTCGAGTTCGGCGTCAGTAAGATCCTTGACCTTCTTGGAAAATTCAATGCCACAGTTCGTGAGAATTTCACGAGCACGGGGACGACCAATGCCATAAATGGCAGTGAGGCCGATTTCAGCATGCTGATGCGGCGGAATATTAATACCGGCGATACGAGCCATTTTGTACCTCTTTAGCCTTGACGCTGCTTGTGACGCGGATCTTCGCAGATAACGCGAACAACGCCATTACGCTTAATGATCTTGCACTTGCGGCACATCTTTTTGACCGAAGCGTTAACCTTCATTCTCTTCTCCACGTGCAGTTAGCACGGAAATATCAATGCACAACGGCAGGAAACGACTGAGCATACTACAGTCGCCAGAAATATGCAAGTCAAAATTGCACGTAGTGCGTGCAAGCATTTTTTGACCGCTTATTAGACGAACGCAGAGAGTAAGGGTTTTGCTCTCACTCTCTGCTTTCAATCCCGTTGTTTCGTCTAGCTGGAGCCAGACAAAATGCATTGCGGGTTAGTGTCAGCCGTTACGATTAACGCTTCGACTGACCGATACCTCGGAAGCTAGACTTCCGAAGCACACTATCAAATTGGTGCGAAATCAAGTACGCCTGAACCTGAGTCATGAAGTCCATCGTGACCACCACCACAATCAGCAGTGACGTACCGCCAAAGTAGAACGGCACATTGAAACGAAGGTTCAAAAATTCAGGTACTAAGCACACAAAGACCAGATAAATTGCACCGCCTAACGTCAAGCGAACGAGCACTCGATCGATATAGCGAGCAGTCTGTTCTCCCGGACGGATGCCAGGGATGAAAGCACCACCTTTCTTTAAGTTCTCTGCGGTTTCTTTCGGATTGAAAACCAATGCCGTATAGAAATACGCAAAGAAGATAATCAGCACTGCGTACAACAATGTGTAGAGAGGCTGACCTGGCGAAAGAGCCGCTGCCAAATCTCGAATCCAACGGGTGGAATCACCACTCGTGAACCAACCCGCAAGGGTGGCCGGAAAGAGAATTAACGAAGATGCAAAAATCGGAGGAATCACACCCGACATATTCATCTTCAACGGCAAGTACGTACTCTGGCCGCCAAAAATCTTGTTACCCTGTTGGCGCTTCGGGTAGTTCACCGTAATACGGCGCTGACCACGTTCTACGAAGACGACAAAAGCGGTCACTGCTAGGATAATGGCAATCACAAAAATCGCCGCCAAGGGGCTAATAGCACCCGTGGAAACTAACTGGAATAAACCAGAAGCCCCATTGGGTAAGCCAGCCACAATGCCGGAGAAGATGATGATCGAAATGCCGTTACCTAAACCTCGCTCAGTGATCTGCTCACCGAGCCACATCAGGAACATCGTTCCGGTCAGTAAGCTCACCGTCGTTGTCAAATGGAACATAAAGCCCGGATTGATAACGAGACCAGGTTGAGTTTCCAGAGCCACAGCAATGCCAAGGCCTTGGAATAAGCCCAATGCTAACGTGCCGTAGCGCGTGTACTGGGTAATCTTACGACGACCGGATTCACCTTCCTTACGCAAGGCTTCAAGCGACGGTAACACGTAGGACAACATCTGCATAATAATCGATGCAGAAATGTACGGCATGATACCGAGCGCAAACACCGAGAAGCGCGACAGGGCGCCACCGGAAAACATGTTGAACAGCCCGAGAATGCCGCCCGACTGTTGATTAAACAACTGGCGGAGCATGTCGGGATCGATACCAGGCACTGGCACATGAGCACCAATGCGATATACAACTAACGCGAGCGCTAAGAAGATCAGGCGACCTTTGAGGTCGCCATACTTGCTGAGGCCCGACTGTTGCTTAGAGCTAGGGCTGGTCGCCACGTCGGTGTCCTCTTTGGTTAAATGTCTTATTCGTTGTCAACCACAGAGCCACCCGCAGCTTCGATAGCAGCACGGGCACCCTTGGTGACGCCAAGACCGCGCACGGTAACCTTACGGGAAATAGCACCCGACAAGATCACGCGAGCGTTTTGAGCGAGAGGCGAAACCACATTAGCAGCCTGAAGGACTCCTAAATCGATTTCGTCAGCGCCCAAGCGTTCCAAATCGGACAAGCGGACCACTTCGACAAACTTGCGAGTAAGCGAAGCGAAACCGCGCTTCGGAAGGCGACGATACATCGGCATCTGACCGCCTTCGAACCCGACCTTGTGGAAACCACCGGCACGGGACTTCTGACCTTTATGGCCACGACCAGCAGTCTTGCCCCAGCCACTGCCCACACCACGACCAACGCGGTGAGCGGCGTGCTTAGAGCCCTCTGCGGGCTTAATCGTATTTAAACGCATTTGATAATCCTCTCGATCATTCAGCGCGCACTAAGTACGCAACCTTGTTGATCATACCGCGCACAGCGGGCGTATCTTCGAGCACGCTCACGGAATTGAGCTTGCCTAAGCCCAAACCACGCAACGTGGCGCGATGATCAGCCTTCGTGCCGATGGGACTCTTAACCAGAGTAACCTTAACGGTCTTCTTTTCGGACATGTCTTGGTCTCCTGATTAGCCGAGCAACTCTTCGACCGTCTTGCCGCGCTTAGCAGCAATGTCAGCCGGGCTGTGCAAGTTAGAAAGAGCAGCCAGAGTGGCACGAACCAAGTTGTAGGGGTTCGTGGAACCGTAAGCCTTAGCCACAACGTTGCGGATACCCACAGCGTCGCAAACCGCACGCATCGGACCACCAGCGATCACACCGGTACCTTCGGAAGCAGGCATCATGATCACGCGGGAAGCACCGTGACGGCCTTCAACAGCGTGATAGATCGTGCCGTTCTTCAAAGGAACGCGGATCATGGAATGACGAGCGCGATCCATGGCCTTGGAAACGGACTGCGGAACTTCGCGAGACTTACCCGTACCCATACCAACGCGACCATCGCCGTCGCCAACAACCGTAAGAGCAGCGAACGCAAGAATGCGACCACCCTTAACCACCTTAGTGACGCGGTTAACCGCGATCATTTTTTCACGCAGACCGTCGCCCTGTTCGTCGACTGCCTGGTTTTTTGCTTGAACCTTAGCCATTTCGCCCTGCCTTAGAACTTGAGACCGGCTTCGCGTGCGGCTTCAGCCAACGCGGCAACACGGCCATGGTAACGGTAGCCAGAACGGTCAAAAGCGCAGGATTCGATCCCAGCAGCCTTCGCCTTTTCGGCCAAACGTGCGCCAACGACCTTGGCAGCAGCAATGTTGCCACCGTTGGAGAGCTGAGCACGGACTTCGGGTTCGACCGTAGAGGCCGAGACCAGCGTACGACCATTGTCGGCCGAGATAATGCTGGCGTAAATGTGCAGATTGGTACGATGAACCGTAAGGCGATCGACCTGCTGCAACAGGATGCGAGCGCGAGTAGCACGAGCACGGCGCAAGCGACTTTGTTTCTTGTTGATCATTTTTATCGCCCCGATTACTTCTTCTTCGTTTCCTTAATCACAACGACTTCATCGGCGTAACGCACACCCTTTCCCTTGTAGGGTTCAGGCTTACGATAAGCGCGGATGACTGCAGCGGTCTGACCGACCTTCTGCTTGTCGGCACCCTTGATGACGATATCCGTCTGGGTCGGCGTTTCGCACTTCACACCGGCAGGCATCTTGTGCACGACGGGGTGAGAGAAACCCAACGACAGGTTCAACGTATCGCCCTGAGCTTGAGCACGGAAGCCCACGCCAACGAGGCGCAACTTCTTTTCAAAGCCAACAGAGCAACCTTTGACCATGTCAGCAACGAGGGCACGCATCGTACCGACGTTGGCATTGGCTTCACGGCTATCTTCGAGCTGTTCAAAGTGGAGCGCATCGCCTTCTTCCTTGATAGCAACCAAAGGAAGAATGTGCATCGACACTTCACCAATCGGGCCCTTCACAGTGATATTTTCAGCGGTAAGCGTGTAGCTGACGCCTTTAACCACGTGAACGGGAATCTTAGCAATTCGACTCATTTCACACTCCTGGATTAGGCGACGTAGCAAAGAACTTCACCGCCGATACCGGCAGAGCGAGCGGCGCGGTCGGTCATCACACCACGGGGGGTGGACACAATCGCGATCCCGAGGCCATTCATGACCTGAGGAATAGAACCGTGGTTCTTGTAAATACGCAAGCCAGGACGAGAAACGCGTTCAATGCGTTCGATCACAGGACGGCCAGCGTAGTACTTCAAACCAATGTGAAGTTCAGGTTTACCATCATTAGCATCAACGGAGTAACCGTCGATATACCCTTCATCCTTAAGAACCTTGGCAATAGCCACCTTCAACTTGGAAGACGGCATGACAACTTCGGCCTTCTCGACGATCTGCCCGTTACGGATACGGGTCAGCATGTCGGCGATCGGATCACTCATACTCATTGTCGTAATCTCCTCGCTTACCAGCTAGCCTTAACAAGGCCAGGAATGTCACCGCGCATAGCGGCTTCACGAATCATGCCACGGCACAAACCGAACTTGCGGAACGTGCCACGGGGACGGCCGGTGATAGCGCAACGGTTGCGCTGGCGAACCGGGCTCGCATCACGCGGAAGAGCCTGCAACTTGGCACGGGCTTCCAATCGTTCTTCCATCGAGCGGGTAGCGTCGTTAATAATATTCTTGAGTTCGGCGCGTTTGGCCGCATATTTAGCAACCGTAGCTGCACGCTTGGCTTCACGGTTAATCAATGCAAGTTTTGCCATTTTGCGTCATCCTCAGTTACGGAACGGGAAGTGGAAAGCGGCGAGAAGCGCCTTGGCTTCTTCGTCGGTCTTCGCCGTCGTAGTAATAGAAATATTCATCCCGCGGATCGCGTCGATCTTGTCGTATTCGATTTCCGGGAAGATGATTTGTTCTTTCAGACCGATGTTGTAGTTGCCACGACCGTCGAAAGCACGACCCGACACACCACGGAAGTCACGCACACGGGGGAAAGCCACCGTCACGAGACGATCGAGGAAGTCGTACATGCGTTCGCCACGGAGCGTCACCATACAACCAATCGGCATATTTTCACGGATCTTGAAGTTAGCAATAGCCTTGCGGGTACGCGTAACAACAGGCTTCTGACCAGCAATCTTGGTCATGTCAGCCACGGCGTTATCAACCAACTTCTTATCGTTAACGGCTTCACCGACACCCATGTTCAACGTGATCTTGGTGATACGCGGAACCTGCATCGTCGTCTTGTAGCCGAACTGCTTCATCAGTTCGGGGACAATGGTGTCGTGATACATAGAATTAAAACGAGACATTGTCACCCTCTTTAAGCCTTAGCGCCCACAACGGCGCCGTTGCTCTTGAAAACACGAACCTTCTTACCGTCGACTTCTTTGAAGGCAACGCGATCACCCTTGCCCGTTTCTGGGTTGACCAACATGAGGTTGGACTGGTCGATCGGCTTAGCCTTGTCAACGATGCCACCAGCAACCCCTAACTGCGGGTTCGGGCGGACATGCTTCTTGACGACATTAACGCCTTCAACGATCACATGGCGATCGTCAACGCGGGAGAGGACGGTGCCCTTGGTGCCTTTATCTCGGCCGGCAATGACGATAACTTCGTCACCCTTACGGATACGCTGCATCGCTTCTCCTTTTAATTAAAGAACTTCAGGAGCTAAGGACACAATCTTCATGAACTGTTCCGTGCGCAATTCGCGGGTAACAGGCCCGAAGATACGGGTGCCGATCGGCTCCAATTTGCTGTTAAGAAGAACGGCTGCATTGCCATCAAAATTGATGGAGGAGCCGTCCGGGCGACGAACACCGTGAGCCGTACGAACGACAACAGCGTTGTAAACTTCGCCCTTCTTGACGCGGCCACGAGGAGCCGCTTCTTTGACTGTCACCTTGATGACGTCACCGATGTTGGCATAACGGCGCTTAGAGCCGCCCAACACCTTGATACACATCACTGAACGTGCGCCGGTGTTATCGGCCACTTCCAGTCGGCTTTGCATCTGAATCATGGTTATAAATTCCCAACTTATTCCACAATAGCGGATAGTATTGGTCCCGTTTTCGGGAGGAAGAATAGTCGACTCGGCGCTCTCGGAAACCTCGGTAGCAGGACCCAGGGGAGAACGTTGAACAACTATCCCGAGAAATATCACTTGAGCAGACAAACGAACGCCGCTCAAATGACAGACTTGGCACTATAACGGAAACCGGAAAGTCATGCAAGTCAAATTCGTCTTTTTTTAAAACCACTTTGAGGAAAACATGGTTTTAAAAAAAATCTCTTCCCAGTGCCTAGTGACAGTGGGAAGAGAGACTTTTTTCGCTTTCGGTAGCCCTAGTAAACACTTGTCACTAGGGCTTCACTCGATCCGCTTAAACGATAACGGCCTTCTGGAGAACCTTCGTCACCTTCCAAGACACGGTCTTGGAATAAGGACGGGATTCTGCAATTTCGACCTTGTCGCCTTCACTGCAACCGATGTCATCGTGAGCAGCATACTTCTTGCTCTTGACGACATACTTGCCATACAACGGATGCTGAACCTTACGTTCCACGAGGACCGTAACCGTCTTCTGCATCTTGTTGCTGACAACCGTACCCTGAAGGGTGCGAGTCAAAGACTGGTTTTCTTGCGTCATTTCGTAGCTGCCTTTTCAGTAAGAATCGTGCGAACACGAGCGATATCACGACGGGTGTTGCGCAACAAATTCACGTTAGAAAGCTGCTGAGTGCTCTTCTGAAGACGGAGCTTGAATTCCGTCTCGAGGAGCGACGTCAGTTCCTGTTTGAGCGCGGCTTCATCTTTAGCGCGCAATTCTTTTGCGTTCATGTCCGTCTCCTTACATGCCAATTTGGCGGACAACGAACGTGGTCTTCACGGGCAGCTTGGCAGCCGCGAGAGCAAACGCTTCGCGAGCCAACTGTTCGTCAACCCCGTCCATTTCATAAAGCACGCGGCCCGGCTGGACAAGCGCGACCCAGTATTCCGGGTTACCCTTACCGTTACCCATACGAACTTCAGCAGGCTTGCTGCTGATGGGTTTGTCCGGGAACACACGAATCCACACGCGACCACCACGCTTGATGTGGCGGGTAATAGCACGACGCGCAGCTTCGATCTGACGAGCCGTAATGCGGCCGCGTTCCAAAGACTTCAAACCAAAAGCGCCGAAGGAAACATTGGCACCGCGCGTAGCGAGACCATAGTTACGGCCCTTCTGATCCTTACGATATTTGCGACGATTAGGTTGCAGCATCGTTATTCTCCGTCAGTAGCAGCAACCTTACGGGGCTGCTTAGTTTCGTTACGACGGCCGTTGCGGCGAGCACCAGGCTTACCAGCGCGGTCACCAGGGCGACGAGCGCGGCGATCTTCACGAGGAGCTTCCGTGGCTTCTTCAGCCCCGAAGTTGTCTCCCTTGTAGACCCAAACCTTCACACCGACAACACCGTAGGTGGTGTTGGCTTCCGAGAAGCCATAGTCGATATTGGCACGAAGGGTGTGAAGAGGCACGCGGCCTTCACGATACCATTCGGAACGGGCAATATCCGCACCATTCAAACGGCCAGAGGACATGATCTTGATGCCCAAAGCACCAAGACGCATAGCGTTCTGCATGGCACGCTTCATAGCACGACGGAACATCACACGCTTTTCGAGCTGCTGCGTAATACCATCAGCGATCAACTGGGCGTCGAGCTCAGGACGGCGGACTTCTTCAATATTGACATGAACAGCCACGCCCATCATCTTCTGAACTTCAGCCTTAATCGCTTCAATATCAGCACCCTGCTTACCAATCACGATACCCGGACGAGCCGTGAAGATCGTAATACGAGCGGTATTAGCAGGACGTTCAATAAGAATGCGGCTCACGCTGGCGTTGCGAAGCTTCTGAGTAAGGAACTTGCGAACAGCCAGGTCTTCACCGAGCGTGCGGGAAAAATCACGGCCAACCGCATACCAACGCGACGTCCAATTACGCGTCACGGGAAGACGGAAGCCGGTGGGATTAATTTTCTGACCCATGTTACACCTTTATTTAGCTTTCGCGTCGCCAACAGTAATATAAATGTGGGCAGTCTGCTTGTTGATGCGCGTACCACGACCCTTTGCACGGGCAGCGAAACGACGCAACGTAGCAGCCTTTTCCACGTGAATCTTGGTCACGACCAACGTATCAATGTCGGCACCGTCATTGTGCTCAGCGTTAGCGATAGCACTTTCAAGAGCCTTCTTGATAATCCCGGCAGCGCGCTTCTGCGTGAAGGTGAGGATGGCAAGAGCCTTGTCCACGGGCTTACCGCGAACGAGGTCTGCAACCAAACGACCCTTCTGAGCCGAGAGGCGGACACCACGAACAATAGCAGTAGTTTCCATTTACTTACCCACCTTCTTATCACCGGCGGCATGGCCCTTGAACGTACGCGTAAGCGCAAATTCACCGAGCTTATGACCAACCATATTTTCATTGATATACACCGGCACATGCTGACGGCCGTTGTGCACAGCAATCGTCAAACCGATGAATTCAGGAAGAATCGTCGAGCGACGCGACCAGGTCTTGAGCGGGCGCTTGTCGCGGCTCGCCTGGGCGGCTTCAACTTTCTTCATCAGGTGCCCGTCAACAAACGGGCCTTTCTTCAAAGAACGAGACATTCTAGGCCCCCTTATTTACGGTTACGGCGCGTAACGATCATGGAATCCGTACGCTTGCTATTACGGGTACGGTAACCCTTGGTGAGCTGGCCCCACGGAGTAACCGGAGCGCGACCAGTACCAGTCTTACCTTCACCACCACCGTGCGGGTGGTCAACCGGGTTCATCGCCACACCACGGACGGTCGGACGAATACCACGCCAGCGCTTAGCACCGGCCTTACCCAATTCGCGAAGGCTGTTTTCTTCGTTACCAACCGTACCGATCGTAGCGCGGCATTCGATAAGAACGCGGCGCACTTCACCAGAGCGCAAACGAACTTGAGCGTAGTCACCTTCACGGGCAACCAACTGAGCAAACGCACCAGCGGCACGAACCATCTGAGCGCCCTTGCCCGGCAACAATTCGATGCAGTGAATCGTCGTACCGACAGGGATGTTACGAAGGGGTAACGTGTTACCAACCTTGATCGGGGATTCAGGACCATTCATGATTTCCTGGCCAACTTCGAGTCCCTTCGGAGCAATGATGTAAGCACGTTCGCCGTCCTTGTAAAGGACCAAAGCGATGTTAGCGGAACGGTTCGGATCGTATTCGATGCGTTCCACACGAGCGGGCACACCATCCTTCAGGCGCTTGAAGTCGATAATACGATAAGCGCGCTTGTGACCACCACCCTTGTGGCGGACCGTGATGTGACCATTGTTATTACGACCAGATCCGCGGTTCTTCTTTTCAATCAAAGCAGCCCAAGGCTTACCCTTGTGCAATTCTTTGTTTACGACTTTAACCGCATGGCGGCGACCGGCGGACGTCGGCTTGAGTTTGACGAGAGCCATTACTTCACCTCTTGCGCCAAGTTAATTTCCTGACCTTCAAGGAGGGTCACGTAGGCCTTACGGACATCACTACGCTTGCCCATGAAGCGACCATAGCGCTTCGTCTTACCCTTGAGGTTAAGAATCTGAACAGACTTGACCTGCACTTTGAAGAGCAGTTCAACAGCAGCTTTCACTTCATCCTTGGTGGCGTCCGGGAGGACAGCAAACAAGGCCTGATTGTGCTGCTCAGCAACCATCGTGCCCTTTTCGGAGATGATCGGGCGCACGATCACTTTCATAAGACGTTCCTGGTTCATGCCAGCATCTCCTCAATCTGAGCCACAGCAGCCTTCGTCGCTACGATCTTGTCATAGAAGAGCAAAGAGAGCGGGTCAGCATAACGGGGCGTAACCACCAACACATTCTTCATATTGCGCGAAGCCAAGAAGAGGTTATCGGTGTTTTCTTCATTGCCGATGAGGATCATTACCTTGCTGTCAGAAAGACCGAGGGTCTTAAGCTGTTCGGCAAAAGCTTTCGTCTTCGGAAGATCAACCTTGATCGTTTCGATCACGGAGAAACGTTCGTCAGCAACGAGCTTCGAATAGATCGAGGCCATCGCAGCGCGGAACATCTTCTTGTTGACCTTCTGGCTGAAATTTTCATCCGGCGTATTCGGGAAGGCACGACCACCCCCACGCCACACGGGAGACGACGTCATACCGGCACGAGCACGACCCGTACCCTTCTGACGCCACGGCTTCTTGGTCGAGTGATGCACAGCTGCACGCGACAACTGAGCACGCGTACCAAGACGTGCATTAGCCTGGAAAGCCACCACGATCTGGTGCACCAGGGCTTCATTGTATTCACGACCGAACACGGCATCAGCAGCCGAGACTTTCTGACCCTGTTCGTTCAGGATATTGAGTTCCATTATTTCGCTCCTTACGCCTTAACAGCCGGACGCACGATAACTTCGCCGCCCTTAGCACCAGGAATGGCACCGCGGACTAACAAAAGCTGACGTTCTGCGTCAACACGTACGATCACGAGATTCTGAGTCGTGCGCTGCACATCACCCAAATGGCCAGCCATGCGCTTGCCAGGGAACACGCGGCCCGGGTCCTGACGGTTACCGATAGAACCAGGAGCACGAGTCGTCACGGAGTTACCGTGGCTAGCACGGTTACTCGAGAAGTGATGGCGCTTGATCGCACCAGCGAAACCCTTACCGATGGTGGTGCCAGTCACGTCAACCTTCTGGCCAACCGTGAACATGTCAGCCGTCAAAGCCTGTCCGACCTTGAAGTCGCCGAGCTTATCAGCATCGATTTGGAACTCTTTGAGCATGCAGCCAGCTTCGACGCCAGCCTTAGCATAGTGCCCAGCAAGGGGCTTGCTCACGCGCGAGGGCTTCTTGGAGCCGAACGCGACTTGGATTGCATTGTAGCCGTCGGTTTCTTCCGTCTTCACCATCGTGACACGGTTATTCGACACATCGACCACCGTCACGGGAACGGAAACACCTTCTTCCGTGAAAATGCGCGTCATGCCGATCTTGCGACCGACGAGGCCGAGTTTATCACTCATTGTTTTCTCCACCCCGGCTACGATTGGCCGGGACCGTTTTTTTATGAAAAGACCACTATGATTGCCAGAAGAAAAGTTTCTAGCTTTCGTGGGCAGAAAGGGGCAAGTTTAACGGCATCACAAAACCTTTGCAACCGAAAAATGCTAGGTTTTTGCGATTGTTATGCTTGCGAATTACTGAACCTTGATCTTGACATCAACACCAGCAGGAAGGTCGAGCTTCATGAGAGCGTCAACCGTCTTATCGGTCGGATCAACGATGTCCATAAGACGCTGGTGCGTACGAATTTCAAGCTGATCACGGCTGGTCTTGTTCACGTGCGGCGAACGAAGAATGTCGAAGCGCTGGATGCGGTTAGGTAACGGAACCGGACCACGAACCACGGCGCCCGTGCGCTTAGCCGTTTCGACGATTTCCAAAGCGGACTGGTCGATCAACTTGTAGTCGTAAGACTTGAGACGAATGCGAATGCGTTGAGATTGCATTTCGGTATTCCTTTAAAAAGAACAAAAAAAGAGCATAGGGGGCGGAGTATAAACCCCGCCCCCTATTTAATCAAGCGAAAACTCGATTTTTTTTATTATTCGATGATGGAAGCCACCACGCCGGCACCGACGGTATGACCACCTTCACGAATAGCGAAACGGAGACCCTGTTCCATAGCGATCGGGCAGATCAACTTCACAGTCATCTGGATGTTGTCGCCAGGCATCACCATGTCAACGCCTTCCGGCAATTCGATCGTACCCGTCACGTCCGTCGTACGGAAGTAGAACTGCGGACGATAGCCCTTGAAGAACGGGGTATGACGACCACCTTCTTCCTTCGTCAAGACGTAAACTTCGCCCTTGAAGTGGGTGTGCGGGGTGATCGTGCCCGGCTTAGCGAGAACCTGACCACGTTCGACTTCTTCACGCTTCGTACCGCGCAAGAGAATACCAACGTTGTCACCGGCTTCACCCTGGTCGAGCAACTTACGGAACATTTCAACGCCCGTGCAGGTCGTCTTGGAGGTCGGCTTGATACCGACGATTTCGATTTCGTCGCCAACCTTGATAATGCCACGTTCCACACGGCCCGTAACCACCGTACCACGACCAGAGATCGAGAACACGTCTTCGATCGGCATCAAGAACGGCTGGTCAACAGCACGTTCCGGCGTCGGGATGTAGGAGTCGAGCTGGTCAGCGAGGGCCAAAATGGCCTGTTCGCCCAACGGGCCCTTGTCGCCTTCGAGAGCGAGCTTGGCAGAACCCTTAACGATCGGAAGATCGTCACCCGGGAAGTCGTAGTTCGAGAGCAATTCGCGAACTTCCATTTCGACGAGTTCGAGCAATTCTTCGTCGTCGACCATGTCGCACTTGTTCAAGAACACGATGATGTAGGGAACACCCACCTGGCGAGCCAAGAGGATGTGTTCACGCGTCTGGGGCATCGGGCCGTCAGCAGCGGAAACCACGAGGATGGCGCCGTCCATCTGGGCAGCACCGGTAATCATGTTCTTGACGTAGTCAGCGTGACCCGGGCAGTCAACGTGAGCATAATGGCGGGTAGCCGTTTCATACTCAACGTGAGCCGTGTTAATGGTAATACCACGAGCCTTTTCTTCAGGAGCAGCGTCGATCTGGTCGTAACCCTTAGCTTCGCCACCGAACTTGCTCGCCAAAATCGTCGTGATAGCGGCTGTCAACGTGGTCTTACCATGGTCCACGTGACCGATCGTGCCCACGTTAACGTGGGGCTTTGTACGTTCAAACTTACCCTTGGCCATTTTTGGTCCTTCTAGTGTAAATTGTTAAAAGAAATCGATTTACTTGGCTTTGTCAGCAATCACTGCTTCAGCCACATTGCGCGGAGCTTCGGCATAGTGCTTGAACTCCATCGTATACGTTGCACGACCCTGCGTCAACGAGCGGAGCTGCGTGGCGTAACCGAACATTTCAGCCAACGGCACTTCAGCCTTAATGGTCTTACCACCACCAACGATATCTTCCATACCCTGGATCATACCGCGGCGGGAGGACAAGTCACCCATAACGTCGCCCATCTTTTCTTCAGGCGTTTCAACTTCAACAGCCATGATCGGTTCGAGCAACACGGGGCTGGCCTGACGCATACCATCCTTGAAGGCCATCGAGGCGGCCATCTTAAAGGCGTTTTCGTTCGAGTCAACTTCGTGGTAAGAACCGAAGTGCAACGTCACCTTGACGTCAACCACGGGGTAGCCAGCTAACACACCTGCCTTCAACGTGTCTTCGACACCCTTCTGGACAGCAGGGATGTATTCACGGGGCACCACACCGCCCTTAATCGCATCGACGAACTCAAAGCCTTTACCAGGTTCGAGCGGTTCGAGCTTCAGGACAACGTGACCGTACTGACCACGACCACCAGACTGCTTAGCAAACTTGCATTCCGCATTTTCGACAACGGAGCGAATCGTTTCACGATAAGCCACTTGAGGTTTACCCACGGTAGCTTCAACGTTGAATTCACGCTTCATACGGTCAACAAGAATTTCGAGGTGCAATTCGCCCATCCCCGAAATAATCGTCTGGCCCGATTCTTCGTCGGTACGAACACGGAAGGACGGGTCTTCCTGAGCCAAGCGGTTCAGAGCAAGCGCCATCTTTTCCTGGTCGGCCTTCGTCTTGGGTTCCACAGCCTGCGAAATCACAGGTTCCGGGAATTCCATACGTTCGAGAATAATCGGGGCATCAACAGCACAAAGCGTATCACCCGTCGACACATCCTTCAAGCCCACGGCAGCGGCAATGTCACCGGCTTCCACGAACTTGATTTCCTTACGCTCGTTAGCGTGCATCTGCAACAAACGACCAATACGTTCCTTGCGGTTCTTCACGGAGTTCAACACGGTGTCGCCCGAGTTCAACAAACCAGAATACACACGCAAGAAGGTCAACTGACCGACATAGGGGTCAGTCATGATCTTGAAAGCGAGCGCGGAGAACGGAGCGTCGTCGTCAGCAACACGGGACACTTCCTTGTCATCCAAGTCAAAGCCCTTGACCGGCGGAATGTCGATCGGGGACGGCAAGAACTGGACAACGGCGTCAAGCATACGTTGCACACCCTTGTTCTTAAAGGCGGAACCGCAGAGCATCGGCTGGATTTCGCAGTCGATCGTGCGTTGACGCAACCCCTTGATGATGTCTTCTTCAGAGAGTTCACCATTTTCGAGGTAGGTGTTCATCAATTCTTCGCTGGCTTCAGCGGCAGCTTCCACCATCTTTTCACGCCATTCTTCAGCAGAGGCCTGTAAGTCAGCCGGAATATCTTCGTAGGTGAACTTCATACCCTGACTGGCTTCGTCCCAAATGATGGCCTTCATCTTCAGGAGGTCAACGACACCCTTGAAGCTGTCTTCTGCACCGATCGGCACCACCACCGGCACCGGATTGGCATTAAGACGCTTCTTCATCTGGTCATAAACCTTGAAGAAGTTAGCACCCGTACGGTCCATCTTGTTCACGAAAGCCAAACGGGGAACATGATACTTGTTAGCCTGACGCCACACCGTTTCAGACTGCGGCTGAACGCCACCCACAGCACAGTAAACCATGCAAGCACCGTCCAACACACGCATGGAACGTTCGACTTCGACCGTGAAGTCCACGTGCCCCGGGGTGTCGATGATGTTGAAGCGATAGGGTTCATACTGCATTTCCATACCACGCCAGAAAGCGGTGGTAGCAGCAGAGGTAATGGTAATACCACGTTCCTGTTCCTGTTCCATCCAGTCCATGGTAGCGGCACCATCGTGAACTTCACCAATCTTGTGGTTCACACCAGTGTAGAACAGAATACGTTCAGTGGTCGTGGTTTTACCCGCGTCAATATGCGCGGAAATACCGATGTTGCGATAACGCGAAATCGGGGTTTGACGAGCCATTTAAGGTTCCTCACATTCTTTGTTGCACAGGCCAACGTATGACCCGTGCAACGAGTTAATTGATTAGAAACGGAAGTGCGAGAAGGCCTTGTTGGCTTCAGCCATACGGTGGACTTCATCGCGCTTCTTCATCGCGCCACCGCGGCCTTCAGCCGCATCAAGCAATTCACCAGCGAGACGCTGGGGCATGGACTTTTCAGAACGCTTCTTAGCAGATTCACGCAACCAGCGCATAGCAAGAGCCATACGACGGACAGGGCGAACTTCGACCGGAACCTGATAGTTTGCACCACCCACGCGGCGGGACTTAACTTCCACCAACGGACGGACGTTGTTGAGCGCGGTGTTAAACACTTCCAGCGCGTTCTTGCCAGTCTTCTCTTCGATCTGCTCAAAGGCACCGTAAACGATACGTTCGGCCACGGCCTTCTTACCATCGAGCATGATCACGTTAATAAACTTCGTAATTTCGACGCTGCCAAACTTAGGATCAGGCAGCACTTCGCGTTTCGGAACTTCGCGACGACGGGGCATAATAATTTCCTTTTCGTGTCTTCAGTCAATCCTAATCATGAAAATAAAAATGAGCGATTAGGATGTTGTTGATATGTGATCCCATATGGATCACGACTTACTCGGTTAGAGCATTCTCTAACCGTTTGTCCACGGCGTGTCGCCGCGAAATTAGCTGTTCTTCGGGCGCTTAGCACCGTACTTCGAACGAGCCTGCTTACGATCCTTGACGCCCTGCGTATCGAGGGAGCCACGAACGATGTGGTAACGCACACCAGGCAAGTCCTTCACACGACCGCCACGGATGAGCACGACCGAGTGTTCCTGCAAGTTGTGGCCTTCACCACCAATATAAGAAATGACCTCAAAACCGTTGGTCAAACGCACCTTGGCGACCTTACGAAGAGCAGAGTTCGGCTTCTTCGGCGTCGTCGTGTACACACGCGTGCAAACGCCACGCTTCTGCGGGCAGTTCTTTAACGCGGGGCTCTTACTTTTATCGTGAGTAAGCTCACGTGGCTTGCGAACAAGCTGGTTAATAGTAGGCATAAACGTCCGTCTAAGTTAATTGAGTTTGGGTCTTCCCAAACTCAGACTACAAAATATGATCCTCAACACACGTTGGGGACTTCGTAGAACTCTCCCTTTGATCACCCTATAAAAAACCGGATGAGACTGAATGACGTACCGAACGTCATTAAGCTCAGTCGAGAGAGTAGAGATACCCAAGGGTATCGTTCTATGCCCATCGATTGACAGGCATATCGGCAAAATAACAATCGCTCAACTTCGCCTGAAAGAGAGGGAAGTTCAACGATTCTGGGGCTTAGCTTTTTGCTACCTATTCTACCCGAAGCGCCTAGTCTTATAGGCAAAGAGAGGAATAGATTGATAGCTAAACTTCCAAAAAACAACAGATTTTCGATCAAATTCCCTACTGCTGTCAAGTGGAAGCTTAGGTTTTCTTTTGTTCTTCAGAGCACTGTGAGCAGAAAAATCCAAACCGCTCCATGAAAAGAGAAAAGGTCAGAGTGTTAAATCGCTCTGACCTTCTCTTATGTGAGGATGTTACGGGAAATTAGGATTCGGAATCATCCGCTTCAGCCTTCACTGGAGCTTCCGCTTTCGCTTCCTTTTTTTCCTCTTCGACCTTCGCAGGCTGGCTAAAGGCAGCAAACGGGTCGCGCATTGGACTGGTGACATCCAAGTTGAACGGATCGGCAGCAGCAGCTTCAATACGAGCAATTTCTTCCGCTTCGAGGCGAGCCGTCACTTCGCGGTCCTTGTGTGCCTGGTGGAAAGCAAGACCCGTACCAGCCGGGATCAAACGACCCACAATCACGTTTTCCTTCAAGCCACGTAAGTCGTCGCGCTTGCCCATAATGGCAGCTTCCGTCAAGACACGCGTGGTTTCCTGGAACGACGCTGCCGAAATGAAGCTGTCCGTCGACAAGGAGGCCTTCGTAATACCCAAGAGGATATTGTCGTACATGGCAGGACGTAAGCCTTCAGCGATCACACGATCATTTTCGTCGAGCATTTCAGAACGTTCGACCTGTTCACCCTGAATAAAGCGAGTGTCACCCGGATCGGTAATCTGCACACGGCGCAACATCTGACGAACAATCACTTCAATGTGCTTGTCGTTAATCTTCACACCCTGTAAGCGATACACGTCTTGCACTTCGTCGACAATGTAGCGAGCGAGCTCTTCGATCCCCAAGAGGCGGAGAATATCGTGCGGATCCACCGGACCGTCCACCACTTCTTCACCCTTCTGAACCACCTGACCATCGTGCACCAAGATCGTCTTATCCTTGCTCACTAAGGTTTCGTGCGAGATACCGTCACTACCCGTAATGATCAAGCGCTGTTTACCCTTGGTTTCCTTACCAAACGTCACCGTACCCGTCACTTCAGCGAGCATACCAGCGTCTTTCGGACTACGCGCTTCGAAGAGCTCAGCCACACGGGGCAGACCGCCCGTAATGTCACGCGTCTTCTGGGATTCCGTCGGAATACGGGCAAGTACTTCACCCATACCGATTTCCTGACCATCACTCACCACGATCAAAGCCCCCACCGGAAGCTGAATCGTCACAGCGTGATCCGTACCCGGAATCTTCACTTCGTTACCATCGGCATCCAACAAGTGCACAACCGGACGGGTTACCCCAGCGGACTGGCCCTTGCCCGACTTCGTCGTCTTCGTGGAACGCTTCGGGTCGATCACCACCAAGCTCGAAAGCCCAGTGACTTCGTCGACCTGATTCATCACGGTCACGTTTTCGATAATATTTTCGAACTTGATCGTACCCGCGTATTCCGTGATAATCGGGCGCGTCATCGGGTCCCAATTGGCTAACTGCTGGCCAGCCTTGACTTCTTGGTCAGGACGCACTAACAGCGTAGCCCCATAAGGCACCTTATGACGTTCACGTTCACGGCCATTTTCCGTAATGATGATTTCACCGGAACGCGAAATTACCACCAAGTCCCCCTTAGAGGACTTCACGTAACGCATCGAAGACGAGTAGCCCACGGTACCCGCAGACTTCGCTTCAACGCTACTCGCCACGGCAGCACGAGACGCCGCACCACCGATGTGGAACGTACGCATCGTTAACTGAGTACCCGGTTCCCCAATGGACTGAGCCGCGATCACACCGACCGATTCCCCAGCATTGACCAAGGTACCACGACCCAAGTCGCGGCCATAACACTTCGCACACAAACCGTAACGGGTTTCACACGTCAGCGGCGTACGCACTTTGATCATGTCCAGACCAAGGCGATCGATCAAGTCACAAATGTCTTCGTCGATCAACGTACCACGAGCGATCACGACTTCGTGCGTATCCGGATTTTCCACATCCGTCGCCGTCACGCGGCCTAACACGCGATCACGCAACGCCTGGATGACTTCACCGCCTTCCACTAAGGCACGCATTTCAACGCCGTTTTCCGTACCGCAATCGTCTTCCACCACGACCAAGTCCTGCGTCACGTCGACCAAACGACGGGTCAAGTAACCCGAGTTTGCCGTCTTCAACGCCGTGTCGGCCAGACCCTTACGGGCACCGTGGGTCGAAATAAAGTACTGCAAAACGTTCAACCCTTCACGGAAGTTCGCTGTAATCGGGGTTTCAATAATCGAGCCGTCCGGTTTAGCCATCAAACCACGCATACCGGCCAACTGACGAATCTGCGCCGCAGAACCACGAGCGCCCGAGTCGGCCATCATGTAGACGCTGTTGAAGGATTCCTGACGAACCTTCTTACCATGGCGGTCAATCGTGGGTTCCGTGGACAATTCTTGCATCATCACTTTACCCACTTGGTCAGCCGTACGGCCCCAAATGTCCACCACCTTGTTGTAGCGTTCGCCCTGGGTCACAAGACCAGAAATGTACTGATCTTCGATATCCTTCACTTCCTGTTCGGCTGCACGCACTAACTGTTCCTTCTGAGCAGGAACCGTCATGTCGCCCACGCAAATCGAGATACCGGCACGCGTCGAGAGGCGATAGCCGTTATTCTTCAGCGCATCAGCAAACATTACCGTAGCACGCAATCCGCACTTACGGAAGCAACGGTTGATCAAGCGCGCAATTTCCTTCTTCTTCAAGGTGACATTCAATTCCTTGAAGCTCATCCCTTCCGGGAGAATTTCGGACAAGAGAGCACGACCCACCGTCGTTTCGTAACGAACGATCTTTTCCGTCTTTTCGCCCGTTTCCTTATTCAATTCGTATTCTTTAATACGAACCGTACAACGGGTCTGTAATTCGACCACCTTGTTGTCCCACGCACGCTGCACTTCGGCCACGTCCGCGAAGAACATCCCTTCACCCTTACCGTTGATCTTTTCACGGGTAGCGTAGTAAAGACCCAACACCATGTCCTGGGAAGGCACAATCGAAGGATCACCGTTAGCCGGGAAGAGCACATTGTTCGAAGCCATCATGAGGCCACGAGCTTCTAACTGCGCTTCCAAGGAAAGCGGGACGTGAACAGCCATCTGGTCACCGTCAAAGTCAGCGTTAAAGGCCGCACACACCAACGGGTGCAACTGTAACGCCTTCCCTTCAATCAACTTCGGTTCGAAGGCCTGAATCCCCAAACGGTGCAACGTCGGAGCACGGTTCAACATCACTGGATGTTCGTAAATCACTTCTTCCAGGATATCCCACACCACGGGATCCTGGTTGTCGACCATCTTCTTGGCGGCTTTCGGCGTCGACGCGAGACCACGCAACACCAGCTTGTTGAAGATGAACGGCTTAAAGAGTTCCAAAGCCATTAACTTCGGCAAACCGCACTGATGCAAGCGCAATTCCGGACCCACCGTAATCACGGAACGACCCGAATAGTCCACACGCTTACCTAACAAGTTCTGACGGAAGCGACCACTCTTACCCTTGATCATGTCAGCCAAGGACTTCAACGGACGCTTGTTAGCACCCGTCATGGCCTTACCACGACGACCGTTGTCTAAAAGCGAGTCAACCGCTTCTTGGAGCATGCGCTTTTCATTACGGATAATGATGTCCGGCGCCTTAATTTCCAATAAGCGCTTCAAACGGTTGTTACGGTTGATGACACGACGATAGAGGTCGTTCAAGTCGGAAGTCGCAAAACGACCACCGTCCAAGGCCACCAACGGACGTAAATCCGGCGGCAACACCGGCAACACCGTCATAATCATCCATTCGGGCTTAATACCGGAGCGTTGGAAGCCTTCGAGCACCTTCAAACGCTTGGCATATTTCTTGATCTTGGCGTCAGAGTTCGTGTCACGCAGCTCGTTACGCAAGCGTTCGACTTCACCGTCGATGTCAATGGTTCGGAGCAATTCAGCAATCGCTTCCGCCCCCATCATGGCCGTGAATTCGTCGCCATACTCAGCTGTCTTCTGAACGAAATCTTCTTCCGTCAACAACTGACCACGGTTCAACGGGGTAAGACCCGGATCAATCACGACATACGCTTCGAAGTAAAGGACGCGTTCGATATCACGTAACGGGATATCCAACACCATACCCATACGGCTCGGCAGGCTCTTTAAGAACCAAATGTGCGCGACCGGACTCGCCAAGTCGATGTGACCCATACGTTCACGACGAACCTTGGAGAGCGTGACTTCAACGCCACATTTTTCACAAATCACCCCGCGGTTCTTCAAACGCTTGTACTTACCGCACAAGCATTCGTAGTCTTTCACTGGCCCGAAAATCTTGGCACAGAAAAGACCGTCGCGTTCAGGTTTCTGAGTACGGTAGTTGATCGTTTCAGGTTTTTTCACTTCCCCGTAAGACCAAGCATGAATCTTTTCAGGGCTCGCCAATCCAATACGGATGGCGTCAAAATGATCTTCCGTCTGAACCTGACTGAAAATATCGTTAAGCGGCATTCTCATCGCTTAATTCCTCTTAGTTCTTAACGAGGTCGATGTCGATACCCAACGACCGGATTTCTTTAACCAACACATTGAAAGATTCAGGCATACCTGCTTCAATCTTGTGATCACCCTTGACGATGTTTTCGTAAACCTTCGTACGGCCAGCAACGTCGTCGGACTTCACCGTCAACATTTCTTGCAAAACATACGAGGCACCGTACGCTTCAAGAGCCCACACTTCCATTTCACCGAAACGCTGACCACCGAACTGGGCCTTACCGCCCAACGGCTGCTGCGTCACTAAGGAGTACGGACCGGTCGAGCGAGCGTGCATCTTATCGTCAACCAAGTGATGCAACTTCAGGTAGTGCATGTAACCCACCGTCACAGGACGTTCAAACATTTCGCCCGTACGACCGTCATAGAGATGAGCCTGAGTCTTCGCCGGGGTCAACTCAAGACGCTTGGCTTCTTCATCAGGGAAGGCCAAGTCAAGCATCATGCGGATCTGATCTTCCGTCGCACCGTCGAACACTGGGGTAGCAAACGGCATACCGTTCTGCAGATTACGAGCCATCGCCAGCAATTCTTCGTCGGTCAAGCTGTCGAGGTCTTCCGTCTTACCCGTGCGGTTATAAACTTCATTCAAGAAGGCACGAATCTGACGAACCTGTTCGGTCTTGAGCATTTCAGCAATACGCCAACCAATACCCTTAGCAGCCCAACCTAAGTGAACTTCCAAGACCTGCCCAATGTTCATACGAGACGGCACGCCTAACGGGTTCAACACGATGTCAGCGGGACGACCATCGGCCATGTACGGCATATCTTCCACCGGGCAGATCTTCGAGACCACACCCTTGTTACCGTGACGACCGGCCATCTTGTCACCAGGCTGTAAGCGACGGCGTTCAGCGATATACACCTTCACCATCTTCAAGACACCCGGGGGCAATTCGTCGCCACGCGTCATCTTGTCTTTCTTGTTTTCGTACTTCGCCACGTTTTGTTCACGGGTGGCATCGATCGTCTTCTTCGTGAGGTCAATATAGTTTTGAGCCTTTTCTTCTTCCATACGGAAGTCAAAGAGACGGTAACCCGGCAAGTCCGCCAACATTTCAGCTGTCAACTTCGTGCCAGCTTCAAAGCCTTCCGGACCACCCACGATCACATGACCCGCTAACTGACGACGTAAGCGGTCGAACGAGTCGCGTTCCACGATGCGCAACTGGTCATCTAAGTCACGCTTGTAGCGAGCCAGCGCGTCATCAATAATGCTCTTAGCGCGCTTATCGCGTTCCACACCATCACGAGTGAAGACTTGAACGTCAATCACAGTACCCGTCATACCCGAGGGAACACGCAAGGACGTATCCTTCACATCGGAAGCCTTTTCGCCGAAGATCACGCGTAAGAGTTTTTCTTCTGGCGTGAGCTGGGTTTCGCCCTTCGGAGTCACCTTCCCGACGAGCACGTCACCAGCCTTCACTTCGGCACCAATACGGACAATGCCCGATTCGTCCAAGCGAGACAACTGGTTTTCGCTCAAGTTCGAGATGTCGCTCGTAATTTCTTCAGCGCCCAACTTCGTGTCACGGGCAACAACGGAGAGTTCTTCGATGTGAATCGAGGTATAACGGTCATCCGCCACCACACGTTCCGAAATCAACACCGAGTCTTCGTAGTTGTAACCATTCCACGGCATGAAGGCGATCAACATGTTCTGACCTAAGGCCAATTCACCGATATCGGTCGAAGCACCGTCGGCTAACACGTCACCCTTGGCAACGATATCACCCTTCATCACCACCGGACGCTGGTTGATGTTCGTCGACTGGTTGGAGCGGGTGAACTTTTGGAGGTTGTAAATATCAACGCCCGTTTCACCCGCAATGCTTTCTTCGTCATTCACACGAACCACGATACGGTTGGCATCAACATAGTCAACAACCCCACCACGGCGAGCCTGAACCGTCGTCTTCGAATCCACAGCCACCGTACGTTCCAAACCCGTACCCACGACCGGTTTTTCCGGACGTAAGCAAGGCACACCCTGACGTTGCATGTTCGAACCCATCAAAGCACGGTTCGCGTCGTCGTGTTCCAAGAACGGGATCAAGGCAGCAGCACACGAAACAATCTGGGAAGGAGCAACGTCCATGAACTGGATGCGATCTGGGCTAGCCAAAACGAATTCACCATTTTCGCGAGCGGAAACCAATTCCTGGGTCAAACGACCCGTTTCATCCATTTCAGCATTTGCCTGAGCAATGATATAGCGGCCTTCTTCAATCGCAGAAAGGTAGACAATATCATTGGTCGCCACACCGCCCACCACTTTACGATACGGGGTTTCTAAGAAGCCGTATTCGTTCAAGCGAGCATACAAAGCGAGCGAGTTAATCAAACCGATGTTCGGACCTTCTGGCGTTTCAATCGGGCAAACACGACCGTAGTGAGTCGGGTGCACGTCGCGAACTTCGAAGCCGGCACGTTCACGGGTCAAACCACCCGGCCCTAATGCCGAAATACGACGCTTGTGCGTAATTTCCGACAAGGGGTTGGTCTGGTCCATAAACTGGGAGAGCTGGCTCGAGCCAAAGAACTCACGAATCGCCGCGCTAATGGGCTTGGAGTTAATCAAGTCCTGCGGCGTCAAACCTTCGCTTTCCGCCTGATTCAGGCGCTCTTTAACAGCTCGCTCAACGCGCACAAGGCCGGAGCGGAATTGGTTTTCAGCGAGTTCGCCGACACAACGCACACGACGGTTACCTAAATGGTCAATGTCGTCCACACCGTTGACGGGGCACTGACGAGCCACCCCATCGGCATCAATTAATTCGCAGGTGTCCTGACCATTGCGAAGCGCCACTAACAAAGCCATCGTATCGACAATGTCTTCGTTGGTTAAGGTCATCAGGCCAGTCGCGCCTTCGCGGGCAAAACGGGCATTCACCTTCATACGACCAACACGGGACAAATCATACGTGTCGGTATTAAAGAATAAGCGGTTAAAGAGGGCTTCAACAGCATCTTCCGTGGGCGGTTCACCCGGACGCATCATACGATAGATGGCCACACGAGCAGCCAACTGATCCGGCGTGTCATCCAAGCGCAACGTGGAAGAAATGTAAGCACCGTGATCGAGTTCGTTCGTGAAGATCGTTTCGATTTCCGTGATGCCTGCCAAGCGGAACTTGCCGAGCAGGTCTGCCGTGATTTCATCGTTGGCATTCGCAATGACTTCACCCGTGGATTCGTCGAACACGTTCTTCGCTAAGACGCGACCGACCAAATAATCGTCAGGCACCGTAATTTGCGTCATGCCAGCATTCTTCATATCACGAATATGCTTGGCCGTAACACGCTTGTCCGCAGGAACAATTTCCTTGCCTTCGTCATTGACGATCGGGAAGCCAAAGGTCTGACCCTTGAGGCGATCCGCGACCAAGCTCATTTGAGCACCATTGGTGGTGAGCTTCAAATGATCAAACGCGAAGAAGCGGGCCAAAATCTGTTCGGGGGTCATCCCGATGGCCTTCAAGAGGATCGTACCAGGCATCTTACGACGACGGTCAACGCGGAAGTACAAAATGTCCTTCGCATCAAACTCAAAGTCGAGCCAAGAGCCACGGTAAGGAATCACACGCGCCGAGAAGAGCAACTTACCCGAGGAGTGGGTCTTGCCTTTATCGTGTTCAAAGAAAATCCCCGGCGAGCGGTGTAACTGGCTAACGATCACACGTTCGGTACCGTTAACAATAAAGCTACCCTTTTCCGTCATCAACGGAATTTCGCCCATGTAGACATCGTTTTGACGAATTTCTTTGGTCGTCAAATTCTTGGGCGATTCACGATCGAAAATTTCTAACTGAATTTTCGCACGCAAACGGCTGCAATAGGTCAACCCACGCAACTGGCACTCTGCCACGTCAAATTCAGGCTCTTCGAGCATGTATTCAACGAAATTGAGACGTGCAAAGCCATTGTGGCTGACAATCGGGAAAATGGAGGTAAAGGCCGCTTGAAGACCGAGTTCTTTATTACGGTCTTTGGGGGCAACATCCAACTGCAAAAACTCTTCATAAGAGCGAAGCTGAGTTTCAAGCAGGGAGGGCACTTCAAGGACGCTCGGACGCGAGGCAAAGCTCTTCCGAATACGCTTCTTTTCAGTGAACGAGTACGACATGGACACTCCGTTCGACAGTAGGGATAAACACCAACGATGAATCAGAAATACTAATGACGAATAGAGCCGCTCAAGGTAGACGAGGTCCTCGTCACCCGTGCGGCTAGCGATAGGAGATGGTTTATAGTATTCGGTTCATCAAGAAGAAAGACTTTGAACTTTGTTCTCTTTAGCAAAGAAAACAGGGTTCAAAGTCTCTCCGAGGAGAGACTTTGATGAAGGGAAGTTTTTATTATCGCTTCCCTTCTTTGTTGTGGCAAGTAAAAATTACTTGAGAACAACCTTAGCGCCAGCTTCTTCGAGCTTCTTGGCCGTAGCTTCAGCGTCAGCCTTGGGCATGCCTTCCTTAACAGCCTTGGGAGCGCCTTCGACGAGGTCCTTGGCTTCCTTGAGGCCGAGACCGGTCAATTCACGAACAACCTTAATCACGGCGATCTTGTTAGCGCCAGCGTTTTCGAGAACGACGTCAAATTCGGTCTTTTCTTCGGCAGGGGCAGCACCAGCAGCGGCAGCGCCAGGAGCGGCGACAGCAACAGCAGCGGCAGCAGCGGAAACACCGAACTTGTCTTCCATCATCTTGATGAGTTCGGAGATTTCGAGAACGGTCTTGGAAGCGATCGCTTCGAGGATTTCTTCATTAGTAAGGGCCATTTTATAGCTCCGTATTACGTAGTGTTTGTTAAAAGTTTAAAAAAGTTAAATTAGGCAGCAGCCTTTTCCTTGGCATCGCGCACGGCAGCCACGGTACGCACAAAGCGTGCCGGGACTTCGTTGACGGTGCGAACGAACTTCGCGATCGGTTCGTTCATCGTAGCCATCAACTTGGCAAGGAGTTCTTCGCGGCTCGGCATCGAGGCGAGGGCTTTAACACCTTCCACGTCCATGACGTAGTTGGCCATAGCACCACCCTTGACGATGAGCTTGTCGTTATCCTTGGCGAAATTGACGAGAACCTTCGCTGCGGCGACCGGGTCAGCGGAGAAGCCGTAGACTAACGGACCAACACAGTGGTCAGCTAAGCCGGCAAACCCCGTACCATCGATGGCACGACGCACCAAAGTATTCTTGACAACACGCAACGTCACGTTGTTCTTACGCGCTTCAGCACGAAGCTTCGTGACGGCCTCAACGCTCAGCCCACGGTATTCGGCGATGATAATCGAAGCAGAGTTGGCAACAATGCCGGAAACTTCTTCAATTACAGCAGCCTTATCTTGACGATTAAGACCCATGGTCTGGCTCCACTCAGAGGTGTCCAAATCCCTTCGGACACCGGTTTCTAACTAACCGGCATACTTCTGAGAGTTTTGGCTAGTTTTTAACGCCCGACCTCTGCGTGTTTACACTCGAGGCGTGCGGTTAGAAAACACAACGCAATATCTCTCTTCGGTTTACCGTCTGCGCTGGACGTCTTGCCTTAAACAAGACAATTAAAAGGTGGGGGAGTTTTCATAAAGAAGGCTTCCTCACCCCTCCAGCGGTCTTTGACAGTAGCGGTTAATACCTCACGGTAAAAACCGCCACCCAAAGCCCTCGAGACCTCACGGTCTCTATGAGTTGATTTATCAGCCGTTAACTGACAGGGACAACTCAAACCCCTAATCTGGTATTAGCTGTTGATCGTAGCGACGTCAACGCGAATGCCCACACCCATCGTCGAGGAGACAGCCACCTTACGGAGGTACTGACCCTTGGCGGAAGCGGGCTTCAACTTCGTCACTTGGTCGATAAGCGCAGCCAAGTTCTTCTGGAGGCGTTCCGCTTCGAAGGAAGCACGACCAATCGGAGCATGGATGATACCGGCCTTGTCAACACGGAACTGAACCTGACCAGCCTTAGCGTTCTTAACCGCTTCAGCCACGTTCGGGGTAACCGTGCCAACCTTCGGGTTCGGCATTAAGCCACGCGGCCCGAGGATCTGACCTAACTGACCAACAACGCGCATCGCATCCGGGGAAGCAATCACGACGTCGAAGTTCAAATCGCCAGCCTTCACCTGAGCGGCGAGGTCGTCGAAACCAACGACATCAGCACCAGCGGCACGAGCTTCATCAGCCTTAGCGCCCTGGGTGAACACAGCCACGCGAACCGTCTTACCCGTACCTTCAGGCATCACAACAGCGCCACGAACGGCCTGGTCAGACTTACGAGGATCAATCCCTAACTGGATGGCCACGTCGACGGACTCGTCGAACTTAGCCACGGACGTTTCCTTGATCAACTTCAAGGCTTCGATAGCAGGATAGAGCTTGTTGGCTTCAACCTTAGCGGAGATAGCCTTCATGCGCTTAGTAAGCTTAGCCATTACAGACCCTCCACAATAACGCCCATGGAACGAGCGGAACCAGCGATCGTACGCACAGCAGCGTCCAAATCAGCGGCCGTCAAATCCGGTTCTTTCATCTTGGCGATTTCTTCGGCCTGAGCGCGAGTAATCTTGCCAACCTTGTCCGTATGCGGACGGGAAGAACCCTTCTGCAACTTCGCAGCCTTCTTGATCAAGATGGTAGCCGGAGGAGTCTTCATCACGAACGTGAAGCTCTTATCAGCATAAGCCGTGATCACGACCGGGATCGGAAGACCAGCTTCCATGCCTTGAGTCTTAGCATTGAAAGCCTTGCAGAATTCCATGATGTTCAAGCCGCGCTGACCGAGCGCCGGCCCGATTGGAGGAGAAGGATTAGCTTTACCAGCAGGAACCTGCAGCTTGATAAAGCCGACAATCTTTTTAGCCATTTAAAATTTCCTTATTTGGGTGCAAATGCAGAGCACAAACATGCCCTGCTCCCCAATGTGAGGTGAGAAAGGGCGTCACTATATCACTATAAAAAAGTGATTGCAACTAAAAAATGAGATTTTTTTTAGATCTTCTCGACTTCGCTGAAATCGAGGTCAACCGAGGTGTCACGGCCGAAAATCGAAACGAAGACCTGTAAGCGGCTCTTGTCGTAGTCCACCGCTTCAATGCGACCATTGAAGTCTTTGAACGGCCCCGACTTAACGCGGAGCTCTTCGCCGACTTCAAATTCAACTTTGGGTTTCGGTTTTTCAGCGCCCGTTTCAACCATGTGCTGGATGGCTGCCACTTCGGCGTCAGACAGAACAACAGGATTGTTGTTCCCTAAAAATTCAATCACACGGGGCGTCGAGTTCACCAAGTGCCACGTTGCATCGTTCATTTCCATTTCAATGAACACGTAGCCAGGATACATACGGCGTTCCGTCGTGATCTTGCGACCGTTACGGGTTTCACGAACCTTTTCAATCGGCAAGAGAACTTCGCCAAACATTTCACGAAGTTCGCTACGAGCAATGCGTTCTTCTAAGGCTTTCTTGACGCTCTTTTCCATCGAGGAGTACACATGGACGGTGTACCACTTCTTTGTGCTTTCACTCATTTCTGACTCCTAGAATTAGGCAAGGCGTAACAAGACGTCGTACAAACCCCATTCGATTAATTTGTCGACGATGAAGAGGAAAAAGGCCATGATGAACACAAAAGCCATCACCATCCCCGTTGTATTGAGGGTTTCCTTCTTCGTCGGCCATACGACACGGCGCAATTCATCCCAGGACTGACGTCCATAGGCCAACAGACGCTTACCAGAGGGGCTAAGCCAAGCCAATAAGACCCCGATAGCCACACCAGCGACCATCGCGCCTAATCGCACACCTAAAGGCTGCTCAGACAACAAAGCAAACGCAACCACGCCTGCAAGCGCAGCCAAAACCGCCAAGCTGACTAAGACGACGTCAGACTTGCTCGTAACAGTTTCAACGTTTTGGTTATTCATAACTGATCCAGAGGTGGGCGTCCATTCAATAACTATGGACGCACTTCTACCAAACAAAAGACTGATTATTTTAACCAGATCCGAAGAGGTTGCGTAAAAAAAGGAGCAACTTTCTCTCCCCCTCTGAACATCAGTCATACTAAAAAGCCAAGCTGCAACACCGTTGCAACTTGGCTTTGAATATTTTGGCAGGGGCAGAAGGAATCGAACCCTCAACCTACGGTTTTGGAAACCGTTGCTCTGCCAATTGAGCTATACCCCTATTTGGCTTGGCGAATCATATCATAACGCCAAGCTTTTCGCAAAATTATTCGATGATGGAAGCCACCACGCCGGCACCGACAGTGTGACCACCTTCACGGATAGCGAAGCGGAGACCCTGTTCCATAGCGATCGGGCAGATCAACTTCACAGTCATCTGGATGTTGTCGCCAGGCATCACCATGTCAACGCCTTCCGGCAATTCGATCGTACCCGTCACGTCCGTCGTACGGAAGTAGAACTGCGGACGATAGCCCTTGAAGAACGGGGTATGACGACCACCTTCTTCCTTCGTCAAGACGTAAACTTCGCCCTTGAAGTGGGTGTGCGGGGTGATCGTGCCCGGCTTAGCGAGAACCTGACCACGTTCGACTTCTTCACGCTTCGTACCGCGCAAGAGAATACCAACGTTGTCACCGGCTTCACCCTGGTCGAGCAACTTACGGAACATTTCAACGCCCGTGCAGGTCGTCTTGGAGGTCGGCTTGATACCGACGATTTCGATTTCGTCGCCAACCTTGATAATGCCACGTTCCACACGGCCCGTAACCACCGTACCACGACCAGAGATCGAGAACACGTCTTCGATCGGCATCAAGAACGGCTGGTCAACAGCACGTTCCGGCGTCGGGATGTAGGAGTCGAGCTGGTCAGCGAGGGCCAAAATGGCCTGTTCGCCCAACGGGCCCTTGTCGCCTTCGAGAGCGAGCTTGGCAGAACCCTTAACGATCGGAAGATCGTCACCCGGGAAGTCGTAGTTCGAGAGCAATTCGCGAACTTCCATTTCGACGAGTTCGAGCAATTCTTCGTCGTCGACCATGTCGCACTTGTTCAAGAACACGATGATGTAGGGAACACCCACCTGGCGAGCCAAGAGGATGTGTTCACGCGTCTGGGGCATCGGGCCGTCAGCAGCGGAAACCACGAGGATGGCGCCGTCCATCTGGGCAGCACCGGTAATCATGTTCTTGACGTAGTCAGCGTGACCCGGGCAGTCAACGTGAGCATAATGGCGGGTAGCCGTTTCATACTCAACGTGAGCCGTGTTAATGGTAATACCACGAGCCTTTTCTTCAGGAGCAGCGTCGATCTGGTCGTAACCCTTAGCTTCGCCACCGAACTTGCTCGCCAAAATCGTCGTGATAGCGGCTGTCAACGTGGTCTTACCATGGTCCACGTGACCGATTGTGCCCACGTTAACGTGGGGCTTTGTACGTTCAAACTTACCCTTGGCCATCTTCGGCTCCTGAACAAGTGAATTCCAGCCCCAAGATAATGAGCAGAACTGGAAACAAGTTATTGAAAAATGGGGAGAATTATGGTGCCCATGATGCGGATCGAACGCATGACCTCTCCCTTACCAAGGGAGTGCTCTACCACTGAGCCACATGGGCGCGCTTCATGAGCGGGTGACGAGAGTTGCAACAAGTTAGCCTTGCTGGACAACTGTGTTGTCCTTCCGCTCTGCTAGATTCGCGTAAGCGAAAGTTTCGCTGGTGGAGAGGGATGGATTCGAACCATCGTAGGCGTAAGCCAACAGATTTACAGTCTGCCCCCTTTAGCCACTCGGGCACCTCTCCGTTGCGAGGAAACAGAACTATACACCCTAAGTATTCCATCGTCAAGGCTTTGTTCTCAAAAAAACTCAAATTACGTATAACTACGTAATTTCACCTAACGCAACCTCCCGACAAGTCGTTTAGTATTGAAGCATTACCTTGCCAAGAACGATCTCGAAGTATGTTTGACGCCCATCTCACCAACACCCTCACGTTGTGGGGGCTTTTCGCTGTACTGATTCAAGTCGGCATTATTATTGCGGTCTCGGTGCGCGTCATGCTCACTCGCCACCCACCAGGATCTTCGTTTGCTTGGATTATTATTACAGCCGTCATTCCCTATGTCGGCTTTATCCTCTATTTACTTTTTGGTGAGCGCCCCATCGGACAATGGCGCGAAAAACAATACCGCCGTATTCATCACGAACGGCTCGAGCGGATTGCCCAACTCACCTCCGATACGCTTCCCCCCACACTGATCGAGTATGCGCCGCTTTGTCGCCTAGCGAGCACCGTTTCTGGATTTCCCTTAACGACGGGCTCCCGCGTTAGCTTACTGTCCGAAACGGATGCCATGTTCCAGTCGATTCTTCGCGACATCAACGCTGCCCAATCCAGTATCGCTATGGAGTTTTATATATGGCAAGTTGGCGCGTATGTCGATGAGGTGATTGCAGCCCTTGTACGTGCACGTCAACGTGGGGTTGAAGTGCGTTTACTCCTGGATGACTTTGGTTCACGCAAATTCTTACAAAGTCCGTGCAAAGAACAATTGGTGGCCTTGGGAATTCATATCGTCCCTGCGATGCCCATGAAATGGCTTTCCATGCTCGGATTAGAACGTGCGGACCTAAGACTCCATCACAAAACCATTGTGATTGACCGCCGTGTTGCGTATACCGGGAGTCTCAATATGATTGACCCGAGCGCTTATGAAGATGCGGATGTCGTCGGACATTGGGTCGATGCGTTGGTTCGCATTGAAGGACCGGCCGTGGATTCCCTTAATGACGTCTTTTGGACGGACTGGTCAATCCATACCGGGGAAAATGCACCTTTAGCGTTGGCGTCCAGTGACGCAGTTGGCACCCCAGACGGTGCAAGCGTCTTGACCATCCCCTCTGGTCCTTACAGTCAGAACGACCCCAATTTTTATTTGATTCTGGAGGCCCTATCGCAGGCCAAAGAAACTCTTACCATTACAACGCCCTACTTTGTACCTAATGAAGCGTTATTGGCCGCGCTTCAAAATGCCGCTCTGCGAGGCGTCAAAATCACCCTCATTTTGCCTCGCAACAGTAACAATAGAGCGGTCGCTTGGGCGGGTCGTCGTCATTACGAGGCATTGCTCGAAGTGGGGGTTAACATTCTGATGTTTGGCCAAGGGCTACTTCATACCAAAACCATCTTGGTAGACGGACGATTTGCCCTATTTGGGACAGTGAATTTAGATAACCGCAGTCTGCACCTTAACTTTGAAACGACACTACTGATCTTCGATGCGGCACTCGTAAAATCCCTCACGATGCTTGTCGACGGGTATCAACAACACTCCACGCACATCGACCCCGTAAGCTGGCATAACCGTCCCTTTAAAGACAAAATAAAAGAGGGGTTAGCGTATCTCATCTCCCCTCTTCTTTGAGTCATTATTTCGATGACTGGTCGTTCGATTTCACATCCACCGCTTCGATGTCTTCGGCCTCACGTCGCACCTGAGCGCGATATTGCAGTAGCTCTTCCTTTTCTTGCTGAGCAGAAGTGGACGCATTCGGGTGTTGTGTCCACGGCTGCCCTGAGGAAGTACGTTGTCCAAAGCCAGGCCACTCTTGCGACGTTTGACCTTGTTTTTTCAATTTATAGTACTGCCAGCCTGCGTACACCAACCCGGGGATCACAATAAATAGAATAATCGGGGAAATAATGGCAATCGCGACGACAAAAGCTACGACAACCAGTATCAAATTGATCGCACTACCCAACAAATTGGACACGATATAGCGAAAATCAACTTTTGACATAGTATTTTTTATTTTCTCCTTGCCTACGCAACAAGCCCTGCTCAAAAAACCTTACAATCACGCTTTACTTTAGGGGTTATCCTTATCCCATCTCTTGTTTACAGGATGGGCAATTCGAGTGTGCTTACTGGCATTGTAACGAGCGAAATGAGGCATTTGCGTTCTCTTACCTTTGAATTTTCACATAACTCGGCTCGCTTTTTGTAAGATATTGTCCAACTCTAAAACCGATTGTCTCAAGAATATCTTTTCGAGTGCTTCGTGGCGCTCTTCTCGTGAGACGTTGATTCGGTAGTACTTTCAAATCTTGTAACGTTACTTTTTACTGACATCCGTCCTTTACTACAAGAGGCACGGATGATGAAAGAATATGGAAAACAATTCGAAAATGAACCTTCCTGACGTCCAGTCTTCTCACGACCAGCGTAACATTGCGATTACGCGCGTGGGTATTCGTGATGTCACCTTGCCTATTACTGTGAAATCTCGCAATGGTGTGCAACCGACCATTGCTAAGTTAACCATGACGGTGGCATTACCGGCTGATCAAAAAGGCACGCACATGTCGCGCTTCATTGCCCTCATTGAAGAGCACGACGGCGCTTTTGATCGTGCATCCATTCATGATCTCATGGACAAGATGTTAGAACAGCTGGGAGCCACATCGGGCACGATTGAAATGCGTTTTCCCTTCTTTGTGAAGAAAACAGCTCCCGTCAGTGGATTCACGAGTCTTATGAATTATGAGGCTGCCTGGATTGCCAACACGGAAAACGGCACCACCGAAGTTCGTCAAGAAACGATCACTCCGGTGACCAGCTTATGCCCGTGCTCCAAAGAAATCTCCAAGTACGGTGCACACAATCAGCGTTCTCACTTAACTAGCTCACTCATTCTCAAGTCGGACATGTCCCTTGAGGATCAAATTAGCATCAGTGAAAACTCGGCCTCGTGCCAGTTATGGGCTCGATTGAAACGTGCGGACGAAAAATACGTCACGGAATACGCCTACGAACACCCCAAGTTTGTAGAAGACATCATCCGTGATATGGCCAAGGCACTCAATACTGACGATCGCGTGCTTGCCTACCGCGTTCAGGCGGAAAACTTTGAATCCATCCACAATCACTCAGCATTTGGCTGGATTGAACACGACAAACGCTAACAACTGTCGTCGTTTCGTGTTATAAACGCTTATACTGTCGACCCGTTGACCCCGTGGCAACGGGTCGAAACATTTGCTTATCGAATTTCAAGCCTTCATACTCTCAGTTTGCCCCGAGATGGGTAAACTGTTAGCAGTCGACTCTATATATCATTGCTATTTTTTTCACCTATGCTAGCTCAACAACAAGAGACCGTTGCCTCCTTGATCAATGAGGCGCTTCAAACGCTCAATGTCACCGATGTCAATGTCGTACTCGAACGCCCTAAAAGCGCCGAGCACGGAGATATTGCTTGCACAGTTGCCATGCAATTGGCGCGTGTTTTAAAGAAAAAGCCTCGCGATATTGCTGAGTCATTAGTCGAGTTAATTAAAGCCAATCCCAAAGCGTCCAATCTTTTCAAGCAAATTGAAATTGCTGGGCCAGGATTTATTAACTTCTACCTCAATGACGACGCGCGCTTTAGCACCATCCGTGACATTCTCCAGAAAGGTTCCTTGTTTGGGTATAACGATTCCCACAAAGGTGAATCCGTGTTACTCGAGTTTGTGTCGGCAAACCCGACTGGGCCTCTGCATTTAGGGCATGCTCGCCAAGGCGCATTGGGCGATATTTTGGGTAACCTGCTGGCAACACAGGGCTGGTCTGTCACCCGCGAGTTTTACTACAACGATGCCGGGGTACAGATTAGCAATTTAGCTAAGTCCATTCAGTTACGCGCTCGTCAGTTAAAGGGCGAAACCATTGAATTACCCGAAGACGCCTATCACGGGGAATATATTGTCGCCATTGCTCAAGATTTCTTAGCGGGTAAGCCCGTGCATTGTCACAACGGTGACATCGTGGAATCCACGGGCGACATCAACGACATCGACCTCTTACGTCGTTATGGCGTGGCCTACTTACGCAACGAACAAGACGATGACTTAGCGCAACTCGGCGTTCGTTTTGATAACTTCTATCTCGAAAGTTCGCTTTACACCTCTGGCCGCGTAGAACGCGCAGTCGCCGAAATGATTGAGTCGGGGTATACCTACGAAAAAGATGGCGCCCTTTGGCTCAACACCACAGCCTGTGAAGCATTGGGTGTGCACGACGACAAAGATCGTGTGATGCGTAAGGCCGATGGCACCTTCACCTATTTCGTACCCGATGTGGCCTACCACATGGCTAAATTCGAACGTGGTTTCACGAAAGCCATCAATATTCAAGGGTCAGATCACCATGGCACCGTCGCTCGTGTGCGCTGCGGTATCCAGTGTTGTGCGAAGGTTCTCGGTAAAACGATCCCGACCACCTTCCCCGACTACATCTTGCATAAGATGCTCTCTGTCGTGAAAGACGGCGAACCAGTGAAAATGTCCAAACGTTCGGGGAACTATGTCACGTTGCGTGACCTCGTTGATATGGCTGGACGTGATGCGGCTCGCTTCTTCCTCGTGAACCGTAAAGCCGACGCTGAATTTGTTTTTGATATTAATTTGGCTCAGGAAAAGAGCGACGAAAATCCGGTCTACTACCTCCAATATGCGCATGCCCGCATTTGCTCGGTATTTGCGAATGCACAAAAACAGGGTTACCGTATCCCCACCACGGACGAATTTTTAAACACCGATCTGAGTCCGTTAACGGGTGAAACCGCTGGCTTATTGATCAACAAGCTTGCTGAATACCCCTCGTTATTGACGCAGGCTGCCAATGATCATGCCCCGCATACGCTATGCTATTACTTGAAGGATTTGGCAAGTCAATTCCATTCCTTCTACAACGCCGAACGCATTCTTGGTGATGATGACAAAGAACGTAATGCCCGCTTAGCACTCCTTGCAGCAACCCGTCAAGTGTTAGCCAATGGGTTAACGCTCTTGGGCGTCAGTGCTCCGGAGTTTATGGCCAAGCGTGACGAATAATTCCTTTGTGGAGAGTGTGCTGTGTCTCAATCTCGTTTTTCTACTGGCTTTGGTGGCTTTCTCTTCGGCATCATTTTTGGCTTAGCCGTTGCCGCAGGGGTAGCCTACTATACGCTGAATTCTCCTGTGCCTTTTGTCGAAAAAGTACAAAAGGTCACAGCAGACGTGGATCCTGCGAAAGAACTGGCGGGAAATGTCGATCCCAATAAGGCCTTAAATGCTGCGTCGACACCCGAAACGGCTCCTGCCCCTGAAGCAGGTACCGTAGCCACGGTAACTGCCAATACGACGACAAGTGCTCCGGCTCCCGTCGCGAACAGCACACCCAACACGGCAACCGCTGCCAACACCGCCTCTGCGGATAACCAGCCCCAACGAGACGAACAAGGCAAGGCTGCTCAGCCAGGGAATGTCACTGTTGTTTCTTACTGGGTACAGGCTGGGGCATTCCGTTCACAAAAACAAGCAGAAGAACGTCAAGCAGACTTAGCTATGCGTGCCGTTGAAGCTCAACTTCAACAAGCAGGCAATATTTGGAGAGTCCGTATTGGCCCCTTTGACGATCGTAACAGTGCCGTTGAGATCCAAAATATGCTCAACGATCAAGGTATTCAGTCAACGCTCATTAAGCAAAATTAAAGCTTAACCGTGTTTACTTCTTATACCCTCTGGCATCAATAAATAATCTTTCTTGAAGGACGTTCATCATGATTACTCGTCGTGCATTACTGGGGGCAGGTGCCCTTTTAGCCGCTTCGCCTAGTTTCGGTGCACCCAGCTATACCCCGGGTCAGCAGTATCTTGTACTTAATCCCCCGGTAGCTTCGGATCCCAATAAGATTCAAGTTATTGCCTTTTTTGCCTATACGTGCCCGCACTGCTTAAATTTTGAACCAACGCTCGAAGAGTGGATGAAAACCGTTCCCGCAGACGTTGAAGTGACGCGTTGCCCGGTCGCTTGGCAACCGAAATACTTCCCGTTCTCGGAAACCTACTACGCCCTTGAATCCTTAGGTTTGCTTGACAAGTTGAGCCGTCCTTTCTTTGAAAGCGTGATTTATCAGACGCACAGCTACAACGCTGATAGTGCCGCTAATGATATTTTGGACTTTATGGTCAAAAACGGCGTGGACGCCGAAAAATGGAAAGCCACGGTTCGCTCGTTTGGTGTGCAAAACCGCAATCGCGTGGCATTCCAGCTCTGGCAAGCCTACGGCATTGACTCCACACCGATGGTCGGCGTAGCAGGTCGTTTTACGACGGGTCCGCATTTAGTAGGCTCGCGCAATGCTATGCCCGATGCGCTTAACTACTTGATCGATCAAGTTCGCCAGTCCCGCAAGGGCTAATAACGCCAATCTCACCCTTCAAACGGTGGGGGTAACACTACTCCCACCGTTCGTTTTTATCTGACTTAGCACATGCAACTCAACGTTTTTATCACTGGGGCCTCGAGTGGAATTGGCCTAGCCATGGCTCAAGAATTTGCCCGTCGAGGAGCAACGGTCGGACTCGTCGCTCGTGACCTCACTAAGCTCAACGCAGCACGCCAAACACTCGAAAACCCTGATCGTCACCAAGTCTTTTTGGCCGATGTGACCAATAAAGACGATATGGTGCGTGTCGCTCGCGAATTTACCCAGCGTATTGGTGAGGCTGATATCGTCATTGCTAATGCGGGGATTTCTCACGGAGTCAAAACGGAGTATTTTGAAGATTTAGCCGTACTGGAACAAATCTACAAAACCAATGTCTTCGCTATGGCCTACACCTTCCATCCGTTTATTGCGAGTATGAAGGCCCGACGTGCAGGTCAGCTCGTCGGGATTGGATCAGTAGCTGGCATTCGTGGGTTACCTGGGTCGGAAGCGTACTGTGCCTCCAAATCGGCCGTAATCACGTATTGTGAAAGCTTGCGTGTGGAATTGAAAAAGTCAGATGTCCTCGTACAGACCATTTGCCCAGGATTTGTCAAAACCGCACTGACAGCCAAAAATCCCTATAAGATGCCGTTTGCACAAACTCCTGAAGAATTCGCGCGTGGTGCGGTTCCCGCCATTTTGAGTCGCACCACTTATCGTGTGATCCCTTGGCAAATGGGAATTCTCGCGAAAATCTTGCGACTATTACCCAATGCACTTTTTGATAAAGTAACGGCCAATCGCAAACAAAAACCTCGACTGGCCGATAAAAACTAAATACGCTAGACCAACGGAGTCAAACCAACCTTTTGACTCCGTTTTTCTTGTCTACCATGGCGTGACTTGTCCGCTCAGGTCAGGAATCTCGGAAGGAAAAGACGGTTCCAGTGCGAGCGTTTTTTCATACGCCAAGACCTCCGTGTTCACTAGGGTCAGAATATCCTCACCGTAATTCTTTGCACGTGTTTCACCAATGCCTGAAATCCGAAGTAGCGCTTCGTCGGTTTGAGGACGCTGAACAGCAATTTCGCGCAAGGTGTAATCGGGTAACACTTTATAAGGTGCTTGCCCTAAGCGATTGGCAATGTCGGTCCGCCACGCGCGTAACACCTCAAAAAACAGCTTGTCCCGTTCATTGAGTATCGGTTTACTCGCCTTGGCGTGTGACGCAATACGTCGTGCATAGCGCAGTGATGGAATTTTTATCGCAAGCTCACCACGTAAAAGCGCTTTAGCGTTATCCCCCAGCCGTAAGACATTGTGTTGGTTCACATCAATCCAGACCACATGATGCACCAAGAGCTGTCGCAAAATGCTGCCCCACTCACCTTCGGGAATATTGCCCCCAATGGCCCAGGTCGAGAGATTCTGGTGGGCGTACTGTTTTACACGGCTCGACTCACGCCCTAATAAGATGTCCAAAATATGCTCCACCCCGAAGTTAAACCCACTGGCTTGTTGTGCGCGGTAAATGCATGAGACCAACTTCTGAGCTTCCGTTGTACGATCGAGCAACTTAGGTGGATGCACACAGTTATCGCAATGCCCACACGGCGCAATGGTTTCCCCAAAATACGACAGCAAATATTGCCGACGGCAACCTGGACACTCAATAAACGCCATCATTGCATCCAGCTTTTGGTGATTCAGCGCCTTATAGCGCTCATCTCCCTCGCTCGTCTCAATGAGGTAGCGTTGTTGCCGGACATTGTGTTGGGCATAACATAGCCATGCATCAGCGGGTAAACCATCTCGACCTGCACGTCCAGTTTCCTGAAAATAGCCCTCTAAGGACCGTGGCATATCAAGGTGGGCAATAAAGCGCACGTTGGGTTTGTCAATTCCCATGCCAAACGCGATCGTGGCCACCATCACGAGTCCCTCTTCACGTAAAAAGCGTTCTTGGTGCTCTGCACGCACCTCAGCGCTTAACCCTGCGTGGTAGGGTAATGCAGGGATTCCTTGTTGTGTCAGACTATTGGCTACGTTTTCCACACTGGAGCGAGCAATGCAATAAACGATGCCTGCCTCATGAGCATGCTCCTGCTGAATAAAGTGCACCAGTTGTTGAATCCCGTCCCCTTTTTTCTCAACGACCTCATAGAAAATGTTGGGGCGATCAAAACTCGCCACGAATAGCTGGGGCTCATTAAGTAAAAGCGAAGCAATTTCTTGGCGTGTTTTTTCATCGGCCGTTGCCGTAAGCGCAATGAGCGGAACCAGAGGATACCGTGTTTTCAGGCAAGCGAGAGCTTGGTACTCGGGCCGAAAGTCATGGCCCCAGACACTCACGCAATGCGCTTCATCAATCGCAAAAAGTGAGATAGGGACGCTATCTAAAAGGGTTTGAAAGCTCGACAACGCCATCCGCTCAGGGGATACGTAGAGAATATCAAGCTCTTGACGCACAATCTTCTGCTTGACTTCAGCCTTCTCTTCAGCGCTTTGACTGGAATTAAGACAGGCCACACGCACGCCTAGATCGGCTAGCGCTTGGACTTGGTCCTGCATCAAGGCAATCAGCGGAGAGACCACCACCGCCATTCCTTCACGAAGCAACGCAGGAATTTGGTAGCACAGGCTTTTTCCACCCCCCGTAGGCATCAAAACCAGCGCATCGTGCCCCGCCACCACCGTTTCGATCACTTGCTCCTGAAAACCACGGAAGCAAGCATAGCCAAACGTGTTTTTTAGAATCTCCTGTGGTGAGCTTTTGCTGTGCATGGTTGAACCCGCTCAATCGCCTCAAAAATCGTAATGGAGCAATCTTAGCAAAAATAAAAAAACTGCTCTCGATGCCCATCGAAAGCAGTCTTCAAAGGAGTGGTATTGGGTACGCCATGTGCATACCCAACCTAGCGCGTTTTAGGCCTTTTTCGCTAAACGCTCAGCACGACGACAAGCGGCGATTGTGAAGAGGGCATCACTCGAAGAGTTCAACGCTGTTTCGGCGGAGTCCTGAAGCACACCGATAATGAACCCAACTGCAACAACCTGCATCGCGACATCTTGGTCAATACCAAATAACCCGCAAGCCAAAGGAATCAACATCAACGACCCGCCCGGCACACCCGAAGCACCGCACGCACAAAGGGCAGCGACGAACGAGAGGAAGATGGCCGTAGAGAGGCTCACTTCGACCCCCAGCGTGTAGGCTGCGGACAACGTGAGCACCGTAATCGTAATGGCAGCGCCAGCCATGTTAATCGTGGCACCAATAGGAATCGAAATCGAATAGGTCGACTCGGGCAAACCTAAACGACGGCAAATATTCAAGTTCACCGGGATATTCGCAGCCGAAGAACGCGTAAAGAAAGCACTCACCCCCGACTCACGTAACGTCATAAACGTAATGGGGAACGGATTTTCGTGCGTCGTGAGCCATACTAAGAGAGGGTTCACAATAAAAGCAACGAAGGCCATCGACCCCAAAAGTACGGCCAAGAGGCGAACGTACCCAGCAAAAACATCGATACCCGTGGTCGCAAACGTTTCTGCGACCAAGCCAAAAATCCCAACAGGAGCAAAACGAATCACTAAACGGACCACAAATTCCACCCCTTTGGCGGCATCATTTAAGACTTCTCGGGTAGAGTCCGACGAGTGACGCAACACAATACCCATGGTGACGGCCCACGCCAAAATCCCAATGTAGTTCCCATTGGCAATGGCCTTAACGGGATTGTCGACCACATTCAGAATCAAATTGCCCAACACATCGGAAATCGCTCCTGGCGCTGTGACGCTCTGAGCGGTTGCCATCAACAACTTGGTGGGGAACATAAAGCTTGCGATCACTGCGACCACAGCAGCCACAAATGTACCCACTAAATACAACACCATGATCGGTTTGATATGAGCTTTCTCTCCATCAGAGAAATCTTGGTTCGCGATGGAACTCATCACCAAAACAAAGACCAATACGGGAGCGACTGCCTTCAAGGCGGTCACAAATACTTTTCCTAAAAAGCCGGCGCTTGTCGCCGCGGACGGCATAGCGAAGGCGAAAATAATGCCCAATACGAGGGCAACCAAAATCTGTTTAACTAGCGATGCCTGCAAAAACGGCACCGCAAATCGCATAATATTTCTCATAAGGTAGGACTCCAAGAAGGACATTCGGTGAATGTACAATCTGTTACGGTTGCTGAAATAACATAGCAAAAATCAATCCATGATGCGTGACGGAAATCCCTTCACTCGACCATTTCTCCGCCATGCTTCCATTTGTTAATCATTCTCTTGACTTGCCTCAATAATCCTAAGCAACCCATCCCAAAGGGTTTTTACTGCCATCTTTGGTGGAAGAACCGATTTCACGAGCCCATTTCCTGAAATCGATTCACAATGTGAATCCGCCTCCCCACCCCTATGCAGTTTGTTAAGATTAGACCATTGTCACGGTTTCCTTGTGGGGCTCAGAACACTCATGTCACGTCGACCTGCTATTGGATTTGTCCTTACCTGCGTATTCTTAGATGCGCTCGGTATTGGACTCATCATCCCTGTGCTCCCACATCTGATTGGGAGCCTTGCTAACGGCAAAGACGAACAAACCATCTGGTACGGCATCATCATGATTAGCTATGGGTTGATGCAGTTTTGCTTCGCCCCTATTTTAGGCGCCCTTTCCGACCGTATCGGACGCCGCCCGGTTCTACTCAACGGGATATTAGGCCTTGCCTTAATGATGATTGTGCCTGCGCTGAGCACATCCCTCTGGCCCATCTTGCTCTCACGCATTGTCGGTGGCATGATGAGTTCCAACATTGTCGTCGCCCAAGCCTACATTGCTGATGTCACCTCTCAGGATTCACGTATTTCATCCTTTGGAAAAATTGGCGCCATCTTCGGCATCGCTTTCGTTCTTGGGCCAGCGTTGGGTGGTGTTCTCGGACAAATTGACCCCCGTCTTCCTTTCTTAGTCGCCAGCGCGATTTGCGCTTTAAACTTCCTCTATGGGTTGTTTGTATTACCCGAAAGTTTGACGGAAAAAAATACAGCCCCGCTCAGCTTTAAACGCCTCAATCCTTTTGGCGCGATTCTTAATCTCGGCAAGCTCACGGGTATTCGTCCATTCCTACTCATCATCGTCCTTTTTACGATGGCACAAAGTTTGATGCAGTGTACATGGGCACTCTATGGGGAATATCGCTATGGCTGGACTCCACTCTCCATTGGGCTGAGCATCTTTGCGCTTGGAATCTCCATTAGTCTCACGCAGGGGGTCATTCTGCCCCGTCTGACTCAACGCCTTGTTGCCGATAAAATTATCCGCCTCGGTCTCTCTATTGGGGCCATCACGATGCTATTGATCGGCTTTTCTCCATGGGGTTTGGTCAGTTTATGTCTTATCTGCTTATTTGCGGTCACGGGGATTGTTGGGCCAACGATTCAGGGGGAAATTAGCCGGCGTTGTGAGAGCACTAATCAGGGGGTCAATATGGGGGCTGTCAGTTCGCTCAACAGTTTTACTAGCGCGGTTTCCCCTATGATCGGTACGCCACTCTTGATGGTCACCTCACGACACACTCAGAATCTCTGGCTCGCAGGGACACCCTATTTCGTCTGCTCGTTGATGCTCATGGTTGCACTCGGAATCGCGTTATACGTCGGCAACATTTCTGAGCGCTAAAAAAAGCGCTTCATCCCAAAGAGGAGAAGCGCTTAGTTGTCTAAAGCGAAGCGAGGAGACCGTTAGATCTTTTCCGAGACCATATCAATGGATCCACAAGGACATTCGTAGGCACATATGCCACACCCCTTGCAGTACTCGTAATTAATCGCGAACTTTTTCCCTGGCCCTAACTTAATAATGGCATTGTCCGGGCATACACCGTAACAATTATCGCATTCAAAACAGTTACCACACGACATACAACGACGGGCTTCGAAAAGCGCGTTGTCTTCATTGAGCCCCTGTTGAACTTCGTCAAACGTACTCGTACGTCGAGCCAAATCCAATTGCGGACGATGAGTCTTGGGAGCGTCCGCGTAGTACCAAGTGTTCAAGCGATCGTAACTCGCATTGCCCATCCAGTGCTCTTCACCCACAATTTCAGCCGTGAGCCATGCATGGATCGCACGTGCTGCCTTCTTGCCATGACCAATGGCAACCGTCACATTGCGTTCACCCTTAACCATGTCACCACCAGCAAACACGCCAGGCACGGAGGTCATCATTTGTTCATCAACACTCACGACCCCGTTATCGGCATTGAGGCCTTCAAGACCCGAGAGCAAATTAAGATTGGTTTCTTGCCCCAACGCCAACACCAAACTATCAGCGCCCACGGTTTCGAACTCGCCTGTCGGCTGCGGTTTGCCATTCTCATCAAGCACCATTTTTTCGATGCGGATTTCCCCTTGGTCGGCTTCCTTAATGGTGGAAAGCCATTTCATCGAAACCCCTTCTTCAATCGCTTCTTCGATTTCGAATTGGTGTGCAGGTGCCTTTTCGCGAGTACGGCGGTAAACCAACAAAGGTTCTGCGCCCATACGTTTCATCGAACGTGCCACGTCAATCGCGGTATTGCCCCCGCCGTAAACGACGACCCGACGACCCAACATGGGTTTGTCTTCGCCTTCCATCGAGCGAAGTACCGACACCGCATCGACAACACGCGCCGCATCCCCTGCAGGAATATAAGCACGGCGAGCCAAACTGGCGCCTACCGCTAAAAAGACGGCATCGTATTGACCCGCTTGCATTTCTGCCTTCAGGTCCGTCACCTCACGACCAAGCTCTAATTCCACCCCCATATCCAGAATGCGGGCGACTTCTTTATCCAAGATATCTCGCGGTAAACGATACTTCGGGATCCCATAGCGCATCATGCCACCAGCAGCAGGCGAGCTATCGACAACATGGACTTTATGACCCAAACGGGCTAAATGATAGGCCGCAGAGAGACCAGCTGGGCCAGCGCCCACGACAAGCACGCGCTTTCCTGTGGGCGTTTCACGTTTCGGTAACGCCCAACCTTTTTCGAGTGCATGGTCACCTAAGAAGCGTTCCACCGCATTAATCCCGACAGCCTCATCCAATTCCCCACGGTTACAGGCCACTTCGCAGGTGTGATAACAAACACGTCCCATGATCGCCGGGAACGGGTTATCTTCCACGATTTGATCCCAGGCCAACTTATAGTCGCCACTTTGGGCATGGAATAACCACGCTTGACACTTTTCCCCTGCCGGGCATTTTGCATTACACGGCGGGAGACGGTTCACATAGACGGGACGAACGGTACGCCAAGTACCAGTATGATTTGCCAAGGATGAACCCACATCCAAGGTAATAGCGAAAGGTTTACTCATTGTTTACCTCGTTAAACGCGACCTGCACGCTGGTCCGCTTGCAAGGGCACTGGACGGAGCGCCGTCGGTTCATCATCGTCACTCAACATATCGAATTCACGGATATTGCGGTCGCACACGGCTTGCAAACGTGCCAACACGGCAGGGTCCGCATTCTTACTAAAGAGATGAGCAAAACGTTTTTGCGGTTTCAAATACTCTTCAACCGGGACCTGTTTACGAATCTTATTGACGCGTGTCACCACCCCATACTCTGCCTCATACACAGGGAAGAGGCCACTTTGGTGAGCCAGACGAGCAAGCGACACGGTACGTTCGGATGCCGAGCCCCAGCCTAATGGGCAAGGGACGAAAATATGGATATAACGAGCGCCGCGGAAACTCATGGCCTTCGTCACTTTTCTTTCTAAGTCGCGTAAGTCTGCCACGGTCGCGGTCGCCACATACGGGATCCCATGAGCCATGGCCAACAACGGCACATCTTTGCCTTGGCCCCACACATTCCCAGGTTCTGGACCCAAGGGCATCGTCGTTGCCGTACGCGCCGTGGGTGGCGTAGCCGAAGAACGTTGCACCCCAGTGTTCATATAGGCTTCATTGTCATAGCAGATATAGAGCACGTCATCGTTACGTTCGAACATCCCTGACAAGCAACCAAACCCGATATCGGTCGTACCGCCGTCACCGCCCATAGCAATCACGCGCGTCGCTTCAGTACCATTTTTGCGCGCCTTCATGCGATAGGCAGCTGCCATCCCCGTCGCAACCGCAGCCACGTTGCCAAACAGGGAATGCACCCAAGGCAACTGCCAACTGGTTTCTGGATAAGGAGTCGAGAACACTTCCAAGCACCCCGTTGCATTGGCTGCCGCCAAATTGCCATTGACAGCCTTAATGGCCGCATCGACGGCATAGCGAGCCCCAAGGGCTTCACCACAACCTTGACAGGCTCGGTGCCCTGAGGTGAGCGCATTCGAGCGATCCATACGGGCCTGAATGGATCGTTCGTTTTCATCGAGTAATCGATTACCGGCTACAAAAGTACCCGTTTGATAAAAATGAATCACTTCGCTCATGGCAATTCCTCCCCATTGGCCAACTTACGCATATTGACCTCTTTGTTCAGGGCTTCCGCGACTGGCCCCGTATGGCGGGCATTCGCCTCGCGTGCCATTTGTTGTTCAACCAAACTACGGTCAAGATCTAAGAAATACGGCTCTTCCGTGATACCTTCGTGGTAGGCCTTGGTGAAGATATCCGCAAAACTTTGCTTGCGAACGGCGCGTCCACCTAAGCCAGCAATCACTGAATACTGTTCAATCGGTAAGCCGCGGATGGCTTTCATCACATCAAGCGCTACAGCACCCCCTTCTCCGGCGCCCACCATACGGTCAATGACCAGTACCTTCTTCACTTGAGACAATGCTTCACGAACAGCAGCGAAGGGGAAGGGACGGAAACACGTCAGGCCAATCACGCCAATCTTGAGACCAGCATCACGTAAATCATCCACTGCATCCTTGATGGTTCCTAAGAGCGAGCCCATGGCAAAAACACACAGTTCAGCATCTTCCATACGATAGCTACGCAACAAGCCCCCCGAGTCACGTCCAAATCGCTGAGCAAACTCTTGTGAAACCCGTTCAATGACAGGAATCGAGCTATTGAGTTTGTGGTGAGCGAGGTAACGCACTTCAGTAAACGCCTCCGGCCCTACCATGGCCCCGATGGAATAGGGGTTTTGAGGATCCAGCACTTGGCGGGGTTCATAAGGAGGCAAAAACGCGTCGACGTCCTCCTGAGACGGGATATCCAAGTTTTCATACGCATGCGTTAAAACGAACCCATCCATACACACCATGACGGGTAAGCTCATTTCTTCAGCGATCTTGAACCCTTGGATGTGTAAGTCGAGCGCCTCTTGGTTGGTTTCCGCAAAAAGCTGAATCCACCCCCCATCACGTTGACTCATCGAGTCGGAGTGGTCATTCCAAATGTTAATCGGAGCCCCAATCGCGCGATTGGCAACCGTCATCACAATCGGAAGTCCTAAACCGCTCGCGTTGTAGACCGCTTCCACCATGTAGAGTAAGCCCTGAGACGCGGTCGCAGTATAGGCACGACCACCAGCAACGGATGCACCAATCGCAACCGACATCGCCGCAAACTCGCTTTCCACGTTGATGTATTCGCAGTTCTGCAACTCCCCTTTTCGACAAAGCGCTCCGAGCGCTTCCACAATATGGGTTTGGGGAGAAATTGGGTAAGCACACACCACATCGGGTCGACACAAGGCTACCGCAGCAGCCACCCCCTGACTACCTTCGAGTTGTTTTCTCATCCTTGTAGCTCCTTCATGACATGTTCAAACGACAACGTGGCCACCTCGGCATTCGCCTGGGCAATACGTCCCGAGAACTTATCGTTATAGGCTGCAATAACACTTTCGAGTTTCAAAACCTTCGTCATTGCGGCCATCCCAGCTAACATGCCAGCCCCAGGCAAAGGGCGACCAATTTTTTCGAGGGCAAAACGCGTAGCAGGCACCGTCACACAGTGGCCTGCAGGAAGGCTTGCCTCTAGCTCACTTAAGCCCAACTGCGCAAACGTTTTATCGGTGTTGATCAACACATACCCGTCAGGGCGTAACCCTTCAAACACATTACCGCTCGTGAGCAATGTACGGTCTTGAATCAATACCACATCCGGTTCTTGTACGGGTTCACGTAAACGGATTTCTTTGTTGTGAAATCGAGCAAAAGCCACTACAGGAGCACCCGTACGTTCCGACCCAAAGCTGGGGAACGCTTGGGCGTAGTGCTTTTCCATAAAGCCAGCCAAGGCACACATCTCTGCCGCTGTGACCACCCCTTGGCCACCACGACCGTGGATTCGAATCTGAAACACCAGTATCCCCTTTATCCAATTCCCGCAGAGCCTTGCCGCTCGATGGAATTGTCTGAATATCGTTTACAAAAGACTATCGAGCTTATCCCGTCTGCCACTAGTGCTACGGCACTAAAACCGCTATAGTCAAATCATAGAGTAAGGCTACTGTAGACATTGCCCTTCATTTTTTCATTATGTCTGGGCAATTCGTTTTCTACACAGCCTTAAGGAGTCCTCGCCATGATACTCGACAACCGTAAATCAATCGCTATCCTAAATGCTGTCATCGTATGTCTGTTCGTAACGGGCTGTACAGGAATCACCCCCTTCAGTACCTCAAGTGAACCTGAGAAAAAAGCTCCCGTGGTTCTCAAGAAAAAACTATTTGTCTGGTCTGCAGACGGTGAAACACGTTTACGTTGCGCCCGTGATGGCGAGGGTTACTACTGGCAATATCTTAACGCGAATGCACGCTTTAAAACATCCTCTGGAAAGATGATCGCCCGACTAACCGATTCAGGGGATATCGTTACCCTCTCAGGAACCACGTTTTCTCTTTCACAACCCCAGCTAATCCAGAGAACTAACAATCGAGACCTTCCTGAGGTGTACTACGATATTTCTACTCAAACGCAAGAGAAAAACTATCAGGAGGTTTCCCGAACCGTGCGTTCACAAACACGCGGAGGTGTTCCACTCACCGACTGTGCCGCTGGACAACTCAATCATGTTTTAAAAGTTCCATTTAAAGCCACTTATACTTTCGGAACACGACCTTAATTTGTTTGTCGCTGTCTTTGCGCGAAACACGCATCCGAGTAGGCACTTGCTCTCCCATAGCCCAACTGCCTACTCTCGCTTTTTCTTTTACCTTATCGGGGCTTATCGCTAGGAAACTGGTGTAATTTTTGGTAAAATTAATAGTCTACATTTCGTCTTTTACCGGAGAAGCTACACATGGTACCTGCCGCTACAACGGTCGGAGGCTACCTTCAGAGCCTTCCTAACGATCGACGCGTTGCAATGGCGAGAGTTTGCAGTATGATCAGACGCTCTGCCCGTGGCGTTCGTGAAAGCATGCGTTACGGACTCGCGTTTTATGAACTCGACGGCCCGTTGTTTGCTGTTGAGTCTCAGGACAAATCACTGACTTTGTTTATCGCAGAAAAAAATGTGATTAATGAATTCAAGGACCAAGTCCCTTTTATTAACGCTGAACGTTGCACCATTGAATTCTCTGACCTCAACTGTCTTCCCTTAGACGTGGTTGAAAAAGTCGTCCGTGCCGCTTTGGCGAGCCGTCGTGCTCGTAAAAAAGAAGAGATTCCCTCTCAGGAAGAGTTGTTAGCCTTATGGGGAATTTCGGAAGAAGATGCGGCCGTGGCTCCGCCTATTGTACGTATTGTCGTCAACCGAGACGATGACGAAGCCACAGGAAATGAAGAGGTTGTCGAAGCCTCAGCAAAATCCTAATAGACCGCTTTTCGTCAGTTTTGAATGGAAAAAGACTTCCACGACACACGATGGAAGTCTTTTTTTGTCGGCACTGCGATCCGCTACAACGCACTGATCCAATTCTGGATTACCCGAGAAATATCATCGGGACACTCCGTAAAGGGCCAATGAATACACTCCACCATATCCATATGCCCATGCTTCAGACGTTGGGTCCAAGCGCGCACTTTCTCGGGAGAGGTAATTTTCCCCGACGTGGCAGCCACCACCAACACCGGCCGAGGGAACCGGGAAATATCCGCTGACACTCGACTGATTTCGATTAAATCCCGAGTGTAGTCCGCCGTGTGGATATGACCAAGATCTTTAAAGGGGGAAGAGTATTCTTTGATAAACGCTTGAAGCTGATCCCCCCCTTGAGAGAGCATTTCACGGGCAACCTGATCGTGAGCTCGCAAACTGTAGTAAGGAAGCTGGCGCTTGATCCCCAAACGATTAAACAAACGGGCGAGTGACGAAATCACTTTCAGATAAGGTCGCCACGCCCGCTTCTTAATAGCCACCTCCGTGAGTGCTTCATCCACGAGCGGATCCACTAGCACCAAGGCCTTGGCTCGATCGGGATACATATGAGCAAACTGCATGGCAATATGCGCCCCTAAACTATGCCCAACCATGACTGCTTGGGGCACATTCAACGCGTCGAGAATCGCCTCCAAATCCGCACTATGCGCCTCTAGAGTACCCGCCTGACGCGTTTCACTACTCGCATGCCCACGTAGATCAATACGTACCAGATCCCACGATTGTTTTAGCGGGGTTCGTTCGACAAACTCTTCCCAACGGCTAGCATTGCTACCCACGCCATGCAAAAACACGAGTGTACCTTTGGCGGGTAACTCGCTTGCAGGCAGCACCGAGTACACAACCGGGGTGCCGGCGCGAAGAATAAACCCTCGCACCTCATTGGGTAGCAAACGAAATTTCAGTCGATCCGCTACCTCGTTAATCTTAAGATCCTGACTCATTGAGTGTCGTTCCTAATTTTTGAATCTGTCGATAGAGCGTACGGACACTGATCCCTAGCTCTTTAGCTAAATCTTTGCGAGAGCCGTGCCAGGTTTCTAATCGTTCTCGCAAATATTGCTCATCATTGAGCTGCTCAGAGAGGGCCTTATCTCCTGAGCCCACGCGAGCATTAACATACCCGATTTCACTTAAAACATCTACTAGTTCAATCGTGTCGGAATGACAGAAAATCGACACGCGATTTAATACGGCTGAGAGCTCTGCAACATTCCCAGACCATTCGCGTTGTTGCAACTCTTTAAGCGCTGCACTCGAGAGTTTTTGTTGGCGTCCTGAGACGGACTCGGCCAAAATCAGTTCACAAAGCTCTGGGATATCCTCTTGACGGTCTTTCAAGTTCGGAACATCTAACCGGCTGATGGCTAACCGATAAAAAAGTTCTTCATTAAAGAGTCCTCGTTCGACCAATGGCTTTAATTCACGGCGCGTTCCAAAAATCACGCGAATATCCGCCTTTTCTCCACCTTCGTTCCCTGCAACAAAGTAGCGTCCTGTTTTCAAAAACTGCAGAATGCTGGCCTGCATTTCATGGGACAACTCGGCCACATCTGTTAAGTAAAGCGTTCCTCCGGTCAACCCTGTACCAAAGGCACGGTTAATTTCACGTGCCAACTTTTCTTCCGTCAGCGTGAGGCACTCCATTCGTAAAAACGCTTGAGCAGCTCGGCGAGAGTTTTCATGCAACACCTTTGCAAACACCTCTTTACCGCTTCCGGTTTCCCCGACAAAGAGAACGGGAACATCCAAGGGAACTAATTGTGCGATCTTCGAGAGCAATTTCTTGACGGCTTTCGAACGTGTCACCAGTCCCACACGCTCCAATTGTTCTACCATGCCTTCGGAATCGCGAACGGTTTCCATGAAATACGAAGGCACCCCATCGGAGCGCACCACGGGAACGGTTGACACTTCAACAAAGCGACTTCCTGACATCGTGTTTTGCCGACGGAAGGTTTCTTCATTTTGCTTCGTAATGAGGCTTTGTTCGAGCGGACAAACTTCCCCACATGCCGAGCAACGCTTATTCAAATGAAACACTAATTCATAGCAAGGTCGGCCCTCATAATCTTGTTGGCCATACCGATGCAAGAAAGCTCGGTTTGCATAGGCGACCGAAAAGTCATTGCGTATTAATAGTCTCGGCTCATTGAGCGAATCCAGAATGGTCTTTAATTCCGATTGAACAGCCATATGCCACCCACTGACAAAAATAAGTCACATTGGCATTAATAGTGGCACACTTTGCAAGAAATTGTCAATTTTACGTAGAGTTACATCTCTTAAACGCTTATTTCATGCTCTCTTTTCACTTAGTATGAGGGGAGTTGGAAACGTCGACACTAGTCCAAACTATGAAAACAAAACTCAGGAAAACCCCAAACTCCAAGTTACTTCTTGAAATTGCGGTTGTCATCGCCTGTAAGTTGTTCGTTATTTTTTGCCTCTGGTACTTTTTCTTTAGTCCAGAGCACCGTCCAACAGTAACGCCGAACTCTGTGAGCAACGCGTTTATCGGGACAGAGACAGCTGCCGACCGATCTCCCCAAAAATAATTAACCTCAACTACATCTGGAGTCCTCATGATCCCTTCTGATCTTGTTGACCTGTCACGTCTGCAATTCGCAGCTACAGCGATGTACCACTTCCTCTTTGTCCCTCTGACATTGGGGTTGTCTTTCATGCTTGTTGTCATGGAATTAACGTACGTCGTCACGGGCAAAGAACTTTACAAAGATATGACCCGCTTCTGGGGCAAACTCTTTGGTATTAACTTTGCTATTGGTGTTGCTACAGGTATCACCATGGAGTTCCAGTTCGGTACGAACTGGGCTTACTACTCCCACTATGTGGGTGACATCTTTGGCGCCCCTCTCGCTATTGAAGGTTTAATGGCATTCTTCTTGGAATCCACCTTCGTCGGTCTTTTCTTCTTCGGTTGGGATCGTTTAAGCAAGGGTAAGCACTTCTTTGCCACCTGCATGATGGCCTTAGGGACCAACCTCTCGGCCATGTGGATTTTGATCGCGAACGCTTGGATGATGAACCCCGTGGGTTCGGAATTTAACTTCACGACCATGCGTATGGAAATGACCAACTTCTGGGCGGTGATTACGAGTGAATGGGCGCAAGCTAAGTTTGCTCACACTGTCGGTGGTGGTTATATGACGGGGGCCGTGTTTGTCCTCTCGATTTCCGCGCTTTACCTCTTACGTCGTCAGGACGTGAAGTTTGCCAAAGCGTCCTTCCGCTTGGCTGCTGCCTTCGGGATTATTGCTTCCTTCATCACCTTGCACATGGGTGACGAATCCGCTTACTTGGTTACGCGTGATCAGCCCTCCAAGATTGCTGCGATGGAAGCTATTTGGGATACCCATCCGGCTCCTGCCCCGTTGACACTGTTTGCGATGCCCAACAAAGAAGCCCAGCGTAACGATATGGAAATTACCGTTCCCTGGCTCTTTGGGTTGATGGGTACGCGCTCAGTCTCGACCGAAATTCCGGGGATTAAAACGATTCTTGCTGACTCTGAACGCCGTATCATCAGCGGTCAGAAGGCGGTCGATCTGTTAGCTCAGTTGCGCAAGGATCCGAAGAACGAAGCGTTGCGTGCAGAATTCTTGAAGGTCAAGGACGATTTAGGCTTTGGTCTTTTGTTGAAGAAGTACGTTGAAGACGTCACGAAAGCTACGCCGGAACAGATCAAGCAGGCTGCTGCCGATACGATTCCGAACGTTACACCGATGTTCTGGGCTTTCCGCACCATGGTGGGTAGTGGTATCACTGTCGCTTTGGTCTTCCTCTTAGGCTTGTACTTCGGTATCAAGAACACTTTGACGGAAAAGCGTACGTACCTCAAGCTCGCACTCCTCATTCTCCCCTTACCTTGGCTTGCCAATGAAATGGGATGGTTTGTTGCTGAATACGGTCGTCAGCCGTGGACTATTTTCAATATGCTCCCGACTCACTTGTCCGTTTCTTCGCTCTCCGCAGCGGAAGTCGCTGGCTCTTTGATTGGTTTCTGCGTGCTCTACACGGGTTTGATCATTGTAGAAATGTGGATTATGATCCGCTATTGCTCCAAGGGTCCAAGCTCGCTCGGTACGGGTCGCTATCACTTTGAACGCAACTAAACCGAGGAGATAAAACATGTTGGAATATGCAGTTCTCAAAGTCATTTGGTGGCTTTTCATCGGTGTGTTGCTCATTGGCTTCGCCATTATGGACGGCCATGACATGGGGGTGGGTACCTTGTTACCCTTCCTCGGGAAAAATGACAACGAACGCCGTATCATGATCAACTCGGTCGCACCGCACTGGGACGGTAACCAAGTGTGGTTGTTGACTGGGGGTGGTGCGATGTTTGCCGCTTGGCCGATGATGTATGCAACGGCCTTCTCGGGCTTCTACATCGCCATGCTCATCGTGCTATTTGCTTTGATTTTCCGTCCGGTGGCCTTTGACTACCGCTCCAAAGCCTCTGGCACCAAGTGGAAGCAAAACTGGGACTGGGCCTTATTTATTGGCTCTTCGGTTCCTCCGATCATCTTCGGTGTGGCCTTCGGTAATCTCTTACAAGGGGTTCCCTTCCATATCGACGATACGATGCGTCCGATCTATACGGGTCACTTCTTCCAGTTGCTTAACCCGTTCGCCTTGTTGTGCGGCGTGCTCTCCTTGGTCATGATCGTCTTCCATGGTGCCAACTATTTGGTGCTCCGTACGGAAGGGGACTTGCAGAAGCGTGCTCAGAGTGTCTCGAGCCTGGCTGGTTTACTCACCGCTGTGCTCTTCATCCTGGGCGGTCTCTGGGTCTACTTTGGTATTGACGGTTATGTTGCGCATGGTGTGGACCCGAATGGTCCGGCCAACCCGCTCGCTAAGACCGTCGAACTTCAGGCTGGCGCTTGGTTCAACAACTTCAATTCCTTGCCCATTTTGTGGGTAGTGCCTGCCTTGGCAGTGGTTGGTGCGCTCTTTGGCGTTCTCTTCATTCGTCAGTTAAAGGCTGGCTTTGCCATCGTGTGCTCAAGCGTGATGCTCTTAGGTGTCATTTTGACCCCGTTGGCTGCCATGTTCCCGTTCGTGTTACCGAGCTCGAGCGACTTACGCTCCAGCTTAACCATGTGGGACTGCACCAGTTCTGAACTGACGTTGTTGGTGATGCTCATCGTTACCTTGGTATTCTTGCCCTGTGTGTTGATTTACACGGGCTGGGCTTACAAGGTTATGAGCGGTAAGCTGACTGACAAGTACATCGAAAAGAACACGCACACCTTGTACTAATTGCTCATCGTGACTCGCGCTTAGCGCGAGTCACCCTAAAAAAGGAATTACCATGACGTATTTTTATTGGGCCTTCGGTGTTTCGTTTGCCATCCTTTTCGCCGTGACAGTCGAAACCTTAGTTTCGCGCCATGACGACTAACGCGCCCGCTCCCAAATCCAGTCATACGCTACTGCGAGTACTTAGCTTACTCGCAGCAGCGGCCACCATTGCTCTGATTGTTATCTATCCTCGGGCAATCGCTCCTGACAGCGCATCAGTGCCACATGGGTGGCTAGAGCTCATGCTTTACGGTATGAGCATTTGTTGGGTGTTCGGGTTAGGTTTTACACCCCAGAAACCCTTATTCCGCATGCTCTTACATCCCATCGTCGGTTGGGTTTGCTTGCTTCTAGGGGTCTGGAAAGTCTTTTTCTAAGGGGTAAACCCGTGCCAAACTCCTTGTACGAACTCATTGGAGGCGCGCAAGGTCTCGAGCAACTGGTCAAAGCCTATATTGACGTATTGCGTACTCGACCAGAAGCTCAACACTTACGTAGCCTCTATCCTGATAATCTCGATCACTACGAACTGCGCATGATTGAATTTTTATCAGGTTGGCTTGGGGGACCTGCTCTCTACCTCGAACGTCATGGCATGCCCATGCTTCGTGAAAAGCATCGTGGGATGCCCATCGATGCACAAGTTCGAGACGAGTGGATGTTTTGTATGCGTCTAGCGCTAGAAAAGACCATCCAAGATAATGATCTACGAGTTACCTTAGAGGGAGCCTTCTGGCGTATGGCCGATAGCCTCAAGCACTAACAAAAACGCAGCCCGATAGGACTGCGTTTTTTCTTGCCTATTTCACGAGCATCAAAATCGACCCTGCAGCGATTAAGAGCCCTCCGAAGAGCACATTCCAGCTAGGCGTCTCACCTAACAATAAAAAGGCCAATCCCATAGTAATCACCACTGAAAGCTTATCTATCGGAGCAACACGCGAGAGTTCACCCACTTGAATCGCCTTGAAATAAAAGAGCCAAGAGAGTCCTGTGGAAAGCCCAGAGAGCACTAAAAAAAGCCAAGTGTTGCGGGGCACATTTTTTATACCAGAGAGTTCATGGGTGCTCAGCACAATCCCCCACACGAGCAACATAATCACCGCTGTGCGAATGGCTGTCGCGAGATTCGACGAAATATCCCTCACACCCACCTTGGCAAACACGGCAGTCAAAGCCGCAAAGGTAGCGGACAAAATTGCATAGACCTGCCACATCATTGCTCAACTAGTCCCAACGTTGGAGAGTTTTAATCACCACCTCAACATTATGTTGATCGTCACTTACCCACATAACGCCATCCTGGATGGTCACGGCGATTTTCATATTGCGATTCACAAGAACCGCTAACGCTTCCACGTAGTGTTGATCGATAGCATAGACAGTCAGTTTATCGATTTTGCCTAGCTCGCCTGCATGGCTACGCCACCAAGGCTCATACTTGGCTTCATCGTAGGTTAGAATCACCACCTTGCCACTACGACCGGCGGCTTTACGCACCTGTTTCACATCGGGCCAACCGACGTCAACCCATGTGGCAATCGCCCCTGTGTCATCAATCTGCCATAGTGCAGGCTCACCCTCCGTCGACAGTCCACGTCCAAACTCCGTGCGTTCATCCGCATGCTGACAAAAGGCCAGCACACGTAGCATCAAACGCTCTTGCGTTTCAGAGGGATGTTGTGCGACCGTTAAAACATGCTTACCATAGTAGCCACGGTCAATGTCTGAAATATCTACCGTGACTTTATGCACGGTTGCACCCAATGCCATACGTTGCCTTTAATACTTGCGTGTCAGAGAGGTAAAGACACGTGGTTTACGAGCTTCAGCCAACCATAAATCATACGGTAGGCCACCCAAATCCCTAACACAAAAAAGCCGATCATATAAACCAGTAATCCAATCCCAAAGACGACAAGCACCGTGCCCACCAAGAAGGTCAACACCATCCATAAAAAGGCTCCCCAGAATGTGCGGATCTGCCAGGCAAAATGGGAATAAACATACGTTCCCTGCGCATCCGAACGGAAGACGTAGTTAAGAATGACAGCAATAATCGAGGGCCAAGAGAAAACAAAGGCTCCCACCACGGTTGCGCCCGTGAAAACACCAATCACAATCGAAGTCAGGTGGAGTGCATAAACCACGTGTGTGATAAGCAAAGTGCCTGAACTGGGCTCATATAATTGAGGTTGCATTGCTATAGTCCACTCCTTAAAGAAAAATGGGCTTGTGAACGTCACACCAAGTAAAGCGCTTCGGCTCCCCTTACCGAGAACCTTGACGATAGAGATGAGTGAATTTTTAACTACGTACTGGCCGTTATGCCTTTTTGTTGTTACTCTGCTTTGGAGAGAGTCGGGTCTACTTCTCGCGTCCCTCTATGCGGGGCTTCACTTCACTGGGTGGGTTGAAGCGTGCAGTATAGTCCTCTTAGCAAACCTCTGCTTTCTTCTGATCGGGTATTTACCCCTCGTGAGGACTAAGCAAACTGCAACAAAAAGTATTACACAAAATGTGCCCCACACAATTACAATAGACATAATAGGTTTTGCTCGGCTCATGAGAGTGTTTTGGCTTGCCCATATTCCTCGTGATTACCCACTGAACTACATGAAAGGCCTGTGGCAATCTGCTGACGCGCATGGTGTCCCCCGACGTCACGTTATGCTGGCAATCTTGCTTGCAGGTGCATTGTGGTTTTACCCGATTGGGGCCCTGCTGTCGTGGATTCTTGATAGCATAGTCACTCAAGGGAATGCCCTCGTGGTAGCACGGTATCAATTCTCGGGTTTCGCCCTAATTGCCATTGTTTTAGGCGTGGTGATTCGTATGGTGTTCGAACGAGCACGTATACGCTTACAACCTCCCTCATAAGGCAATCAAAGAGCCCAGCACACCCCCATGCAAAGGAGTTTTTCATGCGAATTCTGGTCGTTGAAGACGATGACATGATCGGCGAAAGTGTCGTAAGTTTTTTGGAAAGTGAGGGTTATGCCGTCGACTGGGTGACCGATGGGCGAGCAGCCCTTTTGGCACTCAAAACTACCCCCTTTTCTTTGGCGATTCTTGACTTAGGACTCCCTGGAAAAGACGGCTTACAGGTGCTCAAAGAGATGCGCTCCGACCACAATACCACGCCCGTGCTAGTCACTACCGCTCGGGACACGGTCGATGATCGTATCAAGGGACTCGATAATGGTGCCGATGATTACCTGGTCAAACCTTATGACTTAGACGAATTAGTCGCTCGTGTTCGTGCCTTGATTCGCCGTTCAGCAGGTCGTGCCGACCCAGTGATTGAGCGTGGTGAATTACGTATTGCGCCCGCCACCCGTGAAGTCACATTCCGCGGTGAGCCCGTTATCTTGTCCTCAAAAGAATATGCACTGCTCGCAGCGCTCGCAGAACGCGATGGGGTAGTTTGGAGTCGCTCTCAGCTAGAGGAACGCCTGTATAACTGGGACAATACCGTGGGGTCGAATGCCATTGAAGTGCACATCCACCACTTACGTAAAAAGCTATGTGATAGCGCCATCAAAACCGTCCGCGGTGTTGGGTATTTGTTAGAGACCTAAAACGGATTCCGATCCTGATGCGCTCGATTCGTCAAAAGCTACTCTTTACCTTATTAGGGGCACTGCTGGTGGCTGGGTTTAGCACAGCCGCCGCCACCTTTTTTTCTGCGCAGACCGAATTCAGTCTCTTTATGGATACCCATCTAAAAGAGACAGCGGAATCCCTGCGTGAATCCCTCTTGCAAGCCTTCCGTGACGGGAAACATCCTGAACGCCTTACCATTGTTGGGGACGCTCAGTCTTATCACATTACTGTGCAGGTCTACGACTCCACGACCAATACGGTCTGGGTGCGCCAAGGCAATAAACACCTGCCTTTTACGGAAGAGCCTGGGTTTACCACCGAAAAACTCGATGGTATTAATTGGCGATCTTACTCCGTGGCCGCTGGTCCGCTCATCATCACCGTGGGCCAAGACATCGCTGTTCGCACCCAATTAGCTGCAGCCTCAGCCTTCCGTGTGTTGCAACCTCTGTGCTTTTTGCTTCCCTTTATCGCAATCGCCGTGTGGATCGTCGTGGGGGATGGTTTAGCTCCGCTTGAGCGCACCGCGCGCTCGGTAGCACGTCGTTCGCCCACCTCACTTGAACCGATTTCGACCAAAGGGCTTCCACAAGAACTGGCTGGACTGGTGCTCAACATTAACTCCTTACTGGAACGACTCCGGGAGAGCCTCTCTGCACAACAACGTTTTGCTTCCGATGCGGCTCATGAACTGAGAACCCCACTCACCGCGATTAAGTTACAAGTGCAATTAGCCCAACGAGCGAAGACCCCGGAAGCGCAGGAAAAATGCTTTGAACGGTTGAATGAAGGTATCAACCGTGCCACGCGACTCGTCCAACAACTGCTCACCTTGGCACGCCTTGACCCTGATGCGAGCGCGAAAACCCTCACTACGGTGAAACTTGACCTATTAGCCCATAGTGTGGCTGAGGATATGACACCGATTGCGCAACAAAAGGCGATCACCGTCGAAGCAAAGTCAGAGCCGGCCTCCACCGACGGCATGGAAGACGCTATCCGTTTGATGATGGCCAACCTTACCGACAACGCCATTCGCTACACTCCTGAAGGTGGGCGTATTGAAATTCGTACCTATACCATTGAACAAGACCAAAGTGTGATTGAAATTGCTGACAACGGACCCGGGATTGCTCCTGAAGAACGTCAGCGCGTATTTGACCGGTTCTACCGCGCCCTAGGAACCAAAACCTCTGGCACGGGACTCGGACTCGCGATCGTCAAACGAATTGTTGACATTCACCACGGCACCATCGATATCAGCGACGGCCTTGATGGAAGAGGAACGACATTCAAAATTGTCTTGCCTAAGCTAGGCGCCTCCAGCACAACAGCTTAGGAAAAGCTTTGAGTTTTCAGTAACTTATTATCAGCCTTTTGAATCTGTGATTTGTTACAAACTTAACCTAAATCGGGCAAGGGTTACGAAGGATATGCAACTTGACCAAAGCACTTGTACTAAAGTAACCCTATCGTTTATGGATCAACGGGGAAGATACCCCTCTTTGCGGAGAAATATTTGATGTTGACTAAATTTTTTACTCGTTCGACCCTTGCTTTGGCCATGGCTACTGCGCTTGGTCTCTCTGTGACACTCTCTACCCCCGTCGAGGCGGCCGTCTTTGGTTCGGATACGCAAGCTCAGGCAGGTCAATTGCCTGACTTTGTTAGTTTGGTAGAAAAAAATGGGCCCGCCGTGGTCAATATTCAAACCGTACGAAAAGCCCGTAAATCCTCTGGTATGAGCGGGATGTTGCCTCCTGGATTGGATGAACGTGGAGCAGAAATTTTCCGTCACTTTGGCATTCCGTTTGACTTTGGTGAAATGATGCCCCGTGAAATTCCGGAACAACGTGGTACGGGCTCGGGCTTTATCATTTCCTCGGATGGTCTCGTGATGACCAATGCTCACGTGGTGGCGGATGCGGATGAGCTGATTGTCCGCCTTACTGACAAACGTGAATTCAAAGGTAAAGTCTTAGGCTCCGATACCCAGACTGACATTGCGATTGTCAAGATTGATGCCAAAGATTTGCCCGTGTTGCGTATGGGTGACTCCTCCAAGCTGAAGGTGGGGGAATGGGTAGCGGCTATCGGCAGTCCTTTCGGTCTGGACAATACCGTGACGGCAGGCATTGTCTCGGCCGTGTCTCGTGATCTGCCGAGTGACCAATATGTTCCTTTTATTCAGACAGACGTGGCGGTCAACCCGGGTAACTCCGGCGGTCCGCTCTTTAATATGAAGGGTGAAGTGGTCGGGATTAACTCGCAAATCTTCTCCACCTCAGGTGGCTTTATGGGCTTGTCCTTCGCCATTCCAATCGACTTAGCGATGCAGATTAAGGATCAACTCGTTAAAGACGGGAAGGTCACACGTGGTTATGTCGGCGTCTACATCCAGGAACTGGATCAAGAGTTGGCTAAGAGCTTTGGGTTAGAAAAACCCGAAGGGGCCCTCGTCACCAAAGTGGAAAAGGGTAGCCCTGCGGAAAAGGCGGGCTTGAAGACGGGTGACGTGATTGTGGCGGTGAATGATCAAGCGGTCAACAATTCCATCGCCCTGCCACGTATCGTTAGCGTCTTGCCCCCAGGTAAGAAAGTGCAATTCACGGTGATTCGTGACCAGAAAAAACAAACGGTCGATGTCACGATTGGCGTGAATAAGAACGCAAAAAATGCCAGTAACACAACACCTGCCGATGAGGTGAAATTAGGGGTCACGACACGCCCCTTAACGGAAGAAGAAGTCAAGAAGTATGAAACTGAAGGCTTACTCGTCACCAAGGTCGAAGGGTTGGCTGCGAAGTCTGGGGTACGTCCGGGCGACATTCTGGTGTCCGCCAATGGGAAAGCCCTGGAAGGGGTTGACGACCTCAAAGCCGAACTCCGCGGATCAAAAGTTCTCTTACTCATTCAACGCGATGGTGGTCGTATCTTCTTGTCGGTGAAATTCCCCAAGAAAGACGAATAACCCTTAAAGAAAAACCGCACATTCAGTGCGGTTTTCTGCGACAAGCCTCTACACCGTAACAAGCTTCGTTACGGTGTTTTGCTTTATGCCGTTGTCTCCGTTTCTCCCTTGAGATTCACAATAAAGCGTGAGCCGCCCGGTACGTTTTCATGAGTCAATGTCCACTTGCAACGCTGACAAACGCGTTGCACAATCGAGAGTCCCAGCCCATAGCCCATGGCATCTCGACCATTGGACGCTTGGCGACCTCGATAAAACGGTTGGAACATTTTGACCACTTCATCCGAATCAATACCCCCGGCACTATCCGTGACTGTTAAACCCTCAGGCGTTTCTCGGACGACCACTTCGCCTTGTTGAGTATAGTGAATCGCATTACGCACGAGGTTATTTATCACACTGCCCAAAAGAGACATCGGAAACATCCCGGTGCACTCATGCGTCGGAATGACACGAAACGTAATACCGCGTTTTTTGGCCTCAGCTGCCCAAGAGTCTTCGATGCGCTGTAAGAGCGAGGGAATCGTATCGGCCTCCGAAGCACCATAACCGCGAGAGTCACGTGCAAAAGCAAGAAAGTCGTCGACTAAGAGATGAATATCCCGTGCTGCAATGCGAGCGCGTTCCAGTTGGCGACGTTGGCGGTCCGTTAACTCCGAGTCACTGAGTAGCTCCAAGCTTCCCTCAATCACATTCAGGGGATTACGGATTTCATGACTCACGTCCCCGGTGTACATCTGCTCTCGTTCAAGTGCTTGGTGTAAGCGTTGAAGCGCACTATCGCAGCACTCCGCCAAAATGGTGATGTCGTCATGAAGAGGGATCTTAGCAATCGGCTGGTAGTGGTTGGCTGCACTGGATGCGGTCACTTCTTGCGCCAAACGTTTCACAGGATCCATCACGATGCGATAAAAAATGAGCCCCCAAATCAATCCCAATAAACAAATCAATCCAGCCACCAAAAGCACAATGTTTTGCATGACTCGTTCGACTTCATTAATATCACGCTGATCCTTAACTAGGATATAGTCATGGCCATGGATCCGTTCTCGGAACACAAACAGTGCTAGGGAGGGACTCTCCATTTCAGAAAATCCCAAGGGGGAAGTAGTGAACTCCTCTGGAATGGGCGTCGTCCAAGGATGGTCCCCATAGAGCCAAACACCTTCATTTACCTGAGGAGCGACATTATTTTCCAAGGCTTTGACTTTGGCATGCAGTTGGTCCGCCATATGTTCGCCCGAAAGCCTCAATTCAACCCATTCAAACCCATAATAAAGGGCGACAGAATAAAACAGCGTCACCCCGGCCATCACGACGGTTGATGCTAAAGCGATGCGCTGTCCAAGGGTCGCGTTCCGTAAAAACCGTTTTCCACCTCGGATAATCCACTTTCTCAGCATAAAGTCTGCTCTGATAAAAAAGGGACGGAGCCATCCTGTTAAGGGGGAAACTCCGTCCACACGACTTGTAACACTTAGGCTCGGATTGACCAGCCAATCCCAGTATGGGTCAAAATCAGCTTCTTTTCAAACGGCTTGTCGACGACTTGACGTAATAAATACACATTAGCACGTAAGCTGTCAGAGTCGGGAGGCTCTCCCCCCCAGACCACGCTCTCTAGACGCTCACGACGCACAATGTTGGGACTTTGGCGCATCAGTTCATTTAATATTTTCAGTGATGTGGGCTTTAATTGAATCTGAATTTCCCATCAAAAATTATCCTCGTGCCCGCCGTGGCTACGGCGGACTCTGGGGAATGGTCGAGTTAACCAAGAAAAGTAAGCACCTCTTCAATCGATTTGCCACTCTTCAAAAATGCCTCTAAGAGCATGTTTTTTAAAAGCTCTTCTCTCTCACGATCGATTCTTTCTAACTCTTTTGTTAAGCGCTCGAACTCAGCCTTAGTGGCCTGTATTTGCACCAAAGTACTTGAGCGTTGGACATCGCTATTTTTCAACGCTCTCATTGCTTGAACTCCCATGGTCGCTTACTCCTCATCACACGGCATTTCAGGGGCGACGGCTGCGGTGAGTCTACCTGCAATGTTCAGGATTCTTACCTTGACTTGTTCATCACTCAATCCAATGGCTTG
>OOCP01000268.1_pt1 | contig 68899 bp, 46 predicted proteins | sample 1671511 | NCBI WGS metagenome assembly OOCP01 (sample SAMN06348164, study PRJEB24527) | human gut metagenome | biome: human gut; feature: ankylosing spondylitis patient; material: feces | host: Homo sapiens | place: China | collected 2015-10 | reverse complement strand
AATGGTTCCTTGGATGAGTGGCTTAGTCAGCGGTCTGCAAAACCGTGTACGGCGGTTCGAATCCGCCAGGAACCTCAAATGTCACTCTAAAGCCCTTGAAAGTCAAGTACTTTCAAGGGCTTTTTTTACGGAGACCGTTTCGGAGACCACTTGAAAATTATAGTTCCTGCTGGGTGCTCTCGTCAATTCCCGCATTATGGTATGGTACAATAGGTACTGTGTTTAATTCTTTATTTTAGGCTTTTCCCTATCGACAATTATAGTATTCACTAGTTTTTTATGATTTTCCTGCGTTACTTTTGTTATAAACCAAAAGAAAAACGCCATGAAAAAGATTTTATTTATCCTATTTGCTACCCAATTTATTTTGGCTCCTTATATAATAAAGAGCTATGGTGCAAATCTTATTGAAGACAATTATGAGTATTCGGGAGTTAATCAAGGGAGAAAGACTGTCGAAAAGGATATCTTTGGAAATATCATCATTCGTGATGATAAAGGCAATAGGAAGACCATCGAAAAGGATATTTTTGGGAATATCACTATTCGTGATGATAAAGGCAATAGAAAGACCATTGAAGAGGATATTTTTGGAAATATTACCATTCGTGATGATAAAGGCAATAGAAAGACTATTGAAAAAGATATTTTTGGGAATATCACCATTCATGATGATAAAGGCAATAGAAAGACTATCGAAGAGGATATTTTTGGAAATACCATCATTCGTGATGATAAGGGTAATAGAAAGACTATCGAAGAGGATATTTTTGGAAATACTATCATTCGAGACAATAAAGGTAATAGAAAGACGATTAAAAAAGATATCTTTGGAAATACCATTATCGAAGATGGCAAAGGCAATAGAACAACCATTAAAAAAGATATTTTTGGGAACGAAATAATTGAAAGTAGTGATGGTCATAGAAAAATTATCAAAAAGGATATTTTTGGAAATACAGTTATTGAGGATTATTAAAAGGTTATATTTATAAGGAGGAAATGTATCAGACTTATCTTCTTGTACTGATTTAGGGGTTAGATCGATTAACTGATAATGTGAAATTAATGGTGATATTAAAGAAATATTTATGATCTTTGTACCCATGAATATCGGAAATTAGTTGAATAGATTGATGAATCGTATAAAAGGTATACTTTATGCAGCGGTGTCTTCCTCTACTTTTGGACTGGCTCCGTTCTTTTCCCTCACTTTATTGTTGGCAGGTTTTTCAGCTTTCGAAGTGCTTTCCTATCGTTGGGGAGTGGCGACAATTGCGTTGACTCTGTTCGGATGGTGTTCGGGATGTAGTTTTCGATTGGAAAAGAAGGATTTTTTAGTTGTTCTTTTATTAAGTTTGTTGAGGGCAGTTACTTCATTCAGTTTGCTTATAGCATATCAGAATATAGCTACCGGGGTGGCGTCAACCATTCATTTTATGTATCCGTTGGCGGTATCTCTAGTTATGATGTACTTCTTTCAGGAAAAGAAATCCCTTTGGGTGATGTTTGCGGTCTTCATGTCCTTGTTAGGAGCGGCCTTGCTTTCATCGGGGGAACTGGAGGCGAAAAATGGTGATACGATAGTCGGACTGGTAGCAGCTTGTGTTTCTGTGTTTTCCTATGCGGGGTATATTGTTGGTGTACGAATGACACGCGCTGTTCGAATCAATTCCACTGTACTGACTTGTTATGTTATGGGGTTAGGAACCGTTCTTTATTTTATAGGTGCTCTGACTACTTCCGGGCTTCGGCTGGTAGCTGACGGTTATACCTGGTTGATTATTTTGGGACTTGCATTACCGGCTACAGCCATTTCTAATATAACATTGGTACGAGCTATTAAATATGCAGGGCCTACGCTGACATCTATTTTAGGTGCGATGGAACCATTGACAGCTGTGGTGATCGGAGTTTTTGTGTTTAAAGAACTATTTACTCTGAATAGCGCTATTGGGATTATTTTAATTCTGTTGGCTGTGAGTGTGGTAATATTTCGTAAACAAAAAAATGAAAGAGTATAAATAAAAAAAAATGCTGTTTTACCTGATCGGATAAACAACATTTTTATAGGAGAGCCTCTTGTCGGATTCGAACCAACGACCCCGAGATTACAAATCACGTGCTCTGGCCAACTGAGCTAAAGAGGCGTTTGCAGCCTACACATCTAACGACATGCCTTAAACGGCTGCAAAGTTAAGTCTATTTTTTGAAATCACAAATAAAAATCTCTTTTTTTTTAATGATCTCTTTGTTTTTCCTTATATTTGGACAATTGGCGTACCAACGCATCCAAACAAACATCTACTGCTTCTTCAAATGTGTCGCAAACTTTCTCCGCAAAAAACTCCCCTGTCGAGGCCAAAACCTTGATGGATGCCTCTTTATTCATGGAGGTTTCGGGCTTTACGACCTTTAATGACACCTCTACCTTTCTTATTTCTTCGCTAAATTTTCCGAACTTTGCTACTTTCTTCTCGATAAACTCTTGGAGTTTCTCTGTGGCATCAAAATGAATTGCCTGAATTTTTACTTCCATAGTCTTGTCTTTTTAAGCTCTTGGATGAGCCTGGTTATACATTTCTTTTAATTCCTCAAAAGTTGTGTGCGTGTAGATCTCCGTAGTAGAAATACTCTCATGCCCCAACAACTCTTTTAAAGATTCTAAATCTGCATGATGGTTCAGCATCGAGGTTGCAAAAGTATGCCGTAATACGTGCGGACTCCTTTTCTTCTGTGTAGTCACCATTCCTAAATAATGCCGTACAAGATTCCGCACCTTTACATTCGTAAGCCGCTCTCCCTTTTCGTCCACGAACATCGCACCCCCATCCTCCATACCTAAAGATGATTTCTCATCCAGATATGTCCTGAGCAATGCTTCCAGTTCTCTACCGAAAGGAACAATCCTTTGCTTATTCCGTTTCCCTGTCACTTTTATCACGCCTCCCCACAAATCCACATCCTGATTATTCAGGCCTGTCAACTCAGAAAGGCGGACTCCTGTCACATAAAACGTATTCACTATCAGCTTATCTCTTTTGCCTAAGAAATCACTGCCGAAGAATTCACCGTCTAACAGGCGATCCATTTCACTTTCTTTTAGAAACACCGGCAATGGTTTCTTCTTCTTGGGTCCTTGTATATTTCTCACAGGATCTGCTTTTATCCAATCCCGTTTCAATAAATACCGATAAAACGTACGCAAGGCACTTAATCTACGGTTAACCGTAGTAGCCGTACGACCTGCCTCCATCATCGAGACCATCCAGTCTCTCACGACATCTCCGTCTATCGTTTCCCAAGACAATGTGGAATCCACCTTTTTATAATACGATTCAAACGCATTCAAATCGTCGCGGTATTCTTCGACCGTCCTCAACGAATAATTCCGTTCAAGCGTCAAATATTCCAAAAAAGCTTCTGTCCACATACCTCGTTGCTTTTACGACAACGAATATAGGAAATAAAAATGAAAGTTCAAAGAAAAACAGCTAAATTATTCTTCTACACGTTGCATTTTCTGAACGTAAATCGCACGTTCTTTAGCGAGTCTGTTGACCACTGAAGGTTTGTCAAACTGTTGTCTGCGTCTCAATTCCTTTACGACACCAGTCTTTTCAAATTTTCTTTTGAATTTCTTCAGCGCTCTCTCGATGTTCTCGCCTTCTTTTACAGGTACTACAATCATGTTTTTTTGTTTTTAATAATAATGTATGAATACTATTTTTGCAAAATGCGGTGCAAAATTAAACAATGTTTTTTGAATCGACAAAGAAAACACGTTTTTTCTATGACACAAACCTTAAAAAAGGTGCATATCCCGTCGAGATATGCACCTTCTAAACCTTATTGGCATCAACCGATTACAGATTCGGATTGATTTTGCTCCATTCTGAAATAGCAGGAACAATATTCAATGTCACGAGTTCGTCGCGCATCTTGCAAAGGTGTGCGTAGCTGGCATCCAATTTGGCAATTTCTTCGGCCGTTCCTTCGGGCATCGTATAATGACAGCCGTTTGCGTCCAAGGTCGTATTCATAGCCATCATGATATGATCGTACTTGTCGGTCTTTACGTATGTACCGGCCGGCCAACGGAACTTCTCACCACCCATAGCCGCACGAATCATTTCTACTGAAAGATAAGAAGGGCTCTGGAAAGAAGAACGTCCGCGGAGTTCGATTATCTTAGCGCCTCCCTTGGTCACGTCCACTTTCATGGTTTCCCATTCTTCTGCCGTAAACGCATCTGTTCCGATCAAGTCGTTCAAAGGCTTGCCGTCAACCTTCACGGCCGAACCGAACACAGCCATCTGCTCGCCGTGACCGCCGTATGTAGCACAACCTGTCACCTTGCTTTGCAACACGCCGAACTTCTTGGCCAACGCGCTCTGCAAACGAGTAGAATCCAAACCGGCCAAAGTCGTCACCTGAGAAGGCTTCAAACCGGAATAAAGCAATGTCACCAAACCGGTCAAGTCTGCCGGGTTGAAGATGATGACTACATGCTTCACATCGGGGCAATAGGCTTTGATATCCTTACCGAGCTGTTCTGCGATTTCGCAGTTGCCCTTGAGCAAATCTTCACGGGTCATACCCTGCTTACGAGGAGCACCACCTGAAGAAATGATATACTTGGCATCTTTGAAAGCCTCAGCCACATTGGTCGTAGCCGTGATGTTCACATTGTCGAAACCGCTCTGGCGCATTTCTTCTGCCACGCCTTCGGGAGAGAACACGTCATACAAGCACAAGTTTGAAGTCAAACCCATCATCAGGGCAGTCTGTGCCATGTTCGAACCGATCATACCGGCTGCACCGACAATCACCAATTTGTCATTCGTCAAAAATTCCATACTCTGTTTTTTATATATGATACAATTAGAAGTTCTTTATTACGCACACAAAATTAAAGAAAAAGGTTCAGACTTACTAATTAAAAAGCGGAATATTTTTTTTCTTAAACAAGAATAATATATTTTTGTAATGCACAAATGGCAAAACAGTATCATGAATAAAAACATCAATAAAAGAGTAGCCGAATTAAGGCTCCATTTACGGAAAAACGGATTGGCCGCCTATATTTTCCCCAGCACAGACCCGCACCATAGCGAATACCCTCCCGAGTATTGGAAAACACGGGAATGGATTTCCGGCTTCAACGGTTCTGCCGGAACGGCTGTCGTCACATCGGACGATGCCGCACTGTGGACCGACTCCCGCTACTTTATCGCAGCGGAAGAACAACTGAAGGACACTCCGTTCCGCTTGATGAAAGAACGTTTGGAGGGCACGCCGTCCGTCACGCAATGGCTGGCGGAGGTTCTTCCGCCGGGAAGCGCCGTGGGCATGGACGCATGGATCAACTCCGCAGACGAAATCCGCACCATCAGGGAAGAGCTCACCCATTGCGGACTGCACCTTGAAATAGCAGACCAACCGGCTGACACGCTGTGGAAGAACCGTCCGGCTCTACCCGATTCACCGGTCAGAATACAACCGCCCGCCTTCGCAGGCCGTAGCATAACCGAAAAACTCGCACTCATCCGCGAGGCCATGGCCGGACGGCAAGCCGATGGGCTGATTCTGTCCGCCCTAGACGAAATAGCCTGGACGTTGAACCTGCGCGGCACGGACGTACATTGTACGCCCGTATTCGTAGCTTACACATGGATTACCCCCTCCCGCTGTACCTTATATATAAATAAGGTGAAACTCACGGAAGAGGTTTCTGCCCATCTGAAGGAATGCGGCGTGGAAACACGGAACTATACCGACATCCTGCCCGACTTGTCACGTTTTGACGGCAAGCGGATATGGACAGACTGCCAAACCACAAACTACGCCCTCTGCCGCAGCCTGCCCGAAACATGCTCCGTAGTAGACGCTGCATCCCCCGTGGGCTTGCTCAAAGCCGTAAAACATCCGGCAGAGGTGGAAGGCTACCGCCGCGCCATGCTGCGCGACGGTGTGGCCATGGTGAAATTCCTGAAATGGCTCACACCGGCGGTACAGGCCGGAGGACAGACAGAGCTTAGCATCAGCCGTAAACTGGAGGAACTGCGCAGTGAACAGGATTTGTTCTGCGGTAACAGTTTCGACACCATTGCCGGATATGCCCACCACGGTGCCGTAGTCCATTACGAACCTACTCCGGAAACCGATTTGGAACTCCTACCGAAGGGACTGTTGCTGCTCGACTCGGGCGCGCAATACGAAGACGGCACGACGGATATCACCCGCACCATCGCCCTCGGCTCAGTGAACGAGGAGGAACGCCACGACTATACCTTAGTCTTGAAAGGACACATCCGGCTGGCCCGTGCCAAGTTCCCGCAAGGTTGCAGCGGCACGCAACTCGACGCTTGCGCCCGCTATGCCATGTGGCAGGAAGGCATCAATTATCTTCACGGCACAGGACATGGTGTGGGTTCCTGCCTGTGCGTGCACGAAGGTCCTCATCAAATCCGCATGAACTATATGCCGTCCCCACTCCTCCCCTACATGACCGTGACCAACGAACCGGGCATCTACAAAGAAGGGCGGCATGGCATACGCATCGAAAACACGCAGATCATCTTGCCCTATCGGGAAACCGAGTTCGGCACATTCCTCCAGTTCGACCCACTCACCCTCTGTCCCATCGACATGAAACCGATAGACTGGTCCTTGCTCGACACGGAGGAAATCGAATGGCTCAACCGTTACCACAGCCGGGTGTACGACCAATTGGCTCCGTTGCTCGACCACGAACACCGCACATGGCTCCGCGAAGCGACCCGGCCATACGAACACACAAAACCATCTCAAAAATCATAAAATATGGCATTGATTAAGAAACTCAACAACTTGACTCCCAAGTTCGGCAAGCACTGCTACTTCTCCGAAGGGGCAGCCATCATAGGCGACGTCACCATGGGCGACGACTGTACCGTATGGTTTAACGCCGTCCTGCGCGGCGACGTACATTTCATCAAAATCGGCAACCGCGTGAACATCCAAGACGGCTCTTGCCTGCATACGCTTTACGGCAAAGCCCCCATCGTCATCGGCGACGACGTGACCGTAGGACATAATGTCACGCTGCACGGTTGCGAAGTGAAAAGCGGCGCCCTCATCGGTATGGGCTCCACCATTCTGGACCACGCTGTCGTCGGTCATGGCGCCATCGTAGCCGCCGGCGCCTTGGTCCTGAAGAATACGGTCATCGGCGACGGCGAGCTGTGGGGAGGCGTACCGGCCAAATTCATCAAAAAGGTGGATCCTGAACAGGCCAAGGAACTCAACGTAGGCTATGCCCAGCACTACGTCATGTACTCCGACTGGTACCGCCGTTCGGACGCCCATCCCGAACACACGCATTACTGCACCACATCGGAAGAGTATGACGAAGCTACCCGGCGGTAATACGTCAACATGTGAAATCATGAGAAAATTCCAATCCTCTTATTCTATCGGACTGCTATGCACCACCTGGTTCATGTCCTTCATCTTGCTGACAGCCGCCGCTACAGCCATCTGCCGGCTGATGAAAGGACAAACCGGCATAGGACTTGCAGTGGCTCTGTACGCCTGTATCTGTCTTATCATCGTAGCATTCATATATTCCTATTTTAACCAAATCAAACAGGTAGAAGTGGCAGCAGACAAGGTTGTCATCAGAAAGGTATACGGTGCCATAACCATCCCCCGAAAAGAAATCCTATATGCCCGCCACAGAAAAACGCTCAGCCGCGCCATCAAAAGTTGGGGTGTTTATGGGCTTTTCGGACTCACCGGAGAGTTTTGGAAGGACAAGACAGGACAGTTCACCGTAGCAGTCAAAGACACTCAATCACTGATTGAAATTAAAACATCAAACAAATGTTACGTCGTCAGTTGCGACCGCTATGAAGAGGTTCTGAAACTATTGGAACAAGCCGAATGAAACTCCCTTGGACCGAAATATGATTCTGGCCGCAGACATGAAAGCCTCTGCGGCCAGAGTCGTTTCTCGGAAAATTTGACATCACCGCGACGTAATCTTCGCCAGAATCGAATATTTTCCCCCTTCGGGAAAGCCAAAGGAAAATACGCCAGCCACGCACGGTTGCCCCTCGTACAAAAAGAAAGCCTGCACCGTCTTCCGGTGACATCCGTACCCGTAGGCTCCGCAGAACCGGGCGACAGCACTTTCGCCGTGACACAAAAAACAAAGAAAGGAGGAGCATCATGCTCTTATATTTTGGGCTGTGAAGTTCATGCAAATAGCGAAAAAAAGAGGTAAAAAAACGATTGTAAGCCCCCAAAAATGCCGTTTGGAACACTTTGATTTTTCAATCTCATGAGAATGATTTTTCGTTTGGAGCAGAACGATTTTCCAATTTGCTTCAAACGAAAGACAAAAATCCTCGAAAAAGAGGGGAAAACTCCCCTAAAACGCCCCCAAAATACCGCATTTTACTCTCTTTTTCCCGGAATCGGACATACAGACGGGAGCTGTTTTTGCCGATTTTCAGCCTATCGAAATACAAAAAAAGCGGACAAACGCCCGCTTTTTCCAACTTGTATCCTATCTGATTCATCCTTCAGAATTTCACACTATCGAAAATCAAATCCGACGCTCCGGCGTTCCGCTCGATATACTGTCCGGCAATCCGTCCCCGCTCCGCCAAGAACTTCCCGTCGGAAAGCAGACGGTCCATCGTCCGACCGAAGGTGTCTGCATCCGTCACTTCCAAGCAACCGCCCTCGCGCAACAAATCCTGCGCCTCACGGAACTTACGGTTGTTCGGACCGATAAGCACGGGTACGCCATATACCGCCGCCTCGGGCACGTTATGGATGCCCACACCGAAGCCGCCGCCCACGTAGGCCATCTCGCCGTAACGATAAATGGACGAAAGCAAACCGTAACCGTCGATAATCAAGCAATCGGCACGGGCGGCACTTTCTTCCGTGACACGTGAATAACGCACAAACGGACGGCGCAACTTTCCCTCTATCTCCTTCAAATGGTCTTCACTGACCACATGGGGCGCCAACACCAGCTTCATTTCCGGATGAGCGTTGAAGTAAGGAATAATCAAATCCTCATCCGGTGCCCATGAGCTTCCGGCCACCAACACCTTGGCATCTTGCTTGAAAGCTTTCACCAACGGCAAATCCTTGGCCTGCCGGCAAATGTCCAGCACACGGTCGAAACGCGTGTCTCCGGCCACGGTGACGTTCGTGACGCCTTTGCGTGCCAACAATTCGCGCGAAACTTCGTTTTGCACGAAGAAATGGGTCACACAACGCAGCACATCGCTGTAACTGCGCCCATACCAACGGAAAAACACTTGGTTCTCACGGAAAATACTGCTCACGCTGTACACCGGAATCTGACGACGGCGGCAAGCATGCAGGTAATTGTTCCAAAACTCATATTTGATGAAGAACGCCATACGCGGACGAGCCAACCGCAAAAAGCTGCGCACATTGCCCGGTGTGTCGAACGGGAGATAGCACACCACGTCCGCCCCCTCGTAGTCCTTGCGCACTTCATAACCCGAAGGAGAGAAAAAGGTCAGCAATATCTTGTACTCCGGATGCTCCCGCCGCAACCGCTCCATCAGCGGACGCCCCTGTTCGAACTCGCCCAAGGAAGCGGCATGAAACCAAACATACATTTCCTCCCGGCGGATGTTTTTCCGCAAAATACGGAAAGTATTCCATTGCCCTTTCACCATCAGCCACGCTTTCTTGCGGAAAGGCGAAACCAATACGACTGCCAGGGCATACAGATAAAGCGCGATCGAATATATCATTTCAGAATCTCTACGGCTTTACGCATTCTACGTAATGTTTCCTCCTTCCCAAGGAAAGCTGAAAGCTCATACATGTCGGGGCCCTTCCCTGTGCCCACCAAAGCCACACGCCAAGGATTCCAAGGCTTCTTGCCCGTCTCTTCCGCCCAACGGTCTACGGCCGCTTTCTGTCCCTCTACCGAGAAATCATCCAGGCCTTCCAGCAATGCGGCCAGTTCGGTCATGTCGGCCGCCGCCGTTTCCGTCCAGTTCTTCCGCACGAACTTGTCCTCGCGGTCGTACGCTTCCGGGGCAATGAAGAAGAAGTCGCAAAGGGGCCACAGTTCTTTGATGAAATTGATTTTCTTCATCTTCATCATGCCCACCACGGCTTCTACGCGTTCCATCGGTGCTTCTATCCCATTCTCGCGCAGTATCTTGTCGAAAGCGGGAGCCAATTCCTTGTTGTCCTTCATCAGGATATATTCACGGTTGAACCACAGGCCCTTCACATAATCGAACTTGGCACCGGCCTTGCTGCATTTGGTGATGTCGAAAAGCTCCACCAGTTCGTCCAACGACATGATCTCTTGGTCTGTTCCCGGATTCCAACCCAACAAGGCCAGGAAATTGATGACAGCCTCCGACAGATAGCCGCTCTCACGATAACCGGAGGACACTTCGCCCGTCTTGGGGTCGTGCCATTCGAGAGGGAAAACCGGAAAGCCGAGACGGTCGCCGTCGCGTTTGCTCAATTTTCCCTTCCCGTCGGGCTTGAGCAACAAAGGCAAATGGGCGAACTTCGGCATCGTGTCAGCCCATCCGAATGCACGGTAAAGCAGGACATGCAACGGAGCCGAAGGCAACCATTCTTCACCGCGAATCACGTGGGTCACCTCCATCAGATGGTCGTCTACGATGTTGGCCAGATGGTAGGTCGGCAATTCGTCGGCACTCTTGTAAAGCACCTTATCGTCGAGAATGGAAGAGTTGATGACCACATCGCCGCGAATCATGTCGTCCACATGTACGTCCTCGCCTGGCTCTATTTTGAACCGGACGACGTACTGCCGGCCTTCGGCCAGCAGCCGCTTCACCTCGTCAGCCGACAACGACAGCGAATTGCGCATCATGCCGCGCGTAGAGGCATCGTACTGGAAATTCTGGATTTCCTGCCGCTTGGCCTCCAGTTCTTCCGGCGTGTCGAAGGCGATATAAGCCTTACCGGCATCCAGCAACTCCTGCACGTATTTCTTGTAAATGTCCCGGCGTTCCGACTGACGGTAAGGACCATGCTCCCCACCGAAACTTACTCCTTCGTCGAAAGGAATACCAAGCCAACGGAAAGATTCCAAAATGTATTCCTCCGCTCCCGGGACAAACCGGTTGGAGTCTGTGTCCTCGATACGGAAAATGAACTCGCCGCCATGCTGGCGCGCAAAAAGATAATTGTATAAAGCCGTACGTACACCGCCTATATGCAAGGCTCCCGTGGGACTGGGAGCGAAACGAACCCTTACTTTTCTCTGTGTCATAACAACATTTGTGAATATTGTGCAAATATACTACTTTTTATTTAAACGCCCCGTATTTTTTTCGTATTTTCGCCCTATATAAAATACGGAAAAAGAGATGAACAGACATAACCAACAAAACAGCCTTACCCCGAAGGCTTTGATTTATAGAATCGTCATCACGGTCACGGCCTTGTTTATCGTGTGCCTGTACATGCCGCGTGACGAACGTTCGACCTACCAGTTCGACGTGGGCAAACCTTGGCGTTACAGCCAGCTCATCGCGACCTACGACTTTCCGATATACAAAAGCACGGAAACCATACAGACGGAACAGGACAGTATCTTACAGCACTACGAACCTTATTTCGCCATCGACGAGACCGTGGGGAAAGAACAGATAGAAAAGTTCAAGGCCACCATAAACGGACAGAAACCGGCCACCATACCGGCCAATTATCTGGCATACGTGGAAAACAAACTGGAACATATTTACGCGCAGGGCGTCATGGACACGGAGGATTTCGACCAAATGCACAGCGATGAAGTGGCGTCTATCCGCATATTCGCACAGAACGTGGCCAAGGAACAACCGATGACTCAGGTCTTCTCGCACAAAACCGCATACGAATACCTTATCGACTTGGGAGAAGACAGCTTGCATTATGACCGCAGAGTATTGCGGAAATGCAACCTGAGCGACTATATCGTACCCAATCTGACCTACGACAAGACAAAATCCGAAGAATCCCGGAAAGACTTGCTGTCTTCTCTTTCCTATTCGTCCGGTATGGTCATGAGCGGGCAGAAAATTATAGACCGAGGGGATATCGTGGACAAGGAAACATACGACATCCTCACTTCTCTGGAAAAAGAATATACCCGCCGAAACACGTCCAAAATGCAGACGCATACGGTATTGCTCGGCCAAATGCTTTACGTGGCTCTCATCATTGCCTGCCTGACGTTGTACTTCAACCTGTTCCGCCGTGACTATCTGGCCAACACGCGCCACATCCTGTTCATCGCCTCCATGCCGGTCATCTACCCGTTGATAACTTCATTCCTCATCAAGCATAACCTGTTCAATGTCTACATCATCCCGTTCGCCATGGCTCCTATTTTCATCCGGGTGTTCATGGATTCCCGGACGGCTTTTGTGACTCACGTGGCCACGGTGCTTATCAGTGCCATATCCCTGAAATACCCCTACGAGTTCATCGCCACACAGCTTGTGGCGGGCATGGTGGCCATCTACAGCCTGAGGGAGCTTTCCCAACGTTCGCAGCTTATCCGTTCGGCATTTTATGTCACATTGGCGTCTATAGCTTTTTACATGAGTATGGAACTTATTCACGAAAAAGACTTCGCACGCCTGGAGTATGGCATGTATATCTATATTATCATCAACGGCATCCTCTTGTTATTTGCCTACCCGTTGCTGTTCTTGTTCGAAAAGGTTTTCGGCTTCACCTCCAACGTGACTCTCGTCGAATTGTCCAACACCAACAACGAACTGCTGAAACGGCTCTCGGAAGTGGCTCCGGGCACATTCCAACACTCCATGCAGGTGGCGAACCTGGCTACGGAAGTGGCGAATAAGATCGGTGCCAAGGCGCTGCTCGTCCGAACCGGAGCCTTATACCACGACATCGGAAAGATGAACAGTCCGGCCTACTTTACGGAAAACCAGAATAACTTCAATCCTCACGATCGTATCAGTTACGAACAAAGTGCGGCGATTGTCATCAGTCATGTCAAGGACGGACTCAAACTGGCCGACAAATATAACCTGCCGCAAGTCATAAAGGATTTCATCTCGACGCACCACGGCAAAGGCAAGACCAAATACTTCCTGATTTCATACAAGAACCAGAATCCGGACCAACCGGTAGACGAATCCCTTTTCACTTACCCCGGTCCGAACCCGTTCACGCTGGAACAGGCCATTTTGATGATGGCGGACTCTGTGGAAGCCGCTTCCAGAAGCCTGAACGAATACACGGAAGAGAGTATCAGCGGACTGGTGGATAAGATCGTGGACAGCCAAGTGCAGGAAGGATTCTTCAAAGACTGCCCCATCACGTTCCACGACATCACCGTGGCTAAAGACGTGTTCAAAGAAAAGCTGAAGACGATTTACCACACGCGTATCAGCTATCCGGAACTGAAAAAGAAATAAGCGTCCTGCCTTACATGGGGTCTACGTCATAATAGATTTGGGCACTGCGGTAATCGGGATGTGCCATCAGGTTTTGGCGGAGATAAAGCAACTGTTCCCGGACCTTGGACAGAGAAGCTCCGGGTTCTACTTTCACTACGATTTTACGGATATAGAGCAATTGGATTCGTGCCACGGGCGGCGCGTCAGGCCCTAAAATACGGGAACCGAACACCTGGCGCAGACGGCTCCCCATTTCAGCAGCCAGATGGTCGAGCACATCTGCCCGCTTATGTTTCATATAGACATAAATCAAACGGCAAAAAGGAGGGTATACAAACATCTGACGCTCTTCCATCTGCCCTACGTACAACCCGAAATAGTCATGTTCCGTCACTTGACGGATGAGAGGCAGATCCGGACTCTTGGTCTGCAAGATGACACGTCCCTGCCTGCTGCGGCGTCCGGCGCGCCCGGCCACTTGTGCCATCAACTGGAAGGCGCGCTCGAAGCTTCGGAAGTCCGGGATATTAAGCATGGCGTCGGCATTCAATATGCCGACCACGCTGACTCGTTCGAAATCCAATCCTTTGGTCACCATCTGCGTTCCGATAAGCACATCAGTCTTTCCGCTTTGGAAATCCTCCAAGATTCCTTCGTAGGCCGAACGTGTACGGGTCGTATCCAAATCCATCCGGGCCACGGCGGCCTCCGGAAAGACTTGATGTACGGCATCTTCCACCTTTTCCGTACCGAACCCTCGCTGCACCAGCTCCGTACCTTCACAGGCCGGACAGCGAGTCGGCACGTTACACGTGTAGCCGCAATAATGGCAAGTCATTTGGTTCAGTCCCTTATGGTACGTCAGGCTGACATCGCAGTTTTTGCACTTGGGCACCCAACCGCACGTGTGGCATTCTATCATCGGAGCGTAACCTCGCCGGTTCTGGAACAGTATGACCTGTTCCTTGTTTTCCAATGCCCGACGCATCTCCTCCAACAAACGCGGCGAGAACGGACCGGCCATGCGCCTTCTGCGTTGCAGCTCTTTGATATCCACCACCTCGACTTCCGGTAAACGTACTTGTCCGAAACGTTCGGTCAGCTCCACCAAACCGTATTTGCCCATGCGGACGTTATAATAAGTCTCCAACGCCGGAGTAGCCGTACCGAGCAATGTACGGGCACCGTACATCCGGGCTAACATGATCGCCGCATTCCGGGCATGGTAACGCGGCGCAGGCTCCTGCTGTTTATAAGATTGTTCATGCTCTTCGTCCACTATGACCAGCCCCAGATGCCGGAAAGGCAAGAAGACGGACGAACGAACACCTACAATAATATCGTAAGGCTGTTCGGACAACTGCTTTTGCCAAATCTCGACACGTTCGGCATCGGGAAACTTGGAATGGTATACGCCCATACGGTTACCGAATACGCGATATAACCTGTCCGTCAACTGGGTGGTCAGCACAATCTCCGGCACCAAGTAAAGCACCTGTTTACCTTCGGCTATCATCTGACGAATCAGATGAATGTAAACCTCGGTCTTCCCGCTCGATGTCACTCCGTGAAGCAGGCATACCGGATGACGGGCAAAAGCTTCTTCCAGCTCCCGGAACGCCCGTACCTGTGCCTCACTCAAAGGAGAAACACCTATCGTTTCGGTGACCTCCGTATGCGCCAAACGGCCTATCTCGTATGGATAGGCCTCCAATACGCCCTTCTCTTCCAAAGCACGGCAAATCGCCAGACTGCCACCAACAGCTTCTATCAGGGCTTTCCGCCCCACCTCCGCCAGCATCTTCGGATTACGCAACCGGAAAGCCGTTCCGGCACCTGCCAGCTCTAAATACTTTAATAAAAGGGACTGCTGTTTGGGTGCTCTTCCTAAACCGTCAAGCAATTCATGAAGTTTGTCCTCGTCAAAATAGGTTTCCGATAAGCGCACATGTACTTCCGTACGTGGCTTATAGCTGCGTTTGACTTCCTCTTTCATGGCAAGGACACCCTTGTCCATCAAAGACCTTACCACCCGCAACACCCGAAAATCCTCACATTCTTTTTGAAGTTGCGTCACGGTCGATTCGGAACGCCTCGAAACCCAAGTAACGACCCGTTGTTCCCGTTCCGACAATACGGCATTTCCCGCATATTCACTGTTTACCACCACCTTGCTCTCGCTTTCCAGTTTCATACCGGACGGCAGGGCAGCCTTATACACATCCCCTACGGCACAAAGGTAATAGTCTGCCAACCATCTCCAAAAATCCAACTGCACCGGAAGTAAAACGGGAGCCGAATCAAGTATCTCCCACACGGTCTTCACGGCATAACCTTGCGGTTGCCGCCCGTGAACGTCAACCACAATAGCCGTATAAAACTTTTTGGCTCCAAACGGCACGATAACCCTACTGCCCGGCCGTACCACTTCTTGCCGCTCTTCGGGCAAAGCGTATGTATAAGCCGCCGACAAAGGAAGAGGAAGAATGACATCTACAAACTTCATACGCACGGATTTTAATGCGTTACAAAAATACGACAAAAGAAGCTAACAGACAAAAGGAAAGCCGTCCGCTTCATGCAGACGGCTTCCGTTTATTCCATTTTTCTATCGGACTACATTAAAACAAGTAAGCCAAACGAACTTGCCATGTGTTGTTCTTTACGTCAAACTCTTTTATGACATCGCCCACACCGCCTAATTTTCCGGTCTCACCCATGGCGATATTGTAGGTCACACCTACTTGCAAATGGCTAAGCAGTGTCACACCGGCTCCCACATTCCAACTGAACGTAGAGCGTTCCAAACTTCCGATACTTTCACCGGCATACTTTAAATTACGGCTCCCCAGATACCAATTGTATTGCGGACCTGTAGCCAAATAAACGCCGACCAGACTGCTAAAGCCAAAATTATACCTTAAATTAATGGGGATCTCCACGTAAGGCATGGATTTGTTAGGCGTACTCCCGTTGACATTCTCCCCGTCTACTTCACCTGAAAAGTCCATCTTCATGTACTTCTGGGAGTAGAGAAGGGAAGCATCGATACCCAAACCGATGACCGGCATGGTCATCTGCACTTTCGGTCCGACGAACCATCCCGTACGATTGGAAGCATCGAACAAGCCTCCGTCACCCTTTATACTTGCTTTACTCAAGTTCACACCGCCTTCAAGTCCCCACTTGAACTGCGCATTGGCTGGTGCCGCCCATAAAAACGCCACCATGCACATCAATACTGCACTTAATTTCTTCATAGAAGTTTGCTTTTTATTTCTTATCGAAAAACAAAGATAGCAACTGTTTGCCGTACTTTCAACTTTTTCCGAAAATATATCTCTTTTTTATTATCTACGTTGTCTGCGTACGGTCACTCTGGGCGTGGAGGCTCCTCCCCCTCCGGAACTCCCCCTACGCGTCTTGGAAACCTTAGTCTTTTCTGCCTTTGCCTTTTTCGAGTCGTCCGACGATGCCGAAGCACGACGCGAATTACGTGTAGTTCGGGAAGCTTTCTCCTTTTTCGTTTCTACAGTTTCCTTGGCTGCCGTTGAATCTACAGCCACCGAGTCGTCATGCCCCCAAACATGTTTTTCAAAGTCGGAAAGTTGTTTCTCTATCCGCTTCTGTTCGTTGGCCATGGCACTGTCCGTCTTACAATAGTTAGCCAGCACCTTCCCCTGCATATTGTTCGTCTTATAAATCTTTCCGTCATACAGATTCATGGAGAAATAATCTGCCGCCGTCATGTTCGTCACGTTGTTATAATTGCTTGCCATCATCGCGTGACGGGCCAAATACGTACTGATATCATCATATTTAAGCCAGAACAAAGGATATGGGGTAGCCTCTCCGCCAAAATCATCTCCCCGCATAAGCACCGGACATAAAGCCGTGACCTTTGTACGGAACGTCGAGGTCCTTTGGTCGAAATAAGAGCTCTCCTTTATATAATAACGGGAAACTTCAGCCGAGGGAATATCGCTGGCATTCACACGGGGACGCCCGTTCTGCTCCTCGTAATATATATGGTAACGCTCTAACAATTCTTTCACGTCCACCTTATCGCGCGAAGTAAAAGACTCGTTACCGTCCAGTTTATATTGGTATGCCGTAATCTTTCCCGTCAGCAATAAATCGAACAGATACGTAAACAGGTTTATCTGGCCTGCGGAAGGCTCCACCGGATAATACAGGGGGGCGTTCTTGTCCAACGTCAGATCCAACTGACGATACACATCGCGACGCCACACCACGTCCTCAGGCACTTCCACCGCCACGGGGAACTGCAAACTGGCACGGTCTACGGTTTTCTCGGCCTTGTCTGCATCATTGGGTTTCACCCTGCGGCGAGCCGGCTGCGCCTCCGCCTGCACGTACAGGGCAACTCCTAACAAAACAAAAAACAGACGTTTCATCCTTATCTTATTTTTACTCATAGTCTTCATTTCCATCCATTCATTAGTTGACAATCACTTCCATAGAGCCGTCGAGCGTCCGCTCCGCCCCGTCGGGGCCTACGGCTCTTATACGGGAAATATAGAACCGTTTTCCACGTCCCAACGAACGGAACATCGAACGTTGCTGTTCAGTGAAAGACGCGCTGTTCGACACCGCCGGTACGGCGTTACCCATATTGTCGAAAAACACCGTCTCGAACCCTTGCACCCGGAACTCTATATTCAAAAGTCCGTCGTCAATAGCTGCGCCGATGCCTTTCGTTCCCATCAACACTTGTTTGGACAAACGCCCGCCACGGAAACGGTTGCTGCCGCCTTCCGCCGCATACTCTATATAAGCCGACGGGTCGGGCAACTTACGCACACGAAAGGCAAACTGTCCCATCTTCTGCATACGTCCCTCCATATTGGCATTGACCGTAATCACGGCATCTTTGCCCACTTCTGCCGGTCGGGCTATATATTTGCCCGCCCCTGTGGGCTGCAACACTCCTCCGCTCATGGAAGCCACCACCTTATTGGCCGGAACCCCGGGAATAGACACGCTCATAGGGTTCTCATATCCGGCATACAACACATTCATCAAGTCTGCCGACACCGTAGCCGAAGGAGCCACCACGGTGTAAGGCTGAGAGAAGTCCCTGCGCACCATCTGGCCACGCCCGTCCATCATCTCGATATAACCTTTCAGCGTATAATCGCCCGTACTACTGCAAACCGTCTCATACAACCCGCCCGGTGAAGTGATTTGCCGTCCGTTGACATATACCGTCGGACGTTGGGTCGTATCCACGGCAGCCATGATGATCTGGGCACTGAATTTCCCGCCTTGTACCACCGTACGTGAAGCCGGTATCACAAACGCATTCAACTCGTTCACACGCAAGTCTTTCATGTCTATATTGGCCACCAAGGCATGAAGCACCTCTCCTTCGGCATACCGCACATCGCTCTGCAATTTGGAAAGCAAAGTGACGGCCGCAGCCACCGGCGTATTCTCAAACATATACTCCTGCCAATTCTTCCCTAAAGTACCGGCCTTGTTCGGAACCTCCGTACTCAGGTTGTCCGCAATGATTTTCTTCTGCGTCTCGTCTGTCAACATGCCGACGATGCTTTCACGAAAACTGTTGATGGCCGCGAACAACCTCTGTCCTTCTCCTCGGCGCGGTGCCAACATCACATGGGAAGCCGCCTCCAGATCCTCCTTGTTCTGCACGTCTTTCACGTCGCCGTCTTCCCCGTCCGCCTGCTTCACGATACTGACCTTCAGGGCTTCCGCATAATTATATAAGGAGTCTGAGATTTTCTTCACATACTGTGCCTTGTCGAACCATTCCTTCACTTTGGCCGGATTGGCCTCCATCTGTCCCTGCAAATCCTTATAAAGGGCTTCGTTGGACGCAGAAGCGTTCGCCGTAGTCCGCAGAAGGCTGTCTTCCACCAATGAAAAACCGTTCAACACGTCGGAAGACACGTTCAGGGCCAACATAGCCATCAGCACCACATACATGAGGTTGATCATCTTCTGACGCGGAGACATTCTATTTTGCTGGGATGCCATTTCGTATTCCTTTCTGATTAATCCGTTTATTCTGTTATCGAACCGCCCGGCGTATGCTTCATGTTCACCGTCAAGGCCTGAATCATACGGTTGTAAATGCCGTTCAATTCTTCTATCTGACGCGCCATCTTGCGGGTCTGTTCATTGATTTGGTCTATCGTGCCCACCTGCGTACTGATACTCTTCAACTGCATCTCGTATATCGTATTGATGCCCGTCAGCGTACGGTTCAGATTATCCATCTCCTTGGCATCACGCGTCATGTGTTCAGCCTGTTCGGACACACGCGCCAAGGTTTCGGTCAACGTCTTCAGCTCTTCCACATAATTTTCAGCCGCCTCCTTCATTTCGGGAGTAGAAGCGTTACGGGCATCTTCAAGCACTTTCGCAAAAAGTTCTGCGTTGGAAGCATTCACCATATCGGCCAAAGCCTTTATATCCAACGCCTGCTGCCCCACGCTGCCCTGCACGCCTTGTGTTCCGCCGCCTGCTGCGCCAGACACGTCCGGATTTACAGTAGCCGCTGCCCCGGAAAGAGGGATGCCTCCATTTCCTCCGACTACGACCGGCCCTCCCACGACTATGGGCTGGGATACCCCTCCACCGGACACAACCGGTTGGGCCACTCCACCTTGCGCAACCTCAGGAAGGTTCCCGGCTTCCTTTTCGCCGACAGCCTCTTCGTCCCAATCCTCTTCATCCGAAGCCAGACTCACCCGGTCTTCATCGCGCTTCAGTTCTGCCGGACGGTCGAAACCGGAGATGAAAAACACCAGAACCTCCGTCCCCATACCGATGAACAACATCGCATTGGCCCCGGGAATATGAGTCAGTTTGAACAAAGCTCCAAGAATAACCACGGCCGCTCCCCAACTGTACGCATAATTCAGGAATGTCTGTCCGGGCACCGACTCAATCCAATCCTGAATACGGATAATTATGTTTTTTCTATTCTTAGCCATATTTTTACCTCTTTAATCTTTTTATTTACGTTTATTGGTTGTCCCCGATACAGAACGTACACAACGGAAACCGATGTACGAACGCGGTTGGTTTTGATATTCGTATGAACGCCATACGGAACGTATCATGGATTCCGGGTCTTTCCACGAACCGCCCCTCACCGACTTCTTCTTCAGGCGATAAGGATCTTCTTTCGCGGCATTGTATTTCAGTTCCGGATTCATGTCGCTCATGCCGTCCACACCCGATTCGGTGTACACCGTACTCGTCCATTCCGCCACATTTCCCGCCATGTCGAACAAACCGTTGGAATTGGCCGAATAGGAACCGCATTTGGAGGTTATCAAGCTCCCGTCGTCCGTATAGTCCCCACGGTCGGGTTTAAAGTTGGCATAATAACAGTCTTTCTCGCTTTTCACCCCTTTTGTCTCCCACGGGAACAAGGCTCCTTCGGGACCACGTGCGGCAAATTCCCATTCCACCTCTGTCGGCAAACGGTAAGGCTGTATCTGACTGGCTGCGGCTCCCAAACCACGTTTCAGGAACTCCGTACGCCAATCGCAGAAAGCATTGGCCTGTTCCCAGGTCACACCGACCACCGGATAATCGTTATAAGCCGGATTGGAGAAGTATTGCAACATGTAGCGTTCGTTTTCCGCATTGGAAAAATCGTTCACCCAACACGTCGTATCCGGATAAATATTCACGATATAAGTATTCAGGAAATCATGCAGTCCCGAAAGCGGGCGGGTGATGGTTTCACGCACGATACGCCCTTCGTCGTCGATGTAAGCTGTGTCCTTGGAAATCATGACCACTTCGTCCGCATCCACGGCATGGTCGGTATTCAGGTTGCGTTCATCCGGATTCAGGCGGTGCTTGCGCAAAGCGGCAGCGGTATAATCGAACACCTCATAACGGTAATTCATCTGGCGCGCATCCAACATACGCTCCCCCGTAGCCGGATTCGTCACGTACACACTTTCTATGGCCCTCAACTCGTCTTCGTTCGGGCGTTTCCAGGGTATCGGCTTTTTCCAGTTCAGATAAGGAGTCACAGGATTCCCGAACTTGTCCTCCTCTATCTTGTAGGTCTCGTCGCCCGCGTATGCCGGATCGGCCAGGCGTTCGCGGATAATAGAGTCGCGCACCCAAAAGACAAACTGGCGATATTTGGCATTCGACACTTCATTCGCGTCCATCCAGAAGCCGTCAACCGAAATTTCCCGGGTAGGAATGGTCATTCCCCACAACGAATCGGTTTCTTCCGTACCGATTTTCAATGAACCTTTCTTCACGAAAACCATCCCATAAGGAGTCGGTTCACTGTAGGCCGTTCCCCCGACACCGGTCACTTCTCCACCCGTGGCGGTGGATGCCGAACGGGGACCCAGACAAGCACTGAACGCCAGACCTGCCATTATGCCCCATATCAACCCACAACACTTCATATTCATTATTATAATATTCTTACGCTTTTATGTTTATTCTTTCCTTTCTTGAACAGATTCAACTCCGTCTTATAGCCGATGATGATCTCATGACTACCGTTCAATGCCCCGATGCCGGCCGTGTACATTTCGTACGCATAACCGAGATTGATGCCATGAAAGTCTCCGCCGAAGAGGAAACTGACCGAATTCATCGGACTGTACGACACCCCGCCGTACAACTCATGCTTGCTGCCATGATAAGCGATGCGTCCCGTCATATCCGCCCGGAAACCTACGGCATCGGAACGCAGCATGGCGGTCGTATGTATGGTATATAACGGACTTTTAAGCCGTATATTGTACCCGCCCGTCAAATAATAAGAAGGAGAGACCTTAAATTCGTTCACTTTTTCCTCTCCCAACGTGACGGTCGGCGAGGTACAGTGCATCATGGCAAAACCGGCGTACCACGACTTACGGGCATACTGGACGCCGAAATTCATATCGAAACCGGCCCCGTTGGCCTCAGCCGTAGGAAACGCAGGGTCGCCGGACTCTCCCAAATCCAACTCTCCCCCGTCGAACGTCTCACTGAGCATGGACAAATGGATACCTCCGCTCAGTTTGCCTCCCCACAAAGGCTGATGATAAGCATATTGCAGAAAAAACTTCTGGTGCTTGAACAGACCGATCTGGTCGTTGGTGAACCCCACTCCGGCACCGTGCCTCGCGCTGATGAAAAACAACGGCAGATCCACATAAGCATACATTACGGCAGGGGCGTTTTCAAAACCGGTCATCTGCATGCTGTAAGCTCCTTGAAAGTTCAGCACGGGAGACTGCCCCGTCGCTGCGGGGTTATAAAAGGGCGTCATGGCCCAATAATTGACAAAAGACGGGTCGTACTGAGCCTTGGCCCACCGGGGCAACAAGCTCAATATCAAGATAAACCCTATCAGTTTTCCCTTTGTCTTCACTGTCTCTACAACCGTTGTACTTTAAGAAAACAGAATCTTTTTCTTTTTATTGTCCGGCATCGCACGAAAATCGCGGTTTCAGGTAAAACAATGGAGCGGATGCACACTTACACCCGCTCCAGTAATCATTTCAGGTTTTCCGTATTTCCAAGTCCGACGCACATCAATACTCGTCCTCGTTGAAAAGAAAATCCTCCTTCGTCGGATAGTCCGGCCAAACATCTTCTATCGTCTCATATATTTCGCCTTCATCCTCTATTTCTTGCAGATTCTCGATCACTTCCAAGGGAGCGCCAGAACGCATCGCATAATCAATCAGTTCATCCTTGGTGGCAGGCCATGGCGCATCTTCTAACTTTGAAGCCAATTCCAGTGTCCAATACATAGTCCTTAATATTTATAACAACTTCGTTTTTCTATTTTGTGCGCAAAAATAATAATATTTTCGATACCATCAACGTTTCTTCCACACAATTTCATCTTTCCCCTCAATAAAAAGCATTTTACGGGACAACACAAACAGATAATCGGACAAGCGGTTGACATACGCACAAACCTCTGGCAGCACCGGCGCACTTCCGGACAGTTCCAGGATACGCCGCTCCGCCCTGCGGCACACGGTACGGCAGACATGGCACACGGCCGCCCCCCGGGAGCCGCCGGGAAGCACGAATCCCCGCCATCCGGGAAGCCCGTCTTCCGCCTCATCTATGGCTTGTTCCAGACGCGTCACGTCTTCTTCCGTCACCACCTCCCGGCCAAGCTTTTCCGCACGTGAGGGCTCCGTAGCCAGATAGGCTCCTATCGTGAACAAGTCACATTGGATACCTGTCAGGAACTTGCGGTCTTCTTCATGCTCCAAATAAGTAATCAATTCGCCGATGTGGGCATTCAGTTCATCCACCGTCCCATACGCTTCCACGCGGACATCCGTCTTGGACACCCGCACGCCTCCGCTCAGGCTGGTCATTCCCCCGTCGCCCGTACGGGTATATACTTTACTTTTCTTCATTTTTTCCGTATATTTAAAAATTCACAATATAATCTTGCCGTTGCTTGGAACGGTCATAAAACACAAGACCGTAGTCGTAGAGATCGAAAGTCACCACGGCTTCCGGCAAGCGTTTCACGTCGTTCCACGCCCGCAAAGCCGCTTTTGAAGCCCGTATGCCGAAAAGGAGGCACACCGAACACCTTGTCGACGGACGCGAAACCACAGCCGTCCAATGCCGGGGTGCAATTCCCCTCCCCACGACCATCAGTTCCTTCTGCCGCACGAAACCTCCGTTCTCCCGTACCCTCACCTTCCAAAACAAGTCCTGGCATACCGCGGCCGAACGGCATCCCGCTGCCAAGTAAGCCGTTTCCGCCTCTTTCACGTGCCCATATATCCGGATCAGCGAGGGATGCACGTAATTGGACAGACGAAAAAGAAACTTGCGGCATTTCAACCGGTGCAAGCCCCCGCACAGGCAAACCACGGGATAACGTTTCTTCAGCTCTCGATAGGCGTAATATTCCCCACGCTCATACACCACATACGTCAGGAAGTCGAACGCAAAGGGAGAGTGCACACCGTATCCGCGACGATGCCTGAACCTTTTCAACCAAATCCATTGTCTACAGAGCATTCTTGTATCATATATTTGTTCTTGTCCAACAAAGTTAGCACAAAAAAGCACTCCGTATTGATATAAATCAAGAAAAAGCCGTTTTTTCGATATTAAAAGCCGGATATTTTGCCGGAAAGCCGAAACTCCCTACCTTTGCATCGTGTTTTTCATAGTATTAGATTTAAGGTTAACAAAGGTTGGGTCAGAGCGCTGACCCTTTTTTATGCCCTACGGTGAAGCCTTAAAAAAACAGGACATTACAGTCTCGCGTCTCCGCTCTCTCCGCACTTCACGTAACCACCTCATCCACAATAAAATACAAACCTACAGAGAACGGCAAAAAAATCTCCTGCAAACGATTTTCCAATCTCCTGCGAACGATTTTTCGTTTGGCGCAGAACAAAAAATCATTTGCCGCAAGGTAAATCCGACCACTCCTCGAGACATGATTTCATTTGACAAAGCCCTGCTTCCAAAGTCCGGCACGCCCACCCACGGTATGCACTTCGCAGCCCTCCCCGTCCGGGGTATCTTGCAAAAAAAATAAGGCAAACCTCACTGACTTTCAAAAAAAAAAACGTTTCTTTATACCTCCAAACAGGAACTCGAATAAACCAACATAGAAAAAGACATGGAACTACAGACACATACCGACACTGCATACCGGCAACTGCTTCCCACCGAAATCCGACAACTGAAACAGCAAGGCTGCACGGCCGAGAACTGGCAACTGATTGAAGTCCATCCGGATATCGACCTTCGCCATCTGGCGTACGTGCATTTCTCCGGCTCCAACCGTATCGGGAATTTCCAAAAGACCGTCACGCTGCCGGGCGGAATCACGTTCCATACGGGTATCCGCCATGCCACGCTGCACTGTACCACCGTGGGCGACGACTGTCTGATAGCCCACGTCCATGGGTATATCTCCCATTACGACATCGCCCCGGGCTGCATCATCCTCCATACGGACACCATTGCCATGACCGGCCCGTCCGCCTTCGGCAACGGCACGGAACTCCATGTCATGAGCGAAAGCGGAGGACGGGACATCCTCATCCACGACCGCCTGTCGGCACAGGAAGCGTACATGCAGGCCGTGTACCGCCACGATGCCTTGTTTACGCAAAACCTCCGCCGGTTGGTTTCGGACTACGCCGCACGGCAAACCGGCAACCGCGGCAAGATAAGCGAGGGCACACGGATACTCCGCTGCGGCCTGATCCGCAACGTGAAAATCGGGCCTTGCAGCCGTCTGGAAGGTGTCGTCCGGTTGGAAAACGGCACGATATGCAGCCATCCGGACGCCCCTACCTTCGTGGGTGACTTGGTCATCGCCCGTGATTTCATCCTGCAAACCGGCAGCCATGTCGCCGACGGCGCGACGCTCACCCGTTGCCATGTAGGACAAGCGTCCACCATCGGGCACGGATTTTCTGCCACAGACTCCTATTTCGGTTGCAACTGCCAGGCGGAGCAGGGTGAGGCATGCGCCATCCTGGCCGGTCCCTATACGGTGACGCACCACAAGTCCACGCTGTTGATAGGCGGCATGTTCTCGTTCATGAACGCCGGTTCGGGCACCAACCAGAGCAACCACGCCTACAAGCTCGGCCCCCGACACCACGGTGTGCTGGAACGGGGATGCAAAACCGCTTCGGGCAGCCACATCTCGTGGCCCGCGCATATCGGGGCGTTTTCGCTGGTCATGGGACATTGCGCCCCCGGTACCGACAGCAGCGAATGGCCATTCTCTTACCTCGTGGAGCAAGGCTCGTCCCATTACGTGATTCCCGGCATTACCCTGAGGGGCGTGGGAACGCTGCGCGACATCGGGAAATGGCCTGCACGCGACGGCCGCCCGCCCCAAGTGCCTCAAACGGACCGGGTCTCCTTCGAAGCATTCTCTCCTTATACGATGGGGCGTGTGTTCCGGGCACGGATTACCTTGGAAGAACTAAGCGGACGCTTCGACGCGGATACCCAAGAAATCACATGGAACGGCCTGCGGCTCAAAGAGAAATCGATGAAGCAAGGCATAGAATGGTACCGGTTGGCTTTAGACCGTTACTTGGGCGAACAACTGATCCGGCAATTAGAGGCGTATGAGGGCATGCCCTTGGACGGGCTATGCGAAGCCCTGCATCCCCGTGCGGCATGCAGCGACCGCTGGGGAGACATCGGCGGCATGCTGGCACCCATAAGCGAAATCAATGACATTACCAGAATCATCGCCACAGGACAACTCGACCTCATAGAAAAACTGGAAGAACGATTCCGGCTCATACACGACCGGTATGACGACTTCGCCTGGGCTTGGACGTGGAACCTCTTGTACGAGATATATCCCGATGCCTATGGCAAGGACTTTATCCCGTCGCTCTGCCTGCCCGTCATCCGGAAATGGGAAACCGCCGCCACGACACTCAACCGGCAAATCATAGCCGATGCCACAAAGGACATCTCGACGGGTTCTCTTGCCGGTTTCGGTATCGATGGCGGCGAGGAAACCGCCGTGGACGACGCGTTGGCCGTCCGGGGCACCGTACAACAATGCGGTATCATCCAAGAGTTGAAAAAGCAACAAACGGAAATCAAAGAAAAGGCCAGATACTGGCTGCATAAATTAACCCTTTAACCCCATACGACTATGAACAGACAGCAAAACCCTTCACCGGAAAACCGTACTTCACGTGTAATGACAGCGTGGCCGGACGCCCTGAAACTGTTCTTTTTCGGCTTCTGGATGTTTTTCGGCATTTATTACGGCGACGTGCTTTACATCGCCCAACAGTACAGTTTCTTCAGCACAGCCCAAGGAGCCATGCGCCCGCTATGGGAAACCTCTTACGGCTCGTTGTGGATTATCGGGCGTGCCTTGCTCCAAGCGTTTCATTCGCCTTTTTGGGGCGGTGCCCTTCTCTCGGGCATGCTTACCCTCATCTCTTGGCTGTCCGGTTACGTCTTCAGGTTGCGCGGCCGGTTCGGATACCTGAAATACATCCCGGCATTCGTTTTTATTTATGTGGTCGTCTACCACGGTTTCGATGTTTACTATCAGGTGGAAACGGGCAAACTGCTCGGCATTCCTTTCTGCATCCTCCTCATTCTGGCCTGCCAAGCCGCCTTCGTACGTTCTTTCAGCCGGAAAAAACTCTCGGGGTTGTTCACCCCACCGGCTTACAACCGTCCGCTCGACGAATGGAAAGCCATGGGATTCATCCTCATTTTGGGAGCCGGAGCCGTGGGCATGAACGAATGGCAGCGCCCCTACGTGCGCCCTACCGCCAGGATGCAGCGCGAACTGGAACGGCAGGACTGGAAGGGCATGCAAGCCACGGCTTCCCGCTCCGACCTGACCTACAGCACGGTGGCGGCTTACTACGCCATTTCGCGGATGGAAGACGAAAACGACGTGCCCAAGGTACCCATAGACATGTTACCGCCGACAAGCCGCCCCATTTACCTGCATAACCGCGACGGTAACCTCGAAAACGCCCGGAATTACTTCCTGACGGACTACTGCATCGCTTCGGAACAATACCCCATCGCTTACGAACTGGGCAAAGCGGACTTGAATACCAACGGCCCGTCTCCGCTCCTGCTCAAACAGATGGTACGGATTTGTCTGGCCTTACATAAAAAAGAAGAAGCACGTTCTCACCTGAACGTGCTCCGTACGCTTCCTTTCGAGAAGGACTTCATCGAGACCTACGCCCCGGAGGCACAGGAATAGGAAAAAGGGATTTCCTCCTCCCTCCGGGCTTATTCCGCCCGCTTGACAGCCAAGACCAGTTCGGCGGACTTCAGTCCTTTGGCTTCCGCTTTCAGACGAAGGGTTCCGGCTTGTCCCTTTTCCGCCACGATCGCGGTCATCTGTCCGTTGAACACCGGCATTTGCGGCCGGCCGAACGGTTCAAGGCATACGGGGTTGCCGTTGGCTCCGGCCTTGTAATACCCGGCTCCACGGACAGAAAACTTCACCGTATGCTGTGCGTCGGGACAGAGGTTGCCCTCGCGGTCCACCACGCTGACCGTGACAAAAGCCAAGTCCTCATCCCGCAAATCCGCGTCCAACGTGTCCTTGTCGGCCTTCAATACGATGCGGTAAGGCTTACCTGCCGTACGGACGATCTGCTCCGCACGCTTCCGTCCGTTTTCGTCGTAGGCCACAGCCTTCACCTCGCCCGGCTCGTAGCGCGTGTCCATCCACATCAGCCGGTAACGTTTCTGGCGGGCCAAAGCACGGCGTGCCTCATCGTTTTCCGTCTCGTCGAGCTTGACAGTGGTGTCTTTCGTACGTTTCCCTTGGCTCTTGCCATTGATGAAAAGTTCCACTGTGGGGTAATTGGTGTACACGAATACCGGGGTCACCTCGCCTTCACGCCCCGGCCAGTTCCAGTGCGGAAGGATGTGCAAGGTTTCCGCTGCCTTGTTCCATTGGCTGCGGTAAAGGTAATAACGGTCCTTGGGCAGGTAAGCCAAGTCGATGATGCCGAACAGCGAAGAATGGCTGGGCCAATCGTCATAATACGGCGTCGGCTCGCCCAAGTAGTCGAAGCCTGTCCACACGAACTCGCCCATATCGTAGGGCAAATCCTCGGACAAGATAAAGTTGTCCTCCGGCAAGTCGCTCCACGGGCAATGTTCCACATCGTAGGAAGACGACTGGTGGTCGTCGTATTTCGCCCCGGCCTTGCGTTCCACAGGGAACTTATACACGCCGCGCGAGCTTACCGTAGAAGCCGTTTCCGACCCCAGTACCACTTGCTGCGGCAATGCCTTATAAGCTTTCTGGTAAAGATGGGAACGGTAATTGAAGCCCGGGATGTCCATGATGGCCGCCACGTGGCTCTTGATGGCGGCATCCACACGGTCCATGCCCTGTGTGCAGGGCCGCGTGGGGTCTTCGCGGTGCACGATGTCCTGCATCATCCGACAAAGCTTTGCTCCCTGCGCCGAACCTTGGTCGGGCACCTCGTTGCCGATGCACCACATCACGACCGCCGGGTCGTTGCGGTAATGACGCACCACATTCACCAAATCGCGTTCCACCCACTCGTCGTAGTACTTGTTATAACCGTTGGCCATTTTCTTGGCTTTCCACTCATCGAAAGTCTCCACCATCAACAGCATCCCCATCTCGTTGCAGGCTTGCACCAGTTCCGGCGACGGCATGTTGTGCGACGTGCGGTAAGCATTGCTGCCCATGTCCTTCAGCATCTTCAGCCGGTAACGGATGGCCTGCATGTTCACCGCCGTGCCCAACGGTCCCAAGTCGTGATGGTTGCACGTGCCGCGGAAGACCAACCTTTTCCCGTTCAACAGGAAGCCTTTTTCGGGGACGACTTCAATCGTACGGATGCCGAACGTAGTCTGGTAGGTATCGCTCAAACGTCCCTGATAGTACACCTCCGTGTCCGCCCGGTAGAGGTTCGGATGTTCGCAATCCCACAACAGGGGGCGGTCCACCACGAAATCCTGTTCGAGCACGCCTTCGTCATACAGCGACAAGACGGTTTCGCGCTCCGCCACTTTTTGTCCTCCGGGGGCACGCAGGACAGTTTTTAGACGGATGTCCTTGCAGTCCGTGCCGTCGGGATATTCCAGTTCCGTACGCACCTTCACTTTCGCAAAATCCTCACGCACCGTCGGCGTGGCGACAGTCGTACCCCATGTACGTACCCCGACTTTGCCCGACACGACCAGATGCACGTTCCGGTACAACCCGGCCCCTGGATACCAGCGCGAGCTTTCGGGTTCATTCTCCAAGCGCACCGCCAACACATTGTCTTTTGCGTTCACGGCATCCGTCACATCGAAATAAAAGGAATTATAGCCATACGGCCAATTCCCCACCTTCTTTCCGTTGACATAGACTTGCGCGTGGCTCATCGCCCCGTCGAGCATCAGCACCACGCGCTTGTCCGCCCCGAAACCAGGCACGTCGAAATGCAGCCTATACCAGCCTACGCCAACGAAAGGCAGTCCTCCCGTACGTCCGGACTGGTTCTGGGCTTCTTTCTGTCCGTCCTGCTCGATGGCCATGAACTGCCGGTCGTTGTTCGCATCGAACGGCCCGCTTATCGCCCAATCGTGGGGCACGGACACGCGTTCCCACTTTCCGTCGTCCACCTGCACTCCGCCGAACGAAGCGTCGTCTGCACGGGTAAACCGCCATCCGTCCCGCAGCAGCACCGTTTCCCGTTCTCCACCGGCCTGCATCCCCAAACAGAAGAGCAAGCCCCACACATACAATAACAGTTTTTTCATATTTCTCAGGTTAATGATGAATAGATTCGTCAAGCCAGCGAATACACCACGTCCATGATTTTCCGCCCGATTTCCTCCGCCTCAGCCTGCGTGGCTGCCTCGGAATACACACGGATAATCGGTTCTGTATTGCTTTTACGCAAATGCACCCATTTGTCAGGGAAATCAATCTTCACTCCGTCGATGTCGTTCACCTCTTCGTCCTTATACATGTCTTTTACTTTCTCCAGAATGGCATCCACATCTGTCTCCGGCGTCAGGTCGATACGGTTCTTGGCCATGAAGTATGACGGATAGGTGGCACGCAGTTCGGACATTTTCTTTCCCGTCCGGGCCAGATAGGTCAACACGAGGGCAATGCCGACCAATGCGTCGCGCCCGTAATGCGCCTTCGGATAAATCACCCCGCCGTTACCTTCCCCGCCAATCACGGCACGGGTCTCTTTCATCTTGGCCACCACGTTCACCTCGCCGACCGCAGCCGCGCTGTATTCCCCTCCGCGCATACGGGTCACATCGCGCAAGGCACGGGTAGAGCTCAAGTTAGACACCGTGTTCCCGGGCGTGTGCTGTAAAATATAGTCTGCCACTGTCACCAAGGTGTATTCCTCGCCGTACATCGTCCCGTCCTCGCAGAACATGGCCAGACGGTCTACGTCCGGGTCTACCACGAATGCCAAGTCGTGGCCGCCTTTTTGCATCAAAGCCTTGATGTCGCCCAAGTTTTTTTCTAAAGGTTCGGGGTTATGGCCGAAGTTCCCCGTCGGCTCCGTAAACAGCCCCGTGACCTGCTCCACTCCTAATTGTTCCAACAACCGGGGCAGGATGATGCCGCCCACGGAATTGACCGTGTCTATGGCCACGCGGAAATGCGCCTTGCGAATCGCCTCCACGTCCACTAATTTCAGGTTCTTGACCAAGTCGATGTGCTTTTGGTCGTACGTCTGGTCTTCCCGATAGTGCCCCAGATGGTCCACGTCGGCATATTCAAACGCCTCTTCCTCGGCTAACCGCAACACTTCGTTTCCCTCCTCTTGATTGAGGAATTCCCCTTTTTCATTCAATAATTTCAAAGCATTCCACATCCGGGGGTTATGTGAGGCCGTGATGATGATGCCGCCGCAGGCTCCTTCCATCGTTACAGCCAGTTCGGTGGTCGGCGTGGAAGCCAGTCCGATGTTGACCACATCGAACCCCATGCCCATCAGTGTGCCGCACACCACATTCTTGACCATCTCGCCGGAAATGCGTGCATCCCGTCCCACCACGATGGTATTGCTCTTCACCGTAGTCGTCCGGCGAATCCATGCGGCGTATGCAGATGTAAACTTCACAATGTCCAACGGATTCAGCGTGTCGCCCACGTGGCCGCCGATAGTTCCGCGTATGCCTGAAATAGATTTAATAAGTGTCATAATAAGAGTCTTTATGTGTATAATTGAGTTTCATAATAATTTTACTTGGGGCAAAGATAGATATAAAAACAATAAACGGCGGACATCACCTAAGAAATTCTTGGTAGAAATTTATTGATGGGAGATTTTATTACTATCTTTGTACTTATCAAACCTAAACGAAATATCATGAAACGTAACATTGCACTCGGTATTGTATTTTGCTCTTCTCTCTTCGTATGGGGACAAGGGGAAAACGCAGCGCAAACCTCTTCCACTCCAGAGGCCTTAAGCCAGAAAGTAGAAAAATTCGGTACGGCCATTCCCCAAGAAAAAGTCTTTCTCCACATCGACAACACCTGCTATTTCGTAGGCGACACGATATGGTATAAAGCCTACGTCACGCGCTCAGACCGGCAGACCCTGACCGACCTCAGTAAAATATTATATGTAGAACTGCTCACACCCGACGGTTATCTGGTAGAACGTCAACAGGTGGAAATGCCGGACGGAACGGGACACGGGGCTTTTGCGCTTACCGACTCCCTGTACGCCGGATATTATGAATTAAGGGCATACACCCGTTGGATGCTGAACTTCGGGCAGTATGAACACCCGCATTCAAAATGGACGGAACTGATGTTCTACTTTAAATCAATGGCCAAAGACTTTTTCCGGGATTATGATAAGATTTATTCACGCGTATTCCCGGTATTCGACCAACCGCAAACTCCCGGAGATTACGTCAAAGACATGACGCTCAGGCCGATGCGAAGATACTTCAAATCCGACAAAGGCAAGCCGAAACTCGATCTCCGCTTCTATCCCGAAGGAGGAGACATCGTGGAAGGCACTACCGGAAGAGTAGCGTTCGAAGCCAACACCGAGGAGGGAAAACATATCGACATCGAGCTATCCATACAGGATAAAAACGGGAAGGAAATTGCCCGGACCAAAAGTACGAACCGGGGACGCGGCATATTCACTTTACCGGACATACCGGCTGGAGAGAAATATAAAGCCGTATTCCGATACGAAGGATATGATTATACATACGCATTGCCCGAACCGGAAAAGGAGGGCTGCGCCATGGCTGTCGTACAAAAAGGGGAGGTCGTCAACGCCTCTATCCAATCCTCCGGCCTTCCGGACCCGAAACCGGTTCTCGGCCTGCAGGTCATGCACAACGGCGTATCGAAAGCCTATTATGACATCAAGCTCGACGACGGCGGCAAAGCGACCGTAGAAATTCCGTCCGACCAGCTTCCTACGGGAGTAAACCAGTTTACGCTGTTCGACGGGAAAGGACGTGTGTACGCCGACCGCCTGATATTCGTCAACCACCACGAATATGACACACCGCAATTAACCGTCGACGGGGTAAAAGCACAATACGAACCTTTCGAGCCCATCTCCCTGCAACTCCAACTGACGAACCCGACCACCGGCACGCCCAATGTGTCATTGGCGATACGGGACCATGCCACGGACGAACTGACATACGACAACGGCAACATCCTCACGGAAATGCTATTGGGAAGCGAACTGAAAGGTTTCGTCGAGAATCCGGGTTACTACTTCGAAGCGGACGACAGTATTCGTCGTCAGGCACTTGATCTCCTCATGATGGTACAGGGATGGCGACGTTATTCGTGGAAAACCATGTCGGGCGTCGAACCCATGACCATCCAGCACATGCCGGAACAACTGCAAACCATTTCCGGTTGCGTGAACAGAATAGAAGACTTCCGGTTGGCCTACGGAACGTATGTCAAAGAAGAAAACTGGTTACCCGGAACAGGAACCATGCGCGCTCCGGACACTTCCGTAGAACGGGACGCCACCATAGAAGACATCATGGAAGCCGCAGACCATCCGAACCAAGAAAACAATGGACTTGAATCCGGCAACACCACAGACAATAACCCGCTGACCCAAATGCTTCAGGACAACCAACGTGATCCGTTCACCACGGGCTCCATCATGAGCAACCTGAAAGAAGAAGTCAATGTATGGCCCACATTCATACAAGGCAACCAGACCATGGACCTCATGCAAACGACGGAAAACGGAATGTTTTATATGAAGACGCCTTTACTTTACGACAAATACATCCTGTTCCTTCCGGCTGCGGACAAAGATAAAGGTCAGGATTACATCAAAGACAAAATGAAGAAGGACTTCACCAACGAGGAGGCTTATCCGGACTATTTTGTCAAATTGAACCGGTTCAATCCCTTATTCCCCAAACCGTATGGCTATTATCAGGATGCGCCGCGCTATGACGCAGACGAACGGTTCGACAGCCAAGGCGGCCAAACATCTTTCACAGACCGCCAGCTTGCCACGATAACCGTACGCACCAAACGGGGAGGACTGCGCAAGCTCGACCTTAGCAAACCGGCCTTGGTAGTCGACGCTTACGAGGCATTCAACCTCACGGCCGACTATGGCATGAGCACCGGCACGCACAACTGGGTCACCTTTCCGCAGCAAGTCGCCCTGACCTATATCGGAGATATGGGCATGGACAGGGACTATTTCCTACAAGTCCGGTATGACGGCAAACCGATAAACCTGAAGAGTACCCGCAAAAACGTTGCTCCGCCACGCATGGCCAACGGCACGCAAATTGAGATTCCTCCCGTCATCACGGCCGGAGAAGGCAAAATGGAAGCTTACAGACACCTCCGAAACTTGGACAAGCTTTATATTTACACGGATTACGCTCCCCGCGAACAAGGCAGCGCGAGGTACAAAGGCGACAACCAACCGGATGTCATCATCGACTACCGTCTATTTCCCAACGACGGCTACCAGCCTACATACCGTGACCGACGTTACGTGTTGGACGGATACGCCGTATGCGAAGACTTCTATAGTCCTGACTACAGCCAAAAGCCCCTGCCGGACACGAAAGACTACCGTCGTACCTTATATTGGGTCCCGAACGTGAAATTCGATGCCGCAGGAAAGGCCACCGTCAATTTGTATAACAACAGCAAACCCACGGTACTCAGCATCCAAGCCGAGGGCATTACGACCACGGGCACCCCCATCGTATGGAACAGCAAAAATTAAAACCAGAACTTACCCCCAATCCCTAAAAGCCATGAGGAATTACACTTTTCTTAGCATGTTCAGGAAATACGTGAACTCCAGCCTGATTCTGATTATCGTCACGATTGTAGCCATGATAGTGGCCAATTCCGGTTGGGGAGACGCCTACCGTTCCTTGTGGGAGAAGCCGGTCAGTTTCTCTATCGGTAACTTCAATCTGTTCAGCCACGGTAAAGAAAGCCTCAGCCTGATGGACTTTATCAACGATTTCCTCATGGCTTTGTTTTTCTTTTCCGTGGGACTGGAAATCAAAAGGGAAATCCTGGTGGGAGAACTGTCTACACTGAAGAAAGCCTTGCTCCCCATCATCGGAGCCTGCGGCGGCATGGCCATCCCCGTACTGATTTTTTTTCTCACCTGCCCTGACGATGCCCTTATGCTACGGGGGACGGCCATCCCCATGGCTACCGACATCGCGTTCTCATTGGGGGTACTCTCCATGTTCGGCAAACGAGTCCCCATCGGCCTGAAGATATTCTTGGCGACGTTGGCCGTGGCCGACGATTTGGGCGGCATTCTGGTCATTGCCGTTTTCTATTCATCCGAACTACATTTGCAATACCTGGCTTATGCCGGTATCCTACTTGTGATTTTAGCCATCGGCAACCGACGCCACGTCATATCCAAGATGTTCTACATCGTCATCGGAACATTTGTCTGGTACTCCCTGCTGAACTCCGGCATTCACGCCACCATAGCCGGAGTGGTCGTAGCATTTTTCGTTCCGGCACGCCCCGGAGTCTCCGCCCTTCACTTTGTCAAACATCTGCGAAACAAAATCAACCGTTTCCCCATAGACCAGGCAACCACCAACCACAAGGGGACTACTATCCTGTCCAATGAGCAAATCATGTTGCTCAAAAACATAGAACATGCCTCGGACCGTACGATCAGCCCCTTACAGGATTTGGAAGACGCTTTACAGAACCCCATCAACTATTTCGTGATTCCGGTCTTCGCTTTCGCCAATGCAGGAGTGAACTTGGAAGGCATCAGTATGGACAGTCTGCTCAACGGCGTAGGCCTGGCAGTCTTTTTAGGATTGGCCGTCGGGAAGTTCGTAGGCGTATTCTCGTTCTCCTGGCTGGCAGTCAAGTTGGGATTCGTCCAACTGCCCCAAGGCTGCAACTGGAAAAACTTTTTCAGCGTCTGCATGCTGACGGGCATCGGTTTCACCGTTTCCATGTTCATTGCCGACCTCTCCTATTATAATATAGGTATAGAGGGCAGCACGCTCCTCAATGATGCGAAACTGGGTATCCTTTGCGGTTCCATCGTAGCCGGTGTTTTAGGCTGGATACTGCTGGCAGTCAATCTTCCCCGGCAAGACCTTGGAGAGCACAATGAAGACCTGCCTTAAACAGAACCCTTATTTTTCCGCGTAAAAACTGCCTTTTTTCTTTTTTTATCCCCGAGATACAAAAAAAGAAGGCAGTTTTTACGTCTTTTACCGTCCTGCTGCGTCATTATTACAGATTGCAGTCTAAAAAACATGAATGAAATATGAAACAAACCCTAAACAGTCATCCGGAAGAGGAACCGAATCGGGAGATAGCCGCATTGATGGAGAGCGAAAGACCTCACTTGCTACGATACGCCTGTTACCGGCTGGGGAACGCGGACGATGCCGAAGATGCCGTACAAGACATTTTCCTGCAACTGCATACTAAAAGACAAGATGCAGAAGGGCAGCCCTTGGCAGACTTGCGCAGCTATCTCTATCGAAGCCTTTCCAATTTCTGTACCGACCGGCTACGCCGACGGCAGGTACGAGCATTCGTACCGATAGAACAAGTGTCGCACATCTGTGAAGAACAAGTGGAAAACTTCGAACGAGAGTTCCGGCTTATCTCGACCCTGCTGGCGGGAATCCCCGAAGAACAAGCCGAAGTCATCCGGCTCCGCATCCATGGCAACAACAGTTTCTCAGACATTGCCGCCATTTTGGACATTCCGGTCACGACCGCCAAATCCCGATTCCAGTACGGAATCGAAAAAATCAGAAAAGGAATCAAATCCTAAAGTACAAAACCCTAAAAAAACAGAACATCATGAAATGTGAAGATTTTAAGAAATATATGGCCGACTTATGCGACAAGCAAACCGACCCGGCCATTACAGAAGCTTGCAGACAACACATGAAAGAATGTGCCGCATGCCGTGCTTATTACGAAGACTTCATGCACACGGTAAACTTACTTACGCCCAAACACGCCCCCTCGTTCGGGAAAACCCAACCGGCCGTCAGCATCTCTCCTCTTCAGACGACGGCTAAACCGAAGAAGCATCCGTCACACAAATGGATACAAATAGCGGCAGCCGTGGCCATCTTCATGGCAGGATTAGGCACGGGACTCAGCAACTTCTTCTCAACCCAAGCAGAGGCTGTTCCTTCCATCCCCCTTATTTTCGACCAGTCTATCAAGAGTTCACGTAGTGCGGCCAGCTTCTCCATGTCGGTTTACGCCCGTACTACGCCTAACGAAAATTTCGCCTACATCAATCCGGAATCCGGCTTCATGAGAATCAGCCTGGAATCCTTGCGCCAAAACCAAAAGACATTCTGGCGGTTGGAAAAAGAAGGAGGACGCACCATCGTTTCCGACGACGGGAAACAATACATGTGGACCACAGGCGGCCTTGCCGTATGTGGTGACGAGACGTGCAATTTCGCAGAAGGGTTTTCTTCCTTGCTTCGTCCGGAAACACTCTTGGAGCAACAAAAAGCGGCACTATCCGGCAACCCGCAAGCACACGCGGAAATGACGGAGACCGATTCCACCATCACCATCGTGACCCACACCGATGTGTATGGCAACGCCATCAGTGCGTCCTTGCTTGAGAAAGAAGAAAAAAGCTACCGGTGCACAACGGAAAACGTCTTCTCCAAACGGGACGGTCTGCTGCAACAGGTACAGATTTGGTGGGAACGTGACGGCCAAAAAACATTGGTGTTGAAAAGCGAACATATTGTCTACAACTTGCCACTCGTCCCCAGCGTGCTCGTGCAACGCCCCGACACCACACAAGTGACTTGGCTGTCCGCCCACACCCCGTCCGTCAAAGACCCGGCACACCTGAGAAAACTAACGAACGAAACCGCCCGGGAAGCCGCACAAAGAATCCTGAAGGCCCTCACCGACGGCAAGCCCCAAATGGCCGGCGAAGCACTCTACTATTACACGGCCCAACTTCCTACACTCACCGAAAACATGAAAGGCTGCAAGGTTTCAGCAGTCAGTCAAGCCAAAGAAAAGAAAGACTATAAAGGCGTCATCGTGTTCTACAAACTGACGACTCCGGACGGAAAGACTGAAAACCGCCATATCGCTTTGCGTCGCGACAACCCGCAGGGAATATGGATGGTAGACGGCGGACTATAAACAGAAAGGAGAGGAACCGGCCACGGTATCCTCTCCTTTTATGAAATACAGTCCATCGTCATTGACGGCCCTGCCGGGGTCAGCAGACCTCAGAACCGGGCTTCACCTCACGGTCTACGGTAATGACACTCAGCGACTCGTCATAGTTCAGCGCCGAGAGTATCATGCCTTGGCTTTCGATGCCTTTCAATTTACGGGGAGCAAGATTGGCAATGAAGCAAACCTGCTTGCCCACCAGTTCCTCGGGCTTGTAGAATTTGGAGATACCGCTCACAATCGTGCGGTTTTCCAACCCGTCGGCAATCTTGAAGCACAACAGTTTGTCCGCTTTGGGCACTTTGGTGCATTCCAACACCGTCCCCACACGGATGTCCAGCTTCTGGAAGTCCTCGAATGCGATATTCTCGCGGATGGGCTTGGCCTTATAGTTGGCTTCCTCGTTGGCTTTTTTCGTGTCCAGCAACTTCTGTACCTGCGCTTCGATTACATCGTCTTCTATCTTCTCGAACAACAATTCCGGCTTGGCCAACCGGTGACCGGCCTGCAAGAGGTCCGTCCGTCCCAAGCGGTTCCACTCGAAACTTTCCATATTCAACATCTTACGGAGCTTCTCGCTGCTGAAAGGCAGGAACGGCTCGAAAGCGATGGCCAGATTGGCCGTGAGCTGCAAAGAGATGTAGATGATGGTCTTCACCCGCTCAGGATCGGTCTTCACCACTTTCCAAGGCTCGCTGTCGGCGATATATTTGTTACCGATGCGTGCCAGGTTCATCGCCTCCTTCTGCGCGTCGCGGAATTTGAACGCGTCGAGCAATTCTTCCACCTTCGCTTTCACGTCCTTGAACTCATCCAGCGTCTGGCGGTCATACTCCGTCAGCTCGCCGCAGGCGGGCACCACACCATCGTAATACTTCTGCGTAAGCTGCAAGGCACGGTTCACGAAATTGCCGTACACGGCCACCAGTTCGTTGTTGTTACGCGCCTGGAAGTCTTTCCACGTAAAATCGTTGTCTTTCGTTTCCGGAGCATTGGCCGTCAGCACATAGCGCAATACGTCCTGCTTGCCCGGAAAATCGCGCAAGTACTCATGCAACCACACCGCCCAATTACGCGACGTGGAAATCTTGTCGCCCTCCAGGTTCAGGAACTCGTTGCTCGGCACGTTGTCCGGCAGGATATAGCTTCCCTCAGCCTTCAGCATGGCCGGGAACACGATGCAATGGAACACGATATTGTCCTTCCCGATGAAGTGTACCAGACGGGTTTCGGGATCTTTCCACCACGTCTCCCACGAATCGGGCAGCAACTCCTTCGTATTGCTGATATAGCCGATGGGCGCATCGAACCACACATAAAGCACCTTGCCCTCGGCACCTTCCACCGGCACGGGAATGCCCCAGTCCAAGTCACGGCTCACGGCACGGGGCTGCAAACCCATGTCGAGCCAACTCTTGCACTGCCCGTACACGTTGTTACGCCATTCCTTGTGGTCTTCCAGAATCCACTGGCGCAACCATGCCTCGTGCTTGTCCAACGGCAGATACCAATGCTTCGTCTCGCGCATCACCGGTTTCGAGCCGCTGATGGCACTCTTGGGGTTGATCAGGTCGGTGGGAGACAGCGACGTGCCGCACTTCTCGCATTGGTCGCCGTATGCCCCCTCTGCATGACAATGGGGGCATTCGCCCGTAATGTAACGGTCGGCCAGGAAAGTATGTGCCTCCTCGTCGTAATACTGCATAGAGGTTTTCTCCACGAACTCGCCCTTGTCGTACAAGGTACGGAAAAACTCCGAAGCCGTCTCGCAATGCACTTTGGACGTCGTGCGCCCGTACACATCGAACGAAATGCCGAATTCCTCGAAAGAGTCCTTGATGATTTTATGATAACGGTCTACCACGTCCTGCGGCGTGATACCCTCCTTCTTGGCCCGGATGGTGATGGGCACGCCATGCTCGTCGGAACCGCCGATGAAAAGCACGTCTTCCTTCTTCAGACGAAGGTAACGCACGTAAATGTCCGCCGGAACATACACCCCTGCCAGATGACCGATGTGCACCGGACCGTTGGCGTATGGCAAAGCCGACGTGACGGTTGTTCTCTTGAATTTCTTTTCCATTTTTTATATTTTAAGCAATTATATCCTACACTATCGGGTATCAGATAATACCACTCACGCCCGGCAGAAACAAGCAAGCTTGCCTCTGCTCTCGCTTAATCGTGGTTTTCATGGCACAAAGTTACGGAATTATTCCTAAATCTCAGGCCAAACCTCCCGACAAATGCCATACGCCGAACACTTGATACCAACGGAAGCCACCTTGCCCTCCTGTTGCACGGAAAAGGCCGACAAGTGACAAAATGTAAGCCATGTGTCTTTTTCATTGAAAAAGAAAATGAGATTTTGTGTGCCAATAAGTTGACTTTTACGACTGACCGAATACATTTATTCACAATTCTCCGCCATTTTTTACTTGTTTTAAGCCAAACGGCGATTCAATCTCAGCCGGACGAAAAACCGTTCGGCTGAAAAAACACTTTTTTTGTCCGCACGTCGCAGCGAAGAGTTCCGCCCAAAGGACGAACAAACACTTGAAAACGGGACGCACACGTGCCTCCACAGCCTCTTTCCACTCTATTTGATGACGCTTCGCTGTCAAAAGCGGCATGTCAAAATGACGCGCAAACGCCGCCCCATGCTTGCGCGCCCTTTACTTTTCTACGGATGTCCTGCCCTCCGACAGGACAAAAAGAAACGGAAAATACCCGGTGGCTGACAAGCAGCTTCTCCACTGACGCACAAGAATCGCGTATTTTCAAAAGCCTCCGTCCCCGAGGCCGTACGAAGGATTCTCGCAAGGCGTAAATTAACAAAATGACAGAAGGACTTTTATTTCATGCTTTGAATTAGCAAATTGTGAACCTTGTCACCTTAAACGGGGCTGTTGCATTTTCATATCCCTGCCTTTATCAGTTTTATTTCCCCATCCTTATTTTCCACAAAAGCCCAAAGCCATCCTTTATCGACAGTCATACAATGTATATTGACAATATCCGTCGGAAGGCAATATCTATGCACGCATTCCCCGTCAAAATCAAATTTCAAGATTTCATTGTACCGCTCTTCCGGCCCGGCTAACACGGCATAAAAACAATCATCTGCCACATGCAGGGCATTAAATCCGACTACTGTCTCCGGACATACGATGACACAAACCGGGACTGCCCCTTGGGCAATAGAATATTTCGGAGCATAGAAGCCTTTCACCAACTTATGGCTTATTTTTTCTCCGCTCAAAGACAATATCTCAAAGGCCGCCCCTATCCCGGTGGTTATGACAATATGTTTTTCGTCAGGAGATACACCAAAAGACGCCAAATTACCCCAAAGCGACCTGTTGTTCTCTTCTTTTTCGTCCAAAACCGGGAAATCCGAATATGTGGCAAGCACCTTTGATTGATTAAAGATTTGAATCCTATTCCCAAAATGGTTACCAAATCCAAGGAAACGGTTGTCTGATAAAGCCAAGACTTGATAGAAGCGATGCTCCACGGGGCGTTCGCTTTCCACTTCTTCCATTCTTATCACATCTTGAACAGGATTGCCTCCACCCAATGCCTCTTTTACGGAAAAGCAAACAGTATATTGCGTATTGTAATCGTACACGCAACAAGCCTCCTTATCCTTAGACAAGGACAATCCTTGTGGAAAAAATAAATTCTCCGCGCGCCCGTCCTCTTTCACCAAAGCTTTTAACTACATACCCTTTCGTATGGATAAAATGGCAAAGTTTGTCACTTCTATTATCATCAAAAACGAGAATCAACGAATCATCTATAGTAAAAAGAGAAGTCGGGTTAGAAAAAAAGGTATTCATGCGCACCGAATATATTTCCAACGTATCCGACACTATAGAACTGAAAGGCAGAGCATGAAACTCTACCTTTTTACCGTCTTCTTTTTTACATGCAAACAACCACAATGTTGCAAGCACAACAAAAAACACTTTTTTCATTTCTCCTCATTCATACTACATGAATGTGCCCCTGAAAGCGTACTATGCGACTTATCACTTGCAGGGATTCCGGCCACATCCTCATACACGAACTCTATTCGCTTTGCCTTGCCGAAACGACCGCTCACGACTTCTCTCTGCCCGACGAAACGATAACCGTCTTGCGACAAGTCTTCGGCCTTGGCGGTAAAACTTTCCCCTTTCTTCCCGTATAAATAACGAGTGGGATAAGCCACGTAGCCTTTTGCGGTCACATAATCTATGCGCACAGCCCTCTCTTCCTTGCCACGGTTCAAACGGGCATCGCCACGGGCAATGCCCAACGCACGCGCCCCCTCATACAACGCTTCCACGTCGTAGTCTTTCAACAAACCGTCCTTGCCGGGAGCCAGGTTGACCACCAAGGTATTACCCTGTTCCACCATGTGTTCGTATGCCGCCTTGATTTTATCGGCCGACATGACACTCTCCGCATTATTCTTTTCAGACCAAAACCAACTGTTGTTCATACAGACCGTGGCTTCGAAAGGCAAATAATAGTCCTGTTCCTCACGACGGTAGACTTTCGGGTCGGCATCCGCACCGCGCCGAGTAAACATCGGGTCGTGCAAACGAAAGTCGGAAGGGAAATAATAGATTTCTTCTCCGCCTTGGTATTGATCCGGGGTACGTCCGCAACGAATACAAGTGTTGACTGCCATCTGACAAGAAGGCTGCAAACGCTTCACTGTGTCATACATCCGTGCAAACTCCCATGCACCGTTGCTCTTCACCCATGCACCGTCTATCCAGAACTCCGAAATCTCGCCGTAACGCCCGTCCATCAACTCGGTGATTTGCGCCAAAGCGAAATCATTGTATTCCTGCGCCAACTGCACGCGGTCCAGCCCCGTGGAAGCCTGCGTGTGGTTCCTATCCCAATTCCGATCCCATGCCGAATAATACAATCCTAACTTGATGCCGTACTTGCGACAGGCATCGGCCACTTCTTTCACAATGTCGCGACGGTCGCCCTTGCGTCCGGTATGGTTGATGTTATAGGTACCCACAGCAGTGTTCCACAGGGCAAAGCCGTCATGGTGCTTGGTGACCAGAACAATGAAATTCATCCCTCCTTCGTAGGCCGCCTTGACCCATTCCTCGGGATTGAGCGTGGACAAGTCCGGATGATAGGCCGAAGCCGGAGAGGAACCGTCCGTCCATTCCTGCCCCAAGAAGGTATTCATCCCGTAATGGATAAACATGCCGTATTTCAGATGAGCCTTGCGACGTTGGTACACATTGGCCTCACGGGAAGGCTGCTGACGAATCCAACCGGGAGCATCCTTCCTCCACGCCGCCGGTTCGGGCGTAGCCACAGCTTGCGGGTCGTCATAGATACCGATTTCGTCCACATTGATGCCCTCCGGACTACACTCCAGGAAAGAGACCTGCACATAGCGTGCCGTCACGTTGTTGCCCGTCAACACAGTCCGTGCATCTCCCGGCCTGCGGTGTTGCCAACGTTTCCAATCAATTCCGTCACGGGACACAGAAACCACGATCTCCTCTATGCGCCCCTTGTAGCCTTCAGTCTCATAGACATCAATACAGTTGAAAGTCCTCTCCCCTTTCAAATCCAAGGTAAGCCATACCGTTCCCGACAGTCCGGCTGATGCCCAACGCGTACCGAAATCACCGTCCGCCACATGTCCTGGCTCATATCCGGCACCATAACAAGACCCCGAAGACACTTCCGCCCCCAAAGCCATATTCCATTTTTGTCCGTCCGTCTTCGACAAAGCTCCGGAAACTTCCGCCGGAACAGCCCCCATCATCCCTACACATAACCAACTCCACAAGCAGTGAGTCCATGTTTTCATACTTGCCATTCTATTCTTTAATTATAGGTTAAACAAACCAGAGCAAAGATACAAAAAGAATCCATTGGAGAATTCCCCAAAAAAGGGATTGTTTTGCCTGTTTCGGAGATTTATAAACTTGGCACTCCTCTGAAGTTCCATACAAAACTACGTGTTTTTGAACACAATTACAAAAAATATTCCTAACTTTGCAACCGCATCGGTTCATCTCCCTCATCGCATACGGGGGAATGATTAAAAGGGAATCAGGTGAGAATCCTGAACAGTCCCGTTGCTGTATGTCTCATAAAAAAGCGTAGTAAACACATACTCTATGCCACTGAAAGGCCTCGTGCCGATTGGGAAGGCGTTTACTGCGGAGACGAGTCAGAAGACCTGCCATGCAATATAGTTCAATAGCTTTCGAGGACGAGCTATGAATCCGAAAATCCCGGGCGGCCATCGGTCGTAGTACGGGGTTGTCTATTCATATTTACGGGTTTTCTTAGAAGCTGTTTTGATGGAGTTTTTACTGTCAAATAGATAGTTCATGGGAGAAATCAAACGCAGGCATGCCTTATGCCTGATGGGAGTCTTTTGCCTGCCCTTACCTGCCGTATCCGCACACCGGACGGACAGCATACGCAACTTGGGCGAGGTAGTGGTCAAAGCCAAGACCTACAAAGAGGTCATTCCCGCACAGACCCTGAAAGGGGAAGAACTGCGGAAGCTGAACAGCTTTTCCGTGGCTGATGCCATCCGTTATTTTTCGGGACTGCAAATCAAAGACTACGGCGGTGTGGCCGGACTGAAGACGGTCAACATCCGCAGCATGGGTACGAACCACACGGGCGTATATTACAACGGCATACAGTTGGGCAACGCACAGAACGGGCAGGTGGACTTGAGCAAGTTCTCGTTGGACAACATCGAGGAAATCTCGCTCTATAACGGACAGAAAAGCGACATCTTCCAATCGGCGCGAGAGTTCGGCTCGTCGGGTAGCATTTATCTCACCACCCGCCGCCCCCGGTTCGAAGGGGAGAAGGATGCCAACCTGGCGGCCAAAGTGAAGTTCGGTTCCTATGGATTGCTCAACCCGGCTTTGCTTTACGAGCACAAAATCAGTGACAATATCAGTGCGGCTGTCAGCGCGGAGTGGATCACGTCGCAAGGCGACTACAAGTTCCGCTACCGGCGCGTGGACGTAAGCGGGGCACTGAAGTACGACACCACCGCCGTGCGCCACAACAGCGACATCGACGCCCTGCGCATCGACGCGGGACTGTACGGCCTCTTCGGGAAGGGAAAATGGAACGTCTTCGCCTACCATTACACCTCGGAAAGAGGGATTCCGGGAGCCATCGTGAACAATGTGTGGAAGCGTTCGGAACGGTTGTGGGACCGCAACTCTTTCCTCCAAGGAAGTCTCGAATGGCATGTATGGCGCGGGCTGAGCATGAAGTTCAACACGAAATACGCCTCCGACTACACCCACTACATGAATAACAACACGGACATCAAGCTGACAGACAACATCTACAAGCAGCGGGAGTGTTACTTCTCGTGGGCTAACAAATACGCCATCACGGCGGACTGGGACGTGTCCGTGGCCTACGACTTCCAGTGGAACGGTTATGAGGGATTCGACCTGAACAAGGACCACGACAAGGAGCACCCGATGAACACGGCCACTCGTGGCACACACTACATCTCGGCCGCCACGGCCTTCACCGTGGCCGACCGGCTAAAAGTGCAGGCCAGTGTGTTGGAAACATTCGTGGACGAGGAGAAACGCCAACGGGACAAGGCACCGAACAAAAGCAAGGTGACCCCGGGGCTGTTCCTCTCTTACCAACCGTGGAGGAAACACGACATAGTGGTGAGGGCCTTCTACAAGACGGCCTACCGCATGCCGACATTCAACGACCTCTACTACACGGACATGGGCAACCCGGCTTTGCTGCCGGAGACCACCACGCAATATAACGTGGGAGCCGTGTACGACCGCACGCGCACCGAAGGCATCTTCCGCAACCTGCACCTCAATGCGGACGTGTACTACAACGACGTGAAGAACAAAATCGTATCGTGGCCGCAGGGACCTCAGTTCCGCTGGACGACCATCAACCTGGGGCGGGTGGACATCCGGGGGGTGGATGCCGGAGCGGCCTGCACATTGGCCTTTCCCCACGAATGGACGCTGACGGGCAAGTTGCAATACACTTATCAGGAGGCCATCGACGTGACGAACCCGTCGGACACGTACTACCGCGACCAGATTCCCTACATTCCCTGGCACAGCGGCTCGGCCATCATAGCCCTCTCGTGGGGCACATGGTCTCTGGGCTATAGCTTCATCTACGTGGGCGAACGCTACAACCAACAGGAGAACATCATCTACAACCATACGCAACCGTGGTATACCAGCGACATGACGCTCATGAAGGAAATACGGTGGGGCAAGGCACGCCTGCGCTTCACAGCCGAGGTCAACAACCTGTTCGACCAAGACTACGATGTCATACTGAACTACCCGATGCCCATGCGTAACTATAAATTCGGCCTTGCCGTGGAACTCTGATATGAAAACCGTCCGAAAGATACTATTCCTTCCGCTCCTGTGTCTGGCGGTCTTGTTTGCCTGCCGGGAGATAGAACTGGTCGTGCCTACGGAGTACGAGCTGCTACCGGGCGTGCCCATAGACCCGGACGCACGACCGGCCGGCATGTACCTGCTCAACGAGGCCAACATGGGCAGCAACAAGTCGTCCATCGACTACGTGGACTTCCGCAACGCGTACTACGTGCGCAACATCTACGCCGAACGCAACCCGGAGGTGGTCAAGGAACTGGGCGACGTGGGTAACGACATCCAAATCTATGGCAACAAGCTGTATGCCGTCATCAACTGCTCGCACAAGGTGGAGGTGATGGACGTGCGCACCTGCAAGCGTATCGGGCAGGTGGACATTCCCAACTGCCGCTACATCCGCTTTGCCAAAGGGAAAGCCTACGTCTCGGCCTACGTGGGTCCCGTGGCCATCGACCCGAACGCCCAGTTGGGGGCCGTATATGAAGTGGACACGGCTTCGCTTGCCGTCACGCGCAAGGTGACGGTAGGTTACCAGCCGGATGAGCTGGAGGTACTCGGGGAGTACCTTTACGTGGCCAACTCGGGAGGTTACCGCGCACCGGATTACGACAGCACCGTGTCGGTGGTGGAAATCTACGGCATGAAGCAAATCCAGAAGATTCCGGTAGGCATCAACCTGCACCGCATCCGCAAGGACCGCTACGGCAAGCTTTGGGTGACTTCGCGCGGCGACTACAACACCATCCCCTCGCGCCTCTACGTGCTCGACCGCAAGGACAAGAACTCCAAGGAGATGGTGGTGAAGGACACGTTGGACATCCCTTGCTCGGAGATGTATATACAGGGCGATTCGCTCTACTTCTACAGCGTGGAGTGGAACAAACAGACGGAACGCAACACCGTCACCTACGGCATCATCGACGTGCGGACGGGCCAACTCGTCACCGACCATTTCATCACGGACGGGACGGAACAGGACATCGTCATCCCATACGGCATCTGCGTGCACCCCACGACGGGGGACATCTACGTGACGGATGCCAAGAATTACGTATCGAGCGGAGTACTTCACTGCTACGACCGCCACGGGAAGAAGAAATGGAGCGTACGTACGGGGGACATCCCCGCACACATGGCATTCTACGACCCGCAATAAAAACGGAATTGGAACATGAGACCCATATATAATAAGGTAATAGGAACGTGCGCGTCCGTCCTGATGGTATCCTGCCAACAGGACATCCCGATGGTCAGCCTCGGGGTGGACAGCCAATACCGCATCGAACGGATGCGGAAACTCATCCTGCGGCCCGAATTCACTGGGGAGGCCTACCGTTGGACCTTGAAAGACAGCGAAGGAGCCGATTCCACCGTCTCCACCGAAAGGGAATTCATCTTCGTGGCCGAAAAGCCGGGGACGTACGCCCTGCGCTTAGACATCATCGACGCGCAAAATCCTGTGATGCAGGAGGTGGAAATCAACGTGGAGGAGGAAAGCGTGGCTTACAGCCGGTATATCACGGAGGTGTATGAATACTGTCCGGCCCCCGGACAGTTCGTCAACATCATGCCGCTCTATGAGGAAGGCGACACGGAAGAAGACATGTGCCGGAAAGCCCGGGAAAGCATATCGGGCACGAACGACATCATGATTTCCTTGGGAGGATACGGCGGCTACGTCACGTTCGGTTTCGACCACACCGTAGTCAACATACCCGGGCAAAAGGACTTCAAAATCTTAGGCAACGCATTCTATGCCGATGCCAACCCGAACCCTTCGGCTCCGGATTCGGGCGGGAGTTGCGAACCGGGCATCGTCATGGTGTCCATCGACCGGAACAACAACGGACTGCCCGATGACGAGTGGTACGAACTGGCCGGGAGCGAATACCATAAACCGGAAACCCGGCACGGCTTCCAAATCACTTATACCCGTCCAGCAGCGGACAAGGTGCCCACGCCGGACGACAACAGCCCCATCACAGACACGACTTACATCCTTTGGGAAACCGGAGACGGCGAAAAGGGCTATATCGCGAAAAACGCTTACCACAACCAAGACTACTACCCTGCGTGGATTGCCGAAGACCGGTTGCAGTTCAGCGGGACGCGTCTGGCCGACAACGCCGTGGACGAAAGCGGCGGAAAAGGCTCTTACTTCGTCCTTTACGCCTACGACTGGGGCTACGTGGACAACCACCCTAACAGCGAAGAGGACAAAATCAGTTTCGACATCGGTTGGGCGGTGGACAGCTTGGGGAATCCCGTCCACTTGCCCGGTGTGGACTTCATCCGCGTATATACCGGTGTCAACCAGCAATGCGGTTGGTTGGGGGAGACTTCCACCGAACTGAGCCGTGCCGAGGACCTGCACGTAGAAGACCAGACTCATTATTTACCCAATCCATAACCCTGAAACCATCATGAAGAAAAGAAGATTACATTTGTATACGGCGGCCATGCTGTTTGCATGCACTTACAGCCTGCACGGGCAGACTACTTACACCGACGGCGTGTTCATGCTCAACGAAGACTGGTACGGACACAACAACAGTACCCTGAACTTCATCCGCCCCGACCATCCGACCGACCCGTTCGAGTATTATATCATACAAAACAATGAATCCAATGCCGGACAGTCGTTGGGAGCCACGGCGCAATTCGGTGCCGTCTACGGCGACTACCTTTTCATCATCTCCAAACAGGACCAGGACGCGGGCGACGGGCTTTCGCCGGGCGAATCGGCAGAGACCCGCCAAGGGGGCCGCATCGTGGTGGCCGACGCACAAACCATGGAAATCAAAAGCCGTATCCCCATCATCAGAGCCAATGAAAAAGGAGTGTCCATCGCCGACGGGCGCAGTTTCGTGGGCGTAGACGAGACGAAAGGATATGTAGGCACATCGAACGGCATCTACATCCTCAGTTTCTCCCCGTTCGAGATTACGGGACGCATCGAGGGGACGGAAAACCCTCTCGTCACAGGAGACGAGGACAATGCCGACGGCGTGGGACCGCTCTACCAGAACCAAATCGGCATGATGCTGCGTACGGCCGATTATGTATTTGCCATACAACAGGACAAGGGGGTCTTGGTGATAGACCCGCAGACGGACAAAATCATACACACCGTGGAGGGATGTTTCAGCACCATGACGCAAAGCAAGGACGGCGACATCTGGGTGGGACGCAACACCAACATGGACTATCAGCATTACCCCTACGGCAACATGGGGTCGAGCGGCGAATGCTGGGAAGGCAAGGAACTCTTGCGCATCGACCCTGAAACGTTCGAGACCGAAGCCGTCCCCATGACGGAAGGTGGCATCAACCAGACGTGGTATGCCTGGACGGCCGGTTCCTTATGTGCCAGCACGCAGGAAAACGCGCTCTACTTTACTTATAATGAAAACCGATGGAGTTGGTTCACGACCTCCAAGCTCTACAGGTTCGATATCGACACGCGGACATTCACGCAGATTTACGACAGTGCCACGGACAAACGTTATTTCTACGGAGCAGGCATACGCATCCACCCGCTCGATGACCAGATTTACGGGGCACTCTATTTGGACAACGTAGTGCAAAGCTACTGGATATACCAAATGGACAACCAAGGGAACGTGTTGAAAGAACTGGAGCCGATAGACCGTTACTGGTTCCCGGCCTTGTTCATCTTCCCGGACAACCACGCGCCCGAGGTGGAGGAACTGCCCGACGTCACGTTGGAAGACGAGGCGGTGGAAATAGACCTGGGCCACAAGGCTACCGACAAGGATAACTTGGACGCGGCCATCGTGAAAACCGTAAAGTCGAACAGCAACGAGGACGTGGTGGGAGCCCGCATCCGGAACCACCGACTCACCCTGCAACCGAAAGCCGTCGGGGAGGCCGACCTCGTCATCCGTTTCAACTCCAACGGAAAATACGTGGACCGTACGTTGCACGTAAAATCCCTCACCACCGGAATCCTCCATACGGAAGAATCCCCGGTACGCGTATGGGGCAAAAATGGACGCATCCACATCAAGGGATTGCAACGGGCCACCCGCGTCCTCGTATACGACACAGACGGACGGCAGATTCGCGACACTGTCCTGTCACCGGGCGACTGCATCGAAGGGTTGCCGGGCGGCAAATGCTACATCCTGAAATTTAACAGAAAACAGTATAAACTGATTTATTAATTCATTAAATGTTTAATCCAATGAGAAATTTTACTCAGAAACTGACGGCACTCGCCGCTGTGGGGTGGCTTTCGCTAACCACCGCACTGGCCGGTGAACAGTTCGTGCCGAAGGAGTATTCCTACAAAAATGTGGGAATGAGCTCACAATCCACCATCAACATCCCGATGACGGACTTGTTCACCTACCCCGACGGGATGGATGCCACGGCAAACCTCGACGAAGCCGGGGTCAAGGCCGAATTCGAATTCACGGACGAAAACGTAGTGGGCCTGTACAAGTATGAATATTACAGTTTCGGAAAGGTGCAACAGCTCTACCTGATGCGCAAAGGAGGATATGTGACAGGACCGGCCGATGTGAAAGTTAAACTGACCTATAACGGGGAAACGGTGGAAAACACACTGGATATAGACATCGTGTCGCTCATCGCCCAAGATGACGAATACACGGCCGACCTCGGGCAGGCACTGATGATGCCGGTTCTGAACAATGACAATTTCATGAAGAACGGCGACAAGGCCAACGCCACGATCGAAATCCTGCAAGCCCCCGTCAACGGACAGGCTACTATCGTTGAAGGAGCCGATGGCGCACAAGATACCATCAAGTACGTGCAGAACGAAGGGCTGGACAACTATTCATTTGACGAGTTGAAGTACAAGGTGACGCTCGGCGAAGAGACCTCGGAAGCTACCGTGAAAATCAATATTCACAAGAATGCATACGCTTCGCGCGTTATCGACTTCCTGCCGGCACCGGGGCAGTTCACCAACCAACTGTCCACAAGCGATGCCGCAGAAGGGACATTGGGAACAAAAGGAGGCACCCTCAGTTTGGGTTCATTCGGAGGATATGTCATCTACGGCTTCGACCAACCCATCATGAACAATCCGAAAAACCCCTATGGGGTTGACTTCACCATCAAGGGCAACTCATTCGTAGCCAACATCTACGGCGTATGGACGGAACCGGGTGCCGTACAAGTATGCCAAGACCTGAACGGCAACGGCGTACCCGATCCGGAGGAACCTTGGTACGAACTGGCCGGTTCGGACTACTGGTTGAGTACGACCAAGCGGAATGCCCAGATGACCTATTACAACCCGAACTACGACAAGCGTTACACCGTACCCTGGACACTGAAATACACGGACAAGGACGGGAAAGAACAGATGGAAGCAGGTGCCGTGCTGACCAACCAGTTCCACCAGCAATCCTACTATCCCGACCCGTTCGATTTCGGTTGCGACCGAGACTCTGTAACTTTCGAAGGAGTTATTATCCGTAGTTCGCTGGACATGAGCGCACCAAGCTACATCGAGTTCTACCGCGCCCCGGCCTTCGGCTACTGCGACAACCGCGGGTATAACAAGACAGATCTCACCATCGCCCAAAACCCCTATTACAATGACGAGAACGGCAATGCCGCCGACGGCTTCGATATCAGTTGGGCTGTAGACAAGGACGGCAACCACGTGGAACTAGACCACGTGGACTTCGTAAAAGTCTATTGTGCCGGAAGCGCCAATGCCGGATGGTTGGGAGAATGGTCTACCGAGGTCCTAGGAATCGGCATCACGACTCCCGACCCAGACTACGTGCCCCAGGACTATTACCTGAACTATATCGGCATCACGCAGCTTCAGGTCATCCAAGGACAGGAATGCCAGTTCGAAGGTTTCCTCTTCAAAAACGGACGGCCTGTCACAGAGGGGACACAGAAATGGTGGCTCTCGACCGACAGTGTGGGTACCATCGACAACACCGGACTGTTCAAAGCCACAGGTAAAACGGGTAAGACCAAAATCTACTTCACACAGAAAGAAGATGTCCCGACCGACTCCATCGACATCGAGGTCGTGAACCTGACTTCCGTACTCATCGACCTGGAAGGCAATGCCAGCACCGTGTCTAACGACAGCACGAAGATGATTGTAGGCGAAACCATCTACATCAACGTGCAATGCACGGACAGCCGTGACGGCAGCCTGAACGGTACCGGACGTAACCGCTACATCTACGAGAACTTCGACTGGACGACCTCAGACCCCGAAATCGGAACCATCAACAACGGTTCTTTCCACGGCCTGAAAGCCGGACGCACCATGTTGCATGCTTACTCACGGTCCAATCCGGAACTCTCCGACTCCATCCTCGTCATCGTGGAGGAAGCACCGGAACTCAAGCCCGTCAGCGACCCCATACGCCTGGCTTATTATGAACCGGAAGGCAGTAAGACCAGTAGCGAGCTCTTCACGGCCGAAAACGGTTCCACTATCTATCTGGACGGCGTAAAGTCCACGAGCCACTACGAACACGCCATCGAGAAGAACGAACTGGGCTATAAATACAACGAAGGGGAATACGTCACAGACACCCTGACCTTCGACCTGACCCATTACGGGCAGAAAAAACAAATGCAGTTGTGTATCGTCTACGCCCCCGACACGAAGGCTTCCGGCCGTCTCCTGCTGTACAGCGACAAGAACGCCGTGAAAGCATACGATGCCGAAGCCCGCGAAGAACACGTGAAGACTCTCATCGAAGAATTGGCGGCCGATTCCGTACAAGGATTGACGGCTGACGGTGCCTTTACCTACATCGCTGCCGGAGACAGCATATACCGTTACAACACGGTCGATGCCTGCTGCACGCACAAGCTGCAACTGCCCGGAAAGGCTACCGTCGACCGCATGCTGACGGCACGCAACCTCCTGTTGGTCGTTTCGCATACCCCGTCCGGAAACTACCACCTCGACATGTTCTACAAGACCGACCTTGAAGCCATCAAGACATTCAGCCTGTCCAAACCCGCAGCCGACATGGCCGTAACGGGCAACAAGCTCTATGTCCTCACCTCTGCGGACGGCAAAAGCGGCATGGACATCTTCGACCTGAAGAACTTCATACAGGAACGCCAAGTGTCGTTGGGACAGAAAGGACTCGGCGTGGAAACCCTCGTGGCTCGGGACGCACGCGTCTACGGCATCCGCCCGTATAACCCCACGACGGAAGAGGCTGCGGCCATCCTCGAATTCAACACGACCAACCACACGTCCAAACTGATCGGGACTGACGGTATCCAGGCCTACTTCGAAGGCGTACCGGCCGCAGTCAAGCCGATGGGCGGCGACTCCATCCTGTTGGCCAACTACAACGGCTTCACCGCCTACGACACCAAGACTGGGAAAATCCGCGACGGCATCATCATGGCGGCCGGAAACACGGTATACCCCACCGAAGCCGTACAGGATACTCTCTCGCAGCGTACCTACGTGGTTTATGCCGATGAAAACGCGGAGACCTACCAGGGAGCCGTCTATTATAGCGATGAGTTCACCAAAGAATTCGACATCTACGACCTCGGCCGCACACCGGCCAACCTGTCTGCCGTACCAGAATTCGCAGACAACGAGGCACCGAAACCGGCCAGCCGCTTCAGCATGAGCCCCAACAGCTACTGTTACGAAATGGGTACCAGTGCCTCCGCGCATACCATCTGGAAATCCAGCAACTTCACCGACCACGAGGGAGACTTCGACATCTACCTGCGCGGACTCGAGAAATACCCCTGGATTACGCAGCTCGACAACCTTGAAGACGGCGACATCCGCATCGAGGCTCTTTACAGGGGTACGGTGGACAAGGATTCCGTCATCACCTTCCAGGTGGAAGCCATCGACCGCGCCGGAGCTTCCACGCTCGTGGGTGCCACCTACACTATCAAGGCGCAGATCGTCAAGCCCACCGTGGCTCAGGCTATCAAGGACACCACGACCGTGCTCGGCACCGATACCCTGCGCATCGGCCTGAAAGATGTCTTTGCCTACACCGGCACCACTTACGGCGTCACCCTCGCCAAGACCGTGTCGGCCAACGACAATGCCGCCCTCGTACGCGACAGCATAGACACCGCTACGGACTCGCTCATCCTCATCCTCACACCCGGAAAGACCGGCATGGCCAACCTGGCCGTACGCTACACCGTGACTAAGGAAGGCTATGGCGAGAAGTTTGTCGAGACTACCTTCCGTCTCGTCGTGGAAGACCCGAATGCGATAAGCGGCAGCACCGTGGCACAGCACTTCCAAGTATTGGCCAACCCCTTCAAAGATCATTTGGAGATCCGTATACCGGAAGACGGTACCGTGACCCTCTACGACATGAACGGACGTGCCCTCATGCAGAAACAACTGCAGGCAGGTACGAACATCATCCCCACAGGGACACTGGCAAACGGTACCTACCTCCTGAGCTACAAGGGAGAAACCCTGAAGGTCGTACGCGAGTAAACAAAAGCCCCGTCCAAAAGGCTTAAACCAAAACAAAGAGAGGTTGTGTTTCTGACACAACCTCTCATCTATTATTAACATTACACCCAAACAATAAGCATATAGCAAATACTGCTATACTTACATTTTTCATATCCTTGCCTTTATCAGTTTTATTTCCCCATCCTTATTTCCCACAAAAGCCCAAAACCGTCCTTTATCGACAGTCATACAATGTATATTGACAATATGTTTTTCATCCGGAGAAACACCCAGAATGCCCAATTACCCCAAACCGTCCTGTTGTGCTCTACTTTTTCGTCCAAAACCGGAAAGTCTGAATACGTGGAAAGCACCTTTGATACAATAAAATTAGCAAAATCAGGGATAAAATCAGCAAGAACGAAGATTCTGGCGTTTTCAGCCCTGTTCTTGCTTCACTCCGTCCACATACAGTTCCTTGTTGATGTAAAGTTTGCCCTCTTGCCGGCAGGTGAGGGAACCGCCCTCACCCAAGGTGATGTTATACCCCTGTCCGGCCAAGATATACTCCTCGGAAATCCATAACTCTCCGGTCAGTTGGCTCCAGTCCACATTGGCAAACAGGCGAATCACTTTCTTGCCGCCTCCTCTCTCTTCATAGAATTGCTGCGGCACATCCGCTCCTGCTTTCAAGGCCTCGTACAGCCGCATGGCGTCATCAGCCGAGTAGACACCGGAATAACGGTGTTGCGGCATATCCTCCTCTTCCTTGGTAGACCAAGGGATGATGATGGAACCGTCTCCTCCACCGGCCACCGGCCCGTCTTGCAGGATGATTTCATCAAAACGGCACATTTCTCCAGCCTGTACCTGCGTAGCATCCTTTCCTGTCGGTTTTCCATTATTGTCGAGATTGATACCATAGATATTTCCGGTATAGCTTTTATTATCGTACATCACAATGAAAAAGCCCAACTGGCTTTCCGGGCGTCCGTCCTCTCCCTCCCAGAACTTGAAAGGAGGCACATACAAGGCATGATAAAGCCTCTGATTGGGTTCGTCCGTATAGCGTTGTCTCCATTCGAATTCTATCCCCAAATTGTCCTCATCTGTATCATAGTGGAATGTCACATAATGGAAGTCTCTTGTGGACGTAGCTACCGTATTGTCGAACTGGTGAAACTCCGCCATATTGAACGTGGCCTGCTTCGGCAGGTTGGGGAATATGATTTTACAAGACTCCACCGGTTCTTGCGTTTCCCCATTCTTATTCTTATGTATAAACTTACAAAAAACCAGTTTACTCACCTGTCTTTTAAACGCCATAGACAGTTTGAAATCACCCGGCCTTACTTTATCCGACACCGTATGCCCCACAAAATATTCCAAGCCTTTCGAGTAGTCCCCAAACATCACCCTTCCTTGCGCCGTTCCATCAGACAGCGTGTCTATGTGCACGCCTGCAACGGGATTTTCCACAGGATATTTATCGTCCGCATAATTTGCGGCAGGAGGATTTGACAATGCATGAAAAGTATATTTGACAGCTTCGTCCTCCTCCCAATAGAATGCGGAAGCTTTGTCCTTGGCCGTCAATTCTCCGATAACTCCATCCGTAACCTTATAACATCCCCAACGGGGCTTTTCCAATGGTTGGTTATTCAGCACCATGGTCTTAAGGAAATAGAACTCCCCGAATTTAGGCCCTGTTTCGTTTTGTCCGATAGCGTCACGTTTCTGTACAAATCCTGTGCCTACTCCCGAAACAACGATTTCCCTCCGCCCTACCGGTAGCACCATGTCGTCTGATTCCTTGTCGCACCCGGCCAGCAAAAGGACGAGCATTCCCATCATCCACCTTATCTGAATTGTCATATTCTTCATCATTCCTCCTTCTTCTATTTATCCGAACCGACAAAAGCACCCGTTCCGTCGGCACTGTTACCCTTATCCTTCAACTCCGACGTACTTCCCGAACCTGCGGTAAACGTTCCAGCCTCATAATGGGACTTCCCTTCGTAGGGCGTGGTGTCGAATCTGTTCCGACCCTCATTCCGGGCAATTTCCACCGCATCCCTCATCGCCCCGATGACGCCTCCGAGAGTATACCAGCTATGGTCATTAGGCGAAGGATAGTCCGGAAACATTGCCACCTTGCCGAACGCAATACCGCCAGTCACCGATGCCTTGTCGACATAACCCACCAAGCCGCCCACTGCGGCATGGGTGTTCGTTTCTTTATAGTCGGCCACTTTTCCACCCGTCACGTTTCCGGCCACGGTAACATCGGAAACCAGAGCTCCGAACCGCACACCGCCTGCCACGCCACCGGTATAGTTCCAAGAGCCTTCGGCCTCCTCCGCATGAACAGACACACGCACGTTGCCACCCTCCAACGTTCCGTTGGCATCAGTAAGCAGTCCCACCACGCCACCGGTATATCGGCTACCCGTTCCCCGGCACTTGTTGGTGACCACAATTTCGGCTCCTGAGCCGCCCCGCAAATTGTCGACATTTGCCAATGTTCCGTTGCATTGCCCCACGACTCCCCCCATACAAGAGGTATATGCCGCTTCTGGATTGGCCGCCCCTGCTGTAACTTTAATGCTGCCCGACAGCATGATGTCCGTCAGGCTGCCCCGGGGCAGTTTTCCCACCAACGCCCCGATACAATAGGCCTTATCCAGTCCATCGCCATTGTGCAGCGTAATGTCCAGTTCGGCGTCCGCCAGGCTCACGTTGCTGACGGTGCCTCCCTCGCAGACACGGGCCAATACCCCCCATCCCGTATCGTGGTCGGCAGTCGACGACGCATCGGGGTCACTCTCTTTGTGTATGAGCCGGGCACCTCTCAAATTCAGGTTCTCCACCGTACCGTACAAAGTGTTGAACATAGGGTTCACCAAATTCAAAATGCTGAATCCTCCTCCGTTGAAGGTCACGATATCCGGCAGATCCTCCGGAATGAAAGACTCTCCGTTAAAATCCACATTTGCCATCAGCTTCATTTCGTTCCGGTGCTTGTTTTTCTGCAACAGCGTTACCGTATCCCCGTTCAAGGTACATGTATAGTCCTTGTTACATTCCTTGATGGCATTCATAAAATCTTTTATATTGAAATTATCATACTTCGCCGTCGTGATGGTGTCATCGTCATCCCCCCAATAATCGTCCATACCATCCTGAGTGATGTTGCTCTTCAAATCTTCCAACGAAACCGTGTAGGACTCTCCGGCCTTCAACTCCCCCAATTCCTGTACGTCGGATATGGTGATATAAGCATATTCGCTTCGCTTCAATAGGGAAAACGTACTGTAATCCCCCGGTGCCAGATGGAAGGTGACCGACTTCTCATCTCCTTCGTTATCCACCTGCGCGGTGATTTGCCGACTCTCCTCCTCCACAAACCGGAAATGCAGTCTGTTATCTTCGTCCAACTTCATCGTACAGGCGTTTTGCAGCGAGCGTTCCACCCCGCCAACCGGCTTGAACCGCAGTCCGTATTCATCTTCATCGTCCACTCCGACAAGTGTCAGGCGTGTACAAAGATGATGAAACGCCAGATGCACGGCATGTCCGTACTCGACTTTTTCGGTCACGGCTTCCAGCGGGTCGGGATTGAACACCGAGTCGCGATAGGCAAAACGGTCCAACACCACCGGTTCCAACTCCACGCCAACCTGAGCAACAGGCCCCGTCCAGTTTTCCAGATAGTAGGCCGTGAACTTCGCGTCCTTCGCGTTCCAGGGCCAGGTCATCTCATACAGCTCCTCCATTCTGGTATTGACCCACGCTCCGTTTTCCAGCGTCAGTATCGTGTATTTGGTCACCTTCTCTTTCGTCTGGGATTCGGTGGTCAGGGGGTCTAAGGTAAACTCTGCCGACACATGAATCACATCGGCCTCCTTAAAGTCCTTCTTGTCCGCTATACCCCGTTTCAGTCCGGCCACGTCCTGCGGCCATGCCGTGGTGAAACAAACCGGTATCCCCGGCCGACTTTTCACGCCATAGAGAGCATCCACATCCTCCCGGCATCCCACCGACAGCAACAGCATTATGCCGTACACCATCCATTTCACCTGTCTCTTCATACCACAATTCCTTCTTTTTCAGATTAATCCGTGATGAACACACGGTTGATTATATCGTTGGCTACCGTCCCTTTGAAATCGGAGGGCATCCTGCCGACCACTCCATTGACTATCTTCTTGTAACCCCACTCCGTTTCGTCCTGCATCTCCTTGGCCTGTACCATGCCGTGGAACTTGCAGCCGGCCATATCGCCTCCACTCATCTCCCCTGCCAACACACCAGCCACGCCGCCGCGACACATCATCTTCGCCTCGCGTACTGTACAATCGAAAATCTGACCGCTCGAAATGCGCCCTGCGATACAGCCGGAAGGGGTATCCACATCCATGTTTCTCACTGTCACGAAATCCAAGTGCAGGTTTCTCAGCCGTCCGCCGCGTATCTCCCCTATCAGTCCCACCCGTCCGGACGAAGGCGCGGTATGTTCAAAATCCAACATCAGATTATGCAAGACATAGCCTTTGCCGTCAAACGTCACCCCTTCTGTCAAAGCCTTGACAAACGCTCCGTTTGCATCGGGCTTCATATCCTTGCAGTCTATATCGTTCCACAAATAAAAGGTCCAGCCGTCTGTTCCCGGAGTCTCCCCGTCGTTGTGTACCCCATAGTGAGCCAACTCGACAGAGTCTGCCACATTCATTGCCTCCCACTTATCCACATTCCGGTTATACACCTTCAGCCATGCGGCAAACTGCTCTTCCGAATGGATGCCCGGCAACTTGTCCACCTCTCCCACATGCTGTTCGTTCCAGTCTATGATTTCATGAGGATAAACGGTAGGGACAATTCCCTCCATGCGGATGGTCAACGGATGTTTCCACCCTCCCTCCAGTCCGGTCAAGGCCTCTCCCCTCGCGGGCTTCACCCGCTGGAGTTTTCCGGTCTTGTCCTTCACTTCGATATAGTCTATCTTCGCCCCGGCAGGCAGGATGACCGGATAGACCGTCCTCGGTTCCTGCCCCACCAACAACGTGTAACCATCCACTCGCGGAGCGGTAAAGGAAGAACGACCGAAGCCATATTCGGACGCCTTGTCCAACGGCACCGTATCCACCGTCAACGGAAAATCCTCATAAGGAAACGGATCTATCTCTTTTCTAAGGATATGTGCTCCAAGGACATGATAGGTCAGGTGCACCGTCAGTTTCCCATTGCCCTCAGTGTCCGGTGAGAATCCTTCGCCCAAAAAGAGCAATACCATCGCAAACCGGTGTCGGAACTGATAATTTATATTGTCGTACTGCATTTTTTGGGCAGTCAATAAGTCCACAATATGTCCATCCTCCGTAAAGATGTGGATATAATGTTCCCCTTTTTGGCTACCGGAAGGTACAACCAAAGAACTTCCATCCGATTTCACGTAGTTCGGCGGCATCTTCTCCTTGGGCGCAAACGGAAAATAGGCAAACGTGACCCCGAACTTGCCCAAAGCCACATTGGCAACTTCCGTCGAAGTGAATTTTCTTGCCCCTCCCATATCGGAATAGGTCAACTTCGTATTCTTCAGATAGAGCGTGTCGTCATTACCCTTTCTATGGCTCCAACGGTCGGGCTTGGCGCAATTCGGGTCATGGTAGGAGAAGAAACCTATCGTGTCGCCGGATCCAAAGGTGTCATATGACATCGTGAGTTTATTATCCGGCACGGCTCTGACCGCCATAGTACTGGCTATTTCGCCCTCTATTTGCAGATAGTCCATCCTCAAAGGGTCATCTCCCGTCCATATCTCGTCCTGCCGGCAGCCAATGAAAAGCAGCATCACTGCCAACCATCCCCATATCCTATATCTATGCTTCATACTCATGGTGTTTCTATTTCGTTGAAAGTTGTTCCTCTGTTATATCAGTGTCACCTACCTTGATATGAAATCCCCTGAAGTCTATCTTAAAATTGTCACCGTTGAACTCCGGCAACGTCGTACCGACCGGAACTTCTATATCTCGCAGCAGGTTGAACACCCATTTATTTTCTCTCTCGGACCACATGCCAAACCTCATCAGGCGATAGTTGGTTTTCGAGGGATTCTTGTTATACGCCTTTGCCAAAGCCATCAGGTCGTCCCAATTCGTGATTCCGCTCTCGCCCAATACAGGCCTCTCTATAAGTTTTGTACTCCAACCCGTAACCTCCACATTCACAAATTCTATTTCGCGCCCTTCCACCTTATCCAGCAGCTTCACATTAAAGGTAAACTGGTATCCGGGCCAGAATTTAAGGGGCACATTCTTATACTCCACCCACTCATGCTTATTGTCGTCATACCTCCACCAGTCCATAGTCTCCGGAAACAGTCCGTGAAACACCTTGTCCTCCCCCAAGTCGATAAACAATTCGGGTCTGTGTCCAAAAACACGAAACTGAGACCTATCCGGCGGAAGCACCCATACCGGGGTGGAGAAAACCGTATTCGTTTCATCAGGTTGCAGGAGCGAATCTTTGACCCAAAAAACATTTTTCTGAGAATACCCAGCACCGGGTTGCCCGTCCTGATATATTTCCCCCTTCATACGGCTAAATGCCTGGTTGCCTTCCGTTGACTCTTTGCCTTCAAACCCCGGAGTTTCCATCCATATTCGTAAATAGTCCACCCAAACCCTGATTTTGTTCCCTTTCAGTACCTGCTGCAATTCGCCAACCTCACTATGAAAACTGAAGCCAACGGCAGTCATCTTGTGTTCCAAACGGAATTGAAGCGTGGTACCAAATCCCACATTCTCCAATTTTCCCCAGATGATATCCGCCTCTTCCGCCGCCGGAGTGCCCAAGGGAGCGATCATCCGCTTGAATTGATTACCCAAAGTGTCATCTGCTACCGGAGGATCCTGCGGCCCGAAATACATCATTCTGAAATTATCCGTCTGCAAATAACGCCGATTATCTGTCTTTCCATCAAAACCCGGATTTAGTTCCTCCTTCTGCACCGGATAGTTATACAGATTGTCCAGATAAACCGCCTCTACAAGATTCTTCTCCTTATCCTGTACATAAATGTCTTTCCACATCAACGGTTCCTTTGTCTCCACCTTGGTATAGACATACCCGTATCCTGCTTCATCGAACACACATTTCGCACTGGCCATTTCCCCGTCCGGATACGAGGGATATGTGAAAAGCATCGTACGGCTAGTGATGGCTTCTTCCTCTCCCACCTGTCCTTCACCGCTCCGAGTAGCAATGCCCAGCCCTCCGGTAGCGGCACAAACCATGACCGGTTTGTTTCCGTCTACGTCGCTTTTCATGCCAACGCCCGGCTCATCGGCACAAGCTGCCGTCCACAGCAGCAAAACTGCCGCCATACATATTCTCGCTTGGATATAATATCTGTTTCTCATATCGTTCCTATGGTTGTGTTTTGGGTTTGACGGGCACCAACTCCATGTCTACCTCGGCTTTGCTCCACGGCTCCAATATCGCCGTCAGCACCACCACCTCGTGGGTGACGGCATCGATGGCCAACGACAAGTTCAGTCGATGCCCAGCCTTTAAAGAAATCTCCGCCTTATTGGGCACAAATTTATACAGTGTGGTACCTTCGTTACCATCGTTTCTCTTTACGTTAAAATAGAGAAAGTCTTTTCCCTCGTTCAACAAACTCTGCTCCGGCACGATGGCCTGAAAGAGGTATTCCTGATAGCGTGCTTCCGTATCGTCCGTTTTGACCGGAGAAACCGTGCGCCGCATGATAACGTTCTTTCTCCTATCAGAACCGGCCTCGGTCTTGTCATCGGCATCCGACACACGGACAGTGCGCCGCCCGTCGTTGTCGATGACCTCCGAATAGCTCACTTCGTATGCCCGCAACATACTGCGCAAATAGGCACTCTGCACCGCTTCCGGTGGGAAAGGTCCCTCTGCCGGATTGTCTCCCACAGGAAGTTTCACCTTCACCTGCACCATGGCAAACGCATGATGGAAGGTGAGGGGTACCCTTTTTCCGCGCTCGCTCAAGAGCTGACGCCGATAGGCTATCAGCATATCGGCCTCATCCAACGCCCCCTCTGCACTCTGGTCATCAGGCACTTCGTCCAGATAATGCTTGCCGGGAAAGTGTACGGCCTCGAAAGGGAAATAAATGGAAGTCGGGACAAGCGTAAGCCAGTTGAAGCCCTCCCCCTCCGCTGCAGAAAACTTATAAGGATATTCGTCGGAGCCTACAGTATCGTTCGTATGCGTATATCTATAGGTATAATAGTTTCCATACTCGTCCTTAAAGTTCGGCTGAGAATAATTCACCGGACAGTAGACGCGGATTTCATCGCCCTCATGAAAATATTCGGACTCATAAAGCGCATTCTCCCCTTGGCCCACTATGGCCCGGAAATGCACACCCGAATCCTCGCTCTCCGACACCGCCATCTCTTCGGGAGAGGTGCAAGCCCCGAACAGCAGGAACCCTATCGGTATGATATATTTCAGTTTATCCATAACCCTTGCCATCTTTATTGTTATATGCCGCCCGGCGTCACTTCTTCCCATCCTCCGTCTACCGGTTTGTCGTCTATCCAGGTGGTCACCCTTACGTCCAGAGAGTTGTCTCCCGGTTCAGGCCATTGTCTGATTCTCGCCTTGATTACCACATGCGTGCCGCGTACCAACGATTCCAGATTGGGCAGCTTGGCCGACACCGATACGGGATTTTGATCCGCACCCTCCTCTGTTTTGCGGATTTTCAACGTCAGATAATACTCCTGCACATTATTCTCCTGTGCATCATCCTTCTGTACATCATCCCTCTTCACATTGCCCAGAAACTTGGTTTCATGCAGATAATAAGTATTTTCATCGGCTTTTGGCTGCCCATCATCATACTTAATAGCTATGGGCTTTTCATACACATGGCTATAACCGTGAAATCCGGATTCCGCCGGCACTTCATAATTTCTCACCCATTCCTGTGCGTCTGTCGTCCCGGCTAGGTTCACCAATTTGTCCCACTCGCTGTCGTTCATGCGGGGCACCAGATACGATGTCTTGGCCAACTGGTCTATCTTCCATTCCAACACCTCCATGGGAACAGCATTATCCCCGTTCTCATAGCTCAAGGAGAATTTCACGGGCACATAGGCCAGTTCCACAGTCACTTTCGTGAGGTAGACATGCGTGGCCCGAGTGACAAAATCCTCCATTCCGTTATCCACCGAAAGCGTGATGTGCTCCTTGCGCGAAGCGATAGGAATCTTGCCATGTTTGGAGAACGGGAAGTTTCCGGTGCCGTCGGTCAGCTTCAAGCTGTCCAGCTCGGTTATCATTTCCGCTCCCGGCAACGTGACTATATCTTGAATCAGTTCTTCCGAGTTGGCCAGGGCATACAATATCTTTTTACCCACCGTTGTCATGATGCCTTCCTTTTTATATTCATACAGGAAACGGCTATCTTCGGGGACACTGTAATTTTCGACGTCCATCAACTCGTTGAACTCTACGTTCTTCGTTTTTTCATCCAACAGAATGACGCGCAGTTCCTTCACCTTTTCACAATCGGGCACATCCCTTGTCGGTGCGGAGAGTGCGACATTCAGTTGCATTACAACGGACTGCGGCACACGAGCATACGCATCGTCAAATCCGGACTCTTCTACGGAGTCCTTACAACAGCCCAACAGCAGGGCCATCCAAAGAATGCCCCAAGACAAACTGCCATACAGGAAATTATGAACCATTGTTTTTCTCATTGCCTTTTATCGGTTGTATCAAATTTCTACTGACTGGTTACGGACCCGCCGACTCTGCACGCCCACAGTCACATCCACATAAGCCCAACGGTCTCCCACAAGGAAGAAGCAGAACTTGTAGTTATATTCACGGTCAAGGTATTCTTGCACCTTGTAGCTCTGTTCGGCCGTATTGCGGCCCGACACCAATCTTTATTATATATAAGAAAGATCAAAGTTCCTCGAACTGCACCCTCACACTCCAATTCAACACACTGATGCCGATGTTCACGTAAGCCAGCTCGCCCCCCTTCAGGAAGAAGTCCATCTGGTAATCGTACCCCCTGTCCAGAAATTCCTGTGGCGAGTAACGGTAGATTTCCTCCGAGCTGCGCAGGCGCGACAACATGTCGGGCAAGTTCACCCGTACGATTTCGTTGCCGTTGCGCTTGTCTGTAATGGACAACACACCATCGTCCGCCGGATCCTCATGGTACATGATGCGGGAAGTCATGAAGTCCGCATGGGCTATCTTGCCCATAACGGCCTCCGTATCGTCCGAAGCGGCACGCACCGGCGTACGGTCGTCCGTATTCCACGTGTCATGGGGTTGGTAAACCACTGGCCCCATACTCTCGTCCACCGAGTTATCCCAACGAAGCTGCATGTTGCGGTCCACAATTTTCATATCGTAATTCTCCACGTCCATATCCGTAGGATCATCCAATTCACGGAGTGACACGTTAATCTTCTTTGTGTTGCGCATCAAAGAGATTTTATGGTAAGTGGGACGCTGTCCGAACACTTCCACCGGGGTACATTCCATACCGTGCCATATAGTGTCGAGTGGCAGACCGCCGTTGTCCACCCAATTCAACGTTCCGCCGGAAAAAGTACGGGATTCGCACTCCAAATGCACGCCCACCTCGCACAGGGAATCACCGGACTCGGGCAAAGCCCTCAAAAAGCGGGCACGGTCTGAAGCAAGCATGTCGTCATAACAACATTGCCCTGCCAATACCAGAAATTGGTAACGGCCCGGTGCCAGGTCCATGTGCATGGCATAAAGCGGGTCGGCCAAAGGCCGGTAGTCCCCCTCGTTCTTCACCTCACGGCAGGTCACATAATGCCCCGTTTCGTCAAACACATACACGCTCACCGCCCCCACGTGGTCGTTGAACATGTCGGCACGCTGCAGGTTATAGTCATATTTAAACGACAAATACAGCCCTGTAGGACAGTCCTCCGTCTCGTCGTGCATCATGTCGCAGGACACCGTCAAGGCACCGGATATCAACCCGCACCACACTGCAAACCATTTTTTAATCATATACCCCATAAGACTTATCTTTTCGTACTACATTCACATTATTCATTTACTATATGTCGTGGGAGTCCCCTATCGGGACTTGCCTCCTTATGTTCCATTCCGTTGGGAGCGTCTCCTTTTCACCCTGCCTTTAAAACGCACGGTGTCCGCACCGGATGTCTTTCCCGTCGTCACCCCCAGCCTCAACGGTACCGGCCGCTTCCTTTCACGAAAGCCTTCGGGGAGAGAATTGTTTTTAAAAAGCGGAGGATGCGGCCGCCGAAGCGACCGACATGCCCTCCACTATGATTATAAATTAAAGATCTACGTTTTGCTGACGTTTAGCCCAAGAAAGGATATTCACCTGAATCTTCACAAAAGCTTCTTTGGGATCGTCCCATTCGTCTTCAATAGACGGTACTTCCGCATCACCCGGACCGCTGACAGAAGTCACGCTCAGTTCGTACCAGTTGTTACGGAGTACGCCGTAGCGTCCCAAATGCTTTGCTTCAGTATATATATTTTGTTCACCACTTATCGCATACGGAGTCAAATCGTCACCGAAATGTTTGATCAACGCCTTGTAGTAGCTTTCACCGGCCTTGAAGTACTTGATGGTGCCCATACGTCCGTCGATAGATTCCAGATATTTATTATCGACCGACGCGTTTTCTGTCTTCTTTCTGTTACCGTCATCTGCTGCATCATCATAAGTTTTTTTAGTAACAACCTCCCATTCATCTGTTCCAGTTTTGCGACGCTCATATTTTGTATAGGTTATCGTTCCACCTTCGGCCATAGTATATTTACCACCGGCTTTATTACCTCCTGCCTCAGTAGGCAGGGTTACCGTCACCGCATTGTCCGTTTCATCAAAAATACCCAACTCCAAGCGCTCAGCTTTACTCATGGATGCTAATACTTTCTTCTTCAACATTTCCTTATCGTAGATGGAAGCTGTCGTACCCAACTGGTAGAACGTGCCGTCTTCGTCTGCATTTCGGGGTACATACTTGGCTTTGAATATCACGCGGGTTGTAGCATATTCAGCTTGATTGTCGGTGTTGAACGTGTTCTCCAAGCAATATTGAGGGGCTTCCGGGCCGAACTGAGTGAATGTCACTCCCGCATTATCTTCCAACACGTTGAACTTCTCTTTCACTTCCGTCAACTGAGCGTCTGTCAACTCCTGACCACCTTTCACCGAACCGGTAACAGACCAAGCATAATTTCCGTCTACTCCCCAATATACACGATAGGGATCAGCAACAGTTCCGATGAAACGCGTTTGAGTGGCACTCCCCACTAAATAATCTTTCCATGTATCGATACCGGTCACGTCACGTACCAGTTTTGAGGTCTTGTTCGTCACGTCCAAAGCCCAAGCTGTCATCGTCACCTTGTCGCCCTGATACGATTCCCCCGTGACATCCATTTCTCCACGAGGTTCGGCCAAAGTAACCTTAGCCATACCGCGTTCCACGTAAATATCAGCAGCCTCCACTTTTTCCGCTTCTGCTTTCGTCGGTTTGATTTTGTCCTCAATGGGCACCAACGTGGTAACCTTCGTTCCTGCCGCATCAGAACTGATAGGAGCATTTGCCATGTAGAAGCCGTCACCCGTCATGTCAGCCACGTTCATCGCGCTGGCAGTCAAAAAATCTCCGAAAGTCATTGCTTTTTGTTGCGTATCTCCGAATTCTACCGAACCATCGGCATTAATCGCAAAACGATTGTTTTTGTTCAGCACCACCAAGGCATAACGCTTATCCCCAACTTCGGTCAAGGCCGGCACTTCCTGAACCATGTTGGCATACGTGGTCACATTTCCACCTTGCGGTTCCCACGGCTTCAGATCAGAGATGTCGTACGCCTTCAATAAAACAGCCTGACTCTCCCCTTCATCATCACCTTTCTCAAACACGAGGAAAGCAGCGTCTTTCACATCATATTCACTATCCATACCGCCATCGAACACATCGTTCGCAGCACGGAACGATGCTCCGGACACCATCGGGAGATTGATACTCACCGCAACAAACCCTTCATCAGGCGATGTCGTTGTACCACCGCCATTCGGACTTTCCGAAATGTCGTCATTTGAACAAGCTCCCAGCAACAGCCCTGCCATCGCTAAGGGAAACAAATACTTTTTCTTCATAAAAAATAAATTGGTTAATAAATAAGTGATATAATAAGATTACATCTTCAAAAGTCACTCCATATCCATCAGCCGCAGGTTCTCCGTCGCCGCCTTCACCCCGGCCTGGCCCGCCTGCCCGAACAGGCGGCGCGCTTCGTCCTCACGCCCTTGCCTGGCAGC
>OOCP01000252.1_pt1 | contig 71049 bp, 55 predicted proteins | sample 1671511 | NCBI WGS metagenome assembly OOCP01 (sample SAMN06348164, study PRJEB24527) | human gut metagenome | biome: human gut; feature: ankylosing spondylitis patient; material: feces | host: Homo sapiens | place: China | collected 2015-10 | reverse complement strand
GGAAAGCCACCCATACATGGCTGGCGGGAAAAATCAAGTGCGGGAACTGCGGGTATGCCCTTATGAGTATCTTCAATTCCTCCGGCAAGCAATACCTTCGTTGTACGAAACGGCTGGACAATAAAAGCTGTGCCGGGTGCGGGAAAATCATCACTTCGGAGCTGGAAGCGGTTGTTTATCAGCAGATGGTGAAGAAGCTGGCAAGCTACAAAACGCTGACGGGCAGAAAAAAAGCGGCAAAGGCAAACCCGAAAATCGCCGCCCTGCAAGTGGAACTTCTCCATGTGGACAGCGAGATTGAAAAGCTGGTGGACAGTCTGACGGGTGCAAACAATGTTCTGCTCTCCTATGTGAATGTGAAGATAGCGGAACTGGACGGACGCAAGCAGGAACTTCTGGCGAGGATAGCGGAGTTGACGGTGGAAGCCATCAGCCCGGAACAGGTCAGCCAGATTTCCGGCTACCTCGACACATGGGACAATGTATCCTTTGATGACAAGCGGCGTGTGGTGGATTTGATGATTACCACCGTTGCCGCTACAAGTGACAGCTTGAACATCACATGGAAAATCTGACGGGCGGACCCCCCGTCAGATACCTACTCTGTGTAGTCCCTTGTAAACTGTACTTTGGAATATTGCAAATAAAAAACACATATGATATAATGCCGTTAGGCAAAGAAAGTATCAGATTCAAAGGACAAAAAAGAATGAACCCCTCAGTACCGCGAATACTGAGGGGTTCTTCTTATTTTTTATGGTGGATAAGAAACCACCAGGCTAGTGTTGCCCTACTTGCCTCCATCTAACCATTTGATGATGTAGTGGCAGGCTACACCAGCCGCACAGGAGACAAGAAACGAAAGTATCAAATTCAAAAGACTCACCTCCTCCCGTTGCCGGGTATCGGTTGGACAACATAATAATTGTACGATAAAAGTGCTGATGAAGCAAGATTACATAAAACGTAACTGTTCAGTAGGTCTGCGCACTTGCTGCGCTGACCGTAAAAAAACATAGGCTGGAAGGCAAAAATCCCATCAGCGAAGCTGATCTGGAATGGATTTTTGCACGTAACTATGAAGGTACTGAATAGTTACAAATCCTGTGGATAAAGTAGGCCTATATGCGCATACATTGTGAAAAAGGAACATGGACGGTATCGCTATGGCCGGAATTCACAGGCATCGGAGATTTTGGGACAGTCAGATGTTCTGGCTGTCCTTTTTTTTATTCTTGGGGACCGTTCTGGGGACAGTTTTCTTCAATAAGATGAGCGCAGAGATGAAAAGCACACTTGAAAGCTGGTTCTCCGGGATCCTCACATCATCGGAGATCGTGTCGGCGGACCGGTATAGTCTGTTTGTGGGAGTATTGAAAAAACGGTTTGTATGGATTTTATTGGGAATTCTGATCTGCCAGGCAGTTTTTGCCAGAATCCTGTTTTACGCGGGAGCAGTCTATCTGGCATTTACATCTGCAATCACTGTCTGTGTGTTGACGATGCATGCGGGAATTTATGGGATCCTGCGCTTTTTCGGACTTGTATTTCCGCAGGGATTCTTTTATACATTGGCGGCTTACCTTTTATGGATCATGGTCGTGGAGCAGGCGGATGGAAAAGAGAAAATCAGGTTATGGATGATGGTATTTTTCATGGTGCTTGGAATTATATCTGAGATATTCATAAATCCAAATTTTTCAGCGCTGATCTTCCAACTGTTTTAGAAAGACATATCTGAAAATCGTGGATTTGAATTAGGACATCAACGGAAGAGACAATATCTGACGAAAGGCGTTGAAGGCGTGGTACGGTAGTCAGGACAATGGGGCGGAAAAGTGGAATTTTCCCAGGAAATACGCGGCTTTCAGCCCTTTTTTTTATAAAAAAATTTTGTGCATTTTGACAAGATATTGCCATTGTGGATATATACAGTTCCATATCTAGCGATTAGTTATGTAAAATAGTCTAAAATGGGATCCAAGTGGGAAAAATCCGTTTGATTTTGCCCTAAAATGGGACTATAATGTAGAAAAATACTGGTTTTGCCGGGAAAAACAGCGTATCGGGGGGATGGTGGAAAACTTAGGCCTATGTCCCCTGTTTCCCAAAGGCAGACATCGTGAAACTAAAAAACAGATAGAGTATAAACGTGTATAGACACAGGTGCTGAAAATTTCGAACAGGAAAATTTTGTGTAACTGTTCTGTGGATTTGCGCACTTACTGCGCTGACCAGGAGAAAACATAAGCTGGTGAAGCTGCTGAATAGTTATGATTTCGTATAGGATCGTGAAAAGCGCGGATAACTGTGTCTGGAAATGAACGGGGAAAAGGTATGAGAGAGGAAATTCAAACCTTCATAAACTATATGGAGGAAGAAAAACACGCGTCAAAAAATACAACGCTTTCTTATCAGAGAGATCTGTTAAAAATGGCAGATTATCTGGAGGAAAACGGAATCACAGACTGCGGGAAAGTGACAAAGACGGCGTTAAATTCCTATATCCTTTTCCTGGAGAAAGAAGGAAAAGCAGCGTCGACAGTTTCGAGGGCACTGGCATCCACGAGATCGTTCTTTGGCTGGCTGTTTAAGGAAGGAAGGATCCGCCGTGATCCGGCAGATTCGATGCATGCGCCGAAGATCGAGAAAAAGGTGCCTGTGATCCTTACAGTTGACGAGGTGACGAAACTCCTGGATCAGCCGTCCGGCGCGAATCCGAAGGAGATCCGCGATAAGGCAATGCTGGAACTCTTATACGCGACAGGGATCCGCGTGACGGAACTTGTGAATCTGAAGCTCTCCGATGTAAATATGTCCATCGGCTTTATCACCTGCCGCGATGAGCACAAGGAGCGGATGATTCCCTTTGGCCATGTGGCGAAGGACGCTCTTGCGAAATATCTGGAGTCTGCCCGTGAGACGTTTTTAAAAGGAACACGATCGGAACTGCTGTTTACAAATTACAGCGGCAGAGCCATGAGCCGTCAGGGATTCTGGAAGATTATCAAATACTACGGGGACCGGGCAGGAATCGAGGAAGACATCACACCCCACACTCTGCGCCATTCCTTTGCGGCGCATCTTTTAAGCAACGGCGCTGACATGCGCGCCGTCCAGACCATGATGGGGCATTCCGACCTGGCATCCACCCAGATGTACACGGCATATGCCATGGACAGCGCGGTCAGAGAGGCGTACCAGGGAGCGCATCCAAGAAAGTAAAAGTGAAAACTTAGGCTGGAAGGTAAAAATCCCATCGGCGAAGCCGATTTTGAATGGATTGGAGAAGGAAAAACGCTTACTGGTCATCAGTAGTTGTTTATAAAATATGAAAAGAGCACCTGCGGCTTCAATGTTTTGGAAAATTCCTTAAAACATTGGAACGCAAAGATGCTCTTTTTTCTATTTTACATGTGTGGTTTTCAGCATACAGATTCAAAGGAAGCTTTTTACTGCCCTATTTCTGATCGATCTTCGCGAGAATACTTCTGGCAACGGATAAGCCATTCGCGGATGCCTGCTGAAGTCCGCGGGTCACGGATGCACCGTCACCGATAGCGCGGAGACCGTGGATGTTTGTCTCGAAGTCCTTATCGACAACGACCTTGTTGGAGTAGAATTTAACCTCCACTCCGTAAAGCAGTGTCTCATCGCTGGCGATACCCGGAGTTACCTTGTCGAGGGCCTTTAACATCTCCTTGATGTCCACCATGATGCGGTGCGGGAGAACTAAGGAAAGGTCGCCCGGAACGGCATCCTTTAAGGTCGGGATGATGTTGTTTCTGCAGAGACGTTCCTCCGTGGTGCGGCGGCCTCTCTGGAAATCACCGAAGGTCTGGACCAGGATCTTTCCGTCGCATAGCATGTTGGACAGCTGGGCGATATGTTTGCCGTACTCGATCGGGGTCTTGAAGGGCTTCGTGAAGTTCTTGGAAACCAGGATCGCAAAGTTTGTGTTGTTTGTCTTATATTCTTTTGATTTATAAGCGTGACCATTTACGACAGCCAGGCCGTTCTCATAGTATTCGGTAGCAACCTCACCGGACGGGTTCGTACAGAATGTGCGGACCTTATCGTCGAAGGTCGGTGTGTAGTATACAAGCTTTGCCTCGTAGAGGTTCTTGTTGAGGAACTCCATGATCTCGTCGCGGACCTCAACACGGACGCCGATGTCGACGGTTCCTACTTCGGTATCGATCCCATGGTCATCGCAGATGTGGGAAAACCAGTCGGAGCCTTCACGTCCGATGGCGGAGACGATCTCATCTGCGTAGTATGTCTCGTCTTTATCGGTGATAACACCCTTTGCGGTACCGTCCTCGATGATGATATCCTTGACCATGGTGTTGAATTCCATGTGGATTCCGTTGGCGAGAAGGTGTTCCTGCAGTCTTGTGTAGATCTTATAGCCTTCCTCCGTTCCGAGGTGGCGGATCGGACACTCGATGAGCTTTAAGTTTGCATTGATGGCTTTCTTGCGGATCTTGCGGATCTCCTGCTGTTTGTCAACACCGTAGACGTTCTTGTCAGCGCCGAACTGCAGATAGATATCGTCGGATTCCCGGATGAGTTCAGTTGCCTTGTCATATCCTAAGATCTCCGGCAGATTTCCGCCGACATCCGGGGAAAGGGAGAGCTTGCCGTCGGAGAAAGCTCCTGCTCCGGCGAAACCGGTGGTGATGGAACATGGTTTGCAGCCCACACATACCTTTGTTGTTCTCTTCGGACAGACACGTTTCTCGATCGGTCTTCCTTTTTCAATCATCAGAATGTTTAATTCTGGCTTTTCTTTGATCAGCTCATACGCGCAGAAAATTCCGGACGGGCCTGCGCCGATGATGATCACGTCAAAATGTTCTCCGGATTTCATATCACAAGTCTCCTTTCGGGTGAGTGGATAATTTCTGTACACATCATTTCTATTCTACCATGGAAGTTTCAGCGATGCAAGCAAACGGCGGCAGATCAGTACAGAGTGATATAGAGTTAAGATGCTTTACATGGGCAGTCATTTTCTGCATGGAACATATCAACATTCCCCGCAAAGATTCCGTTCAGTCTGTAAAAAACAACGAAAAATATTGAAAATGGGTATTGACTTTAGGTAAAAATAGGATATAATCAACTCATGGGTTGTCTGACAAGTAAAAGAACAATCTTATCCGCCCAGCAAGCAGAATAATAAAGAAGCAGGTAACGCGCGAGGATGAAAATAAAAACAGTCAATATTACGGATCAGGTCGTTGAGTATCTGAAGGAAAATATTGAATCCGGAAAATGGAACATCGGCGAAAAGATTCCGTCTGAAAACCAGATGGTTATGGAACTTGGAGTCAGCCGTTCCAGTATCCGATCGGCACTTCAATATCTGATCGGGATTGGTGTTCTGAAAAGCTATCAGGGAAAAGGAACGTTCCTGATCAACACTCAGGTTGAAAACTGGGACGAGGCAGAATACAAGATCACATCGGAAGATTGTATGGATATCTGCAAAGTACTGGAATTCAGAAAGATTCTGGAGCCGGGGGCATGTGTACTCGCAATGGAAAACTGCGATGAAAAAACAGTTGCCGCTCTGGAAGTTTATCTGGAACAGATGAAGGAATTTAAAGGAGACCGAGCGAAATTTGTCCGTGCAGACCTGAAATTTCATGAAGTTATCAGCCGGACCTCCGGCAATCCGCTTCTGGAAAAGAGTCTTCATAAAGTTTTTCTGGAATCCAGAAAGAACCATGAACAAATGAATGAGTTGTTCGGATATGAGACGGGACTTCACTACCACACGGAGATACTGGAAGCGTTTAAAAATCATGATGCAGAAAGGGCTCGTGACGTAATGGAACAGCATCTTGGTGGTTCGATTGAGACATTGAAGATGTCTGGAAAGATCGAAGATCGTGAAGGCGGAACAGGAAAAAAATAAGCAATGAGTAAAACAGGGTGTCGGTTGCAGCGCAAAAGGCACCTTGATAATAAAACTAAACTTGTATGATGAGTAACAAGTTAAGAGACAATCAAGACAACTTGAAAATCTGCAAAATCAATAAACTGATTATGGCAACGTCTTATAAATAAAAGGATGAGGAGGAATATGGGATGTCAGTAAAGATTAGGGATATCCGGGTGATCTGTACGGCACCGGAAGGAATCAATCTTGTGGTCGTAAAGATCGAGACAAATCAGCCGGGGCTGTATGGACTTGGCTGCGCAACCTTTGCTTACCGCCATCTGACGGTAAAGCATCTGATTGAGGAGTATATGAAGCCGCTGCTTGTAGGGCGCCCGGTTGAAAATATCGAGGAGACCTGGCAACTGATGCATCAGAACGGCTATTGGAGAAATGGTCCGATCGAGAATAACGCGATTTCCGGAATCGACATGGCTCTTTGGGATATCAAGGGAAAGATGGCAGGGATGCCGTTATACGAGTTGTTTGGAGGAAAAGTAAGGGAAGGAATTCCGGTCTACCGTCATGTGGACGGACGGGACATTAATGAGATCTGCGAGAATATTCAGATGTATCAGGAAATGGGGATTACCCACTTAAGATGCCAGTGCGGCGGTTACGGCGGACTTCCTTATGGACAGACACCTGAGACAGCACCAGAAGGCGCACATGATGGATTGTATCTCGATTCTAAGAAATACATCCGCGATACAATCCAGTTATTTGAACAGATTCGAGCGAAGATCGGTTACGATATGCAGCTTGTGCATGATGTCCATGAGCGGATTGCTCCGGCTGATGCGGTGGCGCTTGCGAAAGGTCTTGAACCGTTTGATCTTTTCTTTCTGGAAGATCCGGTTCCGTTAGAGCAGCTCTCCTGGCTTAGAAATTTAAGACAGCAGACGAGCATCCCGATCGCGCAGGGGGAACTGTTCAACAATCCGTATGAATGGAGAACCGCGATCGCAGAACAGCTCATCGATTTCATCCGTGTTCATATCAGCCAGGTTGGAGGAATTACACCGGCGAGAAAGCTTCAGATCTTTGCGGAGCAGTTTGGTGTTCGGACAGCATGGCACGGACCGGGGGATATGTCTCCGTTAGCCCATGCAGCAAATATCCACATCGACCTTGCGGCACAGAATTTCGGTGTTCAGGAATGGTCCGGGATCGAACCGCCGAACTTTGTGATTCAGGAATTAAAAGGACCGCACGGCGCGCTTCTTGATGTATTCCCAGGTATGCCGGAGTATCGGAAAGGCTATGTTTACGCGAATGATAAGCCAGGCCTGGGCGTCGATATCGATGAAACTGAGGCGGCAAAGTATCCGTGTGAAAACACCGTGACAACGTGGACACAGACAAGAGGACGTGACGGAGCACTTGTAACTCCGTAGATTTTCGGAAAAGGGAAAGGAGCTTAAAGAGGAATGAGCAAAAAGTCATCAGCTCTCGCAGTTGCAGGAATTCTCGCAGCAGCAGTTGTACTCAGCGGATTCAGCATCTACAAGGACAGTCATCAGAAGAACAGCACAGACGGAACGATCACGCTTCGAATGGCACAGACCTCATCACAGGCAGGAGCCATCGGACAGTCGATGGAAGCATTTGCAGACAGGATTTACGATGAGACCGAAGGAAAATATAAGATCGAGACATACCATAACGGACAGCTCGGAGCTGAGATCGATACGATCGAGGGATGTCAGATGGGAACGATCGATATCGCAGTCGTCAACCAGTCCACGATCGGAAACTTCATCAACGATTTTCAGGCGCTGGACATTCCGTACCTGATCACATCGACCGAGCAGGCCGATGCCGTGTTCCTGGGGGATATCGGAACCCGTTTCCTCGACAAGCTTTCCGGCGTCCAGCTCTACGGACTGGGGATCTGGGAATCCGGTTTCCGCAACCTGACAAACAGCAAGCGGGATGTCAATTCGGTGGATGATGTCGCCGGACTGAAGATCCGTACCATGGAGAATCAGGTACATATCGCATTCTGGAAAGCAATGGGAGCAGATGCGACCCCGATGTCATGGGGCGAAGCTTACACAGCACTCCAGCAGGGTGCACTTGACGGACAGGAGAACCCGGCAACCGTTATCCTGACAAACAACGTCGCTCAGGTCAACAACCACCTTGCAATGACCGAGCATGCGTACTCGACCGTTTTCCTTGTCATGAGTCCTGAGACATGGGCATCCTTTGACGATGAGACAAAAGAAACCTTCAAACGTGTGATGGCTGAGTGCAGCATCGAGGAGAGAGAAATCAGTCGTAAGATGGATTCCGAGGCAGTCGCAGAGCTGGAAAAACAGGGAATGACCGTCACATATCCGGATAAGCAGCAGTTCATCGACAAGGCAGCAGACCTGTATGCGCAGTGGGAAGAACAGTATGGTGATATGATCTCTGAGATCCGGGCACTGTCAGTAAATAAGTAGGAGGTGCGTTATGGAAAAATTCGCGGCAGTCTTTAAAAAAGTACAGAAAATCAATAAAGCGATCATCGGCGCAGTCCTTTTACTGATGATCGGAGTTGTATTCTTACAGACATTTTGCAGATTTGTTATATTTAAGAGCCTGACATGGTCGGAGGAACTTTCCAGATATCTGTTTGTGGCATTGATCGTTCTTGGAATCAATCTTGCGGCGACAGATCACCTGTTTGTCCGCATTGAGCTGATCGACGGATACCTGAAGGGAAAGGCACAGTATGTTATGGATGTGATCCGGAAAGGAATCGCCATTTATGTTAGTTTGATTCTTATGTATAGCGGCTACGGGCTTATTGAGATCGGTGGATATCAGATCAGCCCGGCAATGGGAATTCCAATGAGCCTGCTTTACGGGATCATGTTTATCGGATTTATTATGAATTTCCTCGCATTGATCGTAGATACCTGGGAGGAATTTGGAAAAGAGAAGGAGGTAGGCTGATGCAGACTGCAGCTATTGCTTTGATCGTTGTCCTGCTTGTCGGCATGGCATGCGGACTTGAAATTACATGGGCATTGGGGTTATCATGTATTGTAGCGGTTCTTCTTGACCCGAAGCTTACATTTGTAGTGATCGCACAGAGAATTTTCGCAAACTCCAACAGCTTTTCCATGCTGGCGATCCCGGCATTCATGCTCGCCGGTGACGTTATGTCAAAGGGCGGACTTTCCAAACGTCTCGTTGCCTTTGCAGATTCCCTCGTCGGCTGGATCTCCGGTGGAATCTCCCTGGTATCCATCGTTGCCTGCACATTCTTTGCAGCAATTTCCGGTTCCTCTGTTGCTACAACAGCGGCTATCGGCGGACTGATGTACCCGGAGATGGTAAAGCGCGGCTATCCGGAATCTTATGCGGCAGCTGTTCAGGCGATCGGAGGAACACTTGGAATCGTAATTCCGCCGAGTATCGTGCTCGTTATTTACGGTAATATCACAGGAACAGACGTAGGCGCACTCTTAATGGCCGGTATTCTTCCAGGTGTTGTCTGCAGCATTTTTCTTTGCCTCTATGCTTACTACAAAGCAAAGAAATGCGGATTCCCGAAATCCGACAAGTTTTCCTTCAAGAGATTTCTTGTTTCCTTTAAAGACGCAGTATGGGCGCTGATCATGCCGGTCATCATTCTCGGAGGTATTTACGCCGGAATCTTTACACCGACAGAGTCCGCAGTTGTTGCCGTTGTTTATGGTCTGATCGTATGCCTCGCTGTTTATCGCGAGATCAGCATGAAGACGATCTGGGAGATCGTTGAGAATACAGCAGAAGGAACTGCAAACCTGATGATCCTTGTTGTGACAGCGCAGATGTTTGGCTGGCTGATCTCTTATTATCAGATCCCGCAGGCAGTGACGAACTTCATGCTCGCATTTGTCTCTAATAAATATATGTTCTGGGCGATCATCATCATCCTTCTGACGATCTGCGGTATGTTCCTGGAAGTTGGAGCAACAAACCTGATTCTCGGACCGATCCTTGCTCCGATCGCAGCTGCATTCGGCATCGATCCGGTACAGTTCGGACTTGTATTCGTATTCCTTCTTGCAATGGGACAGGCGACACCGCCTTTCGGAACCTGCATGTTCGTGGCATGTGGAATCAGCAAACAGTCCGTTGGGCAGGTGTCAAAGCATCTGGTTCCGTTCGTTGTAGTAGAGATTCTCTGCGGAATCTTATTTGCACTTGTTCCGGGAATTTCACTGCTGCTCCCGTCGATCATAGGATAACATGGAATGAATCGGTTATAGATAAAACAAAGTCTTTTAGAAAAAGGAGAATGAATCATGGCTGAAATGATGAAAGAAGTCGTTGTTGTAGAACCGCATAAATATGAGGTGCGTGAGGTTGAGATTCCGGAACTTGCAAACGAGGATGAAGTCCTTATCCAGATGAAATCCGCAGGTGTATGCGGAAGTGACCACCACATCTGGCATGGTTCCAACCCGTGCTCCACATATCCGAGAATTCCGGGACATGAGAATGCCGGTGTGATCGCAAAGATTGGTAAAAACGTGAAAAATGTGAAAGTGGGTGACCATGTTATCGTGGATCTTCTCTCCTCCTGCGGAACCTGTTACCAGTGTACGCATGGAAGAAAGAACGTGTGCGAGCATGTAAAAGTAAGAGGTTCCGGAGCAGACGGCGGCTGGAGACAGTATTTCACGGCGCCGGCAAAAGAAGTATACAAGATTTCCGATTCTGTCAAGTGGGAAGATGCGGCACTTGTTGAGCCGTTTGCAATCGGTTCCCACTGCACAGGACGCGGTCGTGTGGTCGAAGATGATGTTGTATTTATCCTTGGTACAGGAACGATCGGTTCCATTATTTTACAGACATGTAAGGCAAAGGGCTGCAAGACCGTGATTTGCTGTGATATCAGCGATTCTTCCCTTGAGCGCGCAAAAGAATACGGCGCTGACTATGTGATCAATTCCAAGACTCAGGATGTTGTTGCGGAGATCCAGAAGATCACAGACGGACATGGCTGCACCGTAGCGTTTGACTCTGCATGCTTCCCGGGTTCCCTGACGATGTGCCTGCAGCCGGGGATCCTCTGCAACGCGGGCCGTATGGTACCGATGGGATTCTGTACAGAAAAAGAGGGAATCACACAGGCGATGATCAATCAGAGAGAGCTTGACATCATTGGCTCCAGGATGTCTCAGGATGCGTTCGAGCCGACGATCGCAAGAATGGAAAAGGGTGAGTATATCACCGAAGGCATCGCAACAACATTCATCAAATTCAGCGAGATCGACAAGGTCTTCCATCTGATGGATCATCCGGACGAGTCCGCGAAGAAGATGGTAATCCTGTTTGACTAAGAGAAATCTGAGAGGAGAATATGATCATGGAATTATTTAATATTGAAGGAAAAAAAGCGATCGTAACAGGCGGAACAAGAGGACTTGGTTATGGAATGGCAGAAGGTCTGATGGAGGCAGGATGTGAGGTCGTGATCGTTGGAACTTCCGATAAGGTCTATGATGTGGCAAAAGGATTCTGCGACCGCGGCTTCAAGTGCCACGGTGTAAAAGCAGATTTCAGCAAGCGGGAGCAGGTATATCAGGGATTCAATGACTGTGTGGCTGCACTTGGAGGCGATCTTGACATTATTGTAAACGCACATGGTATCCAGAGACGTCATAGCGCGGAAGTATTCCCGATCGAAGAGTGGGATGAAGTTCTCAATGTAAACTTAAATTCTGTATTCATTCTTTGCCAGGAAGCTGCAAAGATCATGTTGAAGAAGGGATATGGAAAGATCATCAACATCGCATCTATGGTATCCTGGTTTGGCGGACAGACTGTTCCAGCTTACACAGCAGCAAAGGGCGGCGTGACACAGCTCACCAAGGAACTCAGCAATGACTGGATTGCAAGAGGCGTCAACGTCAATGCGATCGCGCCGGGTTATATGGCAACAGAGATGAACTCCGCGCTGCTTGATCCGGAGAATCCAAGATATCAGCAGATCACCGAGCGTATTCCGGCAAATCGTTGGGGTACTGGCGATGACATGAAGGGTGCCTGCATCTTCCTCGCATCCCACGCCAGCGACTATCTGGGCGGAGCGATCATCCCGGTAGACGGCGGATATCTTGTAAAATAACATAGGTGCAAATGAAAATGCCGTCCGGAAAGTCCCCGGGCGGTATTTTTTTGCAGGCACAATCTTATCTATGAATTTGTCTAAAAATTAACGTTAAACAAAAGATTATTAAGCAAAATACATAAAACACTTGATTTGTTTAATGAACACATGATAGAATCGACAATATGTTAAGAAACAAATTCAATAAGCCATAGAGGGGAAAGCAGACATGCCTGCGTGAGCAGGTGTGACCGATGAAAAAAGATTGCAGAGGAGAGGATCATATGAGCAGATTGGAGATCATGTCCCCGACCCGCGCGCGGATCGTGATGGAGGGACTTTATAAAGATCTGGAACGAAGAATCGAGTCGAGCCCGCCGGGGCTCTGTCCGGTTGATATGGCCAGAGCATTTCTGGAGCTGTGCCATGCGCAGACCTGCGGAAAGTGTGTGCCGTGCCGGATCGGTCTCGGACAATTGAACCAGCTGATCCGGGATGTATTAAACGGAAAAGCGACAATGGACACGCTGGAGCTTATGGAAAAAACGGCGCTGTCGATCATGGACTCCGCCGATTGCGCCATCGGCTATGAGGCGGCGAACATGGTCTACAAGGGACTCATCGGCTACCGCGATGACTATGTGGAGCATATCAGGAACGGACGCTGTACCTGTACCTACAACCAGCCGGTTCCCTGTGTCGCGATCTGTCCTGCCCATGTGGACATTCCGGGCTATGTGGCGCTTGTGGAAGAAGGAAGATATGCTGATGCGATCCGCCTGATCCGCAAGGACAACCCGTTCCCAACCACCTGCGGCTTTATCTGTGAGCATCCCTGCGAGGCGAGATGCCGCCGGAACATGGTGGATGATGCGGTCAACATCAGAGGACTCAAGCGGTTTGCGGCGGACTACGCAGGCTTTGTGGATCCGCCGGAATGTGCTCCGTCAACGGGAAAGAAGGTCGCTGTCCTCGGCGGAGGCCCCGGAGGCCTTAGCGCAGCTTACTACTTACAGCTTATGGGACATCAGACTACCGTTTATGAGATGCTTCCGAAGCTTGGCGGCATGCTCCGCTACGGAATCCCGAACTACCGTCTCCCAAAGGATCGGCTGGATGACGATATTAATGCGATCTTAAAGACAGGAGTACAGGTAAAATATGGTCTGAAGATCGGCAAGGATATTTCAATCCAGGAGCTTCGGGATCAGTACGATGCAGTTCTCATCACGATCGGTGCCAGCACGGATAAAAAGCTTGGACTTCCGGGCGAGGACGCGGATGGCGTGCTCTCCGCAGTACAGTTCTTAAGAAGTGTTGGAAAAGACGAGATCATCGATCTGACCGGAAAAGAAGTCGTTGTCATCGGCGGTGGAAACGTGTCCATGGATGCGGTCCGAACGGCGAAGAGACTGGGTGCGAAGAAAGTCAGCATTTTATATAGAAGACGAAGAAACGATATGACAGCGCTGCCCGGCGAGATCGAGGGCGCAATTGCCGAAGGAATCGAGATCGTGACTTTAAAGGCTCCGGCGTCCCTGGATGTCGGCGAGGATCACAAGATCCACGGCATCTACGCGACCCCGCAGATGATCAGCGCGATCAAGGATGGACGTGCCAGCGTGAAACCGACAGGAGAGCCGGATGTCTACATCCCATGCGACATCCTCATCAAGGCCATCGGACAGGATATCGAGTCCGGACACTTCGAGAAGGCCGGGATCCCGGTATCCCGCGGCAAGATCGTCACCTTAAAGAGCGGCGCTTTTGAGAACATGCCTGGCGTATTCGCGGGCGGCGACTGCTCCAGCGGTCCGGCTTCCGTCATCAAAGCCATCGCGGCGGCGAAGGTCGTTGCGGCGAACATCGATGAATACCTCGGCTACCACCACGAGATCACCAGCGGTGTGGAGATCCCGGAGGCGAGCCTGAAAGACAAGACCCCGTGCGGACGCGTGAACTTAACGGAACGTGATGCCTGCGAGCGCGTCTGTGATTTCAACGCAGTGGAGAACTGCATGACCGAGAAGGAGGCGAAGCAGGAAGCTGGACGGTGCCTGCGCTGCGACCATTTCGGATACGGAATCTTTAAAGGAGGCAGGAGTACATTATGGTAAATATGATCATCGACGGAAAACAGATTTCGGCAGAGGAAAATATCACGATCATGGAAGCTGCTGAGAGAAACGGGATCCCGATCCCGAAGCTCTGTTACTTAAAGGGGATCAACGAGATCGCGGCCTGCAGAGTCTGCGTCGTGGAGCTGGAAGGAAAAGAGAAGCTGATCACATCCTGCAACAATGTTGTGAAGGACGGCATGGTGATCTACACCAACAGCCCGAAGGTCAGAAATCATAGAAGAAATACGGTACAGTTATTATTATCCCAGCATGATAACCGGTGCGTTGTCTGTCCGAGAAACGGGAACTGCCAGTTACAGCAGGTTGCTTGCGACCTGAATATCCTGGACATTCCGTTCAGGCAGGAACCGGAATACCAGCCGTGGGATAAGGATTTCCCGCTAATCCGCAATTCCGCGAAGTGCATCAAGTGCATGCGCTGCGTGCAGGTCTGCGACAAGATCCAGGGGCTTGGCATCTGGGATGTGGAAGGAACCGGCTCCAGAACGACCGTGAATGTAGCGGGACATAAGACGATCCGGGAAGCTGACTGTGCTCTCTGCGGTCAGTGTATCACCCACTGTCCGGTTGGCGCGCTCTCAGAGAGAGATGATACGGAGAAGGTCTGGGATGCAATCGAGAATAAGGATAAGATCGTGGTAGCTCAGGTTGCACCGGCGGTCCGCGCGGCCTGGGGCGAGGAACTCGGCCTGGCGGACGAGGACGCGCCGGTGGGCAAGATCTTTGATGCTTTAAAACGCATGGGCGTGGACTACGTCTTTGATACGGTATTCTCTGCAGATCTCACGATCATGGAGGAGAGCACGGAGTTTATAAAACGGTTTACGAGCGGCGAGCTGAAGGAGAGGCCGATGTTCACGTCCTGCTGCCCCGGCTGGGTGCGTTTTGTGAAGACCCAGTTCCCGTACATGGTGAACTATCTCTCCACGGCGAAATCCCCGCAGCAGATGTTCGGCGCGGTCATGAAGACATATTTCGCGGAAAAGCTTGGTGTTTCTCCGGATCAGATCTTTACGCTGTCCATTATGCCGTGTGTGGCAAAGAAAGGCGAGCGGGAGATGGATCTCTTCTACGGCGAGTATGCCGGACATGACGTGGATGCGGTTCTCACAACAAGAGAACTTGTGAAGATGATCCGCTCCGCCCATATCCGCCCGGATACCTTAGTGGAGATCCCTGGCGACAGCCCGATGCACGCGGGAACCGGAGCGGGCGTGATCTTCGGAGCGACCGGCGGCGTTATGGAGGCGGCTCTCCGCACCGCGTATTTTACCTTAAAAGGCGAGAATCCTCCAGCAGACGCTTTTAAAGCGGTCCGCAGCGGAGGTTTTCAGGAGAATGCCGGAGTTCAGGAAGCGGAATTTGCCATCGGTGACATCAAACTCCGCACAGCAGCGGTCAGCGGACTCGGAAACACGAGAAGACTTTTACAGCAGATCGAGCGCGGCGAGGTCCACTATGACTTTGTGGAAGTCATGGCCTGCCCGGGCGGCTGTGTCGGCGGAGGCGGACAGCCGATCCACGACGGTGAGGAGCTGGCGTTTGCGAGAGGCAGAAAGCTCTATGCGCTGGACGCAAAAGCTGATATCCGCTACTCTCATGAGAACCCGGATATCAGGGAGATCTACAGCGATTTCTTTGGAAAGCCGATGTCCCATAAGGCGCATATGCTGCTGCATACGGAGCATTGGAAAAATAATTAAAGTGTCAGTTAAATTACGGATACAGGAAAAGCACGCAGATGCAAAAACGTCTGCGTGCTTTTCTTGTATCGAAAGATCTTGGATGCTATGCCTTTTGACGGCTCATGAATGAATATGCGGAGTTTATTTGGCTGCGCTCTGAAATACAGAGTTTATTGATTGAGCAGCCAATCTATGAGATTTTCGGATCTGATGCCGTCATAGGAGGCATCAAGCCCCGGTTCAAGCGACAAGACGATTTTTTCGTAGTTATCACGGATGTTTTGCAGCGGTGTAAGTTCCCGGTTGCGTACATCCTCACTCATCATAGACTCTGTCACCTGGATATACTTTTTATCATCGGCTGTCGTTGCAATAAAGTCCACTTCGGCGCTGCCGATCTTGCCGATCGCTACATCATAACCCCTGCGAAGCAATTCAAAGTAAACGACATTTTCGATGGCATGACCGCTGTCGCGATTACGGAAGCCCAGCAGATAATTGCGAAGGCCGATGTCAACAATATAGTATTTTCCCAACGTGCGGAGGTATGCCTTTCCCTTGATGTCAAAGCGCTTGATCTCATAGAAAAAATAGCTTTCCAGTAGTGCATTCACATATGCCTGCACAGTATGTGCGCTAGGAGCGCCCTTGCGTTTACCATCGTCAAGGAGCCCCTCGTTTATCAAAGTGTTGCCTATGGAGGAAATGGATACGCTGGAGCCGATATTGTCGGCAAGGAACAGGATGATCTTGCGCAGAAGCGTGGGGTCTGTGATCTGTTTTTGCCCCCTGCGTTTTTCACGTTCTAAAATATCACGGATGACTACCGTGGAATAGATACCGTCAAGAAGAGACAGTGCTTTTTCCTGATCCAGACCGACATCGGCGATTCCCGGCATTCCGCCGAATCTTATATAGGCATCAAATACCTCACGCAATTCATAACGTTCCCCGTTTTTGTCGAATACCTGTTTGCGGAGTCCCCCGAGCGCACTTTGTATTTCATGTACTTCAAAGCCGTGAAAATCAAGAAATTCACGGAATGAGAGCGGCAGCATTCTGATTTCTACACACCGCCCGGAGAGGTAGGTGGAATACTCCGAAGAAAGAAGGTAAGCGTTTGACCCGGTAACATAGATGTCACAGTCAAAATCTACACGGAAGGCGTTTACCGCGTCCTCCCATGCTTCGATCCTCTGCAGCTCATCAAAGAAGAGATACATCCGCTTTCCGGGAACAATACGTTCTTTTACATAGCGATAAATATCGTCGGCACTCATCCTGCGAAAATCAAAGGATTCAAAATTCATTTCAAGGATCTGTTCCGGAAGAACACTGGTATCTTTCAAATGCCGAACCATCAGCTTTAACAGACTGGACTTTCCGCAGCGGCGAATGCCAGTAATCACTTTGACCGGTTCTGTATCTTGAAAACCTATCAGCTTATTCAGGTAACTGTCACGCTGCCTGAGTTCATGGGAATCTATCATGTCTATCACCTCCTGCAGTATTAGTATGGCATAAACTGGTGAAATAATCAAGTAATTGCATTATAGTGCAAAAACTTTTTGCTTTCGACAGTTTTTGCAAACATAATCAAATAATAAAAAGATCCGGCAGGATATCTGGACAATATATCCTGCCGGAGAGAGGGGGATGAGTGAAAATTACTGCTTCTGTTTTTTTGTGAGTACATTTTTTAAAACAGGAACCATTGCGAAACCAATGATTACAAGCAGGATGATGATTGCAATCGGGCGGGAGAAGAAATACGGGATGAGTCCGCCCTTTGGTGCAGCCATGATCAAGGTTCTGCGGAAGTTGGATTCCAAAATATCGGCAAGGACAACGCCGAGAACCAGAGGTGCCGGTTCAAATCCGTAGATTTTCATAAGGTATCCGATGAGACCGAACACGAGCATGATGATAACTTCGTACATGCTGTTGCTCAGTGCATAAGTACCGATGCAGGATAATGCGACGATGATCGGAACGAGAACAGAGTTTGGAACGAGGCAGACTCTTGCCATCTGTCTTGCCATGGAAACTCCGATGATTCCCATCAGCACATTCGCGAAAAGGAAACCAAGGAAGATCGCATAAGTGGTTGGAGCCTTGGAACCTGTAAACAGGTCACTGCCAGGCTGTAAGCCATGCATGAGAAGCGCTCCGTAAAGGATTGCTGTGACCGGGCTTCCAGGAATACCTAAAGTGAAAAGTGGGATCATGGCACCGCCGCAGGCTGCGTTGTTTGCGGCCTCAGAGGCAGCAATTCCGACAATGGAACCTTTTCCGTATTCTTCCGGATTTTTAGAAGTCCGTTTGGAAAGACCATAACTGATCCATGCGGCGATGGAACAGCCGGCAGCAGGGATAAATCCGATAAATGAACCAATAACAGAACTTTTTAACATGGTAGGAGTTAATAGACCGGCATTGCCTTTTTCCCAACGCTTTCCCTTTAAGGCAGCTGCCGGGTCGTCAACAATGGTTGCACCGGTTCCTGTCATCAGCTTTTCAACGAGGATGAGAACCTGGGAGATTGAGAATAATCCGATCAGTATCGGTGTGGAGTCAAGACCATCCTCAAGCCAGAGCTGCCCGAACGTGAATCGAGACACGCCGCTGATGGAGTCCATGCCGATGCAGCCGATCAGAAGACCTAACAGGGCGGCGAAGATTCCTTTTGCCTGGTTATCTCCCGTGAGTCCGGCAACGACGAGAACACCGAAGCAGGCAACGAGGAAATACTCAAGGCAGGAGAACATCTGACTGATTCTTCCGAGTGCCGGGGCAAATAAGATCAGGCAGATGGCACCAATGATACCACCGACAACGGATGCGATGGTTACGACGGACACGGCCTCCATGCCGCGGCCTTTTTTCGTCATTTCATAGCCATCCAGTGTGGTCGCCGCAGATGCCGCGGTACCTGGTGTATGGCACAAAACAGCAGTGATGGATCCGCCGTACACACCGGTTGTGTACATTGCGGTCATCATGACAAGGGCAGCTGTGGGACTCATGGAAAATGAGATCGGCAGCAGCAGGGCAATGCCGACGGACGGTCCCAATCCGGGAATAATTCCGATGATCATTCCGCCTACAACACCGACGAGCAGTCCGAGAAAGACATCAATGGAGAGGAACGAACTCAATGCGAGTGATAAATATTCTGCCATTTTATAAGCTCCTTTCCTTAAATATAACGGAACAGTTGTCCGAGAATGCCGACTTTATAGATCGGGAGATGAAGAATGATAACGAAAACAACATAACAGATTAGGGTGTAGAGAACGGTGATCACAATGTTTACTTTCCAGGACTTCAGCTTTAAATATTTCATGGAAAGCAGCATAAAGATCGGTGTCGCGATCCAGTATGTGATATAGCGGAAGCCAAGGAAATAGATAAAAATAAAAAACATGAACAGGAATGCGTATTTACTGCTCTTTATAGTCATGGAGTAGTGGAAATCCCCATCCTGCTCCTTGGTGAGCCGGAGACCTTTCAGAATAATAAATACAGAACATAATCCCATTAACAGGGACAGAGTGATCGGAAGATAGGAAGCCTGTCCAGGAATCTGTACCGCAGTAAAGAACACTGCGATACAGAGGATGAGAAGAACGGTTCCTACCCATACGTCGCGATGAAACTTTTTTGCCATATGGATAAACTCCTTTTCTTATGTGGGAATGATCAGTTACTGTACGTTCCAGATCATTTTTCTGGTTTCAACCTGGCTCTCAAGAAGTTCTTTGAAGTCCTCACCGGAGGTATTGTCGAGCTGAAGACCAAGAGCAGCCATATTTTCGATATAGTCAGGATCTTCCATTGCTTTTAATAATGCGTCAGTGGTCGTGTCGACGATATCCTGTGGAACACCATTCGGATAGAAGTATCCGCGAGCTGCGAATGCGACAAAGTCTTCACCGGTTGCCTCTTTGATCGTAGGAACATCCGGTATGAAGTCACTGCGTTCGTCGGAAAAAATGCATGCAACCTTCATCTCACCAGACTGATAGGAAGCCATGACATCAGAGATGGATGCAAAAAAGATATCTGTGTCACCGGATAAGAACATTCCGCGGCTGTCGGAAGCTCCGTCTACCGGAACAACGGTGATCTGGGTTCCGAAGGTCTTGTTGAACCATTCAGCAGTTGTTGCGTCTCCGTCGGTAATTCCTGCTGCCTGGGCGGAAACGAGAACAGGATTGGATTTGGCGTACTCGATAAAGCTGTCAATATCGGAGAACCGTGTGTCATTAGAACGGATCGCCATGACATTGTAGTCGAGAGCCTGGTTTGCAAGGACAGTGACGTCATCGAGATTATATTTTCTAGGGTTATCCGGATCAAGCTCACCCATCGCATAGTTATGGTTGATCAGACCGATCGTATAACCGTCTTTGTAATCGCCTTGGATCAGATCGGTCCATGCGACCCATCCGCCAGATCCTGTCTGGTTTTCAACGACAACATTGACTCCCATTACTTTAGAAAGAGCCTGTGCAAGATTGCGGGCACCAATGTCGGTTCCGCCGCCGGCTGAGAACGGGCAGACGAGAGTGATCGTTTCGCTTGGGAAAGAACCATCGTTTTTGGCGGCTGCAGTATCAGTGGAATCAGCAGATTTTGTTGTGGTGTCTGTTGTCTGCTGGCTGGAAGCTTGGCATGCGCTAAGAGATAATGCTAAAGCTCCTGCGGTCATAAGTGCAAATATTTTTTTCATGTGAGATCCTCCTTTTATAGTAGAACTAAAAAATTTTGTCGTCATAATAGACTGATCCAGCAAGAAACGCGTTTGCTTTTGTTACATTCATTCTAGTGAATTTTATGTCAGAAAACAAACAGCTTTTCCGTGTTATATCACAATATAATGACTGTAAAATGGATAAAAAAGAAAAAAATGAACAAAAAGCATACCAAATTACAACTGAATGATTGTGAATAAAAGAACAAAACTTGTTAGACATTTGTAATCTGAATTCATATACTGGCATCGAAAACAAAAACGTGAACGGCTAAAGGAGGTCGCTATATGATGACAAAGAAAGAGAGAATTCAGGCAGCTATTGCAGGGGAAAAACCGGACAAACTTCCATATTCATTCTGGACCCATCTTCCGGGAATCGATCTGAATCCGGAACTTTTAGCGGAAAAGACATATGAGTTTTATAAAAAGTATGATATCGACTTTATAAAGACTATGAATAACGGAATGTACGCCATCGAAGACTTCGGTTGTGAGATTGATTATTCAGATATTGCGAAAGGCGGAGTGGCGAAAGTCACAAAAACACCGATCCACGAAGCGAAGGACTGGTATGAACTGAAACCGTGTTCTGTAAAGGAAGGAAGTCTTGCGAGAGAATTAAAAGGATTGAAACTTGTTCTCGATAAGGTAAAGAATGAGGATGTGCCAGTCATTTTCACGATATTCAGCCCGTTGACAACAGCGAATAAATTGTCCGGAAATACACTTCTTCAGTATCTGGAAAATGGTGACGGGGATGCAGTTCATCATGCGCTGAAAGTGATTACGGAGACGACCTGCAATATGGCTCGGGCAGCGCTGGAAGCCGGTGCGGACGGAATCTTCTTTGCGGCGCAGAGCAGTACTTATAATTTTATGACTGCAGAACAGTATAAGGAATTTGGCGTTCCTTATGACTTGGAGGTCCTGAATGCGGCGAAAGATGGATGGATGAATACCCTGCATGCCCATGGAAGTAATATCATGATGGAAATATTGAAGGATTATCCGGTACAGGTCTTCAACTGGCATGCATGGGAGACATATCCGTCAGTGGATGAGGCGGCGCTTGAGTCTGGAAAATGCCTTATGGGCGGACTAAACCGCACCGATATCACAAAAGATGACCGCAATGCCATCCATCATCAGATTTATGAGTGTTTTAAACTGATGGGTGGCTGCGGTCAGATCTTAACACCGGGTTGTGTGATCCGCTATCCGTTAAATGAGGAAACTTTAAAATTTATCCGCAAAGCGAAAGATGATGTGGAGGCGAAGATCCATCCGATCTACGCTTAGCAGGAAAACTTTTCCTGTGCCATCCGGATGAATTCATCGGCGGCTCGGCTGAGATAGTGGTCTTTCATGTAAGCGATTGTGATCGGCCGGTAGCCCGCCGGATAGTTTAACGGAAAGACAGACACCTGTTCTTTCCAGTCGAAGGAATTCCAGAATGTCATACGGCGGCTGACGAAGATTTCGGGAAGCACGATGGCACCGATTCCGGAAGAACAGAGGGAAACCATGGTGGACATACTGGTGGTCTCGAGGAGGATTTCCGGTTCAATGTTGTAGCTTTCACAACATTTTTCAAACATTTCGCCCAGCCATGTCTGTTTCGGCATTTTGATAAACGGGCAGTCGGCAAAAATGTTGAAACTTTGAACAGAACCCGGAATCAAAGTGGAGTCTATCTTCAGATAGCGCGGCAAAAATGAGTTTGGAATAACGCAGACGAGAGATTCTGTATGGAGCAGTTCCTCGTGTACTTTTTCTGGATCATTGATCGCAAAACCGATGCAGAGATCTGCCCGTCCTTCAAACAATGCCTGGTTGATCTCTTTTGTTGTACCTTCTACAAGATTTAGTTTGATCTGGGGAAAGGCAGAGCGGAATTCTGGAAGTATCTTTGGAAGCATGACAGCTCCGCGGGAGGTACTGATTCCGAGAGTCAGTTCACCTTTTCGGAAGTCCCGGATATCCTGCATGCTTTTTTCAATCTGTTCTTTCTGTTGAAGCAGAACCTTGGAACTTGCATAGAGGGATTTACCAGCTTCGGTGAGTGTGATCGGTTGGGTACGGTTAAAAAGGATCACACCGAATTCGTTTTCCAGGCGGGAAATGTGGTTGCTGAGGGATTGCTGGGATATAAATAAACGCTTGGCAGCATTTGTGAAACTGAGTTCTTCAGCGGCCACGCGAAAGTAGTAAAGATTTAAAAAGTTCATAGTGTGCTCCTTAAATTTTTCTGCAGTAACATTGATGAAAGATATGAATTATTATAGCAAAAATAATCGAAAAAGAAAGAACAGAAGGAGAAAAAACGCTAAGAAACTGTTAAAAAATATCATGAGGAAAAATAAGAAATGGACCAGAAATTATACACAAACCATCTTGAAATATTAAAAGACGAACTGATTATGGCGCTCGGCTGCACGGAACCGATCGCAATCGCCTACGCGGCAGCAAAAGCGCGGAAACTGTTAGGTCAGATGCCGGAGAAATGCGCAGTGTCCTGCAGCGGAAATATCGTTAAGAATGTCATGGGAGTGACAGTACCGAACTCCGGCGGATTAAAAGGAATCGATGTGGCAGCAGTACTGGGAATCGTGGGCGGAGATCCGGATATGGATCTGGCAGTGCTTGAGAGTGTGACCAAAGAGGATCAGGAGAAGACAAAAGAGCTTTTAAATCAGAAATTCTGTACCTGTAAACTGATCGAAGGCGTGGCGACTCTTTACATTGTAGTGGAACTGCGCGCCGGAGAACATACGGCGCTGGTCGAGATTCAGAAGACCCATAAAAATATCACTCGGATGGAAAAAGATGGGATGAGTGTTCTGAAAAAGACTGAGGCAGATGAGGAAAATGGTCATAAGGCAGGTGACAAACAGCTTCTCACAGTGAAAAATATTCTGGAGTTTGCGGATAAAGTAAAAATTGAGGATGTTGAAGAGATCCTGAATCGCCAGATCGAGTGCAATATGGCGATCTGCCGGGAAGGCCTGGAACATCCGTATGGAGCAGAGGTTGGAAGAATCCTGATCGACGGAAACGAAAAGCCGACGGTGGGTCTGAAGGCACGTGCATTTGCGGCCGCAGGTTCGGATGCCAGAATGAACGGCTGTCCGATGCCGGTGGTCATCAATTCCGGAAGTGGTAATCAGGGGATCACGGTCAGCGTGCCGGTCATTGTTTACGCGCAGGAGAAAAACATCGAAAAAGAAAAACTTTTGCGGGGACTTGTAGTTTCGAATCTGATCGCAGTTCATCAGAAAAAATATATCGGAAGTCTGTCTGCATACTGTGGCGTTGTGAGTGCCGCATGTGGAGCAGCCTGTGGTATCTGCTACATGCTTGGATATCCATATGAAGTGGTCTGTGAGACAATTACCAACACCATCGCAACTGTGGGAGGTATGGTGTGTGATGGTGCGAAATCATCCTGCGCAGCTAAAATTTCGACAGCCCTTCAGACCGCGCTTCTTGGAATGAAAATGGGATTACATGACAGGGCATTCCAGCCAGGTGAAGGTCTGGTGGAGGATGATGTTGAAGAAACAATCCAAAGTATCGGACGCATGGGACGAGATGGTATGCACTCCACGGATTTGGAAATTTTGAATATTATGCTTGGAAATTAAAAAAAGAGGATCTGCCGGCGGACATTGACTTCTGGTAGATCCTCTTTTTTATGAAAAGTCTGATCCCTCAGCTATGCTGAGGAGAATGGAATCTGAGATCACATGGAATCCCATATTCCGAAAGGAAGACACGATGCTGTGATAGAAGTTCGCGGAGCGCGGATCCTCACAGATTTTGTTTAAGAGGGAACGGTCCAGCTTGATCGCGGAAAATGGAAGCTGCATGACTGTATTCAGGTTCGCGTATCCGGAACCAAAATCATCGAGGCAGAGACCGATTCCGGAGTCTGCGAAATCATCGACCGCCTTATTGAGTGCGCTGTTGTACTCTGTGGCAACGGTCTCTGTGATCTCGAACTGGATGAAAGAATGTCTGACCCCATATTCATCCATAAGCCGGATCAGGCGGGAGCTGCTGTTTGGCTGGATCAGGTCTAACGGGGAGAGGTTCATCTTAATATTACAGAGTCTGTCTGTGAGGAGCGGGTACTCCTGGATAAAAATGTCCGGAGGGATCCAGCCGAGCTCCGGGTGATATAGACGGCTCAATGCCTCCAGCGTGATGTAGCGCTTCTCCTTCAGGGAATATACGGGATGGTAGTAGACCTCAAACAGATCATTCGCGATCGCGGTGTGCAGAAACTGCTCCACCTTTTTCAGGTAAAGGAAGCGCTCCATGGCCCTGTCCGTATCACGGACGGTCTCATAGAACCCGGTGTTCGGCGCGAGCGACTCCAGATACTGGGCATAATCAAGGATGGAACCGCCATCCTCGAAGCGCTCCGCATGAAAGATCCCACTGATGATGACCGGGGAGGAGACAGATGTTTCTGATGGGGCTGTATCCGGAAGCAATAAATGTTCCAGCTCATCAAGATAGAGTTCAAACTACTCCTGGGAGAACGTGAAGATGAGAAAACGTTTCCCGGAAATGCGGAACACTTTGTCTCCGCGGAGCCTGTGCAGCTGCCTCGCGACGGAGAGGAGCAGGCGGTCACCGTCATCCATGCCTGTTACCTTGTTGATGTGGTCGATCTGATAAAGATTCACGGTGATGACATGGAAGATCCTCCGCTTGGACAGCATTTCGCTGAACTTCCTTAACAGGTATGGTTTATCGTAGAGACCGGTCATCAGAAGCTGATGACAGAATGCCTGGACGATGATGCCGGACGCGAGCAGGATGAGGATCTCAATGAGCACCAGGACTTTGGACAGTCCAAGGATCTTCCACCACAGGCAGGTCAGGATGAGGGCGGCGAGAAGATGGCAGAGGGCAGAGAAGTACATGAGCATGTACCAGGGGCCTCTTATGTAATTTATGGATGAATCGAAGGAAAACAGGAGTCCGGTCTTCAGGTTCCCGAAGATGATGCAGACCAGAACGAGCGTAGGAATCGAGGAGGCAAGCATCTCACGCGATATCCAGGCTCACGAGGACCGAAAGGATCAGAAAAAGCTGGTTGTTCAGGTCATCCGGACGCTTCTGGGCGGAAAAATGGCACAGAATGATGAGCTGGATGATCATGGCTGCAATCAGGAAATCGGTATTGTAACTCATATCTATTTTCCCAATTCCTACAATAATTTTGAGATCTTCGAATATTTTCTGGCCGGAACCGGCAGGACGGTTCCGTCGGTCAGGGTGATTTCGAAACGGCGGATGGACTGGACGAAAAGCGGGTTTACCATGAAGCTGGCGTGGACCCGCAGGAAAATGTCACTGTATTTTTTCTCGAGCTTTGAGATAGATTCCGTGGAATTGAACTCGCCGTTTAAGGTATGAAAGACCGTGTACGGGGAGCGGGATCCTGTCTCAATGTAAAGAATCGAATTCGCTGCCAGAAAATGACATACATGGTTCGATCCGGAAATCGTGATGCGGGGGCCGGTTGCAGGCGTGAGTGTCGTCGGGACTTTCATTTCATCATAATGGACCGGATAGATCTTATCACGGTCATCGTATGGAAAAGCGTTGGAGATATGGATGACAGCGGCTTTTGGAACCAGATGCTTTTTTCCATCGGGGCCGGTCACTTTTTTATCTCTCCAGGTGAAATGAAGCCTCTGGTCATGAACCGTCATTGCACCGTTTGGATAGTATGTATACACGAGATAGGTCAGAATGATCTCGCAGGCATGAGTTCCGCAGGAGATTGGTGTGGCGGAGATATTGCTCATCCGGAATGTCAGATGGTGTCTCCCTTCCTCCTGAGTGAAGGCGTTTAAGATATTTTCTTTTCCCTGCATCCACTGTCTCTCGGCAGGACCGATCCAGAGAAGATCGTCGTCGATGGCATCGAAGAACGGCTGCAGGCGGTTTTCGTAGTATTCGGTGATAATGTGTACGGATTGCTGGATCTGTGCGGAAATGTTCATAGATTCCTCCAATGAGGGCATGGGTCAAAAATTTTCGATTCATTTTATCATGCCGGAATGAAAAAAACAATTGATTTCGTGTCGAAAATGAAAAGTGAAAAGATCGTGAATTATGGTGTATTTGATACATGAAATCCTGCATTTAAAACCGGAGAATTGAACACTATGGTTTTGAATGATAAAATTGTAGAAAAAACGAAAATAAAAGAAAACGAAACGAAATAAAATAAATGTTCTGTATTTTTACAACTCGTGCAGAAAAACGACATCTTGTGCAGGAGATGTTGACGAAGAATGTCGAACATGTAAAAATGAAAAAAGTCAGGACTTTCGGAATCGGACAGAAATATATTTGCGGGAAGGAGGATACAGGAATGAAGACAGCAGAGGTTCTGGATCAGACAGAAACATTTGAGACAGCAGGCTTTGATATTTTGAATCATGTCGGAAAGATCACACAGGTAGATATGCCGATGGAATACGGAAGAGTCTGTCTGGCAGAACAGGTCGGAAAACACGCAGCCCTATTTCTGGACTTCACACAGGAACTCGATACGGTAGAGGAATTTATCCTGTGGATCAACGAGAACTGTAAAAGACAAAGCATACCCGTAGAGATGAGAGATCTGTATGAACTTGCTTCTTCAGAGAAACTTCTTCCGGAAATCAAGCGTTACCTGACTGCGGAGATAGCTGTCAGGATCACGGAGGCGGCAGGTTTGGAAAAGCTGGTGTCGATTTCCGGGATCCGGTATCTGAATTCCCGTGAGGTGATGTTTTTCGGGGGACGTCTGATGGAAAAGCTTACGGAAAGGATGAAAGTTGTTGTCTGGCTGGACTCAAAAGGACAGGAAAATTTATCGGAAAACCGTTTGAGGGAAATGTTTTGTGGAGAGATCTTCCGGCTGCGGCCGGAAAGAATGCTCCTTCCGGAAAAAGACATCAGACAACTGGCCGATATCAGGCTGTCGGGCCGTTCTGCAGAAGAAAAAGATCATATTGCAGCTGAATTGAGAAGATATTTTGGCGGATTTCCGGCTGGAATATGCTATGCGTTGGATCTCATGGCAAACGGGGAGAAACGGATTCCGGTAGAAGATCTCTGCAGACTGAAGGGACATCCGGTCTATGGACAGTATGGGAGAAACTGTCTGACAAAGCGTTTTACGGAAAAAGGAATGAGTATTTTAAAAGCCCTCTCCGGGTGGGAAAAAATCGACGGAGACATAGCGAGAGATACATTAGGGATCCCGTGGGCTGGGGAATACCTGAAGTTCTTAAAGGAAGAGGGAGTTCTTCTGTATGATCAGAAAGAGAAATGTTATCTGTTTCCGGGGATGTTTCGGGATTATCTGCAGGTGCAGGGAGAAAATAAAACCATTTTTGAGTACAGAAATACGGAGGAAGATGAGCAGGAGACCAGCGCGGGAAAAGTCCGGATCAAAAGCTTTGGAAGCTTTCATGTCCAGTACCATGGTGAAGAACCGAAGTGGCGGACAAAAAAGACGAAAGAACTGTTTGCGTTTCTATTTAATAAACAGGGGGTTCCGGTGAGCCGTGACGTGATCATAGGAAGTCTTTGGCCGGAACTTGAGGAAGATAGAGCCAGAAAACTTTTTTATACAACCATGACGTATCTGCGAAAAAATCTGAAGGATACCGGGATACCGGAGCTGATCATATGCAGGAAAGGAATGTATTATCTGGATGTTGGAAAGACGGAATCAGATTATGCGTCAATCATGGCGATAAAGGGACAACTGGAGAATGAAAACTGGACGGAGCTCTGGAAAATGCCGGATATCAGAGAGCTTTATGGGGGTGCTTATCTGGAATTCTGTACAGAAGAGTGGACTTATGGGATCCGGGCTTATATGGGACGCATTGTACAGCAGTGTCTGAGATCTCTGGGCTCTTATAAAATGAGAATCGGGGAGACGGCGGAGGCCGCGGAATATCTGGAATTGTTCAGAAATGAGGACCCCTATTCGGAAGATATCGCAGCGATGCTGATCACGGCATACGGAAGACTTGGTGATTATAAAAACGCAAACCGTGTATATAGAGAATATGAAGACCTTTATCTGCGGGAGTTTGAAGAAAAGCCTGGTCCGGAAGTCAGAAAGGCGTTTGAGGGCTGCAGAAAGAAATGGTGATGGAATGACGGATCTGGAGAGACGGATCGGGCTGGTGCGGGAACGCTGTTCTCTGACAGCCTTTGGAGCATTTGCGCTGGAGCTTTTATTGCTTGCTGAGTGGGATCCTGATCTGAACGGGACCAACGGGATCTATCCTGATGAGCTGATCCGGGCATGGGAAAAGAATAGACCGAATGCGGAAGCTGGGGGAAAAACAGACCGGGCGGAGCTTGATAAGGAGATCCGCACGATTGCCGGAAGGAACGTGGAAGAAGCGTCTGGCCGAATCATTTACCGCATCAGGGAACAGGTTCTGAGATTTATTGAGCAGGAATTTCCTCCGGATCCAGATGAGTTTTTTCTGGAGATTTTTTCGAATTTTGAGAAAGCGGAGGAACCGGATCCGGAGCGGAGTGTATACAGGGATATGATCCGGGTCGAACAGAAAAAGAAAGAGCATTCAGACGGATGGATCCTCCTGAATCTGGCTGGAAAAGACGGGAGCGGGAGGCTGGAGAATGTAAAAGCGTTCTGTCGTGAGAAGAAAATGGGGCTGATCCTTCTCGATGGAAGCTCTTTGCTGGAACTCGGGCGGGAAAAATTCCGGAGTATGTTTGGAGAGCTCGGGGTGAATGCCCTTTTAAAGGAACGTGTGATCGCTGTAATCTGGGAAGATGCACTGGGGGAACGGGAACTGTTCCGGGTTCTGAGAGAGATGGGGCATGAATGGGACAGACTTCCTGTTTTAGTGATAATTATCACGGAAACGCCGCTGCGTCCGGTAATTCCGGGGTCAGCGCAGGTTCCCGCAGTGTTTGAGATCCGGGAACCGGATCCATTTGCCAGAAAAGACATGGGAATGCGGTACGCGAAAAAATGGCAGATTCCATTTGAAGACGGATTCGGGGAAATGTGGCAGAGATTCCGTTTCACTCCGGGGCAGTTCCAGAACGTGCTGGAACAGGCGAAGGATATGGCTTTTGCGCGCAATGCGGAAATTCCATCGAGGGAAGAACTGAGAATTGCATGCAGGAGGCAGGCAGAGTACCGTTTTCATGGGAAAGCAGTATTGATCCGTCCACAGTTTGTCTGGGAGGATCTGGTTCTTCCGGAGATGTCGAAGAAGCTCCTTCAGGACATCTGCAGCCGAAGCAGAAATCAGGAGCTGGTATATGGTACCTGGGAATTTTCAAGCAGATTTCCATATGGTCTTGGGACATCTATTCTATTTACAGGCAGCCCGGGGACCGGAAAAACGATGGCGGCTCAGGTCATGGCAAATGAACTGGATCTGGAGTTGTACCGCATCAATCTGTCAGCGGTGGTCAGTAAATATGTGGGAGAGACGGAAAAAAATCTCAACATGATTTTTGAAGAAGCGTCAAAAAGTCTCTGTATCCTGTTTTTTGACGAGGCAGATGCCCTGTTTGGAAAACGGACGGAGGTAAAAGACTCTCAGGACAAGTATCAGAATATGGAGGCGGCATTTCTCCTGCAGAAGATGGAGGATTACGACGGAATCAGCATTCTTGCCACAAACTACCAGCAGAATCTTGATGAGGCATTCAAGCGGAGAATCCAGTACGTGGTGGAATTTTCCATTCCGGATGCAGGGGAGCGGCTTGAAATGTGGAACCGGGTATTCCCTGAGGCATGTCCGGTCAGAGAGGATGTAGATCTGCAGTTTTTGGCAGACCAGTTCGAGCTGACGGGAAGCAATATCAAAAACATTGCCGTAAATTCCGCGTTCCTTGCGGCAGCGGACGGCAGGGAGATCGACATGAGCCACATTCTCCGGGCACTTCAAAATGAATTTCAAAAGAGCGGGAAACGGCTGACTGGCGCGGAGATGGGACAGTACGGTATGGTTTAGGAAAATATCTGGAGGAAATACCATGGAGTACGATTACAGGGAATACCGGAAAGATTCACAGGCTGTGCTAAGGGAGAAGAACAGCCGCAGAGAAAAGATGGATCACTTTCTGTCCTCCGAGGGACGAAAAAAGGAAGGACGGGAACCGGAAAAAAAGCTGGAAATCGGGAATTCTTACGGAACGTTTGAAATCGGGGTTTCGAAAGCAGCAGCGAAAAAGAACAGGGAAGATGTTCAGAAAGCTCCGGAAAAACTGGCAGTCATATCGGGACTCAGAAAAGATCGGAGAAAAGAACTCAGGGATTACGAATATGTCCGTGAAAATGGGGCTGTGCCGCTTCCGTTTCTGCAAAAGAGAGCGTTTGTGAATCCGCATGTGAAAGAAAAGAGCGCAGCAGCACTGAAACTGGATCAGGAAAAAACGGGAAGCAGGCTGACAGAGAGTCTTTCTTTGATGAGAAATCAGGGAAGGCTTGAGACGGTTCAGGAGATGCTGCCGTTTTTAGACAGTGAAAGAGAGAAAGAGGAACGGGCGCAGCTTCTGGAAGAACAGAGGACAGTGGGGAAACTCTCGACGGTGAAGAATCAGTATCTGGATCAGCTAAAGGAAAATGAACTTCACAAACAGAGGGAAAAGGGAAGATTTATTCAGTCGGTTGATAAGATCCTGAAGAATAGGAGTGAGGAATTGCGGGCAGAAAAACGGGTACATAACGGAAGTCTTGAGGAATATTTAAAGAAAGTATGGAAAAATGTTCTGACGAAAGATGCGGAGAAAGATGGGGATATAGAAAATAATGGCGAGAAGGAAGAATTTGTTTAGAAAATGTTTGGCAACTCCTGCTATGATATGAAAAACAAGTCGAATCATGACCGTTATGTGCGAGAAAGGAGAAATGAAGGTTATGGCTGAGTATTTATCACCCGGCGTATATGTTGAGGAGTTCGATTCCGGTTCAAAGCCGATGGAAGGCGTTGGAACCAGTACCGCAGGATTTATCGGATTAGCGGAGAGAGGGCCGGTCGAAGGTCTTCCGCAGCTCGTTACAAACTTTTCCGACTTTAAGAGAAAGTATGGTGGGTATTTATCCGAGAATGAATTTGGCGAATATCGTTTCCTTGCGTACGCAGTAGAACATTTCTTTATCAATGGAGGCGCAAGATGCTTTATCGCCCGTGTAGCGCCGGAAGACGCGAAATGTGCGGCAGCAGCTGTTCCGTCAGAGGATAGTGCTGTTCTGACACTTACCGCGAAGAACCCGGGTATGTGGGGAAATAACATCCGCGCGGTGATCGCTCCGGCGAGCAAGGCGAAGACGCAGATCCTCGAGATCGTTCAGAATGCGTCCGGAAAAAAATATGTTGTAAAGAACGGCGGAGGATTCAATCCGGGAGATGTTGTAAGTTTTTCTGACGGAGAAAAGCTTGTCTACAACCGTGTCGTAAAAAATCAGGACAATATTCTTGAGTTTGAAAAAGAGTTTGAAGAAGATGTTGTTGATAAGAATCTGGTTCCGAAGAAAGTGATCAGCACATGTGAATTCACTCTGGAAGTCAGATATGAGGATCAGACAGAGGTTTACGAGAATGTATCCTTTAATATCGATGCCCCGAACTATATTGAGAAAAAGACCGCGAAATCTGACCTGATCACCGCAGCGTGTGCAGCAGGAGGAGCGGAGATAAAATCCCCGTTTGACAAGCTTTCTGCTGAGGGGGATGCAGTCGTAAGCGTTTCCTTTGCCGGTGGAAGCAATGGTTCCGTATCTTCGATCACTGCAGCGGACTTTATCGGATATGACAACGGAGCCAGCAGAAGAAGCGGAATTCAGGCATTCCTGGATAATGACGTGGTGTCTATTCTGGCAGTTCCTGGTGTTACAGATCCGAATGTGCAGCTCACCTTAGTTGCCCACTGTGAAAATCTGGGCAGCAGATTCGCAGTCCTCGATATGCCGAGGGACGCGAGAAAAGTCGATGACATGATCGCACACAGGGAGATCTTTGACAGCAGCTATGCCGCTTTATATCATCCGTGGCTTCAGGTCTTTGATCCGCTCGATAAAAAGAATTTTGCGATTCCGCCGTCCGGTTCCATCATGGGAATCTATGCGAGAAGTGACAACAGCCGCGGTGTACACAAAGCGCCTGCAAACGAAGTAGTCCGTGCCTGCGTGGGACTGGACTGCCAGTTTAATAAGGGAGAACAGGATATTCTGAACCCGAAGGGAATCAACCTGATCCGCGCGTTCCCGGGAATGGGAATCCGCGTATGGGGTGCGAGAACCGTATCCAGCGATCCGTCCTGGAAGTACATCAATGTCCGCCGTCTCTTTATCTTCATTGAGGAGTCCATTAAGGCGAACACGAACTGGGCTGTATTTGAGCCGAACGATGAGGTGCTCTGGGTTCGCGTGAAACGTACGATCGACGTATTCCTGACCGGAATGTGGCGCGGTGGTTCCTTAGCGGGAAGTGTTCCGTCAGAGGCATTCTTCGTAAACATCGGACGCGACACAATGAGTCAGGACGATATCGACAATGGACGTCTTGTATGTGTGATCGGTGTTGCACCTGTGAAACCTGCTGAGTTCGTAATCTTCAGGATTTCTCAGAAAACGAGTGATTCAGGCTCTGCCGAGTAATTGAGAGGAGAGATAAGACATGGCAGGATATCCGCATGGGAAATTTAACTATAAAGTAGAGATTGACGGCCTGGAGGCCGGGGGATTCTCAGAGGTTACCGGTTTTGATGCGTCCATCGATGTGATCGAATACCGGGAGGGCGATATGACACAGACACCGCTCAAGATCCCGGGACTGAAAAAATATGGAAATATCACTCTGAAACAGGGGCTTGTAGACTCCATGGTACTTTATGAGTGGATGACAGCAGGACTCGAGGGCGATGTGGAGAGAAAAACACTTACGATCACGCTCTTAGATATCGCGGGAAGCCCGGCTGCTTCCTGGCAGATCATCAACGCATGGCCGGTAAAATATACAGCACCGGATTTCAACGCGACATCCTCTGAGGTTGCGATCGAGAGTCTTGAAATCGCCCATGAGGGAATGACAAGAGTCTCATAAATACATAGCGGGAAATGGTAACGGATCCGGTATGACGGAACGTTGCGGAACATAAATGTCGGCTGGACTGCAGAAGAAGAAGGAGAGAATCCGGAAATTTTGCGGTCCGGCTGAACCTGCAAGAAAGGGGAACCAGCAATATGGCATTTCAGACCGAGTTTACATTTACGCTCCCAAGGGGCTATATCGATGATACGGGAATGATCCACAGGGAAGGGACCATGCGTCTCGCGAATGCAGCGGACGAGATTCTTCCGTTGAAAGATCCGCGGGTTCAGCAGAATCCGGGATATCTTACGATCATTCTTCTTGCGAGAGTTATCACGAAACTTGGTTCTCTTCCGGCGGTGGATACGAGGACGGTAGAGAAATTATTTACGATGGATCTGGCGTATCTTCAGGATCTTTATGAGAGGATCAACACAATGGAGATGCCGACCTACACAGGAATCTGTCCGCACTGCGGAAAGGAGATCAGGATCCCGGTAAATTTTATGGAGGCAGGTCAATAGAGACGTATCCGGCAGACAAAATCTACAAGGAAGCGGCATTTCTGGCCTATTACCTCCACTGGTCCCATGATGACATTATGGAGATGAGCCATTTGGACCGGATCCGGTGGTGCAGCGAGGTGTCGGGAATCAACAGCCGACTGAATGATGAGCCGGAAAATGTATTTAAGATCTAAGACCTGCGGCTTTGCCTGAGAGGAGTTCATGAGAAGCTGCCGGTATCAGATCCGGCAGATGACAGGGGGGTAAATATGCTGGGACATGGATTAGGAAGCTGGGCAGATCTGTGTGATAATTTTTCCTTCCGCGTGTTTATTGATAATCAGGAATTTGGTTTTTCCAGGGTAATGAATCTGGAGCAGGATCAGGAGGTTGAAGAATTTCAGGTCGGTGGAATGAATTTTGCGCCCCATATTGCGGTAACACCGAATAAAAAGGGCGGGCGTCTGATTCTGGAAAAGGGCAAATGTTTTTCTTCCGGTCAGAAGCAGATCAAAAACTGGAGAGCCGGTTACCGGATCAACAGCCTGATCGATGTGTTCATATATGACCGTTCCGGATCATTTGCCGGTTCCTATGGGATCAATGGCGGAGTGATCGTAAAGTGGGAGGTTTCAGGACTGGACGGGCTTGGAAATGAACTGCTGATCCAGAAGTTTGAGATTGCGCATGCCGGTGTGCAGATGGGAGACGCAAGGACAGGCGGAACGGGGGCTTCTTTCCGTGGATAATATAGAAGCAAAAACAGAATCGATCTATAAAAAAGCGTGGTGATCGGATGAGAGACAGGCTATGGAGGATACGGCAGACGCCGCAGAAATTCCATTATCTTGACTGGTGTGAAAAAATTAAAGAAAAATATTCTTTGAGAGAGGAATATGGGTTCGCCGGAGCGACACTGACATTTTTGCAGGGAGAGAAAGAATCTGAGCAAAAAAAGAGCGGTGAAGAGCGCCGGCTGATGTTGTTTTTTCAGAATCTCATTTTTTGCTGGCAAAATTCCATCGGAGTGAAGATATCTATCGGAAATGCGCGGATTCTGGAAGAGAGCGTCAGGACTGCGTTGGAACTCTCGATGAAAAATCTTTCCATGGAAGAAGAAAAACGGTTTTCGCGCGAGGTGAAGATTGCCAGGGATCTTCTGGCTGGAAAAGGGAGAACGGAAGCGGAAATGCGGGAGAGTCCGGTATTCTGCCGTTGGCAGGATGGATTCAGTTGGGAGGAGATCAGCGGGATCCGGGAAATACGGGAATACGCGAACAGCCAGAAAAAGACATTGGAGATCCGCCGGGAGACTGCACGGATCAGGAGCACGGGACTTACAGGACATTTGGAAGAACTGCAGGGAAGTGCGGAGAGAAGTACAGAAAGAAGTACAGAAAGAAGTACGGAAAGAAATACAGAAAGAAGTACGGAAACAGCTTCAGGCAGAAGTACAGCAGAACTTCCGGAGAGCCGCATGGTGTATCTGGAACCGGGAGAAAGAAAAAAAGATTCTGCAATGGAATCCAGGGAAACCACGGAGGTCAAAAAAAATATTGACCGGCTCCGAAAAGAGACGGCGATACAGAGAGAAAAACTGGCGGAAGCGGAGAAAAAGCTTCAGACAGAACGCGTCGAGGCAGAAGCACGGATCTTAGAGAGAGAGAGACAGATAGAGAGGGAACTGCAGTTAGAGAAGAAGAGACAGGCAGAGAGGGAACTGCAGTCAGAGAATCAGAGACAGACCGAGAGAAAACTGGGGTCAGGGAAGGAAAAGCAGGCAGAAGAACAGGGGCCGAAAATAGATAGACAGCAGTTAGAAAAACGGCAGCAGACAGAAGAGAAACGGTTGTCGGAGAGTCGGAAACAGTTGGAAAGAGAAGTGCTGTCAGAGGGGCGAAAACAGCCGGAAAGAGAAGTGCTATCGGAGAACTGGAAACAGCTGGAAGGAGAAGTGCTGTCGGAGAGTCGGAAACAGTTGGAAAGAGAAGTGCTGTCAGAGAGTTCGGAACAGCCGGGAGGAGAACCACAGTCAGAGAAAGAAAGGCAGATAGAGTCGGAAATTCATCTGCAGGAACAGAAAGAAGAATTGCAGACTGAATTCCGAAAACAGATAGAAAAAGAACTCCAGCGGGAAAGAGATTCCCAGAGAGAAGATTTGATCCGGAGGGAAGGACGGTTTCTACAATTTTCCGAAAATACAGATGAGTATGCAGAAACTGATATACAGGCGGAACCGACGGGAAATGAACAGCTGGAGATGCCGGAGAGCCATCTTGTGTACCTGACACAGACGGAAAAACAGGAAGAGACACCAGGAGTGGGAGCTCTGAAAACGGAAGAAACCATTCTCCAGGCCAGCAGCCGGATACGGGAAGAAAAACGAGAGCTGGAAGATAGGACAAGGCAGTTCGAGTCGGAAAAAAAGCAGCTGGAAGAAAAGCTGTATAAGACAGAAAAGATCCTGCGGACCGAGAAACAGAGAGAGATAGACAATGTTCAGCGGATCGAGAAACAGCTGGAGACCGAGAGACTTCGACAGTCGGAAAAACTGCGTGAGTTGGAAAGATTTCAGCAGTCGGAAAAACTGCGTGAGTTGGAAAGATTTCAGCAGCCGGAAAAACTGCATGAACTGGAAAGACTTCAACAGAAAGAAAAAATTTCCGAATTAGAAAAACGATATCAGCTGGAGCAACATCAGACGGAACAACTACTGACACTGCAGCAGAAACAAGATACAGAAAAGCAGCAGGAGACTGAAAAAAGGCAGCAGGTCGAAAAACTACTGGAGATTGAAAGACAGCAGCAGATAGATCACCGGTCAGAACCAAAAAAAACTTACCAGTTTGAGAAAGTGTTGGAAACAGAGAAATTTCAGCAGGAGGTTGAAAAAGAGCGGCAGGAGAAAAAGAAACTTGAATCAGAGTTCATACAGCAGACAGGAAAAAAATCAGAACTGGAATTCCTGCAGCAGTTAGGAAAGAATTCGGAATCACAGTCTGAAATTGACCGGGAGAGCCAATGGGAAAAGCAACTGGAACTGGAACAAGCACCACTTCCGGAATTGCCGGAGGCACAGCTAATCTACAGGAATCAGGAAAATCAGTCAGGTTCTTTACCAATGGACAGATCGTCAGATCAGGATCAGACGCCCAGTCAGCGAGATCGTCTGGAGCAGTTTTTGCCGATGACGGCAGCCGGAAAATCAGCGCTGGTGGAACAAAAAATTATAAATGAGCGGACAAATGTTATTTTAAAAAGTCTGCTGTCTGAATTTCAGCCAAGTGCAAGGCAACCAGATACGATCATAAATCTTCTGACTTCTATAAATCGACCGGATAATAAAACAAAACTTCAGGTACTCATGAGTAGCCAGGAGAATCAGATGAAACTTCGGACGGTTATGAACGATCTGGGTAATGCAGAAAAAGTCCGGAGTCTTACAGAGTATCCGGAAAGTATAACGAAATTTCATACACTTATGAGCCACCCGGAAAACGCGGCTAAGTTTAAGACAGTTACCGCTCAAGCTGAGAATACAACAAAGTTTCGGACGATTATGAGTCGATCAGAAAGCACAGCCGGATCTCAGTCAGGCGTGAATCCTATGTCAGGTGCGAATCCTATGTTGGCCGTAGCCAGCCGGATATCGGAATCAGGTGGATATCCATCAAATTCAGGATACTCGGAAATCCTGCCCGGCATCACAAGATTCCGCACGAGACGCGGTGCCCCGGGAAGTATCACGGAGATCCGCATGATATCGGGGATCCGGCCTGCTGTGCTGCAGATCCTCAAGACGGAAAATGACCGGTCGAGAGTCATCCAGAGCTTTGCTGGAACTGATCGCTTAAGAGTCATCCAGAGCTTTGCTGGAACTGATCGCTTAAGAAGCGCCCAGAACTTGGCAGGAATCGATCATTTAAGAGCAGCTCAGGATTTTGCTGGAATTCATCCGCTAAGAGTACTTCACAGATTTTCCGACATCAATCCGGCAAACAGTGTCCGGAACATGAATGAATCTGATCCGGAAATGATCCATATCCCGGATCTGGCCGGAGCCGTGAAAATCCAGTACGCAGATCATGGAAAGCACAGACAGGATCAGATAGCCTCAAATTCTGATGTCTTAGCAATGTCCGCAAAACTCACGCAGACAAGGGAAGAGACAAGGATCCTTAAACGGGATTCCGGATTTACAAGATCGACGCTCATAGAGCAGGAAAAGAAGATCAACGGACTTCGTCAGGAACTTCGCGAACAGATGCAGACAGTAAACGAAGAAGTAAAGCGCCTGATAAACACCCAAAAACAGGATGCATCCGTCCGGAATATGGCGGACCGTGTTATGAAGGAACTGCAGAAACAGTTCCGCACGGAGAAGATCCGCCGGGGCTATTAAAGCAGGAAAAATGACAAAGCAGGCAGAAGAACAAATACCGGTGCATATGAAGCACTGGAGCAGCTGCGGAATATCAGGGAAAGGAGCGGAACGATGGGATATGAGAAAGCGGTACTGATTCCCGAGGACGGGAAAAAGGAGATCAAGGTCCAGTTCAATCCGGCAGAGTACAACCTTTCCAGAAGTACAACCTACGCCGAAAAAAAGGTTCTGGGTCTGGATGACCCATTTACCCAGTATATCGCCGGGGAAGCTGAGACATTAAAGATTACGCTGATGTTTGATACATATATGCCTCCCGGAGAAAAAAACGCGGAGGAGAGTGGATCGGATGTGAGACTCCAGACAGAAAAAATCGCGAAGCTGATGGAACTGGATCCGAAAAAACACCGGCCGCCCAAAGTAACATTCCGCTATGGTTCCCTGATATTCAGCGGTGTGATCACGGAATTGAACCAGACATTTACGATGTTTCTGGCGAACGGAATGCCGGTCAGGGCAAAACTGGAAGTCACATTCCGCTCGATGGGAAAAGAAAATACCCATGTTCCGTTAGAATCCCCGGACAGGACGAAATGCCGGACGCTTTATGAAGGCCAGAGTCTGTGGGGGCTTGCTTACGAAGAATATGGCGATCCGGAAAAGTGGAAGGAGATCGCAAGGGAAAACCATATTACCAATCCGCTGCAGGTAAAACCGGGACAGGTGTTAAGACTGCCAGCCCTGTAAAACCGGACACAGGAGCAGAAAGATATCAGGGAAAGGAGGCGGCTTCATGGCTGATCTGATGACGGGAACCTATAGTACAGAAAACCTGCGGAGAGATAATGGCGGTTTTATGATACCGGATTTTTCCATTGAAGCAGATGGAAAACAGATCCGCCGGTCTTCAAAGAGCGGGACGCTTTTTATTGATTCCGTTCAACTGAAGCTCTCCGCCGATGCTTCCGGATCCCTGACATTTGATGTATTGAACGCCTATGATCTCGAAGCAAGAAAATTTTCGGATAAGGTAAAAGAAATGTTGAAACCGGGGAATGCGGTCAGCGCAAAGTTTGGGTATGCCGGAAATCTCGTGGAGATCTTCAGCGGATATATCCACAGCGTAAATTACGAGTACAATGACACTCCGACGATTTCTGTGACAGCGGTGGACATGATCCGGCTTATGCAGGACAACGAAGGCGGCGGACGGATCTATACCGGAAAATCTTATACGGAAATCTTTCAGGCGGTGATGAAACGCTACAGCTCCATCTGCCCTTCAAAAAACATAAAAGCAGATCCGCCGGCGGCAGTGGGGCAGACGCTGCAGATAGCGCAGAAAGGCAGCGATTACTCGTTCGTAAAGGATACGCTCTGCAGGTTAGAATGCCGGGAATTTTTCGTTCTGGCGGGAAAAGCGTATTTTATTGACGCATCCAGGAAAAAACAGTCCGTCGTGTCTCTGGAATGGGGACGGGATATCCTTTCTTTTTCCTGCGAGAGGAATTACATATATGAAACACTTCGGGTTCAGATGGTGGATCAGAACCGGCAGACGAAATCTCTGGAAAAGGAGATGACCTTTGAAGGACAACATCAGAAACGGGTGATTCCATCTCCCGGGATCAAGAATGTATCGATCGATTCAGAAGGAGATGCGGAGCGGGCGGTACTTCAGGTGAAAAAAGCGGTGGATGAAGAACGGCAGAAGGCAGTCCACTGCTCCGGAACCTGTATCGGAATCCCGCAGATCGTTCCGGGAAGAAGCCTGACGATCAGGAAACTGGATGCATGGATCGACGGGACGTACGAGATCCTGTCGGTGGAACACCGGATCGATGAGAATGGATATACAACACAGTTTGAACTTGGCGGCTGATTATGGGGAAGGAGATAGAGCATGGATCTGTTTAAAGAAATTCTTGATACAAAAACATCGTCCTCGTCCCCGCGATTCCGGATGCAGATGGCAGACCTTGCCACCGCGGTGGTGAAGGAAAACTGGGACAAAGAACATCCGGGCTGTGTCAAAGTGGAATATATTCTTGGTACGGACGGTGCAAAGACATCCGACTGGATCCGGGTTCTTCACGGATATGCCGGAAAAGGATTCGGCTCCTACGCTCTGCCGGAGATCGGCAGTGAGGTCCTTGTGGGATTTATTATGGGAGATATGGAAAATGCGGTAGTTCTCGGCTGCCTGCACAACAGCGAAAACCCACTCCCGGAAAAGACTGCGAATGAAAAGAATACAGTCAAAGAGATCAGGACGAAGGGCGGCTACGAGCTTACGATCTCGGAAGAAAAAGGGAAAGAAAAGCTCTCTGTGAAAACTCCCGGGGAGCAGATCCTGACGATTGATGATGAAAACCAGAAGATTGAAGTTCAGGATAAACAGGGAAAGGAAAAGATCTTAATTGATGGAAAAACGAATTCTGTCAGCATCACAGGGGATAAGAAGATCGAACTTGCAAGTAAAAGTGCGAAGCTTCTCCTTGACGGCGGTGCAAATAAGATCGAGCTCACCGCTTCGCAGATCATCATCAACGGAAAACAGATGGCAGAGCTCAAGGGACAGTCGTTAAAGCTGGAGGGCACTTCTGTAGAGTTAAAAGCGAAGGGAACGATGAAAGCGGAAGCATCGGGAATTGCCCAGCTCAAGGGAGCGATGGTAAAGATCAACTAAGGAGATGGAGGCGCAGGTATGGAAGAAAGAGAAAAGCGAGCGTTTTTGGGAACCGGCTTCCACTTTCCGTTGGAGATCGATGAGACCACGGGGCGGTTCCGGATGAGCAGTGAAGAGGAAAATATCAGAGAATCCATCAAGCTGATCCTGATGACAGGAAAAGGAGAGCGGGTCATGCGTCCGGAATTCGGCTGCGGTCTCAAACAGTATACCTATGAGACGATGGACTACGGAACGATGGTACAGATGGAGCGGGAGATCAGGACAGCGTTAGAACGCTGGGAACCGCGGATCGAGGATGTGGAAGCTTCTGTTTCGCCGGGGGAAGCACAGAACGCGCTGATGATCCGGATCGCGTTCCGGGTCAGGGCAACCAACAACCCGTATAATTATGTATTTCCTTTCTTTTTACAGGAAGGTTTTGAATAAATGACGAGAAGCAGGGAGGACGCTGTATGAAAATACCGGATATGAATGAAAAAAATACCAGGGCGTTTTTAGATAAAGTTAGAGAACGCGCGTCCTCCTACACCCCTGAGTGGCGTATGGATCTTGAAAATCCAGATGGCGGAACCGCGTTGGCATTATTGTTTGCGGGAATGTACGAGGATACGTTAAAGAAATATGCCAAGCTTCCGAGAAAAAGTATGCTGGATTTCTTTAACTGTGTGGGTACAGCTCTGGCCCCTGCGCGGCCGGCCGGAGGATACGCGGTATTTGGACTTGTGAATCAGGAGGCAGATGGAACAGAGATCCGGAGAGGGACCGGACTTCTTGCCAGACCGGAGGAAGATCAGGAAGAAATCATATTTGAGACGAGAAACGATGTATATGTGACCCCATCGAGAATCTGTGACATGGTTCAGGTCATTCCGGAAAAAGACGGGATATACAGGATACACAGGGAAGAGGATCAGAAAGTACCAGGAAATTTTCCACTTTTTGAGGAATACGGAGAAAACGTTCAGGAACATACGCTTTATCTGGCCCACAATCATGTTTTCTACGTGAAAAGATCCGGAAGTATCCGTCTGACATTCAGAAAAAGCCGGAACCGGGAACCGGATGCCGCTGTTCTGAGAGCACTTGCGGATCCGGAGTCGGCATCAGTGGAGTATTCAGCAGGGGAACGGTTTGAGCCGTTTGCAAAGGTGGAAGCAGAACCGGAGACGGGAGAACTGATCCTTCATAAGGGAGAAAATCAGCCGGCAACAGAAAAATGTGAGCTGGACGGAACATACGCTTTCTGGATCAGGATCCGCTGCAGGAATGTGTCCCTGCTGTCGGAGCTGGAATTTGCAGATATCCGGGTGACCTCCCAGACTGAACGCAGTGTCCCGGATGTGACTTTTGCAGGCGGGATCGAACAGAGGGGGGAATATCTTCCCTTTGGCGAACAGATGGGACTTTATGAGGAAGTTTATTTCTCGTCGGAGCAGGCACTGTCCCAGAAAAACGCTCAGATCACCTTGTCGTTCCGGATGAATTTCCTCCGGATACCGTCGGAGACATACGGACAGGATCGGAAGAGGGACTGGAAGCTTATCATGAAACGGACGGATTTTATTCCGGACCCGGAGTATGATATCGGGATCGACGAGGTGATCTGGGAGTATTATAACGGGAATGACTGGAGAAAACTTCCAGAGAGTGACAGATATTCCAAGGTGTTCCGGGCAGCTTCCGATCAACTGGAAAGAAAGACGGAGATCACATTCAACTGTCCGGGAGATCTGACACCGGTGCTTGTCGGGGCAGTAGAAGGAAGGTATATACGGGCAAGAATTTTAAAAATGAATAATCTGTATCGGTGGAACGGACAGTATATCACTCCGGTTTTAAGAGATACAGGATTTGAATACCGATATCATGAGCCGTTTCCGATGCCGGAGCTGATAGAACGGTTGAATAATATGAGATCCGACAGGATCTACCCGGAAGATCTTTTCCGGGCTGGAAAAGATCTGAAACCGTTTGTCCCGATGGAGGAGGAACGTGAGACGTTATATATAGGCTTTGACCAGCCGCTGCGGCAGTGGCCGATCCGGATTTTTTTCAAACTCCGGTCAGGCAGTCAGAATGGAAATCTCCTGAGATACGAGTATTATAACGGAAAAACCTGGAAAACACTGAACATGATCGACGGAACAGAAGGTTTTGGCCGGATCGGAATCGTTACATTGCTCGGAAATTCCGACTTTATGCCGGGAATCCTGTGGGAAAAAGAGAGGTTCTGGATCAGGATCAGGAAGACTGGAGATGATCGGAATACAGAAGCTTCGCAGCGCACGATGATCCAGGAGATATGGATGAATGCCACGGAGATCACGGCGGAGGAGACCATGGATCAGGAGGTCTTTTCCGTAGAAGCAAACGAAAAAAATGCTGTGTTCCGTCTGGCAGCTGGAAATATTACAAAAGCCGAAGTATGGGTGCAGGAACACCGGGAATATTCCGAGGAGCAGCTTGCGAAGCTTCGGCAGGCTTATGAAATCCGAACAGAAAAGACGGAGGACGGAACCGTGAGACATGTCTGGATCCGCTGGGAAGAACGGGAAAATTTCGCGTCCTCGACTGAGACAGATTGCCATTATATGCTCGAAAAAAATGAGGGAATCTTACAGTTTTCTGATGGGATCCATGGAAGGATCCCGGATGACTGCGGTGAAGCTTCCATCCGGGTCAGATACCGGTGCGGAGGTGGAAAACGCGGAAATGTGCCGGCGGGAGCAGTAAACAGGTTCCGGGAGACCACCGGTTTTGTCAATCAGGTCATAAATCCAATGGACATGTCCGGAGGTGTGGATCGGGAAAATGTGGAGACAGCGATCCAGAGGCAGGGGTGGGCATTCCGCCACAGAGGACGTGCGGTGACTGCCGGAGATTATGAAGCATTGGCGATGGAAAGCAGCGGCAGCATCCTGAAAGCGAAATGTTTTCCGGGACAGGGACGCGTGAATCTTGTCCTGCTGCTGCGGGAGCATAACCGGGAATTGGAAAATTTTGATCTGGTAAAACGGGAATGCCTTCAATATATGGAGGACAAGATTCCGGCGTCCCTTCGGGAAAACAGGAAATTCCAGATTCTGGAACCGCAGTTTATCCATATGGCGGTGAAGGCCGAGGTCCGCGTGAGGGATATGAACCAGATTTTAGAGACGAGACAGAGGATTTTAAAAGCACTTCATCTGTTTCTGAATCCCATGGAGGGGAATTTTCAGGGAAATGGATGGGAGATCGGAGTGGTCCCGAACCAGATCCAGATTTTAAATGAACTTCGGGGAGTTCAGGGCGTGGAGATTGTAACGTCGCTGAGTCTGATCCCGCAGACGGAACAGAATGGAAGACTTGTGGAGCTTGATGCGGAAGAGCTCGAAAAATTCCCGTATGCCGTGGCTGTAGAGGGAGAGCATCAGATCGATATAACAACGGGAGGTGGAGCAGATTGATTCCTACGATTCGGCTGGATGAGGAAAATTTTCAGGAAATCTTTGAGACGGCGAGAAAACGGATTCCGCTCCTGTACCCGGAATGGACAAATTTCAATGAAAATGATTCTGGAATTGCGCTTTTGGAATTGTTCTCATGGCTGAAGGAAGTTCAGGAATTCCATCTGAATCAGGTCGGACTGGAACATGAATCCGTATATTTAAAATTACTGGGCATCGAAAGAAAAGAAATCTGTCCGGCAAGGACAGTGGTAACCTGTTGTTCCGTGAAAGAGGAGACGGAGCTGCCGGAAGGTTTCCAGTTCCACGCAGGAGAGATCCCGTTCTGTTCCGTGGAAAGGACAAGGCTTTTTTCCGGAAAGCTTTGGAGGGTGCGTACAGGAAATACAGGAAGGCAGGGATATGTCTCGGAACGGGAGTGGGATGGATCCGATACGGGATGGAAACTTCCGGTTTTTACGGAAATACCGGAATACGGCGGTTTTCTGGAAATGGAGTTTTCCGGAAAGATGACAGGGGGACAGACCTTTGGATTCTTCTTCCGCCTTTCGGAAGAACGGAGCGCAAAAAGAAATCCGGTTTCAGAAGAGTTTGAGCCGCTGGCGGGGATCCGCGCGGAGTGCAAAGATACCGGTTCAGACAGCTGGAAGATATGTGAACTTGTGCGGGATGATACACACGCATTCCTGTACAGCGGAATCATAAAGATCCGGATCCCGGGTGAGATGGGAGAATCCGGCGCGGACAGGATCCGGTTTGTGTTTTCGGAAGGAGAATACGATGTAGTACCGGTACTCTCAGAGATCCTCTTAAATCCTGTGGAGCTCTGCCAGATGGAGCAGATCGGGGAGAGGATTCTGGGGGAGGGGACAGGATTCCCAAATCAGAGATTCCCGCTGGAGAGCGCCGGGACAATTCCGGCCTCAGTGGAACTGGAAGCAGAAGCTCCTGAGCATCCGGGAATATTTGAACCCTGGAGACGTGTCCGTGATTTTTCCGGATCAAAGCCGGAAGACAGACATTTTGTGGTCGACGGAGAGAGTGGAGATATCTGCTTTGGAGATGGAATCCACGGATTGCCGCCGGAAGGAATCATCCGTCTGATACGGCTTGGCAGGACAGAGGGAGTCGGCGGAAATGTAAAAAAAGGTCAGATCCATCCGGGGAGATCAGAGGAAGAAAAGATCCATCTGTTTGAGGCGTGGAATTTTGAGGATGTAACAGGCGGAGCTGACAGGGAGTCCACGAAAAGCTGTTTTGAGAGATTTGAGGCAGAACTCGCGAAAAAGTATTCTGCGGTCACGAAAGCGGATTATGAGGAGCTTATAAAGCGCGCGCCGGGACTTCTCATCGAACGGGTAAAGGTCGTGAGAGCAGACTGGGAACATAACCGGATCGTGGCGGCGGTAAAGTCCTGGTCAGAGAAAAAATGCCCGCAGCTGAGTGCCGGATACCGGAAGAACATCACGAAATTTATGGATAAGAAAAGGATTCTGGGAACGGATCTTCAGATCGCCGAACCGGAATATATCCAGATCCGTGTCTATGCGGATCTGGAACTTGTCGCGTGGTACAGGGATACCGAGCAGGTGTTAAAAGGAAAGATCCGCCGGTATTTTGAAGAATTTTGTTCGGACTTTGGGAGTCCGGTGTTATACAGCGGACTTTACGGATTTCTCGATGGACTGCAGGGAATCCGAAGAATCCGGTCGCTTACAATCGATGCGGCCGGACAGGGGATTCTCAGGAATATGAACGGGGATGTTTTTCTTCCTTCCGCGGGACTCGCGGTACTGGAACAGATCCAGCTCAGCGTATCCTACACAGGATAAAAAGGAAAGATGGGAGTACCAGATGGCAGAAGACAGGAAATACTTTATCTTTAATAAACCGATGGACTACCGGAGAGGAACGGTGGATAGAATGAATGCCGCGGACGGGATCCTGAGGCTGACCGGGGCGGAACCGGGCTGGTTTTTCTCAAGAGTTCTGGACAGCAGGGAAGAGGAGATGACCTGGCACCGTCTGAGAACTGTATGCGCGGAGAGAGACGGCGGATGGAACATGACTCTTTACAGCAGTGACAGCCGGTTTCTTGTATGGGGAGACAACAGTGCGCCGTTGGACGAGGTTCTGGCGGATCCGGAACTCTCTCTGGAAGAGAAAAAACAGCGGATGAGTTCCTGCTTCGCGAAAGAGATCCGGGGAGAAGCGGATGTGCCGCTGTTTGACGTAAGAGGCAGATATCTTTGGTTTCTTCTTGAAGCGGGGGGCGCGGCGGGAGATTTTGACGGGATCACAGAGATCCGGATCGATTTTCCGAAACAGAACTGGGTCTCCTGGCTGCCGGAGGTCTATCAGGGAAGTGGAAAGAACCGGGATTTTCTGGAGCGGTATCTCGGTGTATTCCAGAGCTTCTATGAAGAGCTGACGGAGAAGATCGGACGAAGCCCGGACCTCTTTGATCCGGACTGCGCGCAGGCGGACTTCCTTTCCTGGATGGCAGGCTGGCTGTCCATCGAGGACATTCCGGCCTGGAATGAAGAACAGTTGAGATATCTTTTAAAAAATGCCCTGCGGCTCTACCGGATCCGGGGAACTGTAGAATATCTGAAGGAAATGCTGACCTTATACAGGGACTGTGAGGTGTATGTGGTGGAACATTACCAGATGCAGGAGAGCGATCCGGAAAAGATCCGCAGATGGAAGAAGCTGTATGGTGACAGCCCTTATACAGTGACAGTCCTGATCCATACGGGGCAGAATGGAGGACAGAAGGAATACAGGACCTTCATGCAGATTGTGAGACATGCGGTTCCGGCACATATAGACTGCAGAATCGTTCTGCTGACTCCCTACATCTTTCTGGATCAGCACACGTATCTTGGCGTCAACAGCCGGCTTGGTGAATATCGTCCGATGCAGTTAGACGGATTGTCTGCCATGCATTTTTCACGGATCGGACAGTTGTAAGAGAAAGGAATACAGCCAATGAAGAACATGAAGTATTTTCCCTTTGAAAGAAATAAATATTTTTACGGCAAGCTTCTGACTGTGGATGACTTTGAAACAGAACAGAGATATATGAATGATAAAAGACGAGTACTGAACCGGTTTTTATATGGAACCGGAGTGGTATGTGGACTGAATGTAGTCCCGATCGATGACATGACAATTTCTGTGGAACCCGGACTTGCTCTGGATTTTTCCGGCCGGGAGATCGTTGTGGATACACCGGCAGTAAAAAAATTGTCCATGATCGATGGATTTGATTCTTTTATCAGGAGCGGTGACGAAAAGAAATATCTGTACCTCTGCATGGACTATAAGGAGACGGAGAGGGAACCGGTCCACAATGTGACCGGGGAGAGCGGGGTGGAGTATAACCGTTATCAGGAAGGCTACGAGCTTACAGTGACGGAGCGGGAGCCGTCCCAGACGGTGCTTTCCGATGCGGTATTTTATGAACATACATCGGTGATCTATATGGGGAAAGGCGTGAAGATCACCCAGACATGTCCGTCCTATGTGTCCTGCGGAGATACATTTGAACTTAAGATCCTGGTGGAAAATATGGGTCAGGGCCAGTCGATCCGCTTTTCCTACGATCTTGGACTCACATGTCTGGAATATGCCGGGGAAAACCATCTGACCGTCATGTTTGACGAGGAAAAGCATCAGAAGGAAGACAGATACGAGATCATTTACCGTGTGAAGGCGAGTTCTACAAAGAATGCGGAAGGAATCCTGGAACTCGCAAAGGGCAGTTTCCACCTTGCTTTCGGCGGAAGAGAGATGGAAGCGGCAGCCGCCGGAAAGCAGGCGGTGAAGCTGATCAGCGGAAAAGTCTCCGATGAAGTCAGAAAGAACTATTACCGGAGCGCGATGGAAGATATTCTTCGGAATAACTATCAGCAGAGCATTTATCTGGCAAAGATCTATGTGATCCGGGCAGGAGAGTCGTATCTCATTGACGCAGTGGAGCCGATGCCATTTGGACAGTTTGTATACAATAATGTGCTGGCGGATGTGATGGGAAAGATAGGAAGAACAGAAGATGCCCTGATGGTAAAAGATCAGGCAGATTTTGGCAGCTCCCATGGAAAACAGATAGAAAAAAGTAAGAGCGAGGAGCCGGCAGTGACTACCGGTCATGTGATCTTTGATCTTGGGCTCGGCGGAAACACGGGACAGAGATTTTTTTCCGGGGATATTTCCCATGAGCTGGGGCTCGGAAATGTGACGATCATCCTTGGCTCCTGTACTGGTGTGCGGGATGAGGACAGCGTGATCTACGGTTCCCCGGAGATTTTCGCGGATGAAGTACCGTTCCGCGCAGAGTTAGCTGCGAAGGCGGACGCAAAGACAGGAACCTTCCGGATCGGGCTGCGGCTTGTGGAGCCGACTATGAACCGGTATGTCAGGGTCAACTGGACAGCAATCCGGGATGCGAAGGAAAAGGTCCATGATGTGGAAGAGACGGCGCTTTTGATCCGCCCGGACATTCTGTATCTGAAGACCAGAGAGACATTCTTTCTGGAGCCGGAATTCAGAGGAATCGCCCCGACACCGGTGACATGGAGCATCAGAGAAGAAAATGGTGGAACCATCGAGCCAAACGGAAAATATACGGCTCCGAATGTGCCGGGAATCTTTGAAGTGAGTGCAGCCAGTACCAGATATGAAAACCTCCGGGCTTCCATCTATGTGGTGGTGCGCGATGGAGAGTAAAACGAAACTTTAAGAAATAGGTGAAAAGGAGGAGCCATGCGGATACAGACATTGAACAGCGACTATGAGATTCTCCGGATGGCAGAATCCGGGGAACGGCTGGATGTCATGATAGCAAGAGATGAAAAGCACCCGGAAAAGGGAAAATGCATGCTTGTGGTCCTGAAACAGGATGCGGACATCCACAAATTCCTGCCATTTCTCGCTGCGCAGCAGGAAAATGCTCCATACGATGATTTTCTGGGATATTTTCCGAGGGAGGGCAGGCTGTACATCGTATTTCGCTCTTATGATTATATGACACTTTCCGAACGGCTCTCATCGGATACAGGTTTTGAAGAACGGGTCATGATCGCCGGTAATATTCTGAGAAGGATCGTAATCCTGAATCTTCCAACGTATCTTCAGTATGAAGTGCTGGGGGAAGGAAATATTCTGGCAGGAAAGAATGGGGATATCCGTTTTTCCTACGGATTTCATGAACTGGACCGGTTTGACAGTATTACAGACCGGGATGTCATAGAACGTCTGACCGGAGTTTTAAAGAAAATCTTTCCGGAGGAGCTGGAAAAACATTCCTGCCCGCCGTTAGAGCAGTTTTTTGAGAGAATAGAAAAGGTAAAATTTCCGGGAATTGCTGCTATATTGAGAGAATATGACATTACCGCCCGGGCGGCGCTGACGCTTCAGGAGGCGGGAAAGATCAGACCGAAAAGCTTTGGTTTCCGGTTGTGGGAGAAGATAAAGAAACTTGTCCGCGGTTTAAAATACCTTCTTCTGGCACTTGTGATCGGAGCGCTCGTGGGATATCTGGTCTATACGATCCGCTATCCGTCAAAGAAGGCGGAAGAGGCAATGAATTATAAAGCAATCGGCACACTGACAATTGGGGAGACCGCAGGACAGGATGCCGGGGGACAGACGGGAGAGTAAAACATATGCGTTTTATAAATGATTTTGACTGGAAAAAGACGATGCAGTACGGGTGGCGCAGGATCCTTCGGGCACTCGTGCGCCCGTTTGCCGCTCTCCGCCTGAAGTTCCGCAGGCTGTCAAATCCGAACACGCTGGTAAATACAGTGGTCACTGATGTGCAGGCGGAGGTAAAAAAGGCGGTTTCAAAGAAGCCGGAGTCTTTAGAGGAATATCTTCCGGTCGGCAGATACTACGCGGCCAAGAAACTTTTGCTGGCGATCCTGATCGCGGTGATCCTGCTTCCGATCCTGTATTTTAAATTTGTCCATCCGGTAGTCACAGCCCGTTTTCTATGGAAAACGATCCCGGTAAACACAGCGGAACAGTATGGATATACAGGAAAAGTGAAACTGACGGATCCTGAGACCGGAGTGATCCTATACAGAGGACCGTTAGCAGACGGAAGAATTACGGGAACAGGCACCTTGTATGATTATGCCGGGAACATCCTTTATAAAGGGCAGTTCGAAAATGAGATGTATGAGGGGAGAGGGACGCTGTTTTACGGGAATGGAAACGTAAAATACACGGGAGAATTTTCACAGAATCAGTATCAGGGAAAGGGATCCCTTTATTTCGAAGATGAGACATTGGAATATGAAGGCGGATTTGCGGCTGGAAAGTACAGCGGAAGTGGAAGCCTTTACGATAAAGACGGCACATTGATCTATGAAGGAAGCTTTGAGGCAGGACGATACAGCGGAGAGGGAACTCTTTATGGGGAGAAGGGAATGATCCTCTACGAGGGAAGCTTTGTAAAAGGACTCTATGAAGGTCAGGGAACCCTGTACCGCAACGGAAAAAAGGTCTATGTGGGTGCATTTGCGGGAGGGATCCCACAGGGCGAAGGAAAAGCGTATGGAAATTCCGGCCGGGCAGACAGTTGGGGTACCTATGCGGACGGTGAGTTCGTCGCGGGCCAGACGGTTCTCTACGATGAAAATGGAAAGATCCAATATCGCGGAGAGGTTTCAAACGGTCAGTATGAAGGAAAAGGCAGCCTGTACGCAGACGGAGAGCTGATCTATGAAGGTGATTTTCACGAGAGCCTGTATGAGGGAAGTGGTACGCTCTACGAAGGAACGGAAGTCTTATATAAAGGAAATTTTCTCGGAGGTGTTTACGAGGGAAAAGGAGAACTGTATCAGGACGGAGTGCTTCTCTATGGGGGAGAATTCCACGATGGTTTGTACGAGGGAAACGGAAGCCTGTATGAACAGGGACACATGATCTATGACGGTGAGTGGAAAGCCGGAAAATATGACGGAGAGGGAAAAATCTATCAGGATGAAAAGCTTCTCTATGAGGGAACCTTTGCGGAAGGAATGAAAGAGGGAGAGGGAATTCTCTATGATCCGGAAACGGAAAGTGTGGTCTACGAAGGAAGCTTTCTGAAGGACCTCTATGACGGCGATGGCCGTCTTTATGATCCGGTGACGCAGAACCTGATCTATGAGGGAACATTCCTCAGAGGAAAACGCGAGGGAAGCGGAAAGGAATACGATCCTGAGACGAAAGCACTGGTCTATGAGGGTGGATTTCGTGAAGATGTCCATGATGGGGACGGAACGGAATACGATAAAAATGGCGCAAAGACGTATGAGGGACGTTTCCAGTTAGGTTCCTATTCGGGATCTGGAGTGCTGTATGACGCGGCTACGGGTAAGGTGCTGGCGGAAGGAGAATTCCGGAACGGAGTGCTCTTAACGCCAAAAGCAGAATTGGATGCCGCGAAGAACCCGACAGGGCCGGAGACAGCGGCGAAAGAACCGGAAACAGAGACAGCAGCAGTGGAAAGTGAAAGCGCCCCGGAGACGGCGGCGGAAGCAGGAAATACCGCAAAGGAAAATGAAACGGCGGCAGAGAGCACAGCTGCACAGATACCTGGAAGGGCAAAGAGAACGGGCATCGGTCCGGGCTATGAGGATTAAATAACAGCAGTTTCACAGACAGAGAGGAGCGGACGCAATGGGAAGATCCACATCGATCGCGGATGTCGGAATGTCGATCGTAAAACTTTTAAGGAGAGAGCTCGTTCCGGATACGCTGCAGAATCCGGACGCGGTGGGCCTTTGCAGTCCGACGGACCGGGGGGATTACATGGTGGGAATCCACCTGTATGATATCCGGGAGAGCGAGGAGCTGCGGGTCAACACGATGATCGCAAGAGGAACGGAAGAACTTCAGTATCCTCCAAGTTATGTAAACCTTTATTACATGATCACGGTGACTTCCACCGGTGATATCAAGTTCCGGTCCGGTGAGGAACATAAGATCCTCGGAAGGATCATCCAGATCCTCGCGGATCATCCGTGTCTGGACAGAGAGACTCTGGAGCCAAAAACAGTGAGAAAACAACTGGATGTGGAGATCAGTATGCAGAATCTGACGCTGGAAGACAAGATGAGGATCTACAGCGTACCAAATGCCGGTTATAAGCTGTCCCTGTTTTACAGGGCTGCTCCGGTGGAGATCGAATCTACGAGAAGCCGGAGAGCAGCGAGAGTTATGGATGTGGATTTCGGACTGGAGGAGAAGCAATGAATGGACGAGGAGAACATGTACGGCACAGGGTCTCTCTGGTACTGGAACTATGGGATGATTTCACGGATCGTCCGATATCAGATCCTTCTGTCATGATCACGGCCTCCGGGCTGATCAGACCACTCCGGAAGGAAGAGGGGTTTTATGTGTTTGTAAACTGTCCGATGCCGGTGCATGTGGAGATCCGCTCAGAACGGTATGAGACGGAGGAATTTGACGCGGGAATGCAGGATGGAAAGGCTGTGATCCTGAAAAAAAGACTGCGGCCGGGAAAAAACTATCCGCTTCCGGCCGGGACGACCTGTGTGACCGGCTGTGCAGAACCGGGAACTGTGATCGAGGTGGCGGCGGAGGAGAGCAGCGGCCTGTGGCGGCTTTTTTCCGACTACCATTCAGAAAAGCTTCCTGAAAGTATGGAGCTTTTTAACCCGTACGAAAAACAACTGGAGGGACGCAGATTCTTTATATTGGACAAGGATGAAAAAAACGGTGAGTTTTTTGAAGTAAAACAGCAGGAAAGCCGTAGTGGAAAGATCGTGCTGGAACACGCACTGAAGCATTCTTACAAAAAAGCCGGAACGAAGATTTATGAGTGCAGCATGGCCCGGACAGACAGGGACGGGAACTTCACGATTCCGTTAAAGATCAGATCAAGGGATGAAAAAAAGATTTTATGCAGGATCCGTGAAGGAGAGAAGGTCCGGTCGGTGCAGATCTTCACAGGGCAGCAGAATAAGTGGAATCCGGCAGAATAGAGAAAGACCAGGAAAGGGGGAGACCGGATGGAGCGCGAGACAGATCAATATATGAACGCGGATGAATATGTACAGGAGCTGTTGATAAATGTCCGCAGCCTTGCCGGTGAGTACCTGAATTGGAAAAAACAATCTGTGTTTGCCGGGGAGGGAAGAATACGGGATACGGAAGTGTCCCGGGAAGGCATTCTGGAGCTTTCACAGATCCTTCGAAGAGGAAAACATAGTTTTGAGGAGATGCACCGCAAAGCAGAACAGTCAGTCAGGAGACGGACGGTCATCCCTCTGGAATATCTGTTTCATATCAAAAAAGCCGGAAAATATCTGAAACACTGTGTCAGTCTGGCGCTGGCCGCGGAACTGGATCGAAACTCAGGAGAACTTTTTCAGGAGATTCCGGAGAATTACAAAAAGATATATCCAACTTTGGAACTTGGACTCTGTCTTTATACGGCAGACAGCAGGGCGAGAATCGAATGTATGCGGAACATGCTTGAGGAAAAAGAAACCTTCGATTTCTTTTTCGGTACAGGAAATTCCCGGGAGAGCAGAACAGAGATGAGACTGGATCCGAGAATCCTTCAATTTCTCTTATCACCGGAAACAGAGCCTGAAAAACTGGAAGGATTCTGCCGGCTCTATGACGGAAGTGATCTGGAGGAACAGCCGATGGTGATCCGGGAAGACCAGATGGAACGGACGGCTGCTCTTTTGGGAACGGTGCCTGAAGAAAAGAAGATCCTGTATCTCTTTGGACACCCGGGTTCCGGGAGACGTTTTATGATCCGTCATGCATGCAGAAAGCTTGGGAGATTCTGTCTGGAGGCAGATATCGGAAAACTTGATGGAAACGACCCCGGAAAGCTTTTAGATGAGATGATAAGGGAAACGCAGATCCGCAGGGCGGTACTCTGCATACGAAATTTTCAGCTCCTGTTTCAGAATGGAAAAATGTATCAGGCTCTTTGGGTTGTCGAAAAGGTCCTTATGCATCTTCCCCAGGTGATCCTGCTGGCAGATCAGACATGGCCTTACAGCCGGGAAGAATTCCCGGCGCCGGTCACGGAACTGGAGATTTCGCCTCCGGATATTGGGGAGCGGATCACTCTGTGGGAGGAGGCGCTGAGACAGCACCCGGAGGCAATGCCGGAAACATTTCAAACAGAACATGCACGGCTCGAGATCCTTGCCGGAAAATTCACATCCCACCCGGGCCAGATCATGTCTGCCGCCGCTGAGACGTCACGGTCGGTACAGTGGACAGGAAAACGGGCAGAGGAGGAGGATCTGTACCGCGCATGCAGGCATCAGGTAAGCCACCGGCTCGGGGAACGGGCCATGCAGATCGAACCTGCATATGGCTGGGATGACCTGATCCTTCCGCCGGACAGAAAGCAGATGTTAAGAAATGCCTGCGATCAGATCGAATACAGCCATCAGGTATACGGAAAGTGGGGATTTGCCTCAAAAATGGTCTACGGAAAAGGCGTATCCATGCTGTTCTACGGGCCGCCGGGGACAGGAAAGACAATGGGAGCGCAGGTTCTGGCGCGGGAACTCCATCTGGAGCTTTATAAGGCAGATCTCTCCAGTGTCATGTCAAAGTACATCGGTGAGACAGAAAAAAACCTTGGGGAGATCTTTGAAGAGGTGAAAAAGAGCCAGAGCATTCTGTTTTTTGATGAAGCAGACGCATTGTTTGGAAAAAGGTCAGAGGTAAAGGATGCCCAGGATAAATACGCGAACGCCGAGACTGCCTATCTTCTTCAGAAGATGGAAGAATATGAGGGGATCGTGATCCTTGCGACAAACTATATTCAGAATTTTGACGAGGCGTTTAAGAGGAGGATCCGCTTTATGATCGAATTTCCGCTTCCGGATGCAAAAAGGCGTCTGAAAATCTGGAGTCAGGTGTATCCGAGGCAGACTCCGGTCAGTGAGGACGTGGATTTCGAATTTCTGGCAGGACAGTTTGAACTTTCGGGAAGCAGCATCAAGAACATTGCTGTCTCAGCTGCATTCCGGGCCGCGGCAGCAGGAACAGAAGTTGAGATGGAGCAGATCCTGAACTGTCTGAAAGAAGAGATGAAAAAGTCAGGAAAAAACCTTCAGCGGGAAGATTTTGGACCATATTACAGCCTGATGAACCGAGAGGAGGATACGAGCCATGCCATTATTTAAAAAGAAGAAAAAAGAAGATCCTGTCCGCACAGCGAAAAAAGCAGAGTTTTCCGGAAAGGCAAAGGAAGCTTTGCAGGAAAAGGATACAGCACCTTCCCAGATAGAACAGGAGACCACACAGCCGGTAAAGAAAAATCAGACAGACTGGTACACGGATATGAAGGAGCGCAGTGAACGGGCCCGTGAATACTCGAACCGGTTTGCGTTTACAGAGGAATCGCTTTCTTCTGTCTACAGTATAAAAAAGCTGGATAAGATCCGACAGGCATCAAATGTGAAATTTTATGAAATGTCCCTTTTAGAGGAAGGAACGGTTAACTGTCATGAACGGATGATGGAAGATACCGGAAATGAGGAAAAAAAGGCGGAGGCGCAGGAGTATTATGAGTCGGCGATGTCCAGAATCGACACGGCAAAACGACTGTACAGCGAACTGCTGACCTCGGTCGAAAAGAGAAAAGAGGAGATCGAAAAAGATCCGAAGCTTGCGAAGAAGAACAGTCTGATTGATCGTTTCCGGACAATGAGAAAAGATAAGCCAATGCTACAGCTGATCCGGCGGGTCCGCTTATTTGAGGACAATCCGGGCTATCAGGAAAAAGCAGATGGATTCTTTGGAAAGATGAAGGAGGAGCTGACAAGTCTGAGCGAGTCCCTGCTCAGCGATGAGGATAAAGAATCGCTGAAAACAGGAATGGAGGCGAAAGAGCAGGCCGGAGAGATCAGGGAAAATGTGGAGGAGGTAGCGAAGGCAATCTCAGATGCCAAGGATGAGTCAGAACCTATGGAGGGAGTTTTCGGCATGATGAAGGACGCGGCGATGCTGGTGAAAGATGCGATCTTCTTCATCAAGGACTTAAATAAGAGCAGCAGCGAAAACATCCTTGACAAGTTCGTTGGAATCGTGACAAAAGGCGCTTCCATTCTGGCCAGCGCGGCGGGAAAGATTGCGGAACTACTCTCGACTTTCCCGTTTATCGGGGCGATCATCGGTTTGATTAAAAATGGAATCACATTTTTCAGCGAGGGCTACAAATTTGTCATGAGCCAGCGGAGAATCTCAAAACTCAGGAAACAGAAAAAACTCCTGAAGGAGCGGATGTTAAAACGAAAGAAAAAGTATGCGAACGATCCGGAGCTGAAGGGGCTGTACAGCTTCGTCGGAGAAGACAAAAGCGGAGCGGTGAAGCTTGATGCAAAGAAACTGGGAAAAAGAGAGAAACGCGGTCTGATCGGAGGAGGCAGTGACGCCAGAGATACGATGAGACAGGCGGCAGATTCAAAAAAAGACGGCGGAAAGCATCTTTATTACATGGCAAAAGAAGCAGAGTCGGTGGAACAGTACGATGAGCTGAAGGAAGTGATCTATAAGAACAAAAACAAGAAAAAAGATGCGACGATCGCGCTGGCCCAGCAGGGTGTGGATGTAGCGGCCAATATCGCAAAATTCTTCCCGGGAACCGGTGATATCGTTTCTGCGTCGATCAAGCTTGGAAACAGCATTGTCAGCGGCGGAAAGTTTGTGGGAAGTAAGGCCTTTGAGTATGGGAAAAGCATCTTCGGACATGCCAGATCAAAGGAGAACAAGAAGGTATTCCGGAATAAATACGCGGAACATATTTACGACAATATGGCGGAAGTCTCCGATTATCTGGATGGGGAAGGAAAGATCGACCTCAATAAAGCCGATCCGGGCAGCATCCGGAAAGCGGCGGAGAGCTATGATTACGCAGAAAATATGCTGGTAGGAATGGGAGCTGACATGCCGGCACTGATCGGGGCTCCGAGCAAGGAAAAACTGATTGAAGCGATGGCAGAGGCCTTCGGAGCCGGAGAGTAAAGAGGAGCGGGAATCAATGAAACATGATTTAAAACTGCGGGATCTGAGGAGTTTGCAAGAGCTCCTGGACGATCTGGAGTGGGAGACAGAACTGATCGGAGAGGAAACAGACTATCCATCTCTGGCAGCGGTCCTTCCTGTGGAGGAAGACTGCGACGAGAGAGCGGTGTTTACATATATCGATCTCCCGGATGAGGATTCCGAATTTACAAAGTATCTTCAGATCTATCTTCAGATCCCATTAAAAATAGACAGGATCCCGGCGGGTGAGCTGATCGTTTTTGTGAATCAACTGAATATGCTGACACTGATAGGCAGCTTTTCCTATGTGCCGGGGGCAGGTGGGCATGAGGCAAGAGTTGATTACCGCTATGTGATGGCGATGGAAAAGGAAGCTCTCCCTGATGAAGGCGTCGTGGGTGAGATCCTGTTAAATCTCGTCAAATATGCGCAGATGGCAGAGGGACTTCTGGCAAGCAGGATCGAGGGAACGCCGACCGAGGTCATTATGGCGGCCGTCGGACATGAACTGGAAGCCGGGTGGAGGTAAGAAATGGGATTTTGTGTACTTGGAGGTGCTATGTGTACCTGCTCATTTGGAATGGCACCGTCCACTCTTATGGTGACGCCGGAAAAAAAGACGGTATCGTCCATGCCGGTGGCGACGATCATGGATCACGTGCCGATGAAAAATGTGATGCCCTTCGGAATGTGTCAGTCCATGGCGAATCCGGCTGTGGCAGCGGCGACGGCTGCGGCATTCGGAGTCTTAACTCCGATGCCATGCATTCCGGTGATCCCGGCGCCGTGGTCACCGGGGGCACCGACAGTTCTCGTCGGAAATACGCCGGCGTTGAACCAGAGTTCGAAGACCATCTGCGCTTATGGCGGCGTGATCCAGATCACGAACCCGGGAACGACAAACATACAGATACCTTAAAACTTAGGAAGTGAGCAGATTATGAAAAAACGGATCTTTGGCCTTCGGGCAAAATTTGCAGTGTTGTTTCTGCTTTTTGCCGTGATCATCATGTTTTCGGTGGGCGCAGTGACATACCGTACATACCGCAGCTCCATGATGAAACGGTACGCCAGTGAAGCAGTGACGATCGCAAAGCTTGCGGCATCTTATCTGGACGGAGACGAGCTGGTCCGATACAGCATTACACGGGAAAGAGATGAAGAATATGACCGGCTGGAAGCAATTCTGGACAATATCAAGGAACAGTCCGGAGTGCTGTATCTCTATGTAGTGAAGCCGGTGTCCGAGGATTCAACGGTTTATCTGTTTGATGCGGCGGCGGCAAACGAGACAAATTATCTGGCAAAGCTTGGAGACCGGGGTGACTGGAATGAGAACTTTAAGCTGGCAAAGGAAGCGATGGCCACCGGAGAGCCAAACAGCGATCTGGAGCCGACCATGACTCAGTTAGGATATCTGGCATCGGCATATGTGCCGGTAAAAGATCATACGGGAACACCGGTAGCTGTCGTTGGCGTGGACTTTACGATGGATGAGATCCAGACCTTCTTAAAGTACAGCCTCAAGAATCTGCTGGTTATGATGGCACTGCTGATAACGGGATGTTTTCTGGTACTCCTCGTACTCGTGAACAGCAGTATTATCTCACCGGTGCGTATCCTGAAAAACGGTGTAGAAAAGATGGCAGACGGGGAACTCGGTGTACAGGTACCAATTAAGAGCTGGGATGAGATTGGGGAGATATCGGAAGTATTCAACAGAATGTCCTTTAACATCGGATCCCATATTCAGGAGATCATGGATCTGAATGATGGTTATTATAAGTTTGTTCCGTCAGCAATCTTTGAGATTTTGGGGAAAAAGAGCATTAAAGAGATCAATCTTGGGGATAACCGCACGGTTCCCCTTGAGGTTCTGCGGATGCAGATCAACAATTTTGAAGAAAAAACGAGACAGATGGACGCCGGGAAACTGTTTGGTTTTTTGAACCGTGTGTATCAGCTCAGTGTGCCGGTTATTATGGAAAAGGACGGCGTAGTAGATTCCTACTTTAACGGAGGACTCAGCGCAATCTATACAAAAGTCGGCAAGAATGCCCTGGACAGTGCCATCAGTATCTGCCAAAAGCTAAATGAAGAAAAAAAAGCAGGACGTATGCCTGAATTTGCGGACATAGAGCTGGCGTTTGCCATCTCCATTGGGAGCCAGATGGTAGGAATTGTCGGACATGACCGGAGACTTTCAGAGGTTACGTTGTCGGAACAGATCTCCATGGTCGATTATCTGAGAAAGGTTGCCGGAAAATATAAGGCAAGAATTCTTGTGACAGGAACGGCAGTCGGCCGGATCCCGAATTTTGACAGCCGATATCACGCGAGGATCCTCGGAATGATCCATGTCAGCGCAACGGATTCCCTGGAGAAGATCTATGATGTTTATGATGGGGACGATGAGGCTTTGCGGGAGATCAAGGAATATACAAAACAGAGCTTCGAGGACGGTGTGAAGCATTTTATGGCAAAACGCTTTTATGAGGCGAGAAGATGTTTTGTTGAGGTATTAAAGGTTTCCCAGGGTGATTACGCGGCGAGGGAATACCTGTATCTTTGCAACAAGTATTATATGAAGGAGGATACATCGGAGATCAACGTGTATATCGAGGATTTCTGATGGAAGAAAGAAAATGTCGGGGTATTGTGTGTTTACAAATTCCGTAAAAAAGGAATATGAAAAACGGGCCAGCAGAATGGGCGGGATTTTTCCGTCCACGATATCCGTGGAAAGTATTCTGGCGTGGCAGGATGTCTGTGCAGCGGAATACCGAATCGAAGAGGATTATCTCTGTATCAGAATCTATGACCGGATAGAGAAGAAATCCTATCTCTATATGCCTCTGGGAATGTATAGTGGAGAATCGTTTCAGAGACTGATAGACAAGCTGTATGGGGAGAGCCGGAAAGACGGAGAGGAACTCCTGTTTCGGGATGTCAGGGAGGAAGAGATATTCTGGTATCACAGACTTTCCGGATACCAGGTCAGGATTTCATCGAATGAAGCCTACAGCGATTATATCTATCGGCGGGAGGAACTGGAACAGGCCTTTGAAAAGCCGGGAGAGCGCTACAATAAACGATATTTTATCAGAAATTACCGGCCATCGGTCCGGCATACAGAGATCCTGGATGTTTTGTCCTGCAGGGATATCGTGAACCGGGCATTCTGCCGTTATCATCAGTGCCCATCCTGTACAAATGGATGCCTGAAAGATACGATAGCAAATTTTCTGGAGGCATCAGATCCGAAAGGTACGCGTGGGATCATTGTGAGCTCGAACGGAGAGGACATCGGTTACGCGGCGGGGATCATACAGGGGGATACCTTTGTATTCCTGTTTAAAAAGAACTGTCGGGGTTACCGGGGGTTAGATGAGTACCTGCAGACAGAATTGCTGAAAGAGCTTCCGGAACATGTGAGGTATATCAATTATACTGAGGATATGGGAGTGGAAGGACTCAGAAACTACAAGAGGAGACTGGCACCATATTATCCGAAAACGAGATATCAGGTGTCGGTGAAAAGGATGGGATGAATATGAAAAAAAGATGGAAAGCCGGAATCCTTCTCCTGCTGGTTCTGATGACTGCGGTGTGGTGGAATCGGAAACTGCTGGAGATCAATCCGTTTCACCCAGTGATGGCGGATACTGTATACCGTGTGATCACTTGTGAAGATCAATCCCTTTTGGTGGCGGACAAGTCAGGAAACAGGATCTACCGGATCAATCAGGACCGGCAGATCGAGTTTATTTTAAATGGAACGAGAAGCCAGAATGGATTTTATGATGCGAAGCAGATGTATTCTGGAGAGGATGGCAGCATCTATCTTCTGGATGTCCGGCGTACCGGAAGCCGGAAGATGGAGCAGGAACGGATCTTAAAGTACGACAGAAACGGGAAGATGGTTCAGGTTGTGTCTGATATCCGGTACGATGAAAATGAGCGCGTCTACAAGAATGCGATCAACAGGATCGATGGACTGGATGGAAAGATCGTCTGGTTCCAGTTTACCGGAGATGGATTTTCCATTATGAGTCAGGACGGTGAGCTGCGCCATTTCCGATATGAAGAGGCAGAACAGTATCTTGTGGACTTTGCCATCAACCCGGCAACCGGTTTCTGCACGTATCTGACAAAATCAGGAGAAATCTATGAGGAACAGGAGAACGGCTCATTCCGGAAAGTTTATTCAGCGGACGATAATAAGCTCCAGATTCCATGGTATATAGATTACTCTCGGGATGGAGAATTATATTTTGCGGACATCGGTACCAGAGGAATTTACCGGGTGGAGAATGAAACGGATGCGGTTCTTGTCATGAATACAACAGGAAGTGCAGCCCCACAGGAACTGAGTGAGGATGAACTAAGAGAAAGTCCGATTTATTATAATTTTGATATGGGAGATCGTCTGGCAACCACGGATACGTACGGTGTGATCGTCGGAGATCTGGGAGCAGAAGCAGAATATCTGACGGAGTTCCCACTGACAGGAGCTTTAAAGATGCAGGTCTGCGCTGTATGGGCTGGCGCTGCGATCTGCGTTCTGGGCTGTGTGGTCCTGTTCATCTATGGCATTTACCGTGTATTCAGGAGTAAAGACCAGTTTATACATATTGTGGCGGGAATGCTGGCGGGAACAGCAATCCTCACAGCACTCTTTACCATGATCGTTCTGAAAGACTGGACGGCCCGTATGACGGAGGAAATTACAGGAAGAACGACCAGTGTTTCCGGTCTTGCTGCCCAGCTGATCCCGGGGGATAAACTTGAAAGGATCCATTCGATTCAGGATTATGAGGGCGAGGACTATCAGACGATCCGTTCCATCGCACAGTCGATCTTTGCCTCCGGGAACATGCGGATCAATGATCTCTACTGCGTGATCTACCGGATCCAGGATGGAATGATCACCTCCACATACTCCATTGAGGATTACGTCGGAGCAATTTACCCGTATGACTGGCCGTTTGAGGGATCGGACGAGCAGCATATTCTTGAGACGAACGAACAAATCACATATATGGGACTTTCCAGCAGCGAAGGAAGTTTCATATTTACAAATTCCCCGATCCTGAACTCTAACGGTGAGGCTGTGGGAATCATGGAAGTCGGAACAGATCTGTATAACTTCCAGCAGGGCAACTGGAAAATGGTCCGGGAGGTCATGACGAGTGCGGCGGTTCTGGCGGTTACCATGATCCTCATTGTGTCGGAACTTCTGATCTTTGGACAGGGGCAGGAAAAGAGGAGAGCGGCTCTGGCGGCAGGCGGCGATAAGACCTGTATTCCAGCCTCCATGCTGCGGATTCAGGTATTTCTGATCTTTTTCGTCACCAATATTCCGAAGGCATTCCTGCCGATCTATATTATGAAACAGGCGGAGACGGAGTCTGTATTCGGATTGTCGCCGGCGTTTCTTGTCTCGATCGCATTGTCGGCTGAGGTATTATTTGGTGCATTGACATCCTTCGGAGGTTCCGCGGTCCTTCGCAGCATCGGAAGAAGAAAAACGGCTCTGTTTGGAAGTATTCTATTTGTTGCCGGACTCTGCATGCGTGCGGTGGTTCCGACGATCACCTCATTTATTATCGGAAATGGTGTGATGGGAGCAGGATGGGGATTCCTTCTTCTGATCATTCAGGTCATGATCGCGGAGAAAGATCCGGAGGAAAAGAGCGAGGGATTTACCGGATATACGGCGGCATCCTTGAGTGGAGTGAACTGCGGCGTTGTATTCGGCGCGTTTCTGATTAACTGGATGAATTACCGGTCTGCTCTCATGATCGTTGGAATCATGAGCATACTGTCCCTTTTATTCAGCGCACTGTATATTTTTGATGGCAGCGGGGAGGAGAAAATCTCCGGTATTCTGGAGACGGAAGCGGCAGCATCAGCATCAGCGGAAAACCTTCAGGGAAGTATGTCCACCGCTAAGTTCCTTTTGTCGCCTCATGTACTTCTCTACTTTATCGGAATCGTGATCCCGGTCGTTGCGGGTGGATATTTCCTGGCGTATCTCTATCCGCTCCTTGGAGAGGAACTTGGCATGTCAGAGACGAATATCGGATACTCTTACCTGATCAATGGAATCTGTATTATCTGCCTCGGCAATTTCCTGACGAAGCAGTTGACACACAGAATCGGTCAGAAAGGATCTCTGGCCCTTGCGGCAGTCTTATATGCCGGTGCCTTCCTGCTCTATGCGGTATGGCCGGGAATTCCGACATTGATCGTTCTGCTGATCCTTCTGGGAGTTTCGGACAGCTATGGACTTCCGGCACAGTCCACTTACTATACGGATATGAAGGAAGTGCAGCGTTATGGATATGATAAGGCAATGGGTGTCTACAGCCTGTTCGAGAATATGTCCCAGGTATTCGGATCGTTCATCTTTGGTATTATTTATGTAAATGGAGTCACATGGGGACTTACGATCGCCGGAGCCGTGATCCTTGCGGCGGCAGTGATCTTCGTTATCTTTGGTGAAAAGGTTGGCTCTGGGGAGGTTTCCGGATCATGATAAAATTTGAAACACTTACAGGGGAGAGGCTGATCGAATTAAAATCATACTTTTCCCTGAGACCTACCGGCTGTGCAGAGTCACATCTGGCATATCATCTGCTGTGGCGTCCATATTATGAGACAAAATATTTTGCGGATGAGCGGGGTATCCTCTGGCTTCAGAAGATCGACTATGATGATCAGGCGACGATGCTTCCAGTCTGTAAAATCGGGTATATGCGGGAGAATTTTCGCCGGCTTCAGGATCATTTTACAGAAATCGGCGTTAAGATGCATATGTATCTGGTGGATGAGGAAGCACTTGCGGCAATCGATCCCGATCCATCCCGCTATGAGGTCGTGGAGGACAGGGACAGTTTTGACTATATTTATTCCGGGGATGAGATGCGTCTGCTCCCTGGGCGGAAATATTCGAAAATGAAAAACAGGATCTCAAGATTTCTGCGGGATTACGGGGAGAAGGCGGAGTTTGTTCTTCTGGGCCCGGAAGACGAGCCCGAGATTCTGGAGTTCCTCGACCTCTGGTCATCGAAAAAGGAGAGTGATGATGCGTTAAATCGTCTGGAGAGTGAGGAGACCGGAATCCGGGAAGCGATCCGGCTCTGCAGGGAGGCAGATATCACGATCGCAGGTGTCCGGGTAGGCGGGATTCTGGAAGCCTTTTCTATGGGAACGGAATGCCGGAAGATGGACATGACGGTGACCCATGTGGAAAAAGCAAACACGGAGCTCCGCGGATTATATAACTATCTGGAGAAAGAGTTTCTGCTTCATTCCTATCCGAAGACCGGCTTTGTGAACCGGGAAGACGATATGGGACTCGAGAATCTGAGACGGACCAAGGAGAGTATGCACCCGGTCCGGATGGAGCGGAAATATACGATCCTGGAGAAAGAATAAACGTTACTGTTCACGCTTTGCGCAAACAGTAACTGATTTTGCCGATGCTTCGCATTCCGAATCGGCAAAATCCACTACCACCACTGTATTGTACGGAATTTTCAGTTCAGAAAATTCCTACCCGTGTACAGTAACAAATAAACTCTGGATATGTATTCAGCAAAAAAGTATTGAATTAACGGTTAAAATATAGTAAGGTATTGGTAGATGCATTCCATGACGCGGAATACATAAGGGAGGAGCGCAAAAGCGCAAATTCCGCACGATTCGGACGGTACATCAGGGGGGGACCTGCCGGAGTATGAAGAACGAGTATAGGATATAAAAGAATCTGCCGCTAACGGCTGTGATCATGGACTGAATGGGTGTCATGACGGAGCTGCTGGCGGCAGATTCTTGTCATAACTGCCCCTTGCACTGGACGTTCAAAACTGATAAAATGTAGAAATCAGGGGACTTTGGAAAAAGGCCCCTTAAATGCGTTGCGGTTTTGAAAAATAAGATTTTGCGTTGACCGCGGAAGGGAATACCTGGCGGCAAGCGGAAATTCGAAAAGGAGATAAACATGTTAATTATTGCAGGTCTCGGAAACCCGGGAAAGGAATATGAAAATACAAGACATAATGCGGGCTTTATGGTGATGGACGCTCTGGCGGAGAAGGTCGGGGCGGATATCTCGGAGAAAAAGCATAAGGCGCTTTGTGGGAAGGGCGTTATCGGCGGGGAGAAGGTCATTCTCATGAAGCCGCAGACCTATATGAATTCCAGCGGGGAGAGCATCCGCGCGGCGGCGGATTATTATAAGGTAGATCCGGAGGATATCCTGGTCGTGTACGACGATATCAGTCTGGCACCGGGACAGTTACGGATCCGCGCCAAGGGAAGCGCGGGCGGACATAACGGAATCAAGAGTATTATTGCGCATCTCGGAACACAGGAGTTTCCGCGGGTGAAGGTCGGAGTCGGTGAGAAGCCATCCCGAATGGACCTCGCGGACTATGTGCTGGGGCATTTCTCAAAGGAAGAACAGGCGACGATGGATGACGCGGTGAAGGAAGCGGCGGACGCGGTGTGCGAGATCGTGAACGTGGGGATCGCGCAGGCGATGAATGATCATAACCGCAAAAAGGAAGAGAAATAGTATTTTACAGGTAAAATTCTGCATGGATCATTGTTGAGTATGACACTACAAGATATTTACTTGATAATTAAAATTATTTCAAAAAAATCTGTAATTCAAAATATTCAGAGCTAACAAAAAACAGGAGGAACCATGGCTGAAGTTTTTGCAAATCCGCTCGTAGATCTGGCGGAGTATACCGATATGAAGCAGGATCTAGACCAGGGGAAAGGCCCGGTCCAGGTCAGCGGCGTGACGGATTCCCAGAAAGTTCATGTGATGCATGAACTCTCAAAGGACAATCCGTGGCGGCTCGTCGTGACCTATGACGATACCCGCGCGAAGGAGATCTTCGATGATTTCAGCTATTTTGAGCCGAATACCTGGCTGTATCCGGCAAGGGATCTTCTGTTTTACAGCTCGGATATCCACGGAAATCTTCTGACAAGACAGAGAATGCAGGTTTTTAAGCATTTGTTGGAAGATGAAGGCGGAGTTGTTGTGACAACGGTGGATGGTCTGATGGACCATCTTCTGCCGCTTTCCAGGATCAAAGAAAGCTGCCTGAATATCATGGTGGGGCAGACGCTTGATATGGAGGAGATCAAGCATCTTCTCACCGGCATGGGCTACGAGCGCATGGGACAGGTGGATGGCATGGGACAGTTTTCTGTCCGTGGAGGAATTTTAGATGTGTTCCCACTGACGGAGGAGGTTCCGGTCCGGATCGAGCTCTGGGGCGACGAGGTGGATTCCATCCGTTCCTTTGATGCCGAGAGCCAGCGGTCGATCCAGCAGATGGACGAGGTTACGATCTACCCGGCGGCGGAGCTGATCCTCACGAAGAAAGATATCGAAGAGGGAATTTTGTGCCTGGAAGCCGACGAGAAAAAGCAGGAAAAAGCGTTCCGGGACCAGAAAAAGCCGGAGGAGGCACAGCGGATCCGGCGGGCTGTCGGGGAGCTTGTGGAATCCTTAAAGGAGGGCTTTGATGTTCAGACGCTGGACGCGTATATTCGGTATTTCTGTAGGGATACGGTTTCATTTCTTGACTATATGAAAGAAGTGGGCGATAGGGTCACTTTGGTGTCTTATGGGGCAGCCGGGACGAAGATATCAGGAAAGAAAACGACAAAGGCAGCCGAAAAGAAACAGGCATCTGGTCTCGCGTTGATTTTAGACGAGCCCCAGCGCATGAAGGAAAAAGCGGAGACCGTTGAGACCGAGTTCCGCGAGAGCATGTCCCATCGTCTGGAGCAGGGATATATTCTGCCGGGTCAGGCAGATCTCTTATTTTCCTCAAAGACAGTGCTGGCGGAGTGCCATACGTCGCACTCGATCTTCATGACAGGTCTCGACCAGCGTCTTCCGGGAATGACTGTAAAGGCGAAATACAGCCTGACCGGAAAGAATTTAAACTCCTATCAGAACAGCTTCGAGATCCTGATCAAGGATCTCACAAAATGGAAAAAGGACGGCTACCGCGTCGTTCTCCTTTCCGCGTCGAGAACCAGGGCGAGCCGCCTTGCTGGGGACTTAAGAGAGTATGATCTCCGTGCCTTCTGTCCGGAGGATGCGGGGCGCCCGGTGGCTCCCGGGGAGATCATGGTCACCTACGGAAAGCTCCATAAGGGCTTTGAGTATCCGTTGATCAAGTTCGTCGTCATCACCGAGGGCGATATGTTTGGCGTGGAAAAACGGAAGAAGAAGCGGAAAAAGTACAATTACGAGGGAAAGAAGATCAGCAGCTTCTCCGAACTTTCTGTCGGCGACTACGTGGTGCATGAGAGCCATGGTCTCGGTATCTATAAGGGAATTGAGAAGATCGAGCAGGATCATGTCATCAAGGACTATATCAAGGTCGAGTACGGGGATGGCGGAAACCTCTATCTTCCGGCGACCCGTCTGGAGGGGATCCAGAAATATGCCGGGGCCGACGCGAAGGTTCCGAAGTTAAATAAGCTTGGCGGGACCGAGTGGACGAAGACGAAGACAAAGGTCCGCACGGCGGTCCGGGAGATCGCGAAGGAGCTCGTGGAGCTCTACGCGGCGCGCCAGGATGCGGAAGGGTTCCAGTATGGACCGGATACAGTGTGGCAGAAGGAATTCGAGGAGATGTTCCCCTATGATGAGACGGACGATCAGCTCACCGCCATCGACGATACGAAGCGGGACATGGAGAGCAAGAAGATCATGGACCGCCTGATCTGCGGGGATGTGGGCTACGGAAAGACGGAGATTGCGCTCCGGGCAGCCTTTAAAGCCGTACAGGAAGAAAAACAGGTGGTCTATCTGGTTCCGACAACGATCCTCGCACAGCAGATCTACAATACCTTTGTCCAGAGAATGAAGGATTTTCCGGTGCGGGTGGACATGATGTCGCGCTTCCGGACACCGGGAGAGATGAAGAAGACGGTAGAAGGACTGAAAAAGGGGTATGTGGATATTATTGTCGGCACACACAGAGTCCTGTCGAAGGACGTACAGTTTAAGAACCTTGGACTTCTGATCGTCGATGAGGAGCAGCGGTTCGGTGTGACCCACAAAGAGAAGATCAAGCAGATGAAGCAGAACGTGGACGTTCTTACCCTGACAGCGACGCCGATCCCGCGGACTCTGCATATGAGCCTTATCGGGATCCGTGACATGAGCGTTCTCGAGGAGCCGCCGGTGGACCGTGTTCCGATCCAGACCTATGTCATGGAGTACAACGACGAGATGATCCGTGAGGCGATCCACAGAGAATTAGGGCGCGGCGGGCAGGTGTACTATGTATACAACCGTGTCAACAACATCAATGAGGTGGCAAACCATGTGGCGTCTCTCGTGCCCGACGCGAATGTGGCCTTTGCCCATGGTCAGATGAATGAGCATCAGCTTGAGAAGATCATGCTGGATTTCATCAACGGCGATATTGATGTTCTCGTGTCTACAACGATCATCGAGACGGGGCTGGATATTCCGAATGCCAACACGATGATCATTCAGGACGCGGATCGTCTGGGACTTTCCCAGCTCTACCAGATCCGGGGGCGGATCGGACGGTCCAACCGGACCTCCTATGCGTTCCTGATGTATAAACGGGATAAGATGTTAAAGGAGGACGCGGAAAAACGTCTCCAGGCGATCCGCGAGTTCACGGAGCTGGGCTCGGGCATCAAGATCGCGATGCGGGACCTTGAGATCCGCGGTGCGGGAAATATTCTCGGAGCGGAGCAGCATGGACACATGGAGGCAGTCGGATATGACCTTTACTGCAAGATGCTCAACGAGGCTGTTATTGCCTTAAAGGGCGGACAGGAAGAGGAAGAGACCTTTGAAACGGTGGTGGATTGCGATATCGACGCGTTTATTCCGGACGGATATATCAAGAATGAGTATCTGAAGCTTGATGTATACAAGAGAATTTCCGCCATCGAGACAGACGACGAGTATATGGATATGCAGGATGAGCTGATCGACCGCTTTGGCGATATTCCGAAATCTGTGGATAATCTGCTCCGGGTTGCGGAGTTAAAGGCGATGGCGCACCGGGCGTATGTGACCGAGGTGGACATCAACACCCAGGAGATCCGCATCGAACTCTACCCAAAGGCAAAGCTCGATGTCACCGGGATCCCGGCGCTTATTGCCGAGTATAAGACTGCGTTACGCTTTGCCCAGGGAGAGAAGCCGGTGCTGTTCTATCAGGATAAAGGAAAGAAGCATAAGGATTGCGAGCCGATGATGGAGAAGGCGAAGGAATTGCTGGGGAAGCTTGGGGAACTGGCTGAGAGCAAGAAATGAGTATATGAAAAATGGGGGATGAAGACTAAAGAATGACGATAAAGAAACCTAAGTTATCTTTGGATGAGCAAATTGAACACTTGAAGGATAAAGGTATTCTGTTTAACATTATGGATGAGAGTGATGCTAAGAAATATTTAGAACAAAATAATAATTATTTTAAGCTCACAGCGTACAGAAAAAACTATAACAAACATCCAGATGGGAAGAATAAAGGAAAATATATAAATCTTGAATTTGCGTATCTGGTAGATATGGCAATTATAGACATGAGGCTTCGATATCAAATCGTTCATATGGCACTTGATATCGAGCATCATGCAAAACTCCAGCTTTTGAGAAAACTGGATGAGTATGATGAGGATGGCTATCAAATCGTACAGGATTATATTAATTCTTTGACGGAAAGACAGAAAAAGATATATGACGGTGAAATCGAGAGATGCAGAAGGAGCATTTATTGTAGTGGTATTATTGAAAAGTATGATGATGCTTATCCTGTATGGGCGTTTGTAGAAATCATAACGTTGGGAAGATTTGTTGATTTCTATGGGTTTTGTGCAAAAAGATTTGCGGATAGGGACATGATGGATAATTACTATAATTTGTTAACATGTAAAAAGATTAGAAATGCATCTGCACACAATAACTGTATTCTTAATGATTTAAAAGCTAGAACTTCGACGAATGTAACCAATGCATCGATTACCGCCAAACTTATGACCATTCAAGGCATGAATATGAATTTTCGTAAAAATCGCATGAGTAATGCAAGGATTCAGCAAATAGTAATATTGTTCTATCGTAACTGTTCAATAGGTCTGCGCACTTGCTGCGCTGACCGTAAGAAAACATAGGCTGGAAGGCAAAAATCCCATCAG